>Ga0209002_10003036_pt1 | contig 13368 bp, 8 predicted proteins | sample Rifsed16ft2_FD_184010 | JGI IMG/M metagenome (GOLD analysis project Ga0209002, IMG submission 184010) | Soil microbial communities from Rifle, Colorado, USA - sediment 16ft 2 (version 2) | ecosystem: Environmental > Terrestrial > Deep subsurface > Rock core/Sediment | place: Rifle, Colorado...
CGTGACGGTATCGACTTCCGGCATCGTGCCGGCGATCGACCGGTTGCGCGACGAATGCCCGGTTGCGCTGGCGGTATCGCTGCATGCGCCGAACGACAAGCTGCGCGACGTGCTGGTGCCGATCAACCGGAAGTATCCGCTCAAGGAATTGATGGCCGCTTGCCGGCGTTATCTGGAACGTGCGCCGCGCGATTTCATCACCTTCGAATATGTGATGCTGGACGGTGTGAACGATTCGGTGCAGCAGGCTCGCGAGTTGGTGAAGCTGGTGCATGACGTGCCGTGCAAATTCAACCTGATTCCGTTCAATCCGTTTCCGCAAACTCATTATCGGCGCTCCAGACTCGATGCGATACAGCGCTTCCGCGATGTGCTGATGCAGGCCGATATCGTGACCACCACACGCAAGACGCGCGGCGACGACATTGCTGCCGCGTGCGGGCAGTTGGCCGGACAGGTGCAGGACAAGACCAGACGAACCATGCAACGAGCCGTTGGGGCTGCATAATAAATGAACAGCCGGAGTTGATGATGAGAAGATTGATTATCCCGTTGCTTTCCTTGGCGCTTTCTTTGGCGTTTTCGTTGTTCGTTCTGGCGGGCTGCAGCACGCCGTCAGTTGATTCCACAAAAAGCAAGAGCGCCACAGTTCATACCGAATTGGCCGGTCTGTATTATGAGCGCGGCCAATTCGGTGTCGCACTGGAGGAGATAGAGCAAGCCCTGCAGGCCGATCGGAGCTTTGCCCAGGCTTACAGCGTACGCGGCCTGGTGCACATGGCATTACGCGAGGACAGGGAAGCCGAAGAGGATTTCCGGAAAAGCTTGAATCTCGACAGAAACGATTCCGATACGCATAACAATTATGGCTGGTTCCTGTGTCAGCGCGGCCGGGAAAAAGAATCCATTCCGCATTTCATGGCGGCGTTGAAGAATCCGTTGTATCAAACGCCGGGACGCGCGTTTCTGAATGCCGGGCTGTGTTCCAGGAAAATGGGCAACAACAAGGATGCCGAGGAGTTTCTGCAGCGTGCCCTGGCGGCTCAGCCCGGTATGCCGCAGGCGTTATTGGCAATGGCGGAAATGAGTTTCGCCGGTGGCGATTACGCCGCTGCAAAGAAATATTTTGCGGGTTATTCGCAAGGATCCGACAATCTGACGGCTGAGCAGCTCTGGCTGGCGGTGCGTATCGAGCGCAAGATGGGTGACCGCAATTCCGAGGCCAGCTACGGCATGCAATTGCGTAAGCGTTTTCCGGATGCGCGTGAAACCCAATTACTGCTGCGTGGTGAATGATGGAACAGCTCCCCGGAAACAACCCAGGCCAATCCGAAAATCCTGCCGCGACAGAGGCGACTTCATTGGGCAGGACGCTGCGCGAAACACGCGAGCACTTGGGCTTGAGCGTCGCGGATGTGGCCAATCAGATCAAGTTCGCACCTCGCCAGATCGAAGCGCTGGAGGCGGACGATTTTCAGCATCTGCCCGAAGCGGCATTTTTGCGCGGCTTCATACGCAGTTACGCCAAGATATTGCAATTGGATGCGCAGGCATTGCTGGCTGCTTTGCCACAATTCGAAACAGTTCCTACCGAGCTGGTGCCGGCTTCTGTCGACGTGCCGTTTCCTGGCGCCCAATCCTTGTTGAGGCAAAATCAGTTCTGGTTGTATGCCGCCGGACTGCTGGCTGTGATCGCGGGGGTATTCGCGTTGTGGAATTTCATGTCTCCGCTCAAGCAACCCAAAGTGGAGCAGGTTGAAACGCCGCTTTCCCTGCCTGCTGAAGTGCAAATCATCCCGGTTACGTCTGCTCCGGATGCGAGCGTGACCGCGCCATCCGTAGCGGATATGCCAAAAATGCGCTCTATGGCAACAAAGGCGCAGTCTTCGGTTCCGGCCATGAAGACCCAGGCCGCCGGGGCAGAGCTACCAATTCAGGCAACAAAACCCGCGTCCAAGCCCGTCGCGCCGGCACCAGCGCAGCCAACCAATACCGAGACCAAGCCCGACTCAGTGTCACCGGCTCAGGCTGAAAAATCCGTGACCCAAGCCGGCGCACCCGCAAAAATTACCCAGCTGCGCCTTGAGTTCGGCGAAGAATCCTGGACCGAGATCAAGGACCGGGACGGCAAGATTATTTCCTCCCAGGTCAACCCGGCCGGCAGTGAGTTGATCGTTTATGGGCGCGCGCCATTCACGATGCTGATCGGCCATAGTTTGGCAGCACGCTTATACCACCAGGGCAAGCAGGTGGATCTGACCCCTTACATCAATAAATATAGCGAAGTGGCGCACGTGACGTTGAAGTAACGGGCATAGCGAATAGACATCTCCTGATAATGAAGCCAACCATGCCCGTTTCCCTCTCTCCTACCTCTCCCCCGGAGGGGGAGAGTGATGAAGTATCGCTGCGCGAGCTTCTATTACCATGAGTGCGACCATTATCAAGCGCCGCCCGTCGCAACGGGTGCAGGTCGGCAAGGTGATGCTGGGCGGCGGCGCGCCTGTCGTGGTGCAGTCGATGACCAACACCGATACTGCCGATGCCGATGCAACTGCCAGGCAGGTCTTCGAGTTGGCTCAGGCTGGTTCTGAATTGGTGCGCATCACCGTGAACACCTCCGAGGCCGCCGCGCAAGTGGCGCGCATACGTTCTCGGCTGGATGGCATGGGTTGCGACGTGCCGCTGGTCGGCGACTTCCATTACAACGGACATCGCTTGCTGACCGACTACCCTGATTGTGCGCAGGCTTTGGCGAAATACCGGATCAATCCGGGCAACGTCGGGCGCAACCGAAATGAAAATGACCCGTTCTCGATGATGATAGCGACCGCGGTCCGCTACGACAAACCGGTGCGCATCGGCGTGAACTGGGGCAGCCTCGATCAGAGTCTGGTGGTGCGCATGATGGACGAGAACTCGCGCTTGGCGCAGCCCAAAGATGCCGGAGAGGTGACCCGCGCCGCGCTGATCGCTTCCGCGCTGGAAAGCGCGCAGCGTGCCGAACAGCTCGGCATGGCGCACAACCGCATCGTGCTGTCATGCAAGGTCAGCGAGGTGCAGGATCTGATCGCGGTGTACCGCGCGCTGACGCTGCAATGCGATTACGCGCTGCATCTGGGGCTGACCGAAGCGGGCATGGGTTCCAAGGGCATCGTCGCTTCGACCGCCGCGCTGGCGGTGCTGTTGCAGGAAGGCATCGGCGACACGATACGCATCTCGCTGACTCCGGAACCGGGCGGTGACCGCACCCGGGAAGTGCTGGTCGCGCAGGAGATTCTGCAAACCATGGGCTTGCGGGCGTTCGCGCCGATGGTGACGGCCTGTCCCGGATGCGGACGCACCACCAGCAGTTTCTTTCAGGAGTTGGCGCAAAGCATCCAGACGCATCTGCGCGAGCAGATGCCGGTGTGGCGCGAGCGCCATGAAGGCGTTGAGAGCATGACCGTGGCGGTGATGGGCTGTGTGGTGAACGGACCGGGCGAAAGCAAGCTGGCGAACATCGGCATCAGCCTGCCCGGTACCGGTGAGAGCCCGGCTGCGCCGGTCTACATCGATGGCGAAAAGGCCATGACCTTGCGCGGTGAAAACATTGCTGCGGAATTCACTGTCATCGTTGATGAGTATGTAGCTAAAAAATACGTGAAGAGGGAAGGGTAAAACGGGAAGGGAGAATGGGGAAGGGAGAAGGGTGGTCAGCGTGCCGGTTTTACCTTTCTCTCTTCTCTCTTCTCCCTTCCCCGGAAATAAAATGAGCAACGAAACCCTCCAGGCCGTGCGCGGCATGAACGACATCCTGCCGGACGAGGCGGGGCTTTGGTTATGGTTCGAGGAAGTGGCGCGTGACTGGCTGCACAGTTATGGCTACCGCAACATCCGCATGCCGCTGGTCGAGCCGACCGAGTTGTTCAAGCGCGCCATCGGCGAAGCGACCGACATCGTCGAAAAAGAGATGTACAGCTTCGCCGACGCGCTGAACGGCGACCAGTTGACGCTGCGCCCCGAGGGAACCGCCTCTTGCGTGCGTGCCGTGCTGCAGCACAATCTGCTGTATAACGCGCCGCAGCGCTTGTATTACAGCGGCCAGATGTTCCGCCATGAGCGCCCGCAAAAGGGGCGCTATCGCCAGTTCCATCAGTTCGGCGTGGAGGCGCTGGGCTTTGCCGCGCCGGATATCGATGCAGAACAGATTCTGATGTGCGCGAGGCTGTGGCACAAACTCGGGTTGCGCGATGTCGCGCTGCAACTGAACACGCTGGGCGACGCGGCTGCACGGCATCGCCACCGCGCCAGGCTGATCGCTCATTTCGAGCAGCACAAGGCGATGTTGGATGCGGATTCGACGCGCCGTTTGCACAGCAATCCGCTGCGCATCCTGGATAGCAAGAATCCGGCGATGCAGGACTTGATAGTCGCGGCACCGAAGCTGATGGACGAGCTGGAAGACGACGCGTTGCAGCACTTTGCCGCAGTGCAGGACATCCTCAGGCAGCATGACGTGGCGTTCGAGATCAATCCGCATCTGGTGCGCGGCCTGGATTATTACAACCGCACCGTGTTCGAGTGGGTGACCACTAGCCTCGGCGCGCAAGGCACCATCTGCGCGGGTGGCCGCTATGACGGGCTGGTCGAACAGATCGGCGGAAAACCCGTTCCCGCGACCGGTTTCGCGATGGGGGTGGAGCGCTTGCTGGCATTGTTGCGGGATGGCGGCATGGCATTGCCCAGGCCGCAGGTGGATGTGTATGTGGTGCATCAGGGCGAACCGGCCGGCCGGTTGGCCAGCCAGGTGGCTGAAAGATTGCGCGATGACAACCTGAGTGTGCTGTTGCATTGCGGCGGCGGCAGTTTCAAATCGCAGATGAAAAAGGCCGATGCCAGCGGCGCTTATGTGTCGGTGGTGATCGGCGATGACGAAGCGCAGGCAGGTGAAGTGAGTGTCAAGCCGATGCAGGGCGGCGAGCAAATCCGTGTGAGTGTGGAAAATCTCACAGCGACAATCAATCAATTAATCAAGTAGGAGTGAACAGCATGGCGGCATTGGATTTGCAGGAACAGGAACAGATCGAAGCGCTCAAGGCGTGGTGGAAGGACAACCGCAATCAGGTACTCGGCGCGCTGTTGATCGTCGTCGTCGCGATGGGCGGCTGGCGCGGCTGGCAGTATTACCAGCACAAACAATCCAGCCAGGCCGCGACGCTGTATGCGGAATTTTTCAGGCAACTGGAAGGAAATGATGCCGGACGCGTCAACGATGCCGCCGCCGCAGTGATGGACAGATTCGCCGCCACGGCATACGCGTCGCGTGCCGCTTTGCTGGCTGCGCAAGTGAATGAGCAGCGCAAGGACGCGGCACGCGCCAAGACCCAGTTGCAGTGGGTCATCGATCATGCCGGGGAAGCGGAACTGCGCGACGTGGCGCGGTTGAGGCTGGCATCCCTGTTGCTGGATGAAACAAAGTATGCCGATGCAATGAAGCTGCTCGACGCAGAGCATCCCGCCTCGTTCGATGGTTTGTATGCCGACTTGCGGGGCGACGCGTTGAGCGCGCAGGGTAAGGCAGATGAGGCCAGGAGCGCATACAAACTGGCCTATGAAAAGACCGATGCCAAGAGCATGTATCGCAATCTGATCCAGATGAAACTCGATGCGCTGGTAGCGGATAAATGAAACTGGTATACCCTTATCTTCGACTATATCTGTTGATGCCGGCTTTGTTCTTGCTGGCCGGGTGTTCCAGCGACTCTACGCCGGACTGGGCCGAAATGAAGGGCGAGGCGGGACCTGCCAAGTTGGTCGAGTTCGCTCAGACCGCCAGGTTCGAGGTGCGCTGGCATGGCGACGTGGGTGATTCGGGAATGAATCTGCTGCGACCCGCGCTGACCGGTGACGCGATCTATGGCGCATCCGCCAAGGGCAACCTGACGCGTCTGGATCGAGCCTCCGGCAAACAGGTATGGCGTATCGAAACGGGTATTACCGTCAGCGGCGGTGTGGGTAGCGGTGGAGGGCTGGTGCTCGTCGGAAGCGACAAGGGCGATGTGCTGGCTTATGACGAAAACGGCAAGTTGCTCTGGAAGAGCAAGGTGCCCAGTGAAGTGCTGAGTGTGCCGCAAGTCGCGGATGGCGTGGTGATGGTGCGCAGCGGCGACGGGCGTATCGCCGGATTGAGCGCGGCAGACGGCAAGCGTCTGTGGCTGTATGAACGCAGCACGCCGGCCCTGGTCGTGCGCAGTCATGCCGGCGTGACGGTGCAGCGCGGCGTGGCATACGCCGGGTTTGCGGGAGGGAAGCTGGTCGCGCTGAAAATCGCGGATGGCTCGGTATTGTGGGAAGTCTCGGTGTCTCAGCCGCGCGGCAGCACTGAACTGGAGCGCATCAGCGACATCACCAGCAACCCGGTCGCGGATGATGAACAAGTCTGCGCCATCGCGTTTCAAGGGCATGTGGCATGCTTTGACGCGGCGCAAGGCAGCCCGCTGTGGAACCGCGATATCTCCAGCGACAAGGGCATGATGCTGTTGCGCAAATATCTCTATCTCAGCGATGCGAAAGGATCGGTCATCGCGCTGGACAAGACCAGCGGAAGCACGGTGTGGAAGAACGAGCAGTTGTCGTTGCGCGATACCGCCGCGCCCCATGCGCTGGAGAAGTTCGTCGTGGCCGGCGATTATGCGGGGTATCTGCATGGCTTGAACCGCGAGGACGGGAGTCTGGCTGCGCGCATCAAACTGGACGGTGGCGCAATACAAGCCGAGCCGCTCCCGCTGGACGATGGGCTGCTGGTGCAGACGCGTGGCGGGGATCTGTATTCGCTGTCGATACATTAGAGTGGAAGGGGGAAGAGTGAAGGGTAAAGGGTAAAGGGTGAAACCGCTGCTCCGTTATACCCTTCTCCCTTCCCCCTTTACCCTTCACATTTCAAATTCAAGGTTATCAAAATGTTGCCCACACTGGTTTTAGTTGGGTAGGGTGGATAAGCGTAGCGCAGCCACCTTTAGCACGGTGGATGCGCTACGCTTATCCACCCTACAAAATTTTCACACTTCAAATTCAAGGCTATCAAAATGCTCCCCACAGTAGTATTGGTCGGTCGTCCGAACGTGGGCAAATCCACGCTGTTCAATCGCCTCACGCGCAGCCGCGACGCGCTGGTCGCCGACCTGCCGGGGCTGACGCGCGACCGCCATTACGGGCGCGGCAGGGTAGGGGAGAGGCCTTATCTGGTGGTGGACACCGGCGGTCTGGAACCGGTCGCCAAGGAAGGCATCATGTTCGAGATGGCCAAGCAGAGCCGCCAGGCGGTGGACGAAGCCGACGTGGTGCTGTTCCTGGTCGATGGCCGCGCCGGTTGTACACCGCAGGATGCCATCATCGCGAAGGAGCTGCGCAAGACCGGCAAACCGATCCTGTTGCTGGTCAACAAGGCGGAAGGCATGGCGCGCGCCAAGGTCACCGCCGATTTTTTCGAGCTGGGCTTGGGCGAACCGCTGCCGATCTCCTCGGCGCATGGCGACAATGTCACTGAAGTCGTCGAGATCGCACTGGAGAATTTTCCGCCCCAGGTCGAAGAAGAAACCAGCCATGAGCATCCGCCCAAGATCGCCATCGTCGGGCGCCCGAATGTCGGCAAGTCCACGCTGGTTAATGCCATCCTCGGCGAGCAGCGCGTTATCGCGTTCGACCAGCCGGGCACCACGCGCGACAGCATCTACATCGACTTCGAACGCGACGGCAAGCAATACACCATCATCGACACCGCGGGAGTGCGCCGTCGCGGCAAGGTCGAGGAGGCAGTGGAGAAATTCTCGGTGATCAAGACCATGCAGGCGATCGAGGATGCCAACGTGGTGGTGCTGGTGGTGGATGCTCGCGACCAGATCACCGAACAGGACGCGCATGTCGCCGACTACGTGCTGCAGGCGGGACGCGCCCTGGTGCTGGCGGTCAACAAGTGGGACGGACTGGACGAACATCATCGCGACATGGTGAAGAGCGACATCGAGCGCAAGCTGCATTTCCTGAGCTTCGCCAAGCGGCATTACATTTCCGCGCTGAACGGCAACGGTGTCGCAAATGTGTTGAAGTCGGTGAACGAGGCTTATGCCGCAGCGATGGCGAAACTGTCCACGCCGAAACTCACCCGCGCGCTGATCGCCGCGCTGGAAAAGCAGGCGCCGCCCAAAGGGGGGCGTTTCACCCCCAAGATGCGCTATGCCCATCAGGGCGGCAGCAACCCGCCGCTGATCGTGATACACGGCAGCGGCCTGGATGACGTGCCGGCCGGCTACTCGCGCTATCTGGAGCGCACCTTTTGCGAGATATTCAAGCTGCAGGGCACGCCGATGCGGATCCAGTACAACTCCAGCAAGAATCCGTTCGAGGGAACCAAAACCAAGCCGCTGACCGAGGCTGAACAACGCCGCGCGCACCGCGCACGGATACGGGGCCGCAAGCTGTACGGCTGAGCTTTTTCCCGCTAAACGTCCCGCAAGTCATATTGAAGCCAATTCCCAGGTGCTGTTGCTCATGCAACAGTTCCCCGTTGCCAATTTTCTTTCATGTAATCCCGCTATTGAGAAACCACGCGGCGATCCTTCCTAATCACGGGAAATTGAACCGGCGCGTGAAGCTGCATTGCAGTTAAAACAACAACTTAATTTTTTGGCACGTAATATGCTTGCCTTCGACGGGCGCTAATGGATTGGTTGCAGTGCTGGTTGGCAAGCATTGCTGAATCCATTCCGTGCAATCTTGCCTATGGATAAAGTTATACCGTATTACGGATTGCCGTAATAACGGTTTTGCTTGCGCAAATAAATGCAGTCATAGCTTGCTCGAATAATTAAAACCTTAACGACAAGGAATTTCATTTTCATCAATCAGTAATGCTTTTGCAAGGGATGCGCCATGAAATACCACAACTCCATGAACAGAATCTGCCGTCTAGTCTGGAGCCAGGTGCAGAACACCTGGGTGGTTGCCACAGGGGACACCAAGGAGCGAGGTAACAGTAAATCGGTATTCAAGCCCAAGCTGATGGCGGTGACGCTGGCGTTGCTTTCACCCGCGGCGTTCGCCGCACCGATGGACGGACAGATCAGCGCAGGCTCGGGCGGCATCGCCCAGGCAGGTACTACCACCACGATCACCCAGCAAACCCAGAACCTTGCCATCAACTGGCAAAGCTTCGACATCGGCAGCAACGAAGCCGTGCACTTCAACCAGCCCAACTCTGCGGCCATCGCCCTCAACCGTGTCCTCGGCCAGAACCCCAGTCAGATCCTCGGTAGTCTCAGCGCCAACGGCCAGGTCTTTGTTCTGAATCCCAATGGCGTATTGTTCGGCAATGCCGCACAAGTGAATGTCGGCGGCCTGGTCGCATCCACCCTGAACATCAGCGATGCCGACTTCATGGCGGGCAACAACGTGTTCAGCAACGGCGGCATCGTTGGCGGCAACGTGGACAACCAGGGCGCGCTCAATGCCGCCAATGGCGGCTACATCGCCCTGATCTCCCCGGCCGTGAGCAACACCGGCAGCATCAGCGCGCCGCAAGGTACGGTTGCGCTGGCCGCTGGCAATAGTGTCACGCTGAATCTCAATAATGGTTCGTTGCTGGGTTACACGATAGACACCGGCACGGCCAGTGCGCTGGTCAGCAATGGCGGCATGATCGCTGCCAACGGAGGGCAGGTGCTCGTCACCGCCCGTGGAGCGGATGCGCTTTCCGCTGCCGTGGTGAACAACACCGGCATCATCGAGGCGCGCACCGTCCAGAACATTGGTGGCGTGATCAAACTCATGGCCGACTTGCAAGTCGGCCATGTCAATTTGGGCGGCACGCTGGATGCTTCTGCACTGGATGGCGGCGATGGCGGCTTCATCGAAACTTCGGCGGCCACGGTCAGTGTCGCGGACAACGCTGTTGTAACTACCAATTCAGCACTGGGACAAACCGGCAACTGGCTGATTGATCCGATCGACTTCACGATCGCCGCCAGCGGTGGCGATATCAGCGGCACAACGCTGTCGGCCAATCTTGGTACTACCGGCGTAACGATACTTAGCAGCTCCGGTCCTTCAGGCGTCAATGGGGACGTCAACGTCAACGATGTGGTGAGCTGGTCAGCCAACAAGCTCACGCTCAATGCCCAGCGCAACATCAACATCAACGCCAACATGAACGGTTCTGGCACAGCCAGTCTCGCGCTCGAATACGGTCTGGGCGCAGTGGCCGCAGGTAACACCGGCAACTACCTGCTTGCATCCAATGCCCAGATCAATCTTCCCTCAGGGCTCAACTTCAGTACCAGGCTGGGTTCGGATGGCATTGCCAAGGCCTACACCGTCATCAACAGTCTGGGCATCGCGGGCGATATCTCCGGCGCTACGCTGCAAGGCATGAACGGCAACCTGGCCGGCAACTATGCGCTGGGATCGAACATCGATGCCTTGCTGACCAGCGGCTGGAACGCAGGCGCAGGCTTTGCGCCGGTGGGTGCATCTACTACTCAATTCACCGGCAACTTCGATGGCCTGGGCCATTCCATCAGCAATCTCGTCATCAATCGGCCGACGACAAATGATGTCGGTCTGTTCGGCTATACCGCGACGGGCAGCGCCGTGCGGAACGTGGGCCTGGTGAATGGCAGCGTGAGCGGGAAAAACAGCGGCGGGCTGATCGGGCAGAACTGGGGTACTATCAGCCACAGTTATTTCACTGGTACCGTGATTGGGAGCAGCAACAACGTAGGTGGCCTGGTGGGGCTGAATTCCGGCAGCATCAGCAACAGTTACGCTACCGGTAGCGTGAGCAGTGTGATTGGAACCAACAACGTCGGCGGCCTGGCGGGGCTGAATTCCGGCAGCATCAGCAACAGCTACGCGAGCGTCAGCGTTGGGGGAAATAATAACGTCGGCGGCCTGGTGGGACTCAACAATGCAGGAGCAATCAGCACCAGCTACGCGACCGGCAGCGTGACCGGCAGTTCCCTTCTTGGCGGATTGGCAGGAAACAACAGTCTTGGCACCATCACCGACACCTACGCGACCGGCAATGTAAGCGGTGGTGCCGGTAGCAACAACATCGGTGGATTGCTTGGGCAAAATTCCGGTACCGTCAGCACCAGCTATTCCATTGGCGGCGTGAGCGGCACGCTTTCGGTCGGCGGCCTGGTGGGCAACAACACCGGCACCATCGGCAATAGCTATTGGGATAACCAGTTATCCGGCCAGACGGCCGGGATCGGCGCCGGCGTGATCGCAGGCGCCACCGGTCTGACCACTGCGCTGACCATGCAGCAATCCAGCTTCATCGGTTTTGACTTCACTAACGTTTGGCGTATCTACAACGGTCATACCACCCCGTTGCTGAGATCCTTCCTGAAACAGCTGACCATCACGGCGAGCGATGTCACCAAGATTTACGATGCTACTTTGGCTGGTCTGACGGATGTCACCTATTCAGATCCCTCAGCGGCTGGATCGGTCAACCTGTTCGGAATGACGAATTCCTATGGTGGCGCCACCAAGAACAATGTCGGGGTCTATGCGGCAGATATCTGGTCCGATCAGCAAGGTTATGACATCACGCTCGTGGGAGGGCAGCTGACTGTCACTCCTGCCAACCTTGACGTCAATGTAACAGCAGCGAACAAAGTGTATGACGCTACCACCAGCGCCACCTTGAGCGGAGCGGCAATCACCGCATTGGGGGCGGATATAGTCAGCCTGGGCGGAACCGGCAGCGGTGCGTTTGCCGACAAGAACGCCGGCACCGGAAAAACTGTCACCATCAGCGGCAACTACAGTATTAGCGGCATGGATGCCGGCAACTACAACCTGATTCAGCCAGCCGGTGCGACTGCCGACATCACCAGGCTGGATCTCGCTCTCGGCGGCATCACAGCGGCGAATAAAGTATATGACGCGACCCGTACTGCCACACTGGGCGGCATGGCATCGGTAACTGCATTGGACTCGGATGTGGTCAGTGTGGTCGGCAGCGGCAGCGGCCTGTTTGCCGACAAGAACGCCGGTACCGGCAAGACCGTCACCGTCAATATCGGCGGCTACAACCTCAGCGGCATGGACGCAGGCAATTACAATCTGATTCAACCGTCCGGTGTGACTGCCGACATCACCCCGCGCGCCCTGACCATCACCGCGTTTGCTGCGAACAGAGTGTATAACGCAGGCACGGCTGCGACGATCAGCAGTTTTGCCAACAACCGCCTCTATGGCGACATCCTCACCACCGGCTATGGCAGTGCTGCCTTCGAGGACAAGAACGCCGGCACCGGCAAGACCGTCAACGTCAGCGGCATCACGCTGGGAGGCACGGATGCACGCAACTATACCTACAACACCACCGCAACGACCACCGCCAACATCACCCCGTTGAACATCGCGCTCAAGGGTGTCACCGCGGCGAACAAGGTGTATGACGCCACCACTGCCGCCACGATAGGCGGCACGGTCTATATCAGCGCGCTGGGCACCGACTCGGTCATTGTCAGCGGCAGCGGCAGCGGTACCTTCTCCAACAAGAACGTCGGCACCGGCAAACCCGTGGCCGTCGATGTCAGCGGTTACATCCTCAGCGGCACGGACGCAGACAACTACAAGCTGACTGCACCGGTCGGCGTGACGGGCAGCATCAGCAAACTGGCCCTGTCATTGACGGGTACCCCGATCGCGGCGAGCCGTGTCTATGACGGCACACTCACCACCTCAATCAGCGGCGTCACCCTGAGCGGGATTTTGACGGGAGACGCCCTGAGCATGGGCGGGCTGTTTGCGAACAAGAACGCGGGCGTCGCCAAGGCGGTATCCCTGACACTGACGGGCACGGATAGCGGCAACTACAGCGTCGCACCGGTGGCGGGTATAACCGCCGGCATCACCCCCCGTTCACTGGATGTTTTTGGCACCCCGATCGCGGCGAGCCGCGTCTATGACGGCAAAGTCGCCACCGCAGTCAGCGGCGCCACGCTGGGCGGGGTGCTGGCTGGAGACAGCGTCGTCCTGAGCGGGAATTTTGCGGACAAGAACGTGGGCACAGGTAAAGCCGTGTCACTGGCACTGACAGGCGCGGCCGGAGGGAATTACAGCATCGCTCCGGTTGGGGGCCTGACCGCCGATGTCACCCCGCGCGCCCTGACCATCACCGCAGTCGGCGTGAACAGGGTGTATAACGCCGGCACGGTTGCGACCGTCAATCTGGCCAACAACCGCGTCTATGGCGACATCCTCACCACCGGCTACAGTGCTGCCTTCCTCGACAAGAACGCCGGCACCGGCAAGACCGTCAACGTCAGCGGCATCACGCTGGGAGGCACGGATGCACGCAACTATACCTACAAC
>Ga0209002_10003037_pt1 | contig 13362 bp, 8 predicted proteins | sample Rifsed16ft2_FD_184010 | JGI IMG/M metagenome (GOLD analysis project Ga0209002, IMG submission 184010) | Soil microbial communities from Rifle, Colorado, USA - sediment 16ft 2 (version 2) | ecosystem: Environmental > Terrestrial > Deep subsurface > Rock core/Sediment | place: Rifle, Colorado...
GGCGGCGCGGGCGACCGCCTCTTCCCCCCCGCCACTTGGACCGCCCCTTCCGGAATTGCATTCTCGACGTATTTTACCATTCGGGCCGCCTTTGAGATCGAGAGCCGAACCCCCTTCGGGGCCCGGCCCATTGCGGCGAGCGCCGCGGCGTGCTCGGCGCCTACCAGCGGTCCGACGCCCTGCGCCTGCGCTCGCTCGGGTCTGAGGGCGCAAACGCGGCCGCCGTTGAGATGCGCCGCGCCAAGTGCTGGGCCACGGCCTGCGCCACGTCCTCGACACGCCCCAACCGGCTGATCCGGTCGGCAAACTGCCCGGCCCGGTAGTCGAGGATGACAGCCGCCCCGATGTCCGTCGGCCCGCGGATCGCGCGCCCGACGGCCTGGAGGAGCCGCCGAGTCGTGGGCACCTCGACGGCGTATTCCCACCCCCGGCCGAACTTCGTCTCGAAGAAGTCGACGAGCGACTTCGTGCGGGCCGTCGGCTTCGGGTAGGGGATCCCCGCAATGAGGACGACCTCGAGCACGTCGTCAGGGAAGTCGATCCCTTCGGAGAGGCGGCCGCCGATGACGGCGAGCAGAACGCGACCGCGGCGCGGCTCCAAGGAGGGCTCGGCCTTGGCCTTGAAGCGAGCGAGCATTGACATGAGCTCCTCTTGGTCCATCCCGGGCTCCTCGATGAAAGTCATCCTGTGGCGCTCGAAGAGGGGCCCGGACCACGCGGCGAACGCCGCGAGCGCGCGAAAGGAGGGGAAGAAGACGACGGTGTTCCGGTCGACGGCGCGAAGGACCGAGGCGGCCTCCTCGTAGAGGCGCCGCTCCATCGTGGGGTCCACCCGGAGCGTCTCGTGGCGCGAGGTGACATTCGGCGAGTACACGACAAGCCGGTTCTCCGGCGGGTAGGGGCAGGGCACGGAGAGGAGCTCCGTTTCGGCGGGCAGCCCCAGCTGGTCGCGGTAGGCCTCGAGGGGCGTGAGCGTCCCCGACATGTGGACCGTGGCCGCGCAGTCGAAAAGCGCCGCGCTTGCAAGGGAGGGGTCGAGGCAGTAGAGCTCGAGGGACGGGCGGCGCGTGCGCTCCTGCCACCGGTCGGGCGTCGAGATGAGCTTGGCGTGGCTCTCGGCGTCGGAAGCGAACCACGCGCCGACGAACATCCCGGCGCTGCGCAGGTAGGAACGCGGGACCTTCCGCTCCTTCTGCCGGATCGTCCGCACCTGCTCGCCGAACACCTCGAGGGTCTTGGCCATCAGCGCGAGCTTCGTCGAGGTCGTCTGGAACATCGCCATGAGTTCGGCTTCGAAGGCGCCGGGCGGGACGATCCCGTCCTCCTCGATGATGTAGGCGCTCGCCATTTCTTGAAACGCCTGCTCGACCTTGTCGACCGCCTCGCCGGCGGTCACGTCGGGCAGGACTTCGGGGTCCCCGAGGAGTGCGGCCTCGCCTTTGGCGACCTCGAGGGAGTCGAGGGAGAGGCGTAGCGATGCGACCTCGCGCGCGTAGTCGGGCAGGTTGTGCGCCTCGTCGAGGACGACGACGAGGTCGCCTAAGGAGGCGCCCATCCATTCGAGGAGGCGCCTCCGGATGAAAGGGTTGAAGAAGTAGACGTAAGGGGCGCATACGACCTCGGCGGAGCGCAGCAGGAGTTTGTTAGCCTCGTAGGCGCAGAGGCCGCGCTCCCTTGAGAACTCGGAGAACTCTTCGAAGGTAGGCAGGTCGGCCCTCGAGCGGGCCTCGAGCGCCTGTTTGTCGAAGTTGATGAGGCCGCGGTAGAAGCGACAGCCGCCGTCCGTGTGGGACTCCGCCGTCGTCTGGCGCTTGCGGTCGGAGCAGAGGCGCCCGTGCTCCTCCGTGTCGCAGGCGGCAAGCTCGGCGTCCTCCTCGCTGAGGAAGCACGAGCGGACCCGGCCCTGGAGGGCGACGCCGAAGGCGGGGCGCAGATTCGCGATCGCGCGGAGCTCGACCATCACCTGGCGCTGCTGGGAGTGCGTGCGCGTAAGGTAGAGGACCCGGCGGTTGCGCCCGTCCCTCGTTCGGTCGATCCCGTCGAGGACGCCGGCAAGGACGGAGACCGTTTTGCCCGTGCCGGTGGCCGACTCGAGCACGAGGTGGGAGCCCGAGGCCACGGCGAGGGCAGCGGCCTCGGCGATGCGCTCCTGGCCGGGGCGCGGAGGGTAGGGGAACGGCGGCACGCAAGCTCGGAGGGGGTGGGCCCCCTTATGAACGGGCAGGGGGGGTGAGCGAAGGCGGGGGGGCGGGCTTTGCGGACATCGGCAATCGATGTCCGCATTCCTGAGGGGCCAGACGGTTCAAGGGCCTCATCGCCGTGTCTACCGCCTTGATACGCTACTTGTCGATGTCCGTAATTCCCGGGGGGGCGCCTACTTGGGCGGTTTCTTGGGAGGTGGCCTTTCGGCGGTGCCCTCTTCGTTGACCGCAATCCCGCCCGACCCTGCGCCGCTTCCGGGGTCGCCGGGCGCTACGGTTTTCCCCGTTGCCTGGCCCGAGGCCGCGTCCCGCGGCGCGGTCGCTTCACGCAACACGCCGTCCTGACCTTGCGAGCCGATCCCTTCGTCCGCGCGGAGCGGCCCGTGCTGACGCTTGCCGCTCGATTGCCCCGTGGCGACGTCGCGCTTGCCCGTCGCCTGCCCGGAGGCCGCATCGCGGTCGACACTCGACTCAATCGACCCGTCAACGCTGGTCGACTGGCGCGGCCCGCGCCGCGCCTCGTCTTCGCCCTGCGACCCGATTCCCTCGTCGGGGCTAAGGGCGCCGTGCTGCCGCTTGCCTGTCGCCTGTCCTGAGGCCGCGTCGCGCGGCGCTCGCCGGACTTCGTCTTCGCCTTGCGACCCGATCCCCTCGTCGGGGCTCATCGGGCTGTGCTGCCGCTTGCCCGTCGCCTGACCCGACGCCGCATCGCGCGGCGAAGCGGCCTCTCGCGACACGCCGTCCTGGCCCTGCGACCCGATCCCTTCGTCGGAGCTGACAGCGCCGTGCTGGCGCTTCCCCGTCGCTTGCCCCGAGGCCGCGTCTCGTGGCGCTCTTACCTCCGCTTCGTCGACCCCGGCCGCGGGGTTCCACCCGTGCTGGCGCTTGCCCGTGGCCTGGCCCGATGCCGCGTCCCGCGGCGCCGCCGCTTCTCGCGACAGGTCGTCTTCACCTTGCGATCCGATGCCGTCGTCCGCGCGGAGCGCGCCGTGCTGCCGCTTGCCGGTCGCCTGGCCAGACGAAGCGTCCCGTTGAACCCCCTGGTCGTCGCCCATCTCTTTCACGACGGGGCCCGGGCCGTGCTGCCGCTTGCCCGTCGGCATCCCCGAGGCCGCGTCGCGGCCAACGAGCTCCGCTTCGTCCACGTTGGTTTTGCTCGGCTGCCATCCGTGCTGCCTCTTCCCGGTCGGCATCCCTGACGCCGCGTCGCGGCCCACGCCCGGCTCGTTGATCGCGAAGCCCTCGTCGGCCATGCCCGCTTTCATGCGGTCGCCGAAGTCGCGCTTGGGCGTCTGCCGGTCAACCGTGAATCCGCCGCCGCCACCGCCTCCGCCGCCCCCCGCACGCTTCATGTTCCGGATCGCGTTCATCGCGACCCCGGCACCGCCGAGGCCCGCCAGAACCCCCATGATTCCGAGCAAAGTGCCGGCGGACGCGGAGGACTGGGCGCTCGTTATCTGCGCCCTCGTCGCGTTGAGTTCCGCCTGCGTCCGCCCCAGGTCCTGCTGCGTGTTCCAGGCGAATGTGTAGGCCGACGAGGCGTTCGACTGCGCCTGCAGCGCCAGGCTCTGGGCACTCGTGGCGTTGGCTTGGGCCCCGGCCACCGCCGCCTCGGCGGCGCTTTGGTTGGCTTCGAGTGCGGCGACCTCGCCCTCGACCGACCCGAGCTGCAGGTAGATGGTCGTCAGGTTTTCCTGGAGTTGCACGATGGCAAGGTTGGCCGAGGCAAGCTGGCCGGCAAGCGCGGACGAGGGGTCGGTGACCGTCACGTTCACAGTCGCGGAGGCGCTGTTGCCCGACTCGTCGATCGCGACCGCGCGGATCGTCCCTGGCCCCCACGGGAGGGGCACCCTGAGGAGGAACGAGCCGTCCTTGCGCACGGACGTGAGGACCCCGTTCACGCTTACCGAGACGCCTCCGTCTACCACGCCGGAGACGACTGCGGAGGTCTCGTTGAGGACGCTGCCGTCGGCGGGCGACGTGATGCGCACGCTGGGCGCCGTCGTGTCCGGCGGCAACCAAACGGTTGCGTAGGCCGCCTTTGTCGCCCCGTCCGTCTGGAACCACCCGGCGACCGCGTGCCCCTCGGCCGAGAGGGACGCCCACACGTTCATGCTCGTCTGCGCGTCGAGGTTGTCGAGGCGGACTTCCGGGCCCACCGCGCCCTGCGCATCAATCATGGCGGCGTACGTGTGCCACCGCGCCAAGCCCGAGGGCGGCGAGGGGTCCTGCGACCAGACCACCATGCCACCGCCGCTCGAGGCAAACGCCACCGCCGCCCCCGACGTCGTGCCTTCGAGGTTGGGCGCGAGCGTCACCGCCGGCGAAAACGATAGGCCCGCGTCCACGCTCGTGGCCAGGACGAAGTTCGGCGTGCCGCTCGAGGCGTCCAGCCAGAGGGCGCCGCAGGTCCCCGCCGTCCCGCAGGCAAAGGCGAACCCTCCGCCATAGATGTCGGGGGTGACGAGCGCGCGCGCCGGCAGGGCCCATCCGCTCGCCGGGGAGAAGGTCGTGACCTCCCCGAAGGTCGCTGCGCTGGCGTTGAAACTCTCCCAAGCGGCGACCGCCCGCCCGTCGTCGAGGAGGGTCACGCGGGGCGAGACGACGTAGAGGTCGCCCGCGTTGTCGAGCGGCAGCAGCGGGCCCCACCCGGCGGCCCCGTCGTAGGACCTCGAGTGGTAGCGGTAGAACGCGCCGGCGGTCCGCTTCCAGACCGCGAGCACGCCGCCCGTCGAGTTCGTCGCGAGCGCCCCGGGCTCCATGTCGGGGGACTCCGTGTCGCCCATGTCGAGGTACTCCGGCACGGACCAGATGGCCGAGGACGATGTCCCGCGGGACACCGCTTTGCCGTAGGCGGAACCGTTGAACTCCGTCCACATTGCCGTCACGACCCCCGCTTCATCGGCAACGCACGTGGGGGAGCCACCACCGAACATAGGATCGATATTGAGGACCTGCGGCGGGGTGAACCCGGTTCCCGGCCTGTAGAACGATGCGGTGGCCAGCGACGGCGTCCCAAATTCGAGCCAAACGGCCGCGCCTGTCCCCGCGCGGTTCAGACAGAGCGAGAGGAACCTGCCCTGGCTCGAACCTGAGGTCGCCTTTGCGGGCTGGCTCCAGCCGGACTCCGGCGAAAAGACGCTGAAGTGCACGTCGGAAGTGGCGCCCGGCGAGTCGCCAATCCACACGGCAAGCGCCCCACCGCCGGGCAGGGCAGCCACTTGGAGGTCTTGGACGCCAAGGCCCGCTTCCGAAAGCCGGAAGGGCGCGCTCCAGCCCGAGGGGAGGGCGGCAGAGGGAGCCGGCAGGACAATCGCGGTCAAGGTAAGGGCGGCAAGGGCGGCAACAAGCTGGGTTCGGGTGCGCATGGTTTTCGGGCTCCGACGGGACTTGCGCGGCCCCAAGGGCCGCAAGGCCCGCGGGCATCGGGGGTGTCTTACTTGTAGGTTCGCGAGGGTTTGGCGACGGCAACCGTTATCGTGCCGTCCCTCGCTGCAGCCTTTCATGGCCCCCAAGGTGGCGCTTTATGGCATGCCGGTCTCGCACTGGTGCGTCTCGGCCGAGCGGATGCTCGCGTTCAAGGGCGTGAAGTTCCGCAACGAGTTCGTGCCCTACCACGACAAGGCCGAACTCATCGAGGCGACGGGTCAGGACTACGTGCCGGCGTTGCTTTGGGATGGCAAGTTCGTCGTGTGGAGCAAGATCCCCGAGTTCCTCGAGAAGCAGGTCAAGGAGCCGAGGCTCTACCCGAGGGGGATGAAAGGCGTCACCAAGGTCATCGAGGACTGGGGCCACCAGGTGCTCGAGGAGAAGGTGTGGCGCACGGTCGTCACGGAAGTGCCGCCGGTGCTGCACACGGACCACGAGCGGTGGGTCTTCGAGGAGATGCAGACTCGCGCGCGGGGGCCATGGCACGTCCTCAAGTCGAGGAAGGCGGAGTTCGAGGCCGACATGCTGAAGCACCTTGCGATGGTCGACGCGATGCTCGAGGGGAAGGAGTGGATCTTCGGCACGCCGAGCGCCGCGGACTTCGGCGTGTACGGGGGGATGTCGCCGCTGCTCACGGTGGGAAGGAAGCCGCCCGGCCGGCTTGTCGGACTGCGCCGATGGGTGGAGCGCATCCGGGCGATGTGAGGCGAAACCCGGGGCGTCGGTGAAGTTCGCGCGTTGCCAGGGCCGTGCACCGGAAGGACTTGCGGGGGCACGACGGCGGCGACGCGGACGCTCGCGCGGACTTGCGCTTTCGCCGGAACAGGGCCCGAGCGGGCGCGCTAACGGACTTCATTTCCCATTGTAACCTCATGCAAATCGCTATAAGCCAATACAACGACACCCGATTCATGTCGACGATGACGACGGTCCAGGTCGACCTGCGCGTCAAGGGGCGCCTCGACGCCCTCAAGATGCATTCGCGGGAGAGCTACAACGAGGTGCTCCAACGGATCCTTGAGGACCTGGAGGAGCTCGACCCGGAGGTTCGGCGCCGCCTTGACAAGATCTCCAAGGACGTGAAAGCGGGCAAGTTCACGACGCACGAAAAGCTCAAACGCGAGTTGGGCCTTTGACGCGCTGCGAAGTTGTCTGGTCGGACCCCGCGAAGGCCGCCTTGCGCAAACTCGATCCGATGGTTCGGCGGCGGATCGTGGCGAAGGTTGAGACGGCGGCAAGCAACCCGGCCCGTTTCGCCGCGCGGCTTGTCGGTTCGCCGTATTGCCGCATAAGGATCGGCGATTGGCGGGTGTTCGTCGACGTGGATGAGGGGGCACGCCGCCTCGTGGTCCTGGACTTGAGCCACCGGCGGTCCGCCTACCGGTAGCGGCCCCGGGGGGAACCTACTGCGCGCCCCGCGTCCAAATGTCGGCGGGGACGTCCGCGTAGACGTCGGCGACCTCGCCCGTGGGCTGCACGCCCTCGTCCTCGACCTTGACGAGCTCGTAGATCCGGTCCTTCTTGAACATCCAGTAGTGGATGCGCCACTCGCGGCCGTCGTAGAGGGTGGTCTCCTCGCGCTCGGTCTGCAGGAGCCCGAGGTCCTCGAGCATGTAGAATGCGTCGCGGTCTTCCGGCTCGAGGATGTTGTCGATGATCGTGTCGTTGAACCCGAAGAAATTGAGCACGTGGTTCGCCATATGGCGCGCGGCCTCGGCCTCCATGTCCTGGCGGTCGATCGAGTTGAGGATCGCCTGCGTGAGGTCCTCGACCGTGAGGATCCGGTCGCCCTTGCCCATCCTGAAGGCTACCATGGAAGAAGACTCCCCGCGCGGGGCAGGCGCCCCCTCCGGAATTTCACTATTTAAGTCCTTAGGGAGGGCGGCCACGGCGCGCCATTCTTGCGGGGCTCGTTCTCAAATACCCTTCCTTCAAGGGCGGGAAAACTACCGGGGCTTTCCACGCGGGAAGCCTCGCAAGAGGCCCCGGAGGGGCGGTTGCCTTGCTGGTCGGGATCGATGACACGGACTCGCCCGCGGGTGGCTGCACAACCCACTTCGCCCTCGAGGCGGCCTGCGCCTTCCGGCGGGAGCACGGGCTCGTGCTGCGTTCGATGGCGCGGCTCGTCAGGCTCAACCCGAACATCCCTTGGAAGACGCGCGGGAACGCGGCGGTGGCGCTCGACCTGGGGGGGCCCTCGGGCGGTCCCACCGAGACTGTGGGAGTCGCGTTTGATGGGACCGAGATTCGCAGGGATCGGGCGGCCCGGGACGTCGAGCCCAGCCCCGGGCACGCCGCGACGCTGGACGCCCTCATCGGGAAGTGGTGCGACCTTGGCGCCTCGGGCACGGACCCGGCCTACGTGATCTCGACGGCCCCCCTCGCACCCAGCCTCTACGAGGAGGCCGTGAAGGGCGTCGTGGAGCCCGCCTCCGTGCGGGCCGCGGTCGCTGGGCTCTCCCCCGCACCGCTTTGGAAGGCGCTCGGCGACGGCCGCGGGATCGTGGGCGCCTGCGCCGCCGCAGCCGTTCAGTTACCCTCACCGACCTTCGAGCTCATCGTCTACCGCGAGCAGTCCCGCTGGGGCACGAAGCGCCGGGTCGACTTCGATTCCGTCGAGCGGATGGACCGCGCCTTTCCCTCGACGTACCAGAGCGTCGACCGGGTCAACCGGCACGCGGCGGTGGCGCCTTCGACCCCCTGCCCGGTGCTCTTTGGCGTGCGCGCGTTTGCCTCAGCCGAAATCAGGGCCGCGGCCGCCTCGGTGGATGCGGGCGAACCCTGGGCCGGGTGGCTCCTCTTCGAGACGAACCAGGGGACGGACGCGCACGTCGTCGACAGCACGCTCGAAGCGGCAAAGCCTCTGCAGACGGTCCGGGTGTCTGGCCTCGTCACGCGTGCTCCAAAGCGTCTCGCGGGCGGCCACGTGGTCTTCGGCCTCCAGGATGGCGCGGGGGCCACGGCCGACTGCGCGGCCTTTGAGCCCACGAAGGAGTTCCGTCACGTCGTCGAGAGCCTCGCGAAAGGCGACCGCGTGCGCGCCGTGGGCGCGCTCCGCGAGGCCCCGCGGACGATCAACCTCGAGAAGATCGAAGTCCTCGCGACCGCGCCCCGGCCCCGCGCCGCGACGAACCCGGTCTGCCCTTCGTGCGGAAACCGCATGAAGTCCGCAGGCGCGGACGCGCCCTTCCGCTGCCGCGCGTGCGGGCGCAAGGCCCCGAAGTCCGAGGCGGGAACCGCCCCGGCCCCGGCAGCGCCCGCAGTCGGCTGGTACGAGGTCCCGGTGTGCGCGCGGCGGCACCTCGCAAGGCCCCTTGCTGCGCCGCGCCCTTGAGAGCGCGCCGCTTCCCTCGGACGCGAATGCTTATCCGTTCGCCGTCAATCCCCGCGGGCGGAGATTGAAGTGGAGCCCTGGAAGGTCCTTGTCGCGCTGCCCGTTGTGGCGTTCCTGGTCCTGCTCGGCGCCCTCTTGTCGAACACGAGCTCGGGCTGGGACCTCTTCCCGTACGCGTGGTTCAGCCTCACGGCGGCGTTCACCGTCTCCTTCATCGTGATTATCCGCTGGGGCTTCGGACCCGAGGACGAGGAAGGGGCCGATGCCGCAGCCCAGGCGGAAAGCCCGGGCCAATGAACGCGGCGCGGCCCCCGGCACGGTCGCCCTCAGCGCCCCCGGCCTACCGCGCGCCCCATTGGGAGCTTCACTTGAGCTTCTCGTCGGTAATGATCTTCGCCACGGAGAACCCGTTTGCGCCGAAATTCAGAGAGAGGAAGTTCTTCTCGTGCGCCACGCCGCGCATCTTGACGATGCGCATCCAGAATTCGAAGTCGGTCTCACGGCGGTGCTGCTGGGTGATGTGCATCACGCCGTCCATCAGGAAGTCCTCGTCCCACCGGCCGTACTTCTGCGAGCCGGCGTCCATCTCGCTGATCCAGAAGCTCGTCGCGCCAAACCCCTTGATCCGCTTGACGAACTGGTAGAGCTGCGCGCGGGGCTGGTCGAGCCCGGCCACGAGCTGGAAGATCCCGAGCGAGTCGAACGCGATGAGGTCCGCGCCGTGGCGGTCGTAGGCGTCCTTGATCGCCTGCTGGGCCATCTGGATCCAGGTCGTCTTGACCCCGAAGTCGTCGACCTCGCCGCGCATCGTCGCCATGTCGAGAATCACGAGGTAGTCCTTCACGACGTCGTAGGGCAGGCCGAGCGCGTTCATCTGCTGGATGATCGAGTCCTTCGACTGCTCGAAGGTCACGTAGATCGCGTCCTTCCGCTCGGCCTTCGCGTTGTGATAGAGCACGTAGTAGGCAAGCGTCGATTTCATGGTCCCCGAGGTGCCCGCGATGAGCACGGCGTTTCCGAAGGGGATCCCGCCGTGGAGGCGTTCGTCGAGGCCGTCGATGTACGTCTTGATGGGGTGGCCGTGTGCGATCATGTAGAAATCCCGCCCTTCCCTGTCGGACTTGAGTCGGGGGAGTCCCGCGCAAGGGTATTAGCGTTTGGGCGCGAGGATCGCGGATGAGTGCGAGGGCTCCGGCGCGCCCGCGGTTACTGGCCGGAAGGCTGGAGGGGCGCGGGGGGCGCGGGGGGCAGGAGCCCGGCGTCGCCGGGCGGCGCCTCGGGGCCGAGCGTGAGCCGCGACGACCGGTGCGTCCGGTCGACCTTGAGGATGTGGGCCTCCTCGAGCTGCTTGACATGGTAGTTGATCACCTGGTTTGAGGCCCCGAGGAGTTCCGCGATGCGCTTCTGCGAGGCCTCGGGGTTGTCGCGCACGGCCTTCACGACGGCGTCCTGGAAGGCCGAGAGGCGCCGCCGCTTGGGGATCTTGACGCCTTGGGGCCAGAAGCGCTTGTACATCCCCTCGCGCGTCGCGCGGATGTACCCGGAGCGCTCGAGGACGCGCAGGTGGTAGGCGAGCGCGCCGTTCGTCACGCCGAGCTGCTCCTTGATCGCGTTGTAATGCTCGCCGGGGTTCGCAATGATGTACCCGTGAATCTGGCCGCGGAGGTACTGGTCGAGCACCTCATTGGGCTTGAGTTTCACATAGAGCGGGAGGAAGAGGACCGATATCAACGTGCTCTTTCCGACCTCGGAGAGCGCGAGCCCGATGAGGGCAAAGAGGGAGACCGACGCCGCCGCGGGGGGAGCCGCCTGGACGATGGCGCTCGGGGGTGGCGCGGGGACCTCGACGGTGAGCGTGAGCGAGCGCGCGTTGTTCCCGCGATCGCGGTCGAGGGCGGGCTCGTCGGACAGGACGAGCAGCGTGAGCTCCGTGGACTCCTTGCGCGGCACGAATTCGAAGTCGAACGTGAGCGCGGCGCCGGGGTTCAGCGCCTCCACGTCGCGGCGGGCCCCGACGATCGTCCCGTCGGCGGTGAGGACGACTTGGAGGCCGACCGCCGTGCCCTCGCCGACGTTCGAAACCGTCCCGAGGACCTGGTAGACCTCGCCGACAAGTCCCGGGGTCCCGAGGGCGCGGACGCGGATGTCCGTGACGACCGCGTCGCTCCGCAGGCGCGTGAGGTCAAAGAGACCGACCGCGCGGTCGCCGGAGGTGGAGTCGACGGTGATGCGCTCGTGGAGGAGGTCCGCTCCGGCGGCAAACGAGGCGGAAACGACCGCGCGCAGGGTGCGCGACTCGAAGGGCGAGAGCGCGAAGGGCGTCGAGGTGTCCACCCGCGTGGGGGCGCCTTGCGCCGGGAGGGAGCTCAGCGAGAGGAGCGGCGCGCTCGACGCGAAGATCAGGGACGTCCCCGCATTCCCGCCGTTCGTGACCTCGAAGTCGAGCGTGGCCTCGTGCGTGCGGGCGCCCGAGAGCGTGACGCCGGGGGTGAGGACGCGCAGGGCGAGTGCATGGGTTTCAAGGACCTCGGCCTGGACCTCGAGCGGGATCGAGAGGCCCCCGACGGGCGTGAGGGTGAGGGGCAGGATGCGCGCTCCGGGGAGGGCGCCCTCGGGCGCGCGGAAGACGAGCGTGACCGTGAGGGAGCCAAAGGGCTCGAGGGCCACGCGGCTTGAGGCCCCCTCCACGCGCGCGGCAAACTCGTCGGGCAATTCGCCGAAGGCGATGTCCATGGACGCGGCGGCGTTCGCGGCGTTCTCGACGACAAGGTCGGCGCGTCCCTCTTGCCCGGGGGCCACGGGGCCGCCCGAGAGGACGCGCGCGGAAGCGGACCCGGCGGGCCGGACGGTGCCCCTCATCGCCTCGGCGCCGCCGAGGGGCTCTCCGCCGGCTCCAAGCGACGCGGAGAGCGCGACTTCGAAGGCCGTGCCGGCAAGCGCGTTTGCCGGCACGGTGAGGGTGAGCGGCAGGTCGACCCGCCCGTAGCCGGGGACGAACACGAGGTCCTGGAGTCCGGAGAGGGCGGAGCGCGGCAGGCCCGTGACCTCGGCGGCAAGCGCGACGAGCCCGCCGGAATTGCCGAGGTTGACGAGCGAGTACTGGAGCGCAACCGACGCGCCGGGCGCCGCGCTGAGGTCGCGCGCCGAAAGGGCAAGGGTGGGCGCAAACACCGCGCGTACGCGGGCGCCGAGCTCGATGCGCGATTCCCCGGACCCGTCGTCGGGCCGAAGCACGAGTGTGAGGGTCCCTCGCTCGAGGGGGAGCGCCCCCTGCGCGACCGTGACCGAAAACCCGACCTGCGCCCTGTCCCCGGGCGACAGCGTTACGGTCGTCCCTGAAGGCGAGACCAAGAAGCCCGAGGGGGCCTGGGGGGTGACCTGCGTGGAGACGACCTGCGAGCCCCGGTTGAGCAGGCTGACGCTCACAAACTGGCTTTCGCCGGGGGAAAGCTCGACGTCGGCGGGGCAGCAGGCCCCTTCGACCGAGGAGGCGGGGGCGGGGACCGTGAGGGTGAAGGAGGCGGAAGTCGGGGCGCTGACTTCAAGCGCGGAGGGGGTGAGCGTAAGCGCGTAGGCTTGGGGAGCCGCGCCCGGAGGCACTGCGACGGTGAAGGTGACCGAGGCGGACTCCCCGGCCGTAAGCGAGCGGGAAACCGAGGGCGCGCTTGCGGTCCACTGCGGCGGCAGCGCGAGCGAGAGCCCGACGAGGGTGACCGGCGAGCGCACGGCGCGGAAGTTTGCGGTGAAAAAGACCGCGTCGGCCGGCTGGGCCGTCAGGGGCCCGACGATCGCGGTTTCCACGGCGTCGAAGTCGCCGGCAGCGACGGTCTCGAGTCGCGGCAGGCCCGCGGGGGCGCGCAACACCACCGCGCGCGCGAGCCCGTAGGTGTCCGACGCCGCGGCAAGCGAGAGGGGGTCGGCGACTTGCGCGGTCGAGTAGCGGCCGATCGCCTCTTCGCGGAGCACGAAGGCCGAAGAGCTTGTCCGCACCGCCGCGACGAGCAGCCCGTCGCCGCTTACAGAGGCTGCAAGGCCGAGTGCATTTGCGCCCGAAGGGAGGAACTCGGAGGCCACGGGGGAGAGCCCGTCAAGGGGCGCGGAAAGGCGCACGAGGCCGAGGGACGTGGAGAAGAGCCCCTGGAGGACGCCCGAGCGGGCCGAAAGCGCGCCTGAAGACGCGTGCACGGCGATCGCGCCGGCGCTCGTAGTCGTGCTCCCTTGGCCGATTGTGAACATCTCCACGGAGGACTCCTTGAGGAGCGCAAGCCGGGGCTCCGGCAGTGCGGGGACGAGCGCCGAGGCAAGCGCGCCTGCGCGCGGCAGGGCCCCGCGAGAGAGGACTTCGCCCTGCGACGAGACATGGGCCACAACGACCTTGTCAGGCGCGCCGAGCACGAG
>Ga0209002_10003038_pt1 | contig 13362 bp, 11 predicted proteins | sample Rifsed16ft2_FD_184010 | JGI IMG/M metagenome (GOLD analysis project Ga0209002, IMG submission 184010) | Soil microbial communities from Rifle, Colorado, USA - sediment 16ft 2 (version 2) | ecosystem: Environmental > Terrestrial > Deep subsurface > Rock core/Sediment | place: Rifle, Colorado...
CGAAGGGCCGGAGGCACGAGGACGTCGCCGAGTTCGTCGGCGAGGGGTGGATCTGGAAGAAGACGCCTGAAGGCTTCGACCGGGACCGCTACGAGAGCAAGCCCTTCGCGATCGCGAAGACCATCGTGGATGGCGAGGAGATCGACCTCGGGGGCCGAAAGCTCGAGGTGCTTCTCACGCCCGGGCACGCCCCCGATGCGCTTTGTCTGCTCGATCGGGAGAATCGCCTACTATTGACCGGCGACACGTTCTATCCCGCCGCCCTCTACGCGCACTTGCCGGGGTCCGACTTCGCCCTCTACCGCCAAACGGCACAACGGCTCGCTGAGCTTCGCGACGACGTCGATTTCGTCCTTCCCGCGCACAACGAGCCCCTCGTCGCGAGCGAGCTCCTCGTCCGCATGAGGGACGCGTTCGAGGCCATCGCCGCCTCCGAAGCCGAGTTCGTCCTCACCGACGGGAACCGGGAGTACTCCTTCGACGGGTTCTCGATTTTGACTCCCGATCCGCTTCGCTAACCCGGAACCCGCGGAAAGTCGATGGTGAACATCGTGCCCTTCCCCACGGCACTCTCGACCCGGATGGTCGCCCGGTGCGAGGCGAGAATCTCCTGCACGATGGAGAGCCCGAGCCCCGTCCCCCTCCCCTCTGATTTGGTGGTGAAGAACGGCCTGAAGATTTGCGGAAGAACGCTCTCGGGTATGCCCTCGCCGTCGTCCTGGATGCGCGCGCGAACGCACTCAGGCGCATCCACCGTCGTCACCGTCAGGTGTCCCCCGCTTGGCATCGCGTCGAGGCTGTTGTGCATGATGGTGAGGAATACCTGCTCGATCTGATCCTCGACCCCCTCGACGAGCGCCCCGGTAGCACGGATTCCCAGGCAAAGCGAAAGCTCGACCCCGCGGGCGGCGAGCGTCGGACGGAGAAGGGCGCCGATGTTCTCCAGGATTCGATCGAGGTCGAGCGGCTCCCGCCGGAGCGAAGCACGCGTCTCGTCGAGGATGTCCTGGACGGTGTCGGTCAGTTTCTCGATCTGCGACTGGACCAGGGCTAGCTTCTCCTGGAGCTCGGAGTCATCGGCGCGGCTGCGCTTCAGGATCTGGACGTGGCCCGAGATGAGGTTCAGGGGCGTGCCGATCTTGTGCGCGAGGCGCGCCGTCATCTGCTGAGCCACGCTCCGCCTTTCGATGCTGAGAAGCCTCCGCTGCAAATGATAGAGCTCCTCATTGAGCCGGGACAGATCCTGGTTGCGCTCCTTGAGCTCGGCCGTCGCCTCTCCCACGGTCTTCGCGAGCTCTTCGTTGAACCCCTGGACTCGAAGGAGAAGCTCCTCCCGCTCCTCCTGCGTCCTTCGGATCTGCGCGAGCATCTGGTTGTATTGCCGGGCGATGAATCCGATCTCGTCGGAGCGCGCGACCGGCGCCTCGGCTCTCAAGTCCCCCGCCTCGGCGCGGATCATCGCCTGACGCAAAGACTCCATCGGCCCCTGGACCACGCGGCGGAAGACCAGGCTCAGCAGGAGAACGAGGGAAGCGAGAGAGATCGGGAGCACGATGAGCGCGAGGCGCCGGGTCTCGCGGGAGAGAAGCTCGACGGCCTGGAGAGTCGACCATACGCCGACCGCGCCCGACGTTCCGCGAGGGAGCTTCCCGCCCTGGATGGGGAGAGAGACGCTCCAGAAGCGCTCGCGTCCTTCCTCGAAAGTCCGCGCCACCGGCGCTCCCGTCGCGATCGCCTCTTCCTGTTCGAGAGTCCGATCCCAGCTCTTCCCGGCGGCGGAGAGGATCTCGCTCTCACCGGCCTCGGTCCGGACGAGGACGCTCGCGGCCACGATCTCCGAGTTGGCGTGGATGTACTCCGAAAGGACGCTATCCAGGATCGCCCGCGGCGGGAGGCGGCCGGCCGCGAGCCTGAGAGAAATCGACTCGGCGACATCGGAAGCGGCGAGGAATCTCCCGCGCTCGACGGATTCGACGCTCAGCCGATGGAAGAGATAGGTGACCGCGCCCGCCGCCAAGAGAACGAGGAAGGCGCTCATCGCCGTGAGTCGGGTCTGGAGGCTCACCCAGCGCCGGGGGGTGGGCGCGAGCATCTAGTGCCGTTCCAACTTCTTCCGCCGAAGTTGGCCGCCATTCCTGGCAACAAGCTCGAGTGCCGTCGAATGCGTTTCCTTAGGACCAGATAGTTGGAACGGCACTAGCGAGCTTCCGCCGTCGACTCGGGCGTGGCCTGAAGCACCCTGGAGACGAGAAAGAGCGGCTTCGCGGGTAGCGAGGAGAAGAGCTTGTCCGCGTCGGCCTCGGCAACGACCAGGCGCACGCGCGGTTCATCCTTCCGGTCGCCGAAGAGCCGCAGGCGCTCCCGGAAACCAAGGACCTTCCCGGCCGACACCAGATGAACCGCGAGTGGCGGCTCGCAGCCAAGCACGCCGCTCCGAGGCACGGGGGGCTTCTTTTCCTCATCCTTACCGGGAGTCGCCGGAGCCGGAGGCGGGCCTGGCACGATCTCGAGCGGTGCCCGAGGAGGAGCGAGGCAGCGGTAGAGCTCGTCGAGAGAGAGAGCTTCGTCGGCCGAAGCGAGGGGCCGGCCGAGCTCGATTGACTCGAGCTTGTAGGTGGCGAGCGGCACGCCACCGAGCTTCAGCGACAGGGTGAGCGATGCGGCGTCGGCGACGAAGTAGAACTCTTTCGACCGCGCCGCCTCGAGCTCCAACCGAGCGACTCGCTCCAGCTCACGAGCGGAAGCGACGTCGGGCGGCGCCTCCCCCTGGCCGAGGAGAACCGCGAGCAGCAACGCCTTCACTGCCGCCTCAGAAAATGAGGACCTGGGTTCCGACGGGTGCCGCGCGATAGACACGCTCCAGGTCCTCGTCCCCCAGGCGAATACAGCCGTGAGTGATCGCCCGGCCCAGGTACCGCTGGTAGAGCGTCCCGTGAATCATGTAGCCGTCGCCGAGGTAGAGCGCGTAGTTGCCGAGGGTATCGTAGTCCCGTCTCTCCGACCAATTGTCGGGGACGGCCTTCCCCTCCTCGACGAACGCCCAGTCCGGTTTCGTCCACACCGGATCCTCCGCCTTTCGGATCACGCGGAAGTTCCCCCGCGGAGTCTCGAAAACCCACTGGCGGTCGCCGTTCGGATCTTTGAGGAGCCCGCCGCTGCCCGTGGAGCAGAGCGCCTCGTGAAGAACCTTGTCGCGCTTCTTGAGGTAGAGCTTGTTCTGGGCGGTGTCGACGACGATATAGGTCGAGCCGGGAACCATGCCGACGACGCTCCTTTGGGCACGCTTCGCCTTCGACTCCAGGTCCTTGATCTCCTTCTTGACCGCCGCCGCTTCCTCCGGCGTCGATTCGATCGAAGCATTCGCGATCTCCATCGGGCCGAGCCGGTCGTAGACGTAAAGGCGGGTCGAAAGGAAGAACAGGATCAGAAGCGTTAGGAGCGTCGCCCCGACCCCGCCGAGGATCCATCGGTTGCGGTCGACCTTCGGGCTCGCGGGCCTGGCTTCGGCGGCGGCCGCCGTCGACTCGGCGCCATCCACATCATCCGGGGCTCCAACTGGCGCCGCCCCCATCGTGTCACTCGTTTCCATCGTTTCCCCCATCGCCCTCACTCCTGGCACGAATGCTTTCGAAGCTTCCCACGATCACCACCGGGCTTCCGACGACGAGCTTCTTGAAGAGGAAATCCATTTCTTCGTTGGTCACGGCCACACAGCCGTCGGTCCAATTCGTGCCCCGGCCCCCTTCTCCGTGGACCTCGATCAGGCTTCCGATCGAGGAGCTCCCGTGGACTTCGCCGTTCTTCTTGGCAGCCCGGAATCGGCGCTTGTCCTCGGCGTTAGGATAGTCGAGAAGGAGAGCTTTGTAGTACTTCGTGTCCCCCCGGTCCTTCTTTCGCAGGACGCGGTAGACACCCTCGGGAGTCGCTCCGTCGCCCGACTTCAGCTTTCGCGCCAGGCCGTTGTAACCGAGCTCCACATCGAACCACCGCGTGGGCTTGCCCTTCGTCCAGAGCACCGCCATCTGCGCCCGTTTGTCCACGACGAGCGCGGGCCGTCCGCTGCGCCGCGACTCTTCGATTCCTGCGCGCGCCCACTCCCGCCATTTCCGAAGGTTCGCCGGGTCCGCGAGTCGCGCGAAGAGGGTCTTGATCTCTGGCGGCAGCTCGCCCGAGAGATCCGCCGCCTCGCGCGCTTTTTCGGTCGCAAGCTCGAATTCGCCGGCGTCGAAGAGTCGTTTCGCCTCGTCGAGCGCCACCTGCGCGCGCCTCAAACTGGTCTCGACGGCGAAATGCACTCCGTCGAGCCCGGTTCCTCTCGCCTGGCGGAGCGACGCGTTGGCGGAATCCATCCAGACCATCGCGTCCTCCCTCTCCGCAGCTCGCTGCCGCTCCACCACCCAGGACGCGATCTGCGCATTGTCGAGGGCTCGCTCGAGCTGAGGCGCCCAGGCGGGAGTGTCGTCGAAGGCCCAGACCCGGGTTTGACGGACGACGCTTTCGACCTCGAGAAGCCCCTCGCGCGCGAGACGAATCGAATCACTGGCGAGACCCTCTCGTGCATGGGGCGCCAGGGTCGCGAGCTGCCGCCTCGCCTCATCAATGTCGGCGAGGGCGCGCCGCCGCTCTTCGGTGCCGCAGCCGCCGAGAACGGCGCTCATGAAAAGAACCCAAGGGAACGTTAGACGCACGAGATCAAGATTACCGCAATTACCGCAAAAGAAAAGGGAGCGGACCCCTTTCGGAGCCCACTCCCATCCCTGTTACCGGGGAATCTAGGTTGAGCGCTTCTTGGTCTTCGCCTGGGCGATGTCCGCGGTGATCGCGTTGGCCTGATCGCGGACCGACTGGCCGCTGGACTCCGCCACGAGATACTTCCCGTCGGCGAAGGACTGCTGGGCGGTCGCAAGAGTGGCGGCCGCGGCGTCGAGCTCACCCTGCATCGCCATGAGATCCGCCTCGGTTCCCTTCCCCTTGGGGGCGGTCTTGAGCGCGGCCTTCGCGGCGTCGAGAGCGGCCTGGGCCTCGGTCAGAACGGCCTCGGCTCTGCCCTTCGCGGCTTCCTTGGCGCTGATCGCCTCGGTGGCGGCGGCATTCGCGGCCTGCGTGGCCTTGTCGAGGAGCTGGGACGCCTGATCGTAGGAGCGAAGGAGCGCGAACTTCTCGTTCTGCGCCGTGACTTCGTTCATCGCGGAGTTCAACGAATCCTGGGCGAGCGTCCAGGCCTCGGGGGCGTATTCGGCGGCTTCGGCGGTCCGGGCCGATTCGAGAGCGGTGTTCGCGGCATCGATCGCCGGCTGAGGCGCCTGAGCGCAGGCCGCGAGCAGGGCAAGAGCGGTTGCGGCGAGCGCAACGGTTAATGTTCTGTACATTTTGTTCTAACCTCCAAAGCGATTCGCCACCATGGCGTTCGCGTATATGAAATAGCGCCCTCGGCTGCTGCAAGTCCGATGCCAGCGAGAACGACGCTCGCCCACCGACACTAAGTCTTTCATTCAGGGGAGTATCCGCGCCCCTGCCGCCGGCGCGAGCCGGCCTTCCGAGACGAGAATCACTGTGGCGAAATGGCGTGGAGGCGGAAAAAACGCCTCAGCCAGCGGTCAGCCGTCAGCCGTTAGCCGTCAGCCATCAGCCGTCAGCCCAACGACCGCTGACCGCTGATCGCTATTCAGTCCTCTTCCTCTTCCCATTCAGCAACCGCGCCATCAGCGCCGAGAACTCGTGGAATCGGAGCGCCTGCGGACCATCGCTCAGGGCCTTCTCTGGATCGGGATGGATCTCGACCATGATCGCGTGCGCACCCACGGCCTTTCCCGCCACAGCGAGCGGCGCCACGAGCTCGCGCTTTCCCGCAGCATGAGACGGATCGACCATCACCGGAAGGTGGGTGCGCCCGCGGAGGACCGGCACCGCGCTTATGTCGAGGGTGTTCCGGGTCGCGGTCTCGAAGGTTCGAATCCCGCGCTCGCAGAGGAACACCTGCTGGTTTCCGCCGGCGAGGATGTACTCCGCCGCCTGAAGAAGCTCGTCGAGCGATGAGCTCATTCCACGCTTCAGCATCACCGGCCGCCTCGCGCGGCCCACTTCGGAGAGCAGAGTGAAGTTCTGCATGTTGCGGGCGCCGATCTGGAGCACGTCGGCCTTTTCGGCGACCCGCCCCACGTCCTCGGGTGAAAGCACCTCGGTCACGACGGGCAGGCGGTACTTCCGTCCGGCCTCGACGAGCATGTCGAGCCCGTCGTAGCCGAGGCCCTGGAAGCTGTAGGGCGAGGTACGCGGCTTGAAACAGCCGCCCCTCAGGATGTGCGCGCCCTGCTCTTTCACCTCGCGGGCGCAGGCGAGGATCTGCTCGAAAGACTCCACCGCGCAGGGGCCGGCGATCACCACGAGATGGTCGCCGCCGATGCGGACGCCCCGGATGTCGATCACCGTGTCTTCGGACTTGTACTCGCGGCTCGCGAGGCGATAGCCGGCCGGGGCTTTTTTCTCGGGGACGGGCGTAAAGGCCATGGCCGGGGATTCGGACTCCGTCTCCACATCGAGCTCGGGCTCGGCCGAAGCGCGCGGCGCGGGGAGGTCCTGCGACGGGTAGCTCCCGAGCACCTTGATGAAACGGGCCCTTCGCGTCAGCTCGTCGATCGCGAGGCGGACATTCGCGTTCTCGAGGTTCCCCTCGAAGTCGACGTAGAACATCTCCTCCCACGGGTTCTGGAGCACGGGACGGGACTGGAGCTTGGCGAGGTTGATCCCGTTGTCCCGGAACACCAGCAGGGCCTCGAGAAGAGAGCCCGGCTCGTTTCCCGTCATCATCACGATCGACGTCTTGCAGGGAATGCGGCCGTCTACCCGGACCGACTTGCGCGCGGCGACGAGAAACCGCGTGTAGTTCTCCTCCTGGTTCGCGATTCCCCGCTCGATGATGGAAAGACCGAAGAGCCGCGACGCCTCTTCGCTCGCGATCGCCGCTTGCGTCGGATCGCCGTCGTCTTTGATCTTACGCCCCGAGAGAGCGGTATCGCTGAAGTACTCGATCTTGGCGTGAGGCACGCGCGCGAGGAAGTGGCTGCACTGGAGCACGGTCTGCGGATGGCAATAGATCGTCCGGATCTCGGAGAGGCGCGCCTTGGGAAGGCCGAGAAGACAGTGGTCGACCTTGAGCTTCACTTCTCCCACGATCGAGAGCTGCGCGTGGAGCAGCAGGTCGTAGACTTCGTTGATCGCTCCCGAGGTGGTGTTCTCGATGGGGAGCACCCCGAGATCGGCGGTCCCCCGCTCCACCGCCTCCACTACTTCCTGGAACTGATGACAGCTCAGGTAAGAGACCGCACCGCCCCGGCGGGCGAGGTATCTCTCCGAGGCGAGGTGGCTGTAAGAGCCTTCAATTCCCTGGTAGGCGACGAGGAGAGAGCGCACATTGTCGTTCGCCCGGTCCTGGAAGTACTCCAACTGGACGCGAAGCGAATCCTCCACGATCTCCTCGAAGAGCGTCGCCACGAAGTGGGTGTCGAGGCCGAGGCTTTTGCCGACCCCGATCCGATCGGACAGGAGCTGCTCTTCGCGAGCCCGGTCCCGGAACCAGTCGGGCTCGATCTCCTTCGCTTTCGCGGCTTCGACACTCCTCTTCCGCCGCTCGCCCAGAAGCCTCAATACCTCGCGATCCAGGGCGTCGATCTCCCGCCGAATCTCCTGTATCGCCTTCGCGTTCTCTTGTTTCTGCTCCGTCTCGCTCATCGTCTCTACCTCGAATCAAAGAAAAAAAAGATCTCGATCGGGGGAATATGGGGTTTGGGTGTGAAGAAGTATTTTGGCGCTAGGCGCCAAAATAGAAGAAAGGCCCGGCCGCGCAGGAGGGAGTCGATTTCGCGTCCATGAGCCTTCTCTTGGGCGTTGATTGTGCCCTTGGACCCGTCCCGGCGTCAAGCCGAAAAACTGTAGGAGGCTCCGTCACAGCCCTGGACAAACTTACACCGGGCATCCCTTCGTAGAATCAGCAATTTCCAAGGTATCAGTAAAGCAGCCGGGTGAGCTGGGTGCGGTAGTCGTCCGCGAGCGGGCTTCGAACACCGATGGCGTGGAAAATCTCGACCATGAGGTCCTTCGCCCCTCCCTCCGCGAGCTTCCGGTTAGCCCGTGCCGCCTGCAGGAGGGCTTCGAGGGCTTCGGGGTAGCGTTTCTCCGACGCCAGCAGCTTCCCGAGCTCGAAGAGTAGAGGGCCCGGTTCCGCGCTTTCCGCAACCCGCGACCGGAGCTCGCTCTCGCTCATTTCGGGCCTGCGGCCGCGCAGCTTGATCTCCGATTGGAGCTGGGCGACGCGATCCGCAAGCGGACCCCCGGGCACGAGCGGATCCAGGAGCGCCGAAGCCTCGGCAGTCTCGCCCCGCGCGACGAGGACCTCGGCGAGCCCCACCGCGGCGCCGGGGTTGCCCGGCTCGGCCGATAGCGCCTCCCGGTAGAGCGCCTCCGCTTTTTCCGGGTCCACGCTCGCGAGCTTCTCGGCTCGCTCGACGAGACCCTCGACCGGAGACGGCATGACCTTGCGCAGGAACTCCCGAACCGATTCCTCGGGAAGGGCGCCGCTGAACTCCGCGATCAGCTTCCCGTCTCGGAACGCGATGACCGTCGGGATTCCCCGCACACCGAACGCCTGAGCGTGGCGCGGGGAGCGGTCCACGTCGATCTTGGCGAGCACGAACCTCCCTTGCGCCTCGTTCGCCAGCCGCTCGAGAGTCGGCCCGAGCACCCGGCAAGGGCCGCACCAGGCAGCCCAGAAATCTACGAGGACCGGCACCTGGTGCGAGCGCTCGACCACTTCCTTCTGGAACTCGTCGTCGGTGATTTCCTTGATCCAGCTCACGAGGCGAACACTCCCGTCGTCTGAGTCGCGGGGTCGGGTTTTCGGCGCTCCCGGCTCTCGAGCGCCTCGCGCTCCGCTTCCGCGATCTCGGCTTCGACCTCGGCCTCCGCCCGTTCCAAGGCCTCGCGGTTCGAGCGCGAAGGCGAGAGCTCGAGGGGCGAGTCGGCGAGATAGCTTTCGTACATCCCGACGGGATCGCGCTTCCCCCAATGCGCGAAATCCGCCTCGGGGAGAATCGCCCGCGACTCCCCCTCGTCGTGAGTGGCGTGCCCTCCCATGCGAAAGGTCTTCGCGGTCACGATCACTGGACCTCTGCCGGAGCGGCAGAGCTCGCCCGCGAGGGCTCCGGTCGCGTAGACGTCGAGCACGTTGTTGCCGTCGCACGCGAAGCCGGTCGCGGCGTAGAGGGTCGCGACCGCGCTCATCGGGGCGGCGCTGTGCAACGGCCGTGGAGTGCCGAGAGCGATCTGGTTGTCCTGAACGAAAACCAGAAGCGGAAGCGAGAGCGCTTTCGCGCACATCATGCCCTCGTGGAAGGCCGTGGTTCGGGTGGCGCCGTCGCCCACCCAGGTGACGGCGATGCTCTCCTTCTTCGAAAGCTTGAACGACAACGCAAGACCCGCGCAGACCGGGACCAGCGAGCCCACCATGCTGATGGGGGCGACCACCCCCTTCGAGAGATCGCCGACGTGGACGTCTCTTCCCCCTCCCGGCGAGTCCGAGGTAGCGAGGTAGGCTCGGAACAGATCCGCGAGCGGCATCCCCATCTCATGGGCGGCGCCGGCGTTCCGGATCATCGGACCGACGACGTCCCCCTTCTGGAGCGCGTGCACTGCGCCGACGGTCACCGCTTCCTCGCCGGTCCCGAGCCATGCCTTCGAGAGGACGCCCGTCCGGACCCAGCGCTTGAGGGTGATGTCGTGGAGACGGTTCCTCACGAGACCCTTGTAGAGGGCGAGGTGCTCCTTCGGGGTCAACGCGGCGACGGCGCTCCTCCGGCTCGGGTCCGAGAGAAAGCGCGAGCGAAACTCCTCCATCACGAGAGGATCGGGGAGCCAGTCTCGATACTCGGGAGGATCGAAGGCGGGGTAGCGTTTCACAGGCTTCGCAACTCATCTGCGGCCTCCAGGAACCGCTCCACGTCATCCTTATTATTAAAGAGGGCGGCGCCGGCCCGGACCTGGGTCCCGCCCTCGCGGAAGCTCACCCGGACCTCCCTCCGTTCGAAGACCTTTTGCGCCTTCTCCGGGTCCTTTCCGTGGATAAAGGCCACGATCGCGGAGCCGTTCTTGTCCGGCGTCCTCACGCGGAAGCCGAGATCGACGAGACCTCGCCGCATCTCGCGGGCGAGCGGAACCGTGTGATCCTCTATGTTCCCGAGTCCGGCCTTCGCCAGGTAGTCGAGTGCGGCGTCGAGCTGGTAGAGAGGTCCGAACGCGAGGGTCGCGTACTCGTACTTCCGCGCGCTCGGGTAAAGGCGGAATTCGTGGTTCGGACCCTCGGATTCGAGCGAGAGCGCCCCCATCCGATCGGGTGGAACCCTTTCGAGGTGCTCTTCGCGGATGAAGAACGGGGCCACGCCGTAGCTCGCGAAGAGCCACTTGTAGGTGCCGCTCGCGACGAAATCGACACCCTCTTCCCGAAGGTTGGCTCGGAACATCCCGAGCGCCTGGATTCCGTCGGCGTAGAGGAGCGCCCCGTGAGCGTGGGCGAGCTCGGCGAGGTCTTTCAGGTCGTGGCGGAAGCCGTTCTGATGGGAAACCCACGAGACCGACAGGAGGCGAGTCCGGGCGTCGACGTAAGGCTCGAAATTCTCCCGGTCGGCGCGTCCCTCGACCGAGGGGGCGATCCGGAGCTCGATGCCCTTCTCCCTCTCGAGCGACTTTCCGAGCACGTAGCTCGTCGTGTAATGAAGGTCGTCGACGACCACGTTGTCCCCGGGACGAAGATCGAGGGCGGAGGTCACGAGGTTCTCCCCCTCGCTCGTGGCAAACAGGAATCCGATCTCGTGAGGAGCGGCCCCGAAGAGCTCCGCGAATTTCTTCCGGGCCTCGTTTGTTTTCTCGAGCATCGCGCCCAGGGAGATGGGGTTCTCCGCCTTGGAGCGGACGAACTCGACGCCCGCCTGCTCGACCGACCGGGGGATGGGACCGATGTACGGGGTGTTCAGATAGGCTTCGCTTCCGGCTGCGGGAAAATCGGCTCGCGCCGCGGACGCGTCGAAAGCGACTCCTCCCGAGATCCTCCGGGCCTCCGCCACGCCCGCGGCCGCCGACACGATGAACTCTCTCCGATCGAGCCTCACGATTTTCCCTCCTTCTTCAACGCCTTGGTCATGAAGAGCGCGCGCTGCCCCGCAGGGTAGACGCCGATGACGTGGCCTATACGAAACCCCCGGCGCGCGAACATCCGCTGGGCGCGCGCGTTGCCCTCCGCGACCGAGAGACGAATCTCGCGGAGATCGAGGCTCGACTCGCGGGCGAGGAGAATCGACCGGTCGAGGAGAGCGGCTCCGATGCCCCTCGAACGGAGCTCGGGCACGACGGCGATCGAAAGGAGCTCCGCGACCGCCTCCCTGGTCGGGCTCGCAGGATGAATCGCGAGCATGAAGAACCCGGCCGGAGCGGAATCCAGCTCGGCGATGTGGGAGGATACGATCTCTTCGCGGAACCACTCGGCGATATATCGGTCGTAGCTTCCGAACTCCAGGAACACCTTGCGGCAAAGGTCGAGAATGAAGTCGAGGTCGGAGTCTCGTGCGGGCCGCAGCGTAGGGACCTTCGCCTGGGAGCGCTCCTGGCTCGCCGGCTGCAAAAGCACCTCTCAGAAGGGGCCGGGAAGCGCCTTCTCTACGATCTGGATGTCCTCCACCGGAGACGTCACCACCCGGAGCCCCTCGGAGGAGAGCTCGCAGCAGAGTCCGACCCCGATCCAGGCGACTTTCAGAAGAGTCCCGCCATAGCCGGAGCCGCAGAGGTAGGCCGCGGTCTCGGTGGGAAAGAAACGCCCGCCACGGACGAGGATCTTCCAGTGGTTCGGGTGGAGCACGGTGATCTCGTAGAGGCTGTTCCGCGTCCGCACCTCGAGCCGGGTCAAGGGCTCGAGCCGCGAGACGTTGAGCCCCTTCCGATCGGCCATCGCTTCGGTGAAGCCGGCGAGCGTGCAGTGGCGCGGCACCACCACTTCCTGCTTCTCGTCATCGTGGATCGAGGTGGTGGTAATGAGGTTCTTGTCCATTCCCAACCTGCCGCTCTCCCGGACTTACTCCTCCACGAGCACGCGCCCGATCTCGTCCTCCACGAAATCCGCGCGATACTGCCTGCCGATTCCGTTCGTCAGGACCGAAAAAACCAGCGGGCCGCGCGACCGGGAAAACGCGAGCCCCGAAAGCGAGCTGACCCCGGCGAGGCTCCCGGTCTTGGCCATGATACGCCCGAGCTGCTCCTCGTTCAAGAAACGACTCCTAAGAGTACCGTCCACCCCGGCGATGGCGAGCGAGCAGATGAAATCCGTACGGAGCTCGGGAGCGCGATAGAGGTCTTCCAACACCCGGACGAGAATCGCGGCGCTGAGGTGGTTGTCGTACGAGAGCCCCGAGGCGTCCTCGATGCGGAAGTCGTCGCGGCTGAACCCGAGACCCACCAGGTACTCGCCCACCGCCCGCGTGCCCGAAACGAAGCTTCCTGGAGGACCGAATCGGTGGGCGCCCAGGGTCTTCAGCATCTGCTCCGCTGAGAAATTGTTGCTGAACTTCCCCAGCGCCGAGAGCACCTCGATCAGACGGTCGGAGCGGTGCACGTAGAGCGTCTCGATCTTCCGGCCTTCGACCCGTCCCTTCACTACCTGCCCGAGCGCCAGGATTCTCTGCTCCCGGAGCTTCCCGAGAAACGCCGAGGCGAAGTACGCGGTGGGGTCGGGAGCGACGAAAGTTCCCACGTGGTCTTCCTCGTCGCCCTGGATGACGCGACCGCTCACGAGCACCCGGTCCTGTCGGAGCTTCGAGACCCGAAGCCACGGGCGGCCGCGGGTCGCCGTCGTCACCCGGTTGAGGACGTCGAAGTAGCCGTAGCCCTCGTCGTGGAGCTCGGCCTTCGAGCCCGGAGCGCTCGGCCGCGCCCGGAGCTCCACCAAATTGAAGTTGTACGAGAGCGCCGACTGGATGGGGAGCCCCTTTTTCAGAATGTTGTCGTAGGACGCGGGCCCTCGGAGTTGATCGTCGAAAAAGCTGTCATCGAGAACGATGTCGCCCCGCACTTCCCGAAGACCGGCTCCGGCGAGCGAACGCGCGATGTAGTCCATCTCGTGCCGGGTGAGCGACGGATCCCCCGTCCCATGGACGTAGAGGTTCCCCTCGACGACCCCGTTCACCATCGGCCGGTCGGCGAGAAAGCGCGTCTCGAACCGATAGTTCGGGCCCAGATAGTGGAGGCTCGCGCCCATGGTGACGAGCTTCATCCCCGAAGCGGGGATGAAGCGCTGGTTCTCGTTGTGGGCGTAGAGGGTTTCCCCCG
>Ga0209002_10003040_pt1 | contig 13357 bp, 11 predicted proteins | sample Rifsed16ft2_FD_184010 | JGI IMG/M metagenome (GOLD analysis project Ga0209002, IMG submission 184010) | Soil microbial communities from Rifle, Colorado, USA - sediment 16ft 2 (version 2) | ecosystem: Environmental > Terrestrial > Deep subsurface > Rock core/Sediment | place: Rifle, Colorado...
CTTCTCTTTGTAGACGATGTCCTCGCAACCCGCAAACGCGAGGCTTAACACGAGTGCGGGGCCGACGGCATGTATGACTGACCTTATCCGATCGTGCATAGCGGGCACCTCTCTCGCTCGATAGCCAAACTGAACGTGTCGTGTCCCTCTTCTGCCGCGTAGGAAAGTGTCGGTGCCCACCGTTGGTGAACGGGAATACCTCGTGAAAAGGTGTTCAGGAGTTGGAAGTGGGATAAGAAAAGTCCCACTCGTTGCCGAGTGGGACCGGTCACGCCTCTCTGGCTGAAGCGGCGGTCAACGGCGGAGGCGGACTCCGCTCGGCGGTGTCGCCCGGACCGTCAGGTCAACCGGCCTGTCCGGCGCCAGGCCGTACGCGGCCTGCACCGCCTGAATCGACGACGTGAGCAAGGCATCCAGCAGGAACGGGTTGTGCACGCCTTCACCGCTGGACTTGTGCGCCGTGTTCGCGGCACCCTGCGTGCTGCATGGCGTGGCGCAGCTGTTCTGTCCCTGAACGGTGAAGCTCGACCAGTATTCCCGGTCATGCGTGTACGCCAGCTGGGCGTTCCAGATCGCTCCCTCGGCGACCGTGAGCGTCCGGTCGTACAGGTTGATCACGTTGAGATTGTTGGCGGCTATCGCCTGGGCCAGGACGTCTGGCAGGAGCCCGCCGTCTGTGGTTTCCATCACCCCGTCGGCATCGGTGTCCGCCCAGAGCTGGTCGGTGAGAAAGTTCATTCGGCCCTTGACGGCCACGAACGCCGAGCGGGCGTCGGACGGGCTGAGGTGGCATCCGGATACGGCGCAGCCCCGGAAGTCCCGCTGCTCCACCGTGCAGGGACCGGCCGTGGGCGCGCCCTGGGCATCAAGGCACGAAATCGCCTCAAACGTATGCCCCACGCTGGCGAGCACGAACTCGCCGGTTGCCGCGTCCGTCACCTCGAACCGGGTCACGTGGCAGGAAGCGCACTGGCGCGGATTGGACTCCGAGCCGTGCGCGCCGACCAGCTTGTCAGGGTAGGTGTAGTTCGGCGGGATCCAGCCCGCGTCCTCGCCGATGACCAGCAACCCCTGAGCGGCGTGCGGGCCACGCCGGGTCACTCCGCTCGCCGGCGGGTGGCCTTCCCGCGAGTGGCACCGAACGCAGAGCTGCTCGCGGCTCGGCTCGGACAACGGCGCCCGCAGCTGCCCCTCGTTGGCGGCGCTGTGCGGGTCGTGGCAGGTGGCGCACAAGATGGGCTGGTACGACGCCGCGCCGGTGTCGGCCAGCTCCACGTAGTTGGTGGTCTCGCCGAAATTGAGGCGGATCGCGGTGCGCCCCTCGTGGCAGGTGCTGCATGGTGACCTGCCCCCCTCGGTCGCGTACGCCTGCCCACCGTAGCCGTGCTTGGACGCCGCCCATTGCTCCGCGTACGGCGTGTGCGCGCCGGAGTGACACTCACCACAGCTATTGGTGAGCCCCGTGTCCACGTGGATGGAGGCCAGCGGCCGGGTCTCGCGCGACGGATTCTGCACGTGCTGGAACCCTGGTCCGTGACAGCTCTCGCACTGCACGTCGCGATACGCGGAGTCTGCCACGACGTTATACCCGGCGGCGACCGTAACCGCGTTGCCCAGCTCGCTGACCGCGTGACAGCCCCAGCAGAATCCCTGGGCTTGCCCCGAAGCGTCCAGGTCGGCCGCCGCCCGGGCGTGCCTGGTGCCCATCCACTGCGCCTGGAAGCTGACGTGACAGTTGCCGCAGGTAGTCTGCTTCTCGGCCACGTTGAAGTAGCCCAGGAACCCGGACGCCGTATCCGGCGGCGGGTTGAACAACTCGCGGTCTCGGTACACCACGTCCTCGCAACCCGTCAGCAGGCCCAGGAGCGTCAACGCGGCGCCGCAGGGTGAGAGGGCTCTTGGGAGTCGGCTGATCATGGTCGGCACCTCAATGGGGACGAAAATGGTTGCCTTTGACAGATAATCACTTAGGGCCCGCCGGAGCAAGCCCGTTCCGGGCGTCCAAGCTCCGCTCCGGCATCCCGTTTGTTGCGCCCGGACTGCCGACAGTGCAGAATGGCTCTGATAACGCCGTACGTCGCCACCACGCTGCCCGGGGGCCTTATGGAACGCCGAGGATTCCTGCAAACCAGCCTGGCCGTTGCCGCCGCGGGCCTGGTGCCCGTGACCGCTCTTCGCCCGTCCACGCGCTTCCTCAGGCGAACGGCGGGCGCCGTGCCGGGACTGGCCAAGACTATCCGCCTGAGCTCGAACGAAAACCCGCTGGGCCTTTCTGAGGCCGCGCGTCGGGCCGTCGCCGAGGGACTGGACGAGGCCAACCGGTATCCCGGCGAGTGGCGCCGGCGCGTGGTCGCCGCGCTCGCCGCCAAGCACCAGGTGAAGCCGGAGCAGATTGTCATGGGCAACGGCTCCACCGAGGTTCTACAGATGATCGTGCAGTCCGCCGGGGCCGGCGCCACGGTGATTGTGGCGGATCCCACCTTCGAGGACGTGCCGCGCTACGCCCAACGGATCGGCGTGCGGGTCGAGAAGGTGCCGCTGGCCTCGGGCTACACCCACGATCTCGGCCGGATGCGCGAGGTGGCGGCGCGGGCCACGGGGCCCGTGCTGGTGTACGTCTGCAATCCCAACAACCCCACGGGCACCATCACGCCCAGCGCCGAGGTGGACGAGTGGATCGCGTCGGCGCCGGAGCGGATCACGTTCGCGGTGGACGAAGCCTACTTCGAGTACGCCAGTGATGCCTCGTACTGGTCGGCGCAGAAGTGGATCGAGACCCACCCCAACGTGATCGTGGTGCGAACCTTCTCGAAGATCTACGCCATGGCCGGCATGCGGCTGGGGTACGCCATCGCCCACCCCGCCGCGGCCGAGCGCCTCGAGCGCTACTCGGCGGGAAGCAACGCCAACCAACTGGCGCTGGCCGCCGGCCTGGCTTCGCTGAGCGATGACGCCTTTGCCCGGAAGAGCCTGGAAGTGAACCGGCAGGGCCTGCAATCCCTGTACCGCTGCCTCGAGGACCTGGATCTCGAGTACCTGCCCAGCCAGACCAACTTCGTGATGCACCGCATCCCGGGCGACCTGCCGACTTACAACGGCCGGATGCGGGACCACAACATCATGGTGGGACGCCCGTTCCCGCCGATGGTGACCTACAGCCGCGTTTCCATTGGGCTGCCGGAGGAGATGAGCGCGTTTACGGATACGCTGCGGGCGTTCCGCCGGCAGGGCTGGGTGTAGCGGGGAGCGCCAGGGTCGCGTCCCAGAACGGCGCTCAGTTGGACCAGCCCGCGCGGCGGGTTCCAGAGGGCGCGTTGGGGCGGGTGTGGTCTCGGCGTGCAGGGCGGCGGCGGGAGATTTCTGGCGGAGTGACCCTAGCGCTCCTCCTCCCCCCACACCTCGGCCTCGAACGCCTCGAGGCGCACCCAGGCTTTCCGCCACGCGTCCGGGGATAAGCCGGCTTTCTCGCTCACCGCCCGAAGGAACTGCTCCCGCGTCCACCCAAAGGCTCCCGGCACCTGCGGGAGCAACAGGCCGGCGGCGCTTCCCGCCAAGAGGATCAGCCCGTGCCGGCCCACCACCACTTCTTCCGGCCGAATGGGGTGCGGCGCGGTCAGCGCGCTGATCTCGATGTGGAGACCCGGGGCCTCGTGCAGGCGCACCGGCTCGAAGCGGGGATCGTCCACCGCGGACGCAATGGTCATGTGCATGACCGACTCGACCAGCGGCCACCGCGCGGCGCGCTCGCCGCGGCAGCCGCGCAGGTCGCCCGATTCCCGCCGCCGGAGCGTGACGAAGGTGGCCCGCGGCGCCAGCAGCGAGGCCGACGTGGCTCGATAGCTCGGCATCCCCCGCCCGCTGAGGTGGGCGGTGAGCGTCTCGCGAGCCAGCGCGAGCAGGGCTCGTTTGTCGTCGTGGGAAAGGGCCGGAAAGGCCTGCGCCGCAGTTTCGGTACTCACGGTGGGAACGCGACCGCGTTGAAGCCGCCTGAACTATGCCGCCGCCGGCCGGCCCCGTCCAGCCGCCTCACGGCATTTCTATATGAAGCGCGCGTTAGCCTCCAAGCACGCTGTCGGGCGGCATTGCGTACGGATAGTCCATCTGCCGGGCGATCTTGTGACGTACGTCCGCACCGGCCAGCCGCTCCACCACGTAGAGACCCACGTCGATCGCGGAGGTGACGCCGCCAGCCGTGATGACGTCCCCCTCATCCACGATGCGCTTGGCCACCACCTCCGCACAGTAGGGCTTGAGCCCGTCGAATTCGGCGGGATGGGTCGTGGCCCGCTTCCCTTTCAGGAAACCGGCGGCGCCCAGCAGCATCGCCCCGGTGCACACCGACACCTTGAGCTCGGCCGGTGCGGCGGTCTGGAGCCAGGCGACGAAGCGCGCATCGTCCTTGAGCATCCGCGTGCCGAACCCGCCCGGCACCACCAGGATGTCGTACCCGCTGAGGGGCTCGTTGAACCGAGTGGCGTTGAGCGAGAGCCCGCGATCGTCGCGCGCCATGGGCTGCGTGGCACATACGTCCCAGGTGAGCGCGGGCTGGAAGCCCATGGACTTGAGGCGGGTCAACGGATCGTAGATCCCGATGAAATCCAGGACCGTCATGCGGTCATAGACCACGAAGGCGATACGGGGCGCGTCACGGTTCATGGCGTCATTACCACCGGTGATAGGCCGGGTGTCCCGGCTTGACCGCGACGAAGGTGCCACGGCAGGTGGCGCACACTGCTCCACCGCCGAACAGCTCCGCCTCCACCACCACGCGGCTGCCTTTCGACTCGGCCACACGCGCCACCAGCCTGACCGGATCCTTGCTGGGCGTGGGCTTGAGCAGCTTCACGTGGAAGTCCGCGGTCACCGTGCTCGGCGGGTGATCGAGACCGTCGCGGGTCATGAGGTGCCACGCGGCGGTCCAATTGGAATGGCAATCGAACAGCGTGCCGACGATGCCGCCGTTCAGCACGCCGGCGAAGGCCTCGTGATGCGGCTCGGGCCGCCATTCGGCAACCACCGTCTCGCCATCCGCGAAGCTTCGGATGTGGAGGCCTTTGGGGTTGGCGGGTCCGCAGCCAAAGCACTGGTGCGTGGGGGCGTAGCGCTCCTGCAAGCTCGGTTGCGACTGGTCTCTGGACTCCATGGGCCGGGAAAAGTACTCTTGCGGCTCTCCCTCGTCACCAACCCCGTCGGAGGACCAGCCATGTGTCGCTGTAGTACGCTTTTCGCCGCGGTGCTCGGGCCCTTGGCCGCGATCGCGTTGCTACCCCTCACCCCTTCCCCCTTACCCGCACAACGTCCGCAGGCACAGGGCCAGGGAAGCTCGGTGCCGACCATTGAGTCCCGCACCACCGGGATGCAAAAATTGGACGGTTTCTTCCCACTGTACTGGGACTCGACCGCGGGCCACCTCTACATGGAGATCGCCCGGTTCAACACCGAGGTCATGCACATCCAAGGGATGGGCACGGGCTTGGGCTCGAACGACATCGGGGTGGAGCGCGGCAACCTCCAGGGCTCGGAGATCGTGTTCTTTGAGCGCCAGGGCCCCAAGGTGCTGCTGGTGGAGCCCAACTACAATTTCCGGGCGTCGTCGTCCCGGGATTCCATCGAGATCAAGAGCGTCCGGGAGTCTTTCGCCCGAAGCGTGCGCTGGGGATTCCCGGTCGTGGCCGAGTCGCCGGGCCGCGCGTTGGTGGACCTGACGGACTACCTGCTCCGCGATCCCAACGTCATCACCCAACGGCTCCGCCCGGGCTCGTACCGGGTGGACGCGTCGCGCAGCTCGATCTACCTCCCCATGACCAAGAACTTCCCGCAAAACACCGAGCTGGAAGCGGAGCTGACCTGGGTGCGCCAGCCCCCCAGCGGTCCCGGGGGCGGCGGGGGGGGATTTGGCGGATTCAACCCCCTCGCGGGGCCGGGAAGCTTCTTCGAGGGCGTGGCCAACGTGGCCGCCGATGGTGAGGCCGCGAGCCTCCGCATCCACCACTCGTTCGTGCAACTCCCGGACGGCAACTATGCACCCCGCACGTTCGACCCGCGGTCCAGCTACGGCGCCGTCTCCTGGAGAGATTACGCGGCGCCGCCCGACGGCAACGAGTACAGCATGGACGTTCGCTACATCCGGCGACACCGGCTCAAGAAGCAGAACCCCGGGGCGGCGGCCAGCGAGGCGGTCAGACCCATTGTGTACTACCTGGATCCCGCCGTCCCCGAGCCGCAGCGCTCCGCCCTGCTCGAGGGCGCGGGGTGGTGGAACCAGGCGTACACCGCCGCGGGGTATCGCAACGCGTTTCGCGTCGAGATCCGGCCGGACAGCATCAGTCCGCTGGATGTGCGCTACAACGTGATCAACTGGGTGCACCGGTCCACCCGCGGGTACTCATCGGGGGCCTCCGTCACGGATCCCCGCACGGGCGAGATCATGAAAGGCCTGGTGACGCTGGGGTCGCTCCGCTACCGGCAGGATTACATGCTGGCGGAAGCCCTCCTCTTGCCGTACCGGACCGGAGACGAGATCCCGGCGGAGGCACGCGAGTGGGCCGTGGCCCGGATCCGGCAGCTCTCCGCGCACGAGGTGGGCCACACGCTGGGCTTCGCCCACAATTACTACGATAGCAGGGTCGGGCGAACCTCCGTGATGGATTACCCGCACCCGTACGTGGCGCTCCGGTCCGACGGCACGCTCGACGTCTCGCAGGTGTACGAGCGCGGCATCGGCGAGTGGGATTCGGTGGCGATCACGTGGGGATATCAGGACTTCCCGGCTGGCACCGACGAAGCCGCCGCACTCCGGAAGATCCTGGACGACGCCTGGGTCCGCGACCTGCGTTTCCTCAGCAACCAGGACATGGCGGCCAACCCGCGCTCCAACCAGTGGTCGAACGGCTGGGACCCCGCGGCCGAGCTCAACCGGATGATGGACATCCGTCGCTCGGCCCTGCGGCGCTTTGGAGAGAACGCCATTCGCCGCGGTATGCCGATGGCCCAAATGGAGGAAATCCTGGTCCCGGCGTACATGTATCACGCGTTTCAGCTCGAGACTGCGGCCTCGGCGCTGGGCGGACTGCATTACATCTATGCCCTCCGAGGGGACGGGCGTGATCCCGCGCCGCCGGTGCCGGCCGCCGAGCAGCGCGCCGCCCTGGTGGCCCTGATGGCGACGCTCAGGCCGGCGGAGCTGGTGTTGCCGGACGAAGTGGTCCGGAAGCTGCCGCCGAGGCCTTCGGGGTATCCGCGCAGCCGGGAGTTGTTCCCGCGGTACACCGGCCTCATGTTCGACCGGATCACGCCAGCCGTCACGTCGGCGTACATGACGGCCACCGCCATGCTCCGCCCGGATCGGGCCGCGAGGCTGGTCGAGCAACACGCTATCGACGCCGCCCTGCCGGGGCTCGAGGAGGTGCTCGACTCGCTCCTGTCGGCGGCGTTCAATGCGCGAGCGGCCACACCCTACGAGAGTGAGATCGCGCGCGCGGTGCAGCGCGTGGTGCTGGACGAGATGATGGGCCTGGCCGCCAACGCCCCCATGTCACAGGTACGCGCGCTCGCCACCAACCGGCTGGTCCGCAAGATGAACCAGCTGAGTAGCGTCAGCGGTGCGTCCGAGGCGGACCAGGCACACGCCCACCTGCTCGCGATGGACATCAAGCGCTTCCTTGACCGGCCGTACGCGCCCTATGCTCCGGTGCCCGCGGTCGAACCGGTGCGCGGGGACCCCATCGGCGACGCCGGCATGGAGTTCTTCCGGCGCTACGATTTCGAGCGGCGCTGCGACTGGATGGACAATGGGAGGTGGGTCGTGGAGGCCTGCCGGCCCTGAGCGGCGGGAGACACAAGTGCGTAAGGGGTGCGGGGTGAGGGGTAGCCCTGCCCCCCACCCCCACCTGTACGCGCTCAGCGAGGCGGTCTAGGGCCGGTTAGCTGGCGCACGCGGAACCGTGCGGGGCCGGTCGAGTCCGCCGCCAGAGCCCGGCGATAGGCCGCGAGGGCCGAAACCGTATCCCCGCTGACGAGATACGCCTCGCCGCGCGTGTGCAGCACGCCCGGGGAGTTGGGGAAGAACTCGGCGTTCAGGTCCAGAATACCCAACCCGGCCTCCAGCCGGCGGGCGCGTGCCAGGGAAAAGCCCAACTGGTTCAGCGTTTCCTCCCCGAAATCGTACGCGGCGCTGCCGTAGTACCGCTCCCGGAGATTCCGGTAGGCGAGCACGGCCGAGTCCAGGCCGGCCGCGTCCAACGCTTCCCGGAGCGCCTCGCCCAGGGGCTGAGGGCGTGCCAGGCCGCGATGGCAGGTCCAGCAGGTCGCCTCCACGGCGGAGGCTGGCCGCTCGGGGATCTGGGCGAGGGTGGAGTCGTTGATCCGCCGCACCATCTGAATCATCAACCGGGCGGTGCGCTTGGTGCGTTTGTCGTCGGAGGTGAAGTTGAAGCTGTCGAGCGGCATCCCCTCCTCCCCCACATGGCAATACTGACAGCGCACATCGAGGGCACCGGTGAAGCCCCGCATCATGTCAATCAGCGCCCGCTGCTCAATATCCCCGGGTAGCACCTTCAGGTTGATGAACGAGTCCGGGGGGAATTTGCCCTGCGCCAGCGCGGTCGACGGAATCGCCAGGCAGACCGCCAGCAGCCACGCGCTGATACTACCGTTGTTTGAACCAGGCTTGCGCATAGAGGTTCGCTCCTGAGGAGGGGGCCGACGGCGACTACTCCGCGCGCAGCGCCTCCATGGCGGAGACACCACTGGCGCGGCGCGCCGGGAGGTAGCTGGCGATCCAGGCCACGAGCGTCAGGATACCGGACACGCCCAGCAACGTGAGGGGATCGCTCGGCTCTACGCCGGTCAGCAGACTCCGCAGGACCGGCGTGATCGCGAGCGAGCCGGCCACGCCGATCAGCACGCCGCCGATCGCCAAGGTCATCCCCCGGACGATCACGGCGCGGAGCACATCCCCCCGGGCGGCACCCAGCGCCATCTGGATGCCGATCTCTCGGGTCCGGCGCGCCACGGAGTACGCCATGACGCCGTAGGCGCCGACCGCCGCCAGCACCAGGGCGATGGCGGCGAAGGTGCTCATGAGCAAGGTCACGAACCGCGGATACACCAGGGCGCGGCCGAACTGCTCCGTGAGCGGCCGGAAACCGGAGACCGAGAGATCCGGATCCAGCTCCAGGAGCCGGCGCTCCGCCGCGCCGGCAATGCCGGCGGGATCGGAGACGGTGCGAAGGATCAGGTACGTGGCCCAGCGCGGGGCCTGGCGGTTGGGCCAATAAATCTCTGGAACCGGCGGCTGATCGGATCGAAGCGCGGGCACGTCGGCCACCACACCGACCACCGTCATGGTGCGGTCGTACATCACCACCTGCCGGCCGAGGGGCTCTTCCCCCGGCCAGTAGCGACGGGCCAGCGCGGCGTTGACGATCGCCACTCCCGGCGCGCCCCCCACATCGGAAGCGGTGAATCCGCGACCTCGCAGGAGCGGCACCCCCAGAGTGGCAAAGTAGTCCGAGTCGATGTCGAACCATCGTGCCGTCGCCGACGACCCGGCCTCCAGGTCCCTCCCGACGATGCGCAGCTCGCCCGTTTCCGTCCCGCCGAACAACGGCCCGGCCGACGCCGCGCCCACGGAGACGACACCCGGCAGCGAGCCCACCTCTTCCACCGCGCGCCGGAACAGGTCCGCCACCTGCGCGCCGGTGGGGTACTTCGAGTGGGGAGCCAGCAGCCAGGTCGTCGTCAGGTGCTCGGTCTCGAACCCCGGATTCCAGCTCGCGAGCCGCGTGAAGCTCCTGAGGAACAGCCCTGCGCCGGTCAGCAACACCAGGGCCAGCGCCATCTCGGCCACCACCAGCGCTTCGCGAAGCCCAACGCGCCTTCCTCCGGCCCCCACGTCTTTCCCGCGGAGCGTGTCGCTCAGGTTGAGCCGGGCCGCGCGCACGCAGCCGGCCAGGCCCACCAGCACGCTGCTGAGCGCGGACAGCGCCACCGCGAAGCCGAAGACCCAACCATCCACGCGGACTTCGTCCAGCCGCGGGATGCCGGCGGGCGCCAACCGCACGAAGGCTTCGAGTCCCCAGAGCGAGAGCACCAACCCGGCCGTGCCACCCACCGCGGCAAGCGTCAGGCTCTCGAGCAGGATCAGCTTGGCAGCGGTCCAGCGGCCGGCGCCCAACGCCCCGCGCAGCGCCAGCTCTCGGCCCCGGTGCGTGACCCGCGCAAGCAGGAGATTGGCCACGTTGGCACACCCGATCAGCAGCACGAACCCGACCGCTCCCAGCAACACCAGCAGCGCGCGCTGCACCGAGCCGACCAGGTGCGCCCGCAGACTGGTAACCGTCACGGTCCAGCCCCGGTTGGTTTCGGGATGCTCCTCCGCGAGCCCGCGCGAGATCCGGTCCAACTCGACCTCGGCCTGGCGCGGCGTCGCTCCCGCCGCCAAACGCCCATAGACCCTGAACCCCCGCCATTTGCGGTTGTCTTCCAGACGCTGGTCGAACGGCAACGGCGTCCACAGCTGCACCCACTCGAGCTCCGGAACCGAGACGTCGGCGGGAAGCACACCCACGACGACGTACGATTCCTTGTCGAGCGTGATCGCCCGCCCCACCAGTCCTGAGTCGCCGCCAAAGCGGCTCTGCCACAGCGCGTGGCTCAGCACGGCCACCCGCCCCGACCTCTCATCGTCCGGCCCGATGAGGCGGCCCAGGGCCGGCGTGATCCCCAGCACCCGAAAGAAGGCGGCCGTCGCAACCCCGCCGTCAATGGCCTCGCCGCTGCGCTCGTCCCGGACCACGAACGGCCAATCGCGGGCGATACCCACGGCCTCGAGCGTGGTGCTCCGCGAAGCCCAGTCCGCCGCGTTGGGCGGCGAGCCGACGCAGAACGCCGCCACGGAAGGATGCCGCTCGCAGAGGGTCACCAAACGGTCCGCCTGGGGGAACGGCAGCGGCCTCAGCAGGACCCCGTTCACGGCGCTGAAAATGGCCGTGACGGCGCCGATACTGAGCGCCAGCGTGGTCACCGAAGCCATCGTGAACGTGGGGCTCCGCCTCAGCGCCCGAAGGACGTAACGGAGATCACCGGTCAGCGCCATGTGCCGTCCTCATTGGGGCACGGGTGGTGGAGGGACCTGGGGCGCACGAGCGCACCGATCGTGCCACCGCCCCGACCGACCGGAGATTGATGGCTCACAACGCGTTAGGCGCCGCTGCCGATTCGGATGTCACGCTCCAACCGTCCGTTCGCGGGATTCCCCGGTCCCACAACCGGACGGCGCCACTACTCCTTCGGCGCCGAGCCCTGCCCATCGCCATCACTCCTCTCTCGGCGCCTCCGTCGGTTGGATCCGGAGCGCGCGCGGAGCGGGCACGATGCACGCAAGCAGGCAGTGAGCGGTCTATGGAGCTAGGCCTTGCCCTCCAACCACCCGCGGCGGAGCTCGGCCTCCGGCACGCTGGAGAGATACGGCTTGATGTCGAGGATGGGCGTGCCGTCCAGCATGTCCACGCCGCGGACGTGCAGCTTGCATCCCTCCCGCCGCAGGAGCGTCACCACGGTCAGGCCGATCGGATTGGGACGCCGCGGGGCCCGGGTGGCAAAAACGCCGTGGGCCGTGGTGTCGGTGGGCGGCGTCGTGAGCAGTTCAAAGCTCTGAGCGCGGTCGAACAGCCAAAGCACATAGAGGTGCGAGAAACCCTCGATGTCCTGGAGTCCCGCCTCGAACCGCGGCAGGACCTCGAGCGCACCCTCGGCGCGATGCTCGGCGCCACGGCCCTTGGGGATCTGGGTGGTGTCGGTGTACGGGCTCCGCACCGTCCCGATGGGCTCCATCCTGAACATGGACGCCTCCGAGTCGCTGGACGCTACCGGCGGGATCGTCGCCGGATCTCGCGCTTGAGCTTCTCCGGCACGGGGCGGCAGCCGCATTGCTTGGCGTGCTGCAGGTGCCAGCGGATGCGTTGCTCGATCGTCGCCTTGGGTGGCATGGGATGCTTGAGGTGCCACGCGGCGTTGAGTTTCCCACTCACTCGTCCACTCGCGCTCCGAAGAACCGGATGAACGCCTCCTGTGATTCTTCCATCAAGCCGCGAAGTCCATAAATGGCGACCCGTTTCCCGCCCAGCTTGGGCACGCGGAGGATGAAGGGCCCCTCCACGTCCACGCCCTTGGGCTTCTGGTGACGGCGCCGGTGGAAATCCACCACCGCCCATCCGTCGTGTGAAACGAACCAGTCGTAGGCCTGGTCCGGTTTCCGGGCGACCAGTTTCCAGAAATCCGGCGTCTTGACCCGGGATCTGAGGTAGATAAGCCAGGCAAGGCCGACGGCCAGGCCCACCAGTAGGGGCGCCAGGACAAAATCGCGCACCAGGTTGGCGTAGCGGCTGTCCTGCAACATGCCTGCACGATGCCCCGACGGCGGGCACGGATCAAGGCTACCACCCGAACGTCAGCCGACCGGTGGCGATGCTGAGGAACACGCCCAGCTCGGGGCGCGGCCCCTCGGAAAAAGATCCGATCAGGAGTCGGGGGCCCACCTTGAACCGCCGCCCGCCCCACATGGGAGCGAGATAGATCCCGCCGAAGGACGCGTCACCGGGCTCGTCGTCCGAATCGTCCCAATGAGCATATCCCGCGATTCTCACCCCGGCATCTAACTGAAAGCTCGGGGAAAACCGCCTTCGCACCACCAGGCTCGCATGAGCATACTCCCACAACCGCTCCCCGCCATATTCATCCCGGGTTTCGTACGACGGCAAACCGCCCTGGGAAAAGTGGCGGCCGGACAGGAGCATGACGTTCAACGCGTCGCCGCCCAGCCCTGCTTCCACGCCAACCAAGACATCGGGGCCCACCACGCCGGCCACGCCGGCGGTGAGGCCTACCAGGTTCAGATCCAGCGTGAACTCGCCACGCCGGCCCTGGGCCTCCCCGCGGGACGGCATCGAGGCGCCGAGGATCAGGACCGCGCCGATCAGCCGTGAACGGGCCTCCAAGGTCAAGCCGGGGGTCAAGCCTTGCCTCCCTCCGCGCGTCCCATCCCCTTTACCTTCCGGCCATGTCCGCGCCGTTTATGGTTGCCTCAAGTCTGGTCAACCTCGCCGTCACCGTCCAGGACGGTGCCGTCACAGAGATCCTGCTTCACGGCCGCGCCACGCGGCTCCCTGAGACGCCCTTCGAGCAGCAGGTCGCCCAGGAGCTGACCGAGTTCCTCAGGGGAGCGCGATCGCGCTTCACTTTTCGCGTCTCGCCGGCCGGCACACCTTTCGAGCGGCGTTGCTGGGACGCGCTGCTGGAGATCCCATACGGCGAGACGCGGACGTATGGAGACATCGCTCGCGCCATAGGGACCCCT
>Ga0209002_10003044_pt1 | contig 13353 bp, 11 predicted proteins | sample Rifsed16ft2_FD_184010 | JGI IMG/M metagenome (GOLD analysis project Ga0209002, IMG submission 184010) | Soil microbial communities from Rifle, Colorado, USA - sediment 16ft 2 (version 2) | ecosystem: Environmental > Terrestrial > Deep subsurface > Rock core/Sediment | place: Rifle, Colorado...
CTCACCGCTTCGCTCATCAGAGTGAAGCCCCCGCCCGAGATGACCGCTCGTGCGGTTCGCAGATGGTCCAGGAAGCGACTTGGGGAGAAATCGCACACCGTCACGTTACCGTCCGTGCCTGCCTCACCGGCGCCATAAACAAAGAACCGATGGTGGCTGAATTTCTTGAGAACCTCTAGCAATCGTTTCGGATCAGCGGCCCGCAGGTACACCAGCACGTGATCCCCCGGCTCCCGCTCGGCGGCAATGACTTCCGAGCGAAGTATGGGGGGAACCAGCGTCGTTCGGCGCTTCCGGACCGGAGGGAAAAAGAAGCTAGACACCAGGTAATGGTAAGCACCTGGCACCTTGACCCGCACCGCCAGCCGGGCGACTCGGAAGTTGAAACCTCGGGCGGCGGTAACCCGTTTGTCGTGCTTGCAGCGATTGATGATCTGCAAGTTGTCGATGCTAATCACGGGCAGTCGGTGGCGAAGCGCGTAGAGGGCGGCCCACGACTCGAAGTCGCTCACCACCAGCTCGGGCTCGAACCTATCCTCCGCCACCTTCCGATACACCTTGATGTTCTTGCGGATGGCCCGGGGAGCGTTTTGAAGGTTGTGGAAGATGCTGCCCGTCATATCCAGCCGATTGCCGAAGTAGCAGAGTGTCAAGCCTTCTATCTCTTCGATGGTTACCTTCTCAGACGATTTCAGGCGGTCCACCAGAAATCCATGAGCGCGGCCCGACACGACCACCCGGACCTCGTGTCCGGATCCGACGAGGTGCTCCACCACCACCGCACTTCGGGTGGCGTGACCCATGCCTTCTCCCACTACCCCGTAGAGTATGCGCACCGGCCCTATTCGCCTGACGGACAGAGAAAATCTAGTATAGAGCGCACGCCCTGTGGCCACCATCGGATAACTAATGCAGACAAAGCACTTGTCGAGCTGAACATTTCCACCTGGGAGAAATATTCTCTTGACAGAGGGGAGTGACCGCGGCAGAATTTCCCCCACCCTTTAGACGCCCGTCAAGGGTAGCTCGACGCGAAATCACCCGCGCAGTCTCTAGGGCTTCTCACGTTCGATGAAGACGAAGATCCGCGCCAAGGAGCTGAGCTGGCTGTCCTTCAACGCCCGGGTCCTCCAGGAAGCCGCAGATCCTACCGTCCCCATCCTGGAGCGCATCCGGTTCTTGGGCATCTTCTCCTCGAATCTGGACGAGTTCTTCCGTGTGCGGGTGGCGACCCTCAAACGGCTCGTCCGGTTGGGGAAAAAGGCCAAGACCATACTCGGCTATGACCCAAAAAAGGTTCTGAAGGAGATCCAAGAAAAATCTCTGGCGCAACATCGGGATTTCGATGCCACCTATCGGAAGCTCCTGGAGGAGCTGGCCAAGGAACGGATCTTCATTGTCGACGACAGCCAGCTGACGCCAGAGCAAGGTGACTTCGTAAGAGATTACTTCCAGACTCAGGTCCGTCCGCATTTGATGCCGGTGATGCTCCATCCCGGCCACAAGTTCCCCCCTCTTCGTGACCAGTCCATTTACCTGGCCATCTCAATCGCGCTGCGCCCCCGAGCCCTCAAGGCCAAGTTCGGCATCATCGAAGTACCTCCCCTCGACCGGTTCGTCCCGCTTCCATCCACCAACGGAGACCGGCACATCATCTTGCTCGACGACGTCATCCGCTTCTGTCTCAAGGACATCTTCTCACTCTTCGACACTGCTCGGTTCGAGGCGTTCACCATCAAGGTCACCCGTGACGCCGAGCTCGACATCGATGACGACATCTTGGAGAGCTACATCCTCAAGGTGTCCAAGAGCTTGAAGCAGAGAAAGCAAGGCGCCCCGGTCCGCTTCATCTATGACGCGAGCATCTCTCCGCCCCTCCTGGATTTCCTCACCGAGAAGCTCCGCCTCAGCCGGCAGGACACCTTCTACCCAGGCGCCAAATACCACAACTTCAAAGATTTCATGAGATTTCCGCAGATAGGCTCAGGGGCTCTCCAGCAAGAGCGCCGTCCGCTGCTTCCTAACCGGCGACTCGATTCGAAAGGCAGCCTGCTGGACTCCGCAGCGAAGCGTGACGTGCTCCTCCATTTCCCCTATCAGTCCTTCGACACGGTGGTGGAGTTGCTCCGAGAGGCGGCACTCGATCCCCACGTCAGCTCCATCAAGATCACTCTCTATCGCATTGCCAAGGATTCCACCGTGGTCAACGCGCTCATCGGTGCGGCGCGAAACGGAAAAGACGTCACCGCGGTCATCGAGCTCCAGGCCCGGTTCGACGAACAGACCAACATCGAGCTGGCGAACAAGCTTCAAGACGAGGGGATCAGGGTCATACACGGAGTTCCTCGGCTCAAGATCCACGCCAAGATCTGCCTGATTACTTCGGGAAAGGGGCGTCAGAACCGTCTCTACACCTGTATCGGAACGGGGAATTTCAATGAGGAAACGACCCGGCTCTATAGCGATCACTGCCTTCTGACCGCGGACAAGCGCATCGTTCAAGAGGCCAAGACGCTTTTCGACTTTCTGGAGAGTAAGTACCCGGTCGCCAGCTACAAACACTTGATCGTCTCCCCGTTCAACGTCCGCAAGAAACTGGTCAAGTTGGTGCGCGAGGAGATCAAGAACGCCAAGAAGGGACGGGAGGCCTTCATACACCTGAAGCTCAACAACCTCACCGATCCCAAGATGATCAAGCTTCTCTACGAGGCGTGTGACGCCGGCGTGAAGATCAAGTTGAACGTGAGGGGCATGTTCTCGCTGCTGCCTAACGAGCCGGAGCGGAGTGAGAACATCGAAGCGATGGCGATCGTGGACAAGTACCTCGAGCACTCCCGCATCATGGTCTTCTGTAACGGTGGCGCCCCCAAATACTTCCTCTCGTCGGCCGATTGGATGCCGCGAAACCTCGATGGTCGAGTGGAGGTGGGCGTTCCGATCTACGACACGTCGCTGCAAGCGGAGCTGCGAGCGTTCCTCGACCTCCAATGGAAGGACAACGTCAAGGCAAGGATTCTCGACCAGAATCTGGAGAACCGTCACCGCCGGACGTCTTCGTCCGAGCCGGTGAGGGCCCAGGTCGCTTTTCGCGACGTCTTGCAGGAGAAGCACGGGCCGAAGAAGGGGGCACCCGAGGGCAGCCACCCCGCCAAGCGAGAGGTGACGAGCGATAAGCGACCGGTCACCCTCCCCTTCGACCCCAAGAAACGGCTAGGGCAGCCCTCCCCCTAGCTCCCACGGCGTCAAACAACCTGAACTCCACGGGATGGAACTCCGGCTCATGGATCTCTTATAGAATAACGGGAGGAAAATGATGGCGAAGTTTCTGCTTTGGCTCATTCTCTTCGTTCTTTGTTGGCCGATTGCGCTGCTGGCCCTGGTTGCCTATCCGTTCGTCTGGCTATTGCTTCTTCCCTTCCGGCTGATCGGCATCGCGGTCGACGCGGTGCTCGATCTCCTGCGGGCCCTGCTTCACTTGCCGGCGCGACTGCTGGGGGCCAGAGCCTGATGTAGGACAACAGCTCCATGGAGCGTTTTCCTCGCCCGCTTGGTCGGTTCTTGTCTCTTCCCTGCTGGCTCTGAGCGGCTGTGCCGATCGGCCGCCTAACGTCATTCTGATTCCTCTGGATACGGTCCGTGCCGATCACCTGAGCGTCTACGGCTACCAGCGTTCGGGTAAGCCGACCACGGAGAGTCTGGCCAAAGTGGCCAGGTCGCGGTTCTTGGTAGCGGTCAGGAACACATCGACCGCGTCGGGCTGCGGGCTCCGGCAACACAGGAGCAGGGAGCCGCACGCGACAAGGATCTTCTTCACGAACAGGGCGCGCCGAGCTCACTCCGCCCGCAGAATGGCCAGGGGTTTGTTCCGAAGAATGTCCAGGGTGGTCGCCATGCCGACGATAGTCACTCCCAGGGCGGTGAGAGGAATCGCGTACAGGCTCCATGCGAGGTTCGGCTGCCATGGGACATCGAACAGGTGCTCGCACAATACCCAGGTCAGAAGCGGCGCTCCCAAGCCGCCCACCGTCCCGGCGAGCGCACCGAGTGTCCCGTACTCGAGGAGGACCATCCTCCGCACCGTTTTTCCACTGGCGCCCAGCGTCCTCAGGATCGACGCTTCGTATTGGCGTTGGAACTTGGTCATGGCGACCGATCCCACCAGAATCATCACTCCGCTTATGAGAGCGATGGCCCCCACCAGAGTGACGGCGAGCGCCAGCTTCTCGACGACCCCGTGGAGCGTGAGCAGGATGTCGCGCAGATCGACAATCGATACGTTGGGGAACTCCGCAACGATATCGCGCTGCAGCTTGGCTCGCGCCAGCGAGTCCAGGGGGGCCTTCACGAATCCGAGGAACGTATGGGGCGCGTTGGCGAGCGCTCCGGGACGAAAGACGAACATGAAACCCCCGTTGCGCGCGTCGTCCCATTCGACGTCCCGAATGCTGGTGACGCGGGCACCAACCTCTCGCCCCAGGATGTCGAAACGCATCATATCGCCAACCTGAATGCCGACGTCCTCCTGGAAATCGTCTTCGATCGAGACCTCCGCCTCGCTGGAGGGAGTCGGATCCCAGAAGCGACCTTCCAGAATGCGCTCGTTGGCCTCCAAGTGATCCCGATAGGTCACCGTGAACTCACGACGCAGCCGGCGCTCTTCTCGAACCTCTTCATAGCCCTGAAGCGTGACGTCGCGGCCCTGAACGCCGGTCACCCGGGCACGAAGCACCGGAACCATGCGGACTTCGCGGGCTCCCAGCGACATCAAACGCTCCTCGGCCGGTGTGACCTGATCCGGTTGCAGGTCGACCAGGAACATGTCCGGGGCATCGTCTTCCAGCTCCATTCTGAACTGCTCCAGGAGGTTCGCCTCGATGCCACGAGTGCCGAGTATGAAGAACGTGCCGAGCCCTACGGCAAGCAGGATCATGCGGGTCTGGTTTCCCGGCCGGCTCAAACCGAGAACTGCGTGTCGGAAAGGAAACGAACCCTTCCTCCCCAGGGGCTCGATGGCGCGGACCAGCAACATACCGGTCAGGTGAAGCACCACCGCCACCACCGCGAAACTGGTGGTCACCATGAGACCCACCTCGAAGTCGCCTGCCTGCCAGCTCGCCAAGGCGATGAGGGCGATCAACACCGCCCCCGCGGCGGCCAGCTCCCAAACATCGATGGTCCCCAGCCGGCCTGTCTTCTTCCCGCTAGCCGCCGGACGGTCCATCTGTTGCCGGAGCAGGAGCAGCGGCTTGATGCGCCGCGACTCCATCAAGGGAATGAGCGAAAAAAGTACCGACACCAGAACTCCGATACCGACCCCCTGCAACACCGCCGACCAAGTAACTCCGTAGTCCTCCATGCTCAGTCCCACCACCACACCGGGAGGAACCGACTCCACGGCGAGATGGGCGAGACCAAGACCGAGTACGCTTCCCCCCAGGCCTAGGCCCACGACTTGAATCAGATAGACACCGAAGATCTGCTTGGTGCTCGCGCCGACGCACTTGAGAATGGCGATGCTCTTGAGCTTGCGGCGCATGAAGACCCCAACCACGCTCCAAATCCCGATCCCACCCAGAATCACGATCACGAAACCCACCAGGCTCAGGTAATCCTCGGCGCGGCCCAGACGCCGGCCGAGCTGATCCCCTGTCTCGCGGTAGGAACGCACGGATACGTACTCCCTCCGCAGAGCCTCGGTTAGAGTGCCTATCAACGGATCGATGCTGGCCTCGTCGGTGCGAAGAAGAACCTGATAACGCACCCGACCGCCGACCCCGAGGAGCTCTGATCTGACGAGATCGTCGTAGTCGACGAGGACGCGCGGACCGAACCGGAAGACGCCCAGCGGTTGGCCGGGCTCTTTCACGATCACATCGCGCACCGTGTAGACTTGGCCGCCGATCGCGACCCCGTCACCTACTTGGATACCGAGTCGAGTCAGAAGCTCGGGACGAACCAGCGCACCGCGATTCTCGAGCAGGTGGTGAGAGTAGGGTCGGCCGCTCTCCAGCACGAGATCTCCGTACAGCGGAAACGCTGGCTGGAGGGCCCGCAACTCGATCATGGTGGCGATCTCCTTGTCCTCATCTGCGGGCGCCGTCATGGTCATGGTCTCGATCGACTCCGTTCGTGCCGTCACCGGAAAGGCCGCGAGGCTCTGATCCATAATGGCTCTCGTGCCGTCATCCCAAGGGCGGTCACTCTGAACGATCACGTCGGCGGCAGTCAGGGTCTTGGCTTCCTGAACCAACGTGGCGCGAATGTTCTGGACTACCGAGCGAAGAGCGACTATGGCGGCGACACCGATGGCGACACAAATGAAAAAGAAGACCAGGCGCCTCCAGGAGGCTCGCATCTCACGGCCCGCCATGCGGAAAACGAAGTTCATGATGGGCTGCTCGCCGTCACGCGGGGTTTGGCACGCGTTTCTTTATCCCCGGAGATCTCTCGAAGACTATCCACCCGGCCGCCCCGCAGCGTCAAAATGACGTTTCCTCTTGCGGCGAGCGCCGCGTCATGGGTAGCGAGAACGATGGTGGTCTTTCGCTTCCGGTGCACGTCCACCAACAGATCGATGACGTGCCGCCCATTGGCGCTATCCAGGTTCCCGGTCGGCTCGTCGGCGAGGAGGATCGCCGGGTCGTTGGCAAGCGCCCGGGCGATGGCCACCCGCTGCTGCTCACCACCAGACAGCTGGGAGGGATAGTGATGCTTCCGATCGGACAGTCCCACTTCGTCCAGAAGGCGGTGTGCTTTTTCGGCCGGTCTCGGCGCTTCGGCGAGCTCCATCGGCACCAGGACGTTTTCATAGGCGGTGAGCGAGGGAATGAGATGGAAGAACTGAAAAACGAAACCGATCTTGTCGCCGCGCAAACGAGCCAGGCGGTCTTCGTCGAGGGCGGTGAGATCTTCTCCGTCGATGATGACGCTGCCTGCGGAAGGGGCATCCAGGCCGGCAATGAGGCCCAGGAGGGTGGATTTTCCACTACCGGAAGGACCCACCACGGACAGAAACTGCCCCGAGGGCACGTTCAGGTTCAGGGTGTCGAGGATCGTCAGCTGCTCGGAGCCGCTGGTAACGACCTTGGAAACGTCTTTCAGCTCGATCATGGGACGGGGACGGGCTCGAGCAGCGGTTGGAGAAACGGCCAAATGGTATCGGCCATCCGGCGGGCACCCTCCTGGTTGGGATGGATGCCGTCCCGCTGATTCAGTTGGGGATCACCGGCCACGCCCTCCAGCAAGAATGGAAGAAATGTCACGTCGTGCTCCTCTGCCAGATCCGGAAAGACCTTTCGGAACTCCGAAGTATACGCCGTCCCCATGTTCGGTGGCGCCTCTATACCCGCTAAGAGCACCGCGACGTCCCGCTCACCGGCGCGCTCGATAGTGGCCGCCAGATTGCGCTTCATCTCCGTGGGAGGGAGCCCGCGTAGACCGTCGTTTCCACCCAGGGCGAGGATCAGAACGCGCACGTCGCCCTCCAGGACCCACTCGATCCTGCTCAGGCCGCCCGCGGTGGTGTCCCCCGAGACACCCGCGTTGACGACCTCGAATGCGTAGCCCTCCTGATCCAACTTCTGCTGGAGAAGCGCCGGGTAGGCTTCCTCAACAGCAAGACCCAGTCCCGCCGTCAGGCTGTCGCCCAAGACGACGATCTTGGGCCGCTCGGGCTCAGCGGGTGGGGCGCTTTCCGGACGCGGTGAGCTGCTTTCCCGTGTCTCGCCGGTTTGGCAGGAGACGGAGCAGGGCGCGATGAAGAGAGTGACGAGGAGGCACACCGAACTCGCCGAGCGCATTGGCTCAGCTTAGCACAGCAATCCCGGAGAGACGACGTGCCGCCGCAACTCCGGGAAGGACGAGTTAGATAGAAAGACTGAATTCGATCTCACCACCCTTATCTAAAATCCCCTGGACCGCCAAGGCGATCCCCTATACCATTGGCCTGGCCAGTACGGGAAAAGGAGAGAACGCTATGAGCGACTCCGCGGATGTCCGCCTGAAAGAAGTCGGACATCCGCGCGGAACGCTGGCCATCGTCATCATCTACGCCGTTCTTTTTGGTCTCGCCTGGCTCGGCATGTACCTCTATATGTTCTTGCCGCGGGGACTCCCCCATCCCTGAGGAGGCCGAAGTGAGAGTCGATCTGTACGAGAAAATATGGATGGGGGTGGCCGCGGCACTGATCGTCATTTTTCTGGCAGCCATCGTTGTGGCGGCCGGCGCGTATGCCATCCACCCACAGAGTCATGTCGAGACCATCGATCCGACCACTGTCCTCGAAGATCCGGAGTTCGGCAATCCCGGAGTCGCCATCCAGCCCGACGGTAGCGTCGTCGTCACTCTCGTTGCCGAGATGTTCTTCTTCGATCCCGACCCGATCGAGGTGCCGGCGGGACGGCCGGTGACTTTCCGCCTGACCAGCCCAGATGTCATCCACGGTTTCGAAATCGTCGGCACCAACGCCAACACCATGGTGATCCCGGGCTACGTCAGCGAGTTCACGATGAGCTTCGCGGAGCCCGGAGAACATCTGGTGGTATGCAACGAGTACTGCGGGCTGCTCCACCACAACATGGTGGGCAAGCTGATCGTTCAGGAGGTGGGAGAATGAAAGGCAAGCACGCTCTTGCCTCCGCCAACTTCGCAGTCGCCATCATCGCCTTCGGTCTCGCGGCTTGCTTGGCGGTGCTCCAATCGCTGTCCATTGCCGACATCTCTTTCCCTATGCGGCGCGAGGATCTCTACTACCTGTCCGTCACAGCCCACGGCGTTTTGATGGCGATCGTTTTCACGACTTTCTTCATTATGGGCCTCGGCTACCTCATCGCCCGTGAGGCGCTGGGACGGCTGGCCGCCGTGCGGACGGCGTGGTGCGGGTTCGCCGTCGCCACGGTGGGAACCGTCATCACCGCCGGTACCATCCTGGCCGGCAAGGCCTCGGTGCTGTACACCTTCTACCCTCCGCTCCAGGCCCATCCGGCCTTCTACATCGGCGCCACGCTTCTGGTCGTGGGCTCCTGGGTGTGGGGAGGCGTGATGATAGCGAGCTATCGGTCTTGGCGCCGAGACCACCCTGACACGCCGGTGCCGCTCGCCGTCCACGGAATCCTCACCACCGTGATCATCTGGTTTCTGGCAACCTTCGGCCTGGCGGTGGAGGTCGTAGGGATGTTGATACCGTGGTCGCTCGGACTGGTCGAGAAGATAGACCCGCTGGTGGCGCGCACATTTTTCTGGTGGTTCGGCCACCCGCTGGTCTACTTCTGGCTGGTGCCCACCTACGTCCTCTGGTACACCATCATGCCGAAGGTCGCGGGAGGGCGCTTGTTCAGCGATCCCCTGGCGCGGATGGTGTTCGTCCTGTTCATACTCTTCTCCACTCCGGTGGGTTTCCACCACCAGTTCGCCGATCCGGGGATAGGCGCGGGCTGGAAGCTTCTGCACACCTTCACGACTTACGCCGTCCTCTATCCGAGCTTCGTGACCGCTTTCACGATCATCGCGTCCATGGAGGTGGCGGGCCGGATGAAGGGAGCGAAGGGATTGTTCGACTGGATCGGCAAGCTTCCTTGGGGAGATCCGTTCTTCGCCTCGGTGGGGTTGGCGATGCTGACCTTCGCCTTCGGCGGATTCGGAGGCGCCATCAACGCCGCCTATGCCATGAACGCCATGGTTCACAACACCGCCTGGATCCAGGCCCACCTTCATCTCACGGTAGGGACGACCGTGGCACTCTCCTTCATGGGAGCCGCCTACTACTTCTTGCCACGCATCACCGGCCGGGAGCTGCGCCTTGCTCCCCTGGCGAAGATCCAGCCCTACTTATGGTTCTTGGGGATGGCGTTGTTCTCGACCAGCTATCACATCGCGGGCCTGCGGGGCCTGCCGCGGCGCGTCTATTCCGCCTCGCTCCTTGGTGACGAGATGGGCGCGCAGTGGGCAACGCTCACGAAGATCGGCGCCGTCGGCGGCGTGGTCTTGTTCGTCTCCTCACTGTGCTTCCTACTGGTGGTGGCCACGACCTGGACGACCGGCCGGCGTACCCAGGTGGAGGCCATCGAGTTCGCACAACCCCTCGCACCGGTGGAGCGGCGAGGCATCTGGGACCGTTTGGGAATGTGGACGGCGGTGGCCATCGGGCTCATCATCATTGCCTACGGCTATCCGCTGGTGAGCATGCTGAGCCACGAGCGATTCGGCTCGCCGGGTTTCGTACCCTTCTAGGAATCGGGAGCCGTTCGCTCAGGGCGCCGAAAACGGCTCGACTCGATCGACGAACGCACGGAAGATCTGAACTGTAGACTGCGTTGCTGTGCGGGTTGGCTTTCCCACAGGGAATTTCGAACACGGACGTGCACCAGTAACCGCATACCGGCGGAACGGCGCAGATGTAACTGACCCCACCGCTGGCAAGTGGGTGCTCTCGCCCGTAAGAGGCGTAATTACTCGCAGATCTGGGGCGCCCTTTCGCAAATCCCTTTCATCGCGCATTCCTACAAGCTTCTCTTATGGAAAGACTTTGCTCCGCCGACGCCAGCCCGGCCAAGCCCGGTATACAGGTTGCATTGTTTTCGCCGACAAGGAGATAGACCCATGGGCAAAGACAGCTTAACGATCACCGACAATCGCACGGGAAAGACCTACGAAGTGCCGATCGAATACGGGACATATCCCACTTATGGTGCGTCGATTCCCGCCAAGGAGCTTCGCAAGATAAAGGCGTCCGACGACGACTTCGGCTTGGTGACCTATGACCCGGGGTTCACCACCACCGCATCGTGTCGCAGCAGCATCACCTTCATCGACGGCGAGCGAGGGATCCTCCGCTATCGAGGCTATCCCATCCAGGAGCTGGCCGAAAAGAGCACGTATCTCGAAACGGCCTACCTGATCTTGTACGGAGAGCTACCCACCGAGAAGCAGCTGGACGAGTGGGTGAGGAATATCACCCACCACACAATGATCCACGAGTACGTCAAGAAGTTCATGGAGGGGTTTCACTACGACGCCCATCCCATGGGCATGCTGGTAGGAACCGTGGGAGCTTTGGCCACCTTCTACCCCGAGGCCAAAAACATCCATGACGAGAAGGCACGAGAGAGATCCATATGGCGGCTCATCGCCAAGATGCCGACCATAGCCGGCTTCGCCTTCCGTCACAGCCGGGGGCTGCCCTACGCCTATCCCGACAACGACCTCTCCTTCACCGGCAACTTTCTCAACATGCTGTTCAAGACCACCGAGCTGAGATACGAGCCCGACCCGATCCTAGAGAAAGCGCTCGATGTTCTGTTCATACTCCACGTGGACCACGAGCAGAACTGCAGCGCCAACGCGATGCGCAGCGTGGGGAGCTCACACTCCGATCCCTTTTCTGCCACCGCGGCGGCCGCAGCGGCACTCTATGGACCGCTCCACGGGGGCGCGAACGAGGCCGTTCTCCGCATGCTGAATCAGATAGGCTCCAAGGACAAGGTACCGGAGTTCATCAAGGGCGTGAAATCAGGAGAGACAGGCCGTCTCATGGGATTCGGCCACCGCGTCTACAAGAACTACGACCCCCGAGCCAAGATCATCAAGGGTCTGGCCGACAAGGTGTTCTCCGTCACCGGCAAGAACCCGTTGCTGGAAATCGCCTTGGAGCTGGAGAAGATTGCCCTGCAGGACGACTATTTCGTCTCTAGAAACCTTTACCCGAACGTCGACTTCTACTCCGGGATCATTTACCAGGCCATGGGATTTCCGGTCGACATGTTTCCTGTTCTCTTCGCCATTCCCCGCACCGCCGGGTGGTTGGCGCAATGGCAGGAGATGTTGCTGGATCCCGATCAGAAGATCGCTCGTCCACGACAGGTGTACACCGGCAGCGACCAGCGCGCGTACCTACCGGTGAGGGAGCGAAAGAACAAAGTGCTTGTCGCGTAGGACAGGTGAGGCGAGCGTTCGCCCCGGCTAGGGCCACGGCGTGGTTGCGGCGAAATCCTGCTTGCAGATGAGCGCGTGAACGCCTTTGGTGCGGTCGACCACCTGGGAGACTTCGAAGTCGGTGGCAGCGCTCAGGTAGGCGTAGGCGGTGGCTCGGTCCATCCCCAGCGATTCGGAGAGGAATCGGATGGACTGCCGGACCGCCCGCTTCATGGCCTCGTCCAGATCCGGGTCCAGCCCGATGGCAATCCAGTAATCGGGCGTCTCTGCGAACGGTTGCGTGAATGGACTGCCACCCGGAATGTCCGGGGCGCCGGCCGGGAGCAGCGTCAGGCGAAAGGTAGCCCGAAGGGGGGCCTCCAAGACCGTTAAGGCGACCTCCCCGTCGCCCTGTGCAAAGTGGGGATCTCCGGTGTAAAAGAGCGCCCCAGACTCAGAACAAGAACCGAAATCTTCGCCACGACGGCGACCACGCGTGCTCGTCTACTTTTTGGCGAACTTCTTCAGCATCTCCCCGGCGGGCTCCGCGGCGTACACGTTCCCGTCGCCGTCCGCCACCACGCCCTCGGGCTCGGTCCCCGGGATGAAGGCGGTGACCGATCCATCCTTGGCGCTGCCCACCGTGATGCCCTTACCGCTGTCCGCTACGTAAATCATGTCGTCGTCGCTGATGTAGATTCCGCTCGGCGACCCGAACTGCGTCCACTCTTCCAGGTAGCCCCCGTCCTGATCGAAGATCTGGATTCGGTTGTTGGATCGGTCAGCGACGAACAGGCGCCCTTGTGAATCGATGGCGATGGAGTGGGGCACGTCGAACTCGCCCCGGGCCGTCCCTTTCGTACCCCAGGCCTTGATGAACGTGCCGTCCTTCGAGAACTTTGCCACCCGTGAGTTGCCGTGACCGTCGGCGACGAAAAAGTCGCCATTGGCCGCCACCGTCACATCGCACGGCCCGTCAAAGGTATCGGGCCCGACACCGGCCACTTCCTTCGTGCCCAGGGTCATCACCACTTTTCCATCTGGGCTGAACTTGATGACCTGGTGCCCCCGCTGATCGGTTGCCCAAAAGAAGCCTTCATAGTCGATATCGAATCCATGAGCCCTCACGATAACCCCCTCGCCGAAGCTCCCCACCAGCTTCCCCGAAGGATCGAACTTGAGGATGGGCGGCTCGGCTCGACGAAACACGACGATGTTGCCATCCGCATCGACATCCACGGAGATCACCTGCCCCCACGCCATGCCGGCGGGCAGCTGCGGCCATCCCTCCACCAGGCTGTATCCCGCGTCTTGGGCGTTGGCTGCCGCGGACATCGCCACCATCACCATGAGGGCAACGCCGGTGACCAACAGAGTCCCTTTCATCCTACCTGCTGCATTCGTCATCGCTCTCCCCTCCATCCTTAATGCTGCGCCTTGGTGGG
>Ga0209002_10003051_pt1 | contig 13339 bp, 8 predicted proteins | sample Rifsed16ft2_FD_184010 | JGI IMG/M metagenome (GOLD analysis project Ga0209002, IMG submission 184010) | Soil microbial communities from Rifle, Colorado, USA - sediment 16ft 2 (version 2) | ecosystem: Environmental > Terrestrial > Deep subsurface > Rock core/Sediment | place: Rifle, Colorado...
CGGCGAGGTCCTGGATCCGCGCGGCACCTGGGGAAGCGCCGAGGCCTACGACCTCCAGGCGCGAAAGCTCGCCTCGATGTTCGACCAGAACTTCGAGAAGTTCTCTCGCGAAGTCGCCGAGGACGTTCGCGCGGCCGCGCCCACCACCGCCTGATGAGATGAGGAAGCTGGTCCTGCTCCGCCACGGCGAGAGCGTCTGGAACAAGGAGAACCGCTTCACCGGCTGGATCGACGTCGATCTCACCGAGCAGGGGAGAGTCGAAGCCGCCGAAGCCGGAAGAACGCTGAAGAGGGAAGGCTACCTCTTCGACCTCGCGCACACCTCGGTCCTCAAGCGGGCCATCCGCACCCTCTGGATCGTCCTCGACGAGATGGACCTCATGTGGATTCCCGAGTTTCGGAGCTGGCGCCTCAACGAGCGCCACTACGGCGCGCTCCAGGGTCTCGACAAGGCGGAGACCGCCGAGCGCCACGGGATGGAGCAGGTCCAAGTCTGGCGCAGGAGCTATGACGTTCGTCCGCCGGCGCTCTCGCCCGACGACGAGCGCCATCCGGGCCGCGACCCGCGGTACGGGGGCGTTCCCCCTTCCGAGCTTCCACTGACCGAATCGCTGAAGGACACCGTCGCGCGGTTTCTGCCGTACTGGAACGAGGCCATCGCTCCCGACGTCGCCTCGGCAAAGCGTGTCCTCGTGACCGCGCATGGCAACAGCCTGAGGGCGCTCGTGAAATACCTCGATCGACTCTCGGACGAGGAAGTCCTCGAGTTGAACATACCCACGGGGATTCCCCTGGTCTACGAGCTCGAGGACGATCTCACTCCGATCCGTCGCTACTACCTCGGAGACCCCGAGAAGCTCGCGAAAGCGACCGCGGCCGTCGCGACACAGTTGGAGAAGAAGGCCTAGGGCATCGGTCAGCTCTTGCCGTTCGGATGGCAGGCGTAGCAGGCCTGCGAGTTGTAGACGTAGCCTCCGACTTCCTTGTGCTTGTCGTCCATCCGGTTCTTCTCGTGCTCGTGACAGAGGATGCAGCTGAACTCCCTTGTGGATGTCTGGTGGCACTCGACGCAGTCGAAACCGGCATGCGGCCCGCTTCCGATCGGGAAGTCGTGCTGGAACACGGCCTGGTTCCACGAAGTGTGGCCTGCCAGGTGGCAGTTCTCACAGCTCGTAGGAAATCCGCTCTGCACGTGATCCGGATTCCGCGCCGCGTTGTAGTCCGGAGCGTGACAGCCGAAGCAGTCGCGGGGCAGATCGAAGCCGCGCGCGTGGCACGCCTGGCAGTCGAGCGCGCGGTGGGCGCCCTGAAGCGGAAAGAACTGATTGTGGTTGAACGTCGCCCCGGTCCAACTGTTGGCCTGGGTCCCGTGGCAGCTCGCGCAATCGGTCGAGAACCCCGCCTGACGATGGTTGGGGCTCGTCGCTCGGTCGTAGTCCGCGCGGTGGCAGTCGACGCAGCTCGAAGGCGTCCCCGCGAAGCGGCCGTTCACGTGGCACGAAGCGCAGTCCGCCGCCCGGTGCTTGCCGCTGAGCGGGAAGAAGCGATTGTGGTCGAAGCTTGCTCCCGACCAGCTCGAGGCCGCCTCGCCGTGGCAGCTCGCGCAGTCCGTCGGAAATCCCGCCTGGAGATGATTGGGGTTCGTCGTGCGCTCGTAGTCCCCCCGATGGCAATCGTAGCAGTTGGAGGGGGTTCCGGCGAAGACGCCGCCGGGATGGCACGCCGCGCAATCGACGGACTGGTGCTTTCCGCGAAGAGGGAAGAGCCGATCGTGGTCGAACTTCGCGCCTTTCCAGCTCGGCGCGTTCTCCTCATGGCACTGCAGGCAGTCGGTGGCGAAGCCCGATTGCTGATGATTGGGGTTCTGGGCGGACTGGAAGTCCGCCCAGTGGCAGCTGAAACAGTCGGTGGAAGTCCCGGCGAATCGCCCGCCCGAATGGCAGGATTCGCAGGAGGCGGCCTTGTGAGGTCCGGTGAGAGGGAAGAAACCGTGATCGAACTTCGCACCCTCCCATCGAACCTGGTTGAGATGACAGAGCTCGCAGTTCGTGGGAAAACCCGCGGCCTGATGCTCCGGCATCCGTGTGGAGCGGAAATCGTCCTGATGGCACTGGACGCACTCCGCCGTCGCCGAGCCGAAGCTCCGGGTGGAGTGGCAGTCGGTACAGGAAAGTGTGGCGTGGCTGCCCCCGAGAGCGAACCCGGTTCTTTCGTCGTGCTCCCAGGCCCCGGGCAGAATCCGAGCCCAGCTCGCTGTAGTATGGCAGTCGGCGCACTGGGAGCCGAGCTGGAGGCGGTTGGGATCGTCCTGCCGACGATCCCAGTGGCAGGCTTCGCAGGTCTCGGGCGTTCCCCCGAGAACGCCTGCGATGTGGCAGCTCCCGCAGTCGACGAGCTTGTGCTTTCCCGTGAGAGGGAAGCTCGTGTTGTCGTGAGCGAGGAGGAGCCGCATCCGGTCCGGTGACGGCTCCTGAGCCGTGGACTCGAGAGCGAAGACGGGTTTCTCGACAGGCGCGAGAAACACGAGCGCCGAGACGAGGATGACGAAGTCGCGCTTGCGCATGGACATGGTCGTCAGGCCGGGATTCTCTGCGGCTCGTTCATCATGAGCTCCTTGGTGACGATCTCGACTCCGAACTTCGAAAGGAGAAGATTGGGCGAGGTGCCGCCGATGAGCGCGAAGACATAGTCGTTGGGAAACGGCGTCAGGCCCCCACCCTCGCTCTGGAGGACGACCTCTTTGGGCCTCACCGCGACCAGGCTGCTCGCGGGAAGGAAGCGAACCTTGCCTGCCGCGATGGCTTCGTCCAGGGCTTTGCGGTTCTTGTCCTTCAGTCGCTCGAACGCCTTCTTCCGGTAGGAGAGCAGGACTTCATTACCCGGTTGAGCGGAAAGCCCGAGGGTTGCCTCGGCCGCCGAGTCGCCGCCCCCCACGACGAGGATCTTCGATCGCTGGTACTGCGCCGCATCGGTCAGCGAGTACATGACCTTCGGAAGCGCCGCCCCCTCGACCTCGAGCCTGCGCGGCGTACCGCGTTTTCCGATGGCGAGGATCACCCGCTGCGCCTCGTAGCTCGACTTGTTGGTGGTAACCCGCAGAAGCGCGCTTTCGCTTCGGGCGACTCCCGTCACCTGCTCGTTCTCATGGATGTCGATTCCCGCGGACTCGATGATGGTCTGCCAGACGCTCAGAAGCGTCTCCTTGGGAGCATCGGAGATCCAGAGAGAGCCGTACATCGGCACCCGCACCGGCTCGGCCATCACCACTTTCTTGTTCGGAAATCGACGGATGGTGTCGGCGAAGCCTCCCTGCTCCAGGAGGAGCGCCTCGAACCCCGCCTCTTTCGCCGCGAGCCCCGCGGAGAGTCCCGCCGGCCCCGCTCCCACGATGATGAAATCGAGGACTCCCTCTCTGCGCCGGTGCTTGCGTTTCAAGCCTTCGATCACCATCTGACCTTCGTTCACCGCGTTCTTGATGAGCCCCAGGCCCCCGAGCTCTCCCACGGCATAGAGTCCTTTGACATTGGTCTCGAAGTCGGCGCCGATCCGCGGAACCTCGACCCGGCGCGCCGCGCCGCCACCTCCAGTGGTGAGCTGGCAGGCGCCGGTGGGGCAAACTTCGGCGCAGGCGGCGGCGCCGGTGCAGGCGGCGAGGTTCGTGACCGCAGACTTCCCCGCCACGATCTGGAGCACGCTTTCGGCGCAGGCGTTGACGCAGGCGCTGCAGCCGATGCAGACGTCCTGGTCGATGATGGGCACGGGATGGGAGGCTTTCTTCGTCTCGCCACCGGTCTTCACTTCACGGGAGAGCTTGAGCTGCCAGAGCATCATCGGGACCCCGCACTTCTCGCAAAACGCCGACTCGAGCCCCGTGAGATGCGCGCACTGCGGGCAGGGACGCGTCGCTCTTCTCTCGGTTCTCGCCGCGGGCCCGGGCCTCGCGGGACCGCCCTCGCCGAGACCCTTCAGATGAAAGTGGACGGGAATCGTCGCCAGGAGCGCGAGGGCGAGAAAGATTCCGAGCCAGACCAAAAAGCCTTCCATCGACATACCCAACCTCAGAACCGGAGCATCATCCGGAAGAAGAGAGTGTTCTCGCGCTCTTCCCCCCGCCGAGTCAGATCGTGCTCGACGGAAACCGCGAACGACTGCGACAGGTCGAAGAAGAAGTCGTTGGAAATCGTGCGCAGGTTGGGGATGTGAAAGATCTCCGGCCTCCCGGTGGCGGCGTCGAAGCGAACCCCGTTGAAGGTGCTGGAAAAATATCCGGTCCAGGCCAGGGGTCCGAAATCGCGGCTGACGGAGACGCGGTACGAGTCCGACTCCGAGGCATCCCCGCGGTTGATGTTGTAGCTTCCGTAGAGCCCGATGCCGGAGCCCCCGATGTCCCAGGTGGAGGCCCCGAGCTGGGTGGTGTGGTTTCGGATCCCCTGGTCTTTCTGCTCGCTCTCCCTCTGGGCGATGAAAAGCCGCAGCTGCTTCTGGGGCTTCACGCTGAAGCGCACGCCGTAGGACTCGGTGTAGTAGAACCTCTCGAGCTCGGCTGAGTTCTGGTCGGGATCCCGCGACTGCTCGAGGAGAAACCGGTGATAGTCGAGCCCTCGGCCCGAGCTGTAGTAGCCGGTGACGTCGGCCGCGGGAGTGAAACTGTAGCGGGTGTTCAAGAAGAGGTGCGAGAGTCGATCTCCGCCCGAGATGCCCTGGCCGAGCTCGTACTCCGCGCTCCCGTAGACCACGGCGGCGTCTCCGATGGGGAGGAGACCGCTGCCGTAGAGAAACTGGCGCTCGGTTTCGCCCTGGTAGGTGAGCCGGTTGTAGCTGACGGCGATGGATCGGGCGTTTGGTCCCCGATACTGGGTGAAGACGCCATACTTGAGGTAATCGAGGTCGTAGCTCAGGGCGTAGATATCGGGCTCGAGACCGCTGTAGCCGCCGACGGTCCACGACGGATTCACTTTCACTCCCAGGACGCCCCCGAGAAGCTGCCCGACTCCCGCGGTTTCGTAGAGATTCATCTGGCCCAGAGACAGGCTCAGAGGCCTCGACGCCTCGTCATAGAGGACGCGGGCGTCGTAGACGATGAGCTTGTTCGTCGTGGAGGAGCTCCCGTTATATCGGTGCCGGGCATCCATGAAGAAGCGCCAGCCGCGGCCGCGTCGATTTCCGGCGTCGAGCCGGACGCGGGTGCTCAGTTGGCTCGTCGCGACACCGTCCTCGTAAGCGGAGCGGAACCAGTCGATGTAGAGGGCGCCGTCGAAGATGCTGTCGCTCGCGGACGCCTTCGAAGTCGCGGCAAGGGCTTTCCCACCGGACGTCATCGGCAGTTCCCCGCCCCGGCTTCTCTGGAACTCCACGTCTTTTTTCGCTTCCGGCATCGACTCGTCGATGAGGCTCGCCAGAACCACCGGAGTCGGAGGTGGGCTCCCACTCTCGGATTCCTCGAGTCGCGCGAGTGTCCGGATATCGACGGACTTGTCGCGCTCGGCGTCTTTCATTGAAGGTTCCGCCGACCAGCCGTGATGTACTCGATGGAGCGACCGCTCGTCGTACTTGGCCGCTTCCGCCGTCTCCTCCGGTTTCAGCATCCGCCGCCGCTCCTTCTCCCTCTCGGCGAGCTCCGCCAGGCTTTGCGAAGCGAGATGGCCGGCGACGAGCTGCAGGAGCAGAGTCGATGCGAGGATTCTCATGGCGCTCCTCCTTGATCGGGCGCTTGTCTCTTCCAGACCCCCACGACCCAGTTCGTGGTGGAGTGGCAGTCGACGCACCTCTCCAGGCCTTTGAGGTGAGGTGAACGGTGGCAGTCGGCGCAGTCCCGGCGGCTCTCCCCGCGGAACAGCAGATAACGGCGCTGTGGAAGGACCGCATAGTCGTGACAGCGGTCGCATTCCAGGCTCGAGTGGGCGCCGGTGAGCGTTAAGGAAGCGCGAGCGTGGTCGAACTGGCGGAGCTCGAAGCTCTCCTCCGTGTGGCAGCTCTCGCATCTCGTCGCGGGCGAAGCCTTCGAGGCTTTCCACGTGGACTCGTCGTGAACGTTCTCGTGGCAGGCCGAGCAGAGATCTCGAATCGGTTTGTACCTCACCGCGACCCCGGGGCCGTCGGGGAAGCTCTCTCGCTCCGAGCGATGACAGTCGGCGCAGAGAACCTGCGCGTGCCGTCCGCGGAGCGAGAACCGCGAGTCCCGGTCGTGTGCGAACCGAAGGTTCTTGGAATGGAAGCCGTCCGTTGCATGGCAGGATTCGCAGTTCGTTGCGAGCTGGCCGTAATGAACGTCGAGGTGGCAGCTCTTGCACGCGGTCTGGAGAGGCCGGTAGCGCACGGCGGTGGCTCGCCCGTCCGGGAACAGGGACCCCGCCTCCGTCCGGTGGCATTCGGAGCAGGCGACGGCTTCGTGGCGCCCGGTCAGTGGATATCCGCTGTTTGCATGGTCGAAGCTCACCCCATCGAAGCTTTCCACCACGTGGCAGCGCGCGCAGTCGTCTTCGAACTGCCCGAAGTGCGGGTCCTTCGTGTGGCAATCGGCGCACTGGCCGAAGGCGACTCCACGAAAACCCTCTCCGGTGTGGCATCGGGAGCAGGCGAGTCCTTCATGCTTTCCCAGCAGGGGAAATCGCGTGGCCCCATGGTCCAATTTCGTCTTTCTCCACGAGGTCTCCGAGTGGCACCGCTGGCAATCGGCTCCCAGACTCGGCCGATGCGGGTCCTGGTGGCAGTCGGCGCAACGCGCGAACCGGAGCCCTTTCCACTTCTGGTTGGGATGGCACGTCTCGCACTGGACTTTCCCGTGGGAGCCGGCCAGGCGGAAGCGGGCGCGATCGTGATCGAAGCGGGTGTCGCGGAATGGCAGGTCGAGGGAGTGGCAATCGCTGCAGCTCGTCCCGAGCCCTCCCCGATGCACGTCTTCGTGGCAGGCGATGCATCGCTGGTCGTCCAGCAGAAACGATGCGGACTTCTCCCGCGCCGGAGCGTTCGGGGGTCGATGACAGGCGCCACAGCTCGCTACCCGGAGGTGAAGTCCTTCGAGCGCATAGCCCGTCTCCCGGTGATCGAAATCGTCGGGATCCCAGCGGATGAGCTCGAACCCCCCTCCCTGGTGGTCGGTGTGACACGAGACGCAGTGGATTTTTCCACGATGGAAACCGCGGTCGGCGACGACTCGGGCTTCTAGGTCCGAATGACAGGATAGGCATTTGCCGTCGGTGACACCCTTGCCCGGCGCGTGGCAGGAGGTGCAGTTCGAGAGCCCCGCGAGTCCCGCGTGGGCCCGGCTCAAAGGACCGGGGGAGATCAAGGAGTCGAGCTCCTGCGCGGCGGATTCGCCATTAGCGGCGATCCCGGCGAGACCGATCAAGATCCACCATCCCTTTCCTTTCATCGCCAATGAAGTCCGTACCCGAGAAACGTGACGACCCCCACGTGGAGAAACACGATGGCGAAGGTGATTACGGTGAAGGGCTTGTGGAAGACGTGCCAGTAGGAGAACAGGCGCTTCATGGCGTCCAGAACCGCGAGCTTGTTCAAGAGCCGCTGCTGTCTCAGGACCAGCCGGCTCACCCGGAAGCGTTCGCGGATCGAAAGCGAGCGATCCCGGCTCACGATTCGATAGACCCTGAGGGCATTCGAGGGAAGGACCGCGTCCTCCAGGATGACGCGGCTCAGCGCCGGCAGGAGTCCGCCGGTCTCCTTGCGGGTTCGCGCGAGAAACGCCTCGATCCCCGCCAGAATATCGTCGCGGCTCTCGTTTCTCCGAAGGAGGTTTACGATGCCGCCGAGCTCCCCTTCGATTTCTTTCAGAGTCATCTGGTTGCCGGAAATCGTCCGGGGGATCTTGGCGTAGAGGTAGCGGCCGAAGGCGCCCGACAGCACCATGGCCCACATCGAATAGAAAGCAATGGCCACGATCCCGTTCAGCTTTCCCGATGTGTGGAACGTCACCAGGACCGGCCCGACGATGCCGAAAAAGATGTGGACCTTGAGCCATTCCGCCTGAGTCCCGATCTTCTGAAGCGTCTTGGAGCGCTTGCGAAGGGAGTACAGGAAGATGAGGAGCATCATCACCGTGCCGGCGATGCCGAGGAGGTGGCCCACGACTCCGGAGGGCTTGAGCCAGAGATTGAGCGGATGCTCGCTGCGCTCCTGCAGCGGAGTCGCATAGTAGGAACTGCCCCAGGCCGTGAGCCCGAGCAATAGCAAAACGGAGAGCGCCACAACGCCGACAGAAATGACCTGAAAAGTCAGATTGGATCGGAGAGCCGATTTACTTCCTTGGTTCTTCGCCAGGCCGGGTCGGGCGAGACTTTGGGCACCCACTTCAGGCTTCACGTGTCATCGAGAGCGAAAGCTTAGTAGGACGTCGACGCTCGAGCGGTGATTGCTGGAGGGGGGAAATACCCCCGAGAGGTGGAGGGCTTCGAACTACACGGCCTCTTGATGAGTTCTCTCGGAGTTATCCGGGTTCCGGCTCTGAATATCGGCCATCGCGTTCTCGGCGTAGTCCCGCATCTTCCCGCTCTGCCGGCGCAGCCTCTCGAGAAGAGCGAGCGCCGAGGGATCGCCGAGATGTCCGATGGCCTCGACGGCGTTCAGACGCGCCAGTTCGTACGGGTCGGAGGCGGCGCTCTGGAGCGTCGTCAGGTCGTCGCGGGTCCCCACCTGTCCCAGAGCGTAGACGGCGCAGGCCCGGATCCAGGACGAGCGGTGGCGCGCGAGCTCTCGCAGCACGTCCGCGGGCTTCCGCATGGGTAGCGAAAAGAGCGACCCTCCGTGCTCGGCGATGGACCGGGGGTTCTCGTGCTCGAAGAGAGGAAGGATCCCCCCGAGGAGAGAAGCATCGACCCGGAGCTCCAGAGCTTCGATGGCGCTCGATCGAACGTAACTCTCGGGGTGATTCAGGTTGCTCAGGATGAGCCGCATTCCGGGCTCGCCGAGGAACACTGCTCGCAGGACCTGATGCGCGTTTCTTCGGGCGCGCTCCACGCGCTGGACGATGGAGTCGGCGAGGAGAAGGATTCCTGGCCGATGGGGAAGGCGGAGGACCGCTTCGAGTCTTACGAGATCGTAGTAAGCCTCTTCCGCCTCGAGCGAGAGCACCGGCAGAAGCGCCTGCCGCGCACTCTCCGTCCCGATGTGGCCGAGGGAGCGGATGACGTAGCGACGGGCCTCGACGTCCGTCGACCATAGCGCGAGTGTAAGCGCGTCGATCGCGGCCTCTCCGCATTTCTCGAGGGCCCGGGCGGCGACGTGCCGCGTCGCCCCGTCGCCTTCCTCGAGAAAATGAACCAGCCGCTCGAGGGCGTCGCGGTCGGGGCGGCCCGCGATCTCCAGGATCCTGCGTCGCTTGTCCTCATCAACCGCGGGGGGACTCGCTTCGGGAGAAGCGAGCGGTGGGACTTTTGTCCCCGGCCCGGGAGAATCGTCGACGCCGAGGTCGTCCGGCTGGAAGATGCCGCTCTGCGCGAGCGACTCCATGCCGCTCGCCCTCACCCGGGGGTCGACGTCGGCGATGGTCTCGACATCCTTCACGTCGCTTCGTCCGCGAACCATCCTGCCGAGCGCTCGGAGCATCCTCGCTCGCACTTCGGCGTTGGCCTCGGCGCGGAACCGATCCACGAGAAGGTCCGCGACTTCGGGCTCCTTCAACTCCGCCGCCGCCTCCACTGCCAGCAGACGCACCGAAGCGGCGTCGTTCTGGAGGGCGCGTTTCAGCCCCGATACTCCCACCGCCACTCGGTTTCGATCCGGCGGTTTCATCACCCGCGAGGGAAACGCGAACTGAAACCGGCTCTTCTCCTTGAGGACTCCCACCAGGCTCTCGATGTAGCGGCTCTTGAGCTCGAGAGTCGAGGCGAGAAACGCAACCGAGAGCAGGATGGCGCCACCGAGCACGTACTGGAGCGGGAGGCTCGTGCTCGCAAGGAGGAACAGGCCACCAAGGAGAACTCCCAAAGGCTCGATCAACGTCTCCTTGAACGCCTTGGCCCTTCCCCGGCGCTCATCGGCGATGGCGTTGTAAATGAGATCGGTCGAGGTGCGCACGAGAGAGATCCGGAGCACTTTCTGAACCGCTTTCGAGACCACGAGGGTCATGAAGAAAGCGGAGCCGAGGCGACCTCCGCCCGCGAGCCAGACGAAGGCGATCGCGGCGAACGCGCCGAGGAAGGTGACGGGCCCGAGGAGCTCGCCCCGGGTCACCCCCACAGTAGAGATGACTCGATTCGCGAGGAAGACCTGAACCAGAACTCCCGCACCCACCACCACCGCGTTCAACATCGCGTAGAACGTGGTGAGGGAATCGAGCGCGACCGTTCCATCGAGCGTCGTGAACTGGAGGTGGGCGGCTTTCCCCAGAAGGAAATCGAGGACTTGCGAGAGTAGAGCGAGGAGCAGGATGAAGAGGGAGATCGTCCGGAGGAGCGGTGTCCGAAACGAGAACTCGACGTCGCGGCGCAAACCTTTCCAGACGTCTTTGAGTCGTTGCGCTCGCGGCGCCGCCGGACGGCGCCTTCGAAGGTCGGCTCCGACCATGCGCACCGGGGCGATGGCCCCGAGCAGCAATACCCCCGCCACCGCGAGGAGCGCTTCGGTCGGAAGCCATCGTGGAAGGACCGAGGCCAGGATAGACGCGGCGACGCCGCCGACGAGGCTGAATCCGAGGAGCACGGGGAAGAGCCGCTTCGCCTGCCGGAGATCGAGGAGGTCCCCCGCGAGGAGCCAGAACTGGAGAAAGACGATCCCCTTCATCAGGAAGCAGGAGACGTAGAGACCGCGGTACGCGAAGTCGGGGACGTGGCCGGCGAATCGCGAAGCCACGACGAGGCCGAAGCCGAAGACCACGAGAACGATGGCGAAGAGCTTCGAGCGATCGAGCCGATCGACGACGGGTATGATCACCAGGCCGGCGAAGATGAGAGCGAGAGCGCTCCCCATGTACACCTGAGGAAGGGTATCGGGCCCGAGATGGGCGATGAGGAGCGCGGTCGACGAGACGTCGAAGAAGCTGTGGGCGGCGGCGACGAGAAAGTGCGTGAGGCCGAGGAGAAGGGTCAGCCTCCTGTCGGCTTCGAAGATCTGGAAGCTTCTAGCGAGCTTCAAGGCCCAGTCGCCGCGCCTCCAGGAGGAGCTCGCGATAGCGCCGGTCGGACCGGCGAAGTCTTCGAGTAAACTCCCGGAAGATCTCGAAAGCGATGTCAGGGTAGTCCTGGACTGCCGTGCGGAAGTCGTTCTTGTGCAGGACGAGGAGACTGGTGTCGACTTCCGCGGTCGCCGTCGCGGTGCGCGGCAGATCGTCGATGATCGCCATCTCGCCGAAGTAGCCGCCCGTCTTCACCACTTCGATCAAAGCCGGTCCGTCACCGAGCTCTTGATGGATGCTGACCTGACCCGACCGCACGAGGTACATCTCGTCCCCGAAGTCATCCTCGCGGAAAACGACCTCGCCGGCGAGCACTGCCTTTTCCTGGATGAAGTCCGAGAGCCGCTTCAGCCCCTCGCCGGGAACCTTCTGGAACAAGGGCGTGCTCCTGAGGGCGAGAATGACCTCCATCACGGAAAGCATCGAGTTTCTCTCTAGTGCAATAGTGCCGCGGGGCCCCACCCCCGCGGCTTCGGCCTTCTCGGCGCATTCATCAATGCGCGCTCACTCCTCGTTCGCGCGCTGTCCTCCGCTCCCAAGCTCGCTGCGGACGGCGGCGCGCCGGGCTCCCGCCTGCGCAGGGTGCGGGCTGAGTTTTTCAGCACCCGGCTGAGCTTGCCGCCGTGCCCGGATAAAGGGCGAACCGGAGGTGCCGCATTATACCTGCGCAAGCGCTCTCGAACGGGTGCGAAACGAGGGAACACTCCCACGCGGGTGTGGGGCGACTCCCCCGCGAAATCCGCTCTCGTCGCTGCCATTGGGACGATCCCCGGTGCTTTGGGCGCCTCGAGAGGTGGATTCGGCCCTGGGCACGACCTTTGCTACGTCTCGACCGGGTCGGACTGAAAAAGAGGGGGGAAGCTCGGTCATGGACCTTTTGAACCGTGCCGTCGAGCCGGCGCCGGTCGAGGCGACGGGAGTCGACGAGATCGCCGTCCCCACTCCCGAGAGTTCCCCGCAAAGTGCTCCATTGACTTCGGCGGCGCCCGCGGGTGCTGCCTTCCTCGGCAACGTCTTCGAGGCCGCGAAGCTCGTCGAGCCGGAGCGGAAGCGCCTCTCCATTTCCTCGGTCGCAACCGCCCCCGTCCCCTGTTATCGAGACAAATTGGACGAGATCCGGGCGATGCTGGTCGCGAACCGCCGCCTCGCGGTCCTGTTCATCGACGCCTCCCACCTCGCGCAGGTCGAGCACGATTACGGCGGCGGCATCTACGAACAGGTTCGCGACATTCTCCAGAACCTGATTCTCGAGATGGGAGGGGTCGAAACGAGGCGCGACGATCTCGTGACCGTCGCCGAGAACCACGGCGACGTCTTCCTCATTTTTCTCACCAAGAAGCGCGAGGACCGGCCCTTCGGGCAGGGAGACCTCGAGGCGATGGCGGACCGGATCCACAGCTACCTCACGCGGCGCCTGTCGCGGATGACGAGCTCCTATCTGAAGGGGCGGCCCAAGATCGGGATCGGCTACGGCCTGGTGCTGCACAATCCGTTGATCCGGGAAGACCGCCTGGTGCTGCAGCTCATCGAGGACGCGAAACGGATGGCCAGGATCCAGGAGCAGCGGCTCTGGATGAAGAGCAAGGAGCTCCTTCAGGAGATCATCCTCAAGGAGGACGTGCGTACGTTCTTCCAGCCCATCATCGATCTCAAGACCCGCGCCACCCTCGGCTTCGAGGCGCTGACCCGGGGTCCGTCGGGGACGGAGTGGGAAAGCCCTTACATGCTTTTCGACGTCGCCACCGAATCGGATCTTCTGTTCGAGCTCGATCGCCTCTGCTGCAGCAACGCCCTCACCTCCGCCTCGGCGATGAAGCCCACGCACAAGCTCTTCGTGAATCTGCTGCCGTCCACCATCCGCGACCCCGAGTTTCAAGGCGAGCGCATGCTTTCGTTCCTGCAGGAGAGAAACCTCTCGCCCTCCCGCATCGTGCTCGAGATCACCGAGCGGCTCGCCATCGAGAACTACGACCTGTTCCTCGAGGCGATGAAGACTTTCACCGACCAGGGCTTCGCAATCGCCATCGACGACATGGGCGCGGGCTACTCGGGGCTCGAGAAAATCATTCATCTGAATCCCCGCTACCTGAAGTTCGACCTGATGATGGTCCGGGACATCGACACCAGCTTCGTGAAGCGGGAGATGCTGAAGGCGATCCACTCGCTCGCCTCGAACGTGGGCGCGGACGTGATCGCGGAAGGGATCGAGCG
>Ga0209002_10003056_pt1 | contig 13329 bp, 12 predicted proteins | sample Rifsed16ft2_FD_184010 | JGI IMG/M metagenome (GOLD analysis project Ga0209002, IMG submission 184010) | Soil microbial communities from Rifle, Colorado, USA - sediment 16ft 2 (version 2) | ecosystem: Environmental > Terrestrial > Deep subsurface > Rock core/Sediment | place: Rifle, Colorado...
GGCGGGCCGTCAAGCGGCGCTGGTGGCGCTGCACGATCGCGCGGGCCCCCGGGGCCTGGCGACCGCAACGATACTGGCGGCGCCCGGTGGATGCGCCGGCGATCTGCGGCTGGCGGCGCGTCCGGGCTCACTGGTGGCCGGGGCCCCGGCGGTCGTGGTCGGCACCTTCCGGGCGCCCAGTGTGCTGCGGGTGGAGCACGTGCGAGTGCTGGCGGGCCCACGCACGGCCCGCTACGCGCTTCGGGATGCCCTGGCCCGTCGGATCGAGCGGCTCTACGGCGCCCGCGCCCCGTTCGTGGAGGCGCTGATCCTGGGGCGCCGCGACGATCTCGATCCCAGGTGGCGCCGGGTATTCGCCGATGCCGGCATCGCACACCTGTTGGCCATCTCCGGCTTACACGTGGGGATCGTGGCGGGCTGGACCCTGTTGTTGGCGCGCCGTGCTGTCCGTCCGTCCATCGCCCAGCTGGCGACCGCGGCGGCGGTGTGGGCGTATGTCGCGCTGCTGGGGTTCCCGCCGCCGGCGGCGCGAGCCGCCACCTTCATCACGCTGCATGCGGCCGCGAAGGTGCGGCAGCGGCACCCGCCTCCGGACGCGATCCTCGCCGCGGCCGTGGTGGTGGTGCTGGCCATCGATCCCCTCGCGGCCACGCAAGTCGGCGCCTGGCTCTCGGTGGCCGCGACCTGGGGCACGGGATTCGCGTTGCGCCAATTGCCCCCCGCGCTCCGCCGCCGGCCCGTGGTGGGTCTGATGGCAGCCTCCCTCGGCGCCACGCTGGCGACCGCGCCTATCACCGCGTTCGCCTTCGGGGCGGTGGCTCCGGTGGGCCTGCTGGCGAACCTCGTGGCCGTGCCGCTGGCCGGCATCGCGGTGCCGGGCGTGCTCGTCAGTCTGGCCGGAGGCGGACCGTTCGCGGCAGGATCGGGGCTGATACTCGCTACGGTCGAACGCACCGCGGAGATCGCCGCCACGTTGCCCGGGGGCCAGGTTCGGGGCGCCCCGGGCGTGGGCTTCGCCCTCCCGTGGGTGGTAGGGGTCGCCGCCGCGGTCTGGGTCTGCCGCCAACGGCCCAACCTGGGAGCGCTCCGCCTGCGCGTCGCCGCGGTCCTCGCCGCCGGCGCCTGGGCTGGCGTCGTCATTCCTTCACTGGCTTCACGTCAGGGTGGGGGGGAGCTCCGGCTCGACGTGCTGGATGTGGGGCAGGGGGACGCCATCGTGCTCCGCACGCCGCGCGGACGATGGGCGGTCATAGACGGTGGCCCGCGAACCCCCATCCGTGATGCCGGGCGGAGCGTGGTGCTTCCGTACCTTCGCCGGCAGGGGGTTGGTTCGCTCGATCTCGTGGTCGCCAGTCATGGCGACGCCGATCACCTGGGTGGGATTCCCGCCGTGGCCGGAGCCCTGACACCCGACCTGGTGGTCGAACCGGGCCAGCCATTAGGGACCTCGCTGTACCTTGAGTTCCTCCGGACCGTCGATGAAGTTGGGGCCGCGTGGCGCCCGGTCCGCGCCGGTGATACCCTGACGCTGGACTCGGTGACCCTGACGGTGCTGCACCCGGCTCAATCCTGGGTGGAGACGCACCTGGACGCGAACGAGAACTCGGTGGTCCTGCGGGTGACCTATGGGGCGTTCGACGCGATCCTCACGGGAGATGCCGGCGTTCCCGCCGAGTCGGCGTTGACGTTGAGCCTGGGGGAGGCCGAAGTTCTCAAGGTGGGGCACCATGGGTCGGCGGGCTCCACCGGTGAGGCCTTCCTGGACGGCGTGCGTCCCAGGGTCGCCGTGATCTCGGTGGGGGAGAATCGGTACGGGCACCCCAGCCCCGAGGTCCTCAGGCGGCTGGCGGCGCGGGGGACGGACGTGTACCGCACGGACCGCGGTGGGACGGTGACGATTCGCACGAACGGGCGCTATTTTGTGGTCGGGCAGCGCGCGTCCGGATCCTGGTGGGAGGGCATACGGTGTCTGGCTCGAGCATCGTTACCATCGAAAGCTTCATCATGGAGCAGGAGCGGCTGCACCCTGCCGCGACCGGCGAGCTATCCAACCTCCTCTACGACATCGCCCTCGCCGCTAAGATCATCTCCGGCAACGTCCGGCGGGCGGGACTGGTAGACGTGCTGGGCTCGGCCGGGCGGACCAACGTCCAGGGCGAGACGCAACAGAAGCTGGACGTCCTGGCCAACGAGACCATCAAGCAGGCCTTCGCCTGGACCGGCCGGGTGTGCGTGATGGCCTCGGAAGAGGAAGACGGAGCCATCCCCACGCCCACCGAGTACCACCCGGGCAAGTACGTCATGCTGTTCGATCCGCTGGACGGGTCGTCCAACATTGACGTCAACGTGTCCATCGGGACGATCTTTTCGATTCACCGGCGGGTCTCGCACCACGGCCCCGGGGTGTTGAAGGACCTGCTGCAGCCCGGCCGCAAGCAGGTCGCCGCGGGGTACATCATCTACGGATCCAGCACGATCATGGTGTACACGTCGGGGCACGGCGTGCATGGCTTCACGCTGGATCCCACCATCGGGGAGTTCTTGTTGCTCAATCCCGATATCCGGACGCCTGCCACCGGGAAATACTATTCGGTCAATGAGAGTAATTATCCGCGCTGGACGCCGGGCTATCGCCGCGCCGTTGACACGCTCAAGGGCGTGGACGGGAAAGGCAACGGGAAAAACGCCCGGTACATCGGGTCGCTGGTGGCGGACTTCCACCGCAACCTGGTGGCGGGAGGGGTCTTCCTATATCCGGGAGACAAGAAGTCTCCCAACGGCAAGCTCCGGTTACTGTACGAGTGCGCCCCGCTCTCGTTCATCGCGGAGCAGGCTGGTGGCGCGGCGACCGACGGGGTGCGGCCCATTCTGGACATCGTGCCCACCGAGCTGCACCAGCGCTCACCCCTGGTGATCGGCAGCCGGGACGACGTGGCGCTGGTGGAGCGGACGGTCGCAGAGACCGACGGCATGACGGCATGACGGCATGACGGCATAGCGGCACGGCGGCATAGCGGCATGATCGAAGAGCGGCGCACACCTTCCGGGCTGCCGGTGGCTCCGGTATACGGCCCGGGAGACGCGGGTGGCGGCCCGGCCGCCGAATACCCGGGAGCCTATCCGTTCACCCGCGGCATCCACCCCTCGGGGTACCGCGGTCGCCTGTGGACCATGCGGCAGTACGCGGGATTCGGCACGGCCCAGGAAACCAACGCGCGATTCCGGCAGCTGCTGGACGCCGGGCAGTCAGGGCTCTCGGTGGCGTTCGATCTTCCCACCCAGATGGGATACGACTCGGACGCCACGGTGGCGGACGGCGAAGTGGGCCGCACCGGTGTGGCCATTGACACGGTGGACGACCTGGCCGCGGTGTTCGCCGGGATCCCCCTCGACCGGGTCTCCACGTCAATGACCATCAACGCCACGGCCGCCGTCCTCCTGGCGATGTACGTGGTGGTGGCCGAGGAACAGGGTGTCCCGCGAGAGCGGATCCGCGGCACGGTGCAGAACGACGTGCTCAAGGAGTACATCGCGCGTGGGACCTACATCTTCCCGCTGGAGCCGTCGCTGCGGCTGATTACGGATGCCTTTCGATTCGTCATTGACGAGGGCATGCCGTTCAATCCGATCTCCATCAGTGGCTACCACATGCGCGAGGCGGGCTGCACCGCGGTGCAGGAGATCGCGTTCACCTTCGCCAATGCGCGCGAGTATCTCGACCGGGCGGTTGCTGCCGGGCTCACCGTGCGAGACATCGCGCCGCGGATCTCGTTCTTCTTCAACGCACACAATGACCTGTTCGAGGAAGCGGCCAAGTTCCGCGCGGCGCGCCGGCTGTGGGCCCGGCTGGTCCGCGAGGAGTACGCCGGGGACGACGAGAGCTGCCGGCTCCGATTCCACACCCAGACAGGCGGGTCCACGCTCACCGCCCAGCAGCCGCACAACAACATTGTGCGAGTGGCGGTGCAGGCCCTGGCGGCCGTGCTGGGCGGCACCCAGTCGCTCCACGCCAACGGGTTTGACGAGGCGCTGGCGCTGCCGACGGAGCAATCCGCTCGCCTGGCGCTCCGCACGCAGCAGATCCTGGCGCACGAGTCCGGGGTGGTGAACACCATTGATCCGCTGGCGGGGTCGTATTACGTGGAACACTTGACCGAGGTCCTGGAGCGCGAAGCCCGGGCCTTGCTGGAACACGTGGCGAAGCTGGGTGGCGCGGCGCGGGCCATCGAGACGGGCTACTTCCAGCAGGCCATCGCCCAGGCGGCGTATCAGTACCAGGGTGCCTTGGAACGGGGCGAGGTGGTGGTCGTCGGGGTGAATCGGTATGTCGAGGATGCGGCGGCCGCGGCCCCGCACGCGCCGGATTTTTCCGCGTTGGAAGCGGCCCAACGGACGCGGGTCCGCGAGGCCCGAAAGCGACGGGACCAGGCGCGCTGGCGGCAGGCGCTGGATCGGTTGGGAGAAGCAGCGCGTCGGCAGCACGCCCCGCTCTTGCCCCCGATCGTGGAAGCGGTTCGGGCGCGGGCCACGGTAGGGGAGATCAGCGACTGCCTGCGGGCGGCCTGGGGGACGTACCGACCGCCGGCGTGAGGTCTGCCAGGGCGGCCCACATCGAGCAAGCTATGGGATGGTACAGCAAGTACATCCTTCCGAAGGTCGTGCACTTCACGTGCGGCTTGAAGCCGACCATGCACCAGCGCGAGAAGGTCGTTCCACGCGCTCGGGGCCGCGTGCTGGAGGTCGGCATTGGCTCGGGCTTGAACTTCCCGTTCTACGATGCTACCAAGGTGACCAAGGTCTGGGGCCTCGAGCCGTCCCCCGAGATGATCCGGATGGCCGAACCGAGGGCGCGCTCGCTCCGCTTCGAGGTGGAGTTCATCGGTCTGCCGGGCGATGCGATCCCGCTGGACGACCACAGTGTCGACACCGTACTCCTGACGTATACCCTGTGTACCATTCCCGAGACCACCCCAGCGCTGCAGCAAATGCTTCGAGTCCTCCGGCCAGGTGGCGAATTGATCTTCTGTGAGCACGGTGCCGCGCCGGACGTGAGCGTGCGCCGTTGGCAGGATCGGCTGAATCCGCTGTGGAAGCGATTCGGGGGCGGATGTCACCTGAATCGGCCGATCCCCGCGCTGATCGAGGCGGGCGGGTTTCGGATCACGGCCTTGGAGACGATGTACCTACCTGGTTGGCGTCCAGCCAGCTTCAACTACTGGGGAACCGCAGAAGCTCGATGATCCCGCAGCCGGCGTTGCGTGGGTCCGCCCCCGCGGTTGCTTGACCTCGGAGACCATCGCCGCTAACCTATTGTCTCGCCACGAATTACGAAGCTCAAAGGTCACATGCCCACATACCAATATCGCTGCCCGTCGTGCGGGCACGATTTCGAGAAGTTCGAAAAGATGACCGTCAAGAGCCGGCCCAAGTGCCCCGAGTGCGGCAAGCGGTCCGAGCGCTTGATCTCAGGGGGCGTCGGGCTCGTGTTCAAGGGTTCTGGTTTCTACGCCACGGACTACAAACGCCCCCACCGCGGCGACAAGACCACGGAGGCCGCCAAGCCGGACAAGGCCGGGAAACCGGACCAGCCCGAGAAGACCGAGACGAAAAAGCCCCCCTCATCCTCCTCGTCGGGAGCCGAGTGACCGTCGGCGCGGAGCGCCTGCGGGAGGCGCTGCGCGGAGTCGTCCAGGCGCTGGGCCTACCGGAAACGGACATCACACTCGAGCGCCCTCGCGAGGACGCCCACGGCGATCTCGCGACCAACGTGGCGCTCAAGCTGGCTCCACAACTCCGCCGGAAACCGCGCGACGTAGCGCAGGAAATCGTCGAGCGACTGGCGTTGCCACCGACGGTGGTGACCCGGGTCGAGATCGCCGGCCCCGGCTTCATCAACTTCTGGCTGGCTCCTGACGCGGTCGCCGACGCGCTGCGGCCGGTGATGCAGGCCGGCGTATCCTGGGGTCGCTCCGATGCCGGTGGCGGGCGGCCGGTGAACGTGGAGTTCGTCTCGGCCAATCCCACCGGTCCCTTGCACGTGGGTCACGGCCGCCAGGCCGTGCTGGGCGACGCCATCGCCTTGCTCCTGGCCTTCACCGGCTGGCAGGTCACCCGCGAGTTCTACTACAACGACGCCGGGCAGCAGATCGCCAACCTGGCGAAGAGCGTCCAGGCGCGCATCCAACAGCTCAAGGGCCGCGACGCCGAGATGCCCGAGGGCGGCTATCACGGCGAGTACATCAAAGACATCGCCCGCGGGTACCTGGCGGCCCATCCCAAGGATCCGGAAGGAGACGACCTGGACGCCGTGCGCCGCTTCGCCGTCGCGGAACTCCGCAACGAGCAGGACCGCGACCTGCAGGTGCTCGGCGTCACGTTCGACGTGTATTCCCTCGAAACCTCGCTCTACTCCATGGGTAACGTCGAGCAGACCGTGCGCCGCCTGGTGGCCGCCGGGCATGCGTACGAGAAGGACGACGCCCTCTGGCTCAAGACCACGGACTTCGGCGACGACAAGGACCGCGTGATGCGGAAGAGCGCGGCCAAGGGCGGGGATTACACCTACTTTGTGCCGGACGTGGCCTATCACGTCACCAAGTGGGAGCGGGGGTTCACCCGGGCGATCAACGTGCAGGGCGCCGACCATCACGGCACCGTGACCCGCGTTCGCGTCGGGCTCCAGGCGCTGGAAATGGGCATCCCGGCGGGCTACCCGGAGTACGTGCTCCACCAGATGGTCACGGTGATGAAGGGCGGCGAGGAGCTGAAGATCTCCAAGCGGGCCGGGAGTTATCTGACCCTTCGCGACCTGGTGGACTTCGTGGGCGCCGACGCGGTGCGCTATTTCTTCCTCATGCGGAAGAGCGACTCGCACTTCGTCTTCGACGTCGACCTGGCCACCAAGCAGTCGGAAGAGAACCCGGTGTACTACGTGCAGTACGCGCACACCCGGATGGCCGGCATCTTCCGCACCGCGGGCGTGGACCCGGCGTCGATCACCGGGACCGGGGTAGATCTCGCCCCCCTGCGCGAGCCGGAAGAACAAGAGCTGATCAAACAGCTGGGCGAGTTCCCCGGGATCGTCGCGAAAGCGGCCGAGACCCTGGAGCCGCATCGGCTGGTCGCGTATCTGGAGCAGCTCGCCGCCACGGTGAATCGCTGGTACCACGAGCACCGCGTGGTGGGCGCGCCTCCCGAGCTGGAGCGCGCGCGGCTGGTCCTGGCGCGTGGCGCGCAGCTGGTGCTGGGCAACGGCCTCAACCTCCTCGGCGTCAGCGCCCCGGATCGCATGTGAGGAACAAGGCCCTGCCGCCATGCCGCTATGCCGCCGTACCCTAACGCCATGGAACGCTGATGAGCCTCCTCGTCGTGGGTAGCGTCGCCCTGGATTCCGTGGAGACGCCGTTCGGCACCACCGCGGACGCCCTGGGCGGATCCGCCGTGTTCTTCGCCTGCGCCGCCGGCCTGCTGCACCCGGTGCAAATGGTGGGCGTGGTGGGCGACGACTACCCCCTGGACGCGCTCAAGCGGCTCGCCCAGCGCGGCGTGGACCTGAGCGGCGTGGAACAGCGGAACGGCGAAAGCTTCCGCTGGAAAGGCAAGTACTCCTACGACCTCCAGAACCGGGAAACCCTGGAGACCCGGCTCGGTGTGTTCGCGGAGTTCAACCCGCGGTTGCCGGAGTCCTTCAAGCAAGCCCGGTACCTGTTCCTGGGGAACATTGACCCCGAGCTTCAGCTCGCCGTGCTGGATCAGGTGGCTACGGTGGATTTGGTGGCCGCGGACACCATGAACTACTGGATTCACTCCAAGCGCGACGTGTTGCTCGATCTGCTGCGGCGCGTGGACGTGTTGATGGTGAATGACGCGGAGGCCCGCGAGCTGTCGGGCGACTGGAACATCTATCGCGCCGCCCGCTGGATCATTCGCGCCGGCCCCAAAATGGTGGTGGTGAAGCAGGGGGTATACGGGGCGGTGCTGGTGGACGACACCCGCATCTTCTACGTGCCGGCGTTCCCGCTGGAAGAGGTGTTCGATCCCACGGGCGCCGGCGACGCGTTTGCCGGCGGCTTCATGGGTCACCTGGCCCGCACCAAGGACCGGAGCCCGGCCAACCTGCGCCGGGCCATGGTGTACGGGGCCACCATGGGTTCCTTCGCGGTGGAGCGGTTCTCGGTCTATCGGTTCGACGAGATCGGCCCGGCGGAGGTCACCGCGCGGGCGCGACAGTTCGAAGACCTGGTGCATGTCGAGATGGAGCCCGAGCATGCCACCGGCTGAGCGCTATCGCGCCGCGGGCGTGGACCTGGACGCCCTGGAGCGCGCCAAGGCCCGCATCGCCGAGGCGGCGGCGTCCACCCGCACGGTGCTTGCGCGGGGAATGGTGGGGGCCTTCGGAGGGATGGTCCGGCTGCCCTCGGACCTCCAGGACCCGACCCTGGTCATGAGCACCGACGGCGTGGGCACCAAGGTGCTGGTGGCGTTGCGGGCCCGGCGCCACGACACCGTGGGCGAGGACCTCGTGAATCACTGCGTCAACGACATCCTGGTGCACGGCGCCCGCCCCATCGCCTTCCTTGATTACATCGCCGGGGCCAACGTGCCCACGGAGACGCTGGTCGCGCTGGTCGAAGGGGTGGCCCGTGGCTGCCGGGCCCATGGCCTGACCCTGGTGGGGGGCGAGACGGCCCAACTGCCGGACCTGTATGAGCCGGGCCACTACGATCTCGCCGGCACCATTGTAGGCGTGGTGGCCGAGCGTGACGCGCTGCACGGCGATCGCGTGGCCGTGGGGGACGTGCTCATCGGCTATGCGTCCAGCGGGCTCCACACCAATGGGTACTCGTTGGCGCGGCGCATTCTGTTCGACGACCTGCGTCTGGGTATCGACGCCGACGTCGCCGAGCTCGGTGGTCGGGTGAGCGAGGTGCTGCTCGCGGTGCATCGCAGTTATTGGGAAGCGGTTCACCCCGCGTTGCCCCGAATCCATGCTTTGGCGCATATCACGGGAGGCGGCATGCCCGGGAACCTGGTCCGCGTGCTTCCCGAAGGCTGTGGCGCCGCGGTACGAACCGCGGCGTGGCCCAGGCCCGCACTCTTCAGCTTCTTGCAGCAGCAGGGCGGCGTGAGCGATGAGGAGATGTACCGCGTGTTCAACATGGGCATCGGGATGGTCGCGGTCGCGGCACCGGGCGACGCGGGCGGGGTGCGAGACGTGGCGCGGCGCGCGAGCGTGGAGACCTGGGTGATCGGGGAAATCACGCGAGGGACCGGCGTGGCGCTGGCCTAGCAATCGCGGACGCCTACGACGTCGCGTTGTTTTCACCGCGGAGAACGCAGAGGCCGCAGAGAACGTTCTATTGAGAGGTCCCGAAGTGCGTCATCTTCTACTCTCCAAAACCGCCTCTGCGACCTCTGCGTTCTCCGCGGTGAATCATCCCGCGGGCTGCGTCTTGGTGCCCTCGCCCCGCGGGGATTCATGAACGAAGTGGAGGCCATGGATCGCGCGCTGGCCCTCGCGTTGAAGGGCTGGGGGCGGGTGAGCCCCAACCCCCTGGTGGGCGCCGTGCTGCTCAAGGACGGTCAGGTCGTGGGCGAGGGATACCACGCGGAGTTCGGCGGTCCCCACGCGGAAGCGGCGGCGCTTGCGTCGTGCGCCGATCCCACGGGAAGCACCTGCGTGGTGACGCTGGAGCCCTGCGCCCATCGAGGCAAGACGCCGCCCTGCACTGGCGCCTTGATCTCGGCGGGCGTGCGTCGCGTGGTCATGGCACTCCGCGACCCGAATCCGGAGGCGGGCGGCGGCGTCGAGGTGTTGCGGCGCGCGGGTGTCGGCGTCGAGGTGGGGTGCCGGCAGGAGATCGCGGCGGCGCTGAATGCGCCGTTCCTGTGGAGCGTGGCGCGGCCCGACCGCCCGTTCGTGGCGCTCAAGATCGCCGCCTCCCTCGACGGCTTCATCGCGGACGCGCAAGGGCGGTCACAGTGGATCTCGGGTGAAGAAGCCCGGGAGTATGCGCACTGGCTGCGGGCGGGCTTCGACGCCATTGGTGTGGGCCGGCGCACGGCGGACGCGGACGATCCCCAGCTCACCGCTCGTGGGGTCGTCACGCCGCGGGTTCCGCCGCGTCGCGTGGTCTTCGCCCGGAGTGGCCGGGTGCGCGAAGACCTGCGGCTGGTGCGGACCGCACGCGACGTCCCCACCATCGTCGTAACCTCTCCTGAGGTGCGAGACCGGACCGCCGGCCGGCTCTCGGGCACCGGCGCGCAAGTGGTTGGCGCGGAAGGTGTTACGGCGGCCCTGCGCGCACTCCGGGACCTGAGTATTGGCTCGATGCTGGTTGAGGGCGGAAGCACCATCGCCGCCGAGCTGCTGGCCCAGGACTTGGTGGATCGGTTTTATCTGATCCAGGCCCCCGTGTGGCTGGGCAGTGGCATGCCCGCCTTCGGCCCGCGCGACGCCGTTCCACTGGAATCCGCGCGCCAATGGGTGGTCACAGAGCGCGGCGCCCTGGGTCGCGATAGCTTATTGGTGGTGGATAGACAGTTATGTTTACCGGCATCGTGACGGCGCGCGGCACCGTCGCCGCCGCAAAGCGAACCGACGACCGGCTGCGGCTCTCGATTCGTTCCCCCTATCCGGACCTCGCCGCCGGCGAGAGCATCGCGGTGAGTGGCGCCTGTCTCACGGTGGTCGAGGCGGGCGACGGCTGCTTCGCGGTGGATGTGATCACCACGACCCGTGGGCGGACTCGGCTGGCCGACCTCCGCGTGGGCGACGAGGTCAACCTCGAGCGCGCGTTGCGTGCAGGGGACCGGTTGGGCGGACATTTCGTCCAGGGCCACGTGGACGGCCTGGGGACCGTGGTCGCCACCCGGCAGTCGGAAGACGCCCTGCTGGTGGATATCGATATGCCGCCGGATCTGGTGGACGTGACGTTCCTGCACGGGTCGATCGCGGTGGACGGGGTGAGCCTCACGGTGAACGCCGTGCCGGCGCCCGGCCGGATTCAGGTGGCGTTGATCCCCTTCACGCTGGAGCAGACCACGCTGGGGACGCTCAAGGCGGGGGATCGGGTCAACCTCGAGGGAGATATGATCGGCAAGTTCGTGCGCCAGATGGTAAAGCGGTAAGGGGTAGGAGAGGAGTATGCCCTTCGGCACCATTGAACAGGCCGTTGCTGACATCCACGCCGGCCGGTTGATCGTGGTCGCGGATGACGAAGACCGCGAGAGCGAGGGCGACCTGGTGGGCGGCGCCCAGCTGGTGACGCCCGACATGATCAATTTCATGGTCAAGCACGGGCGGGGGTTGGTCTGTCTCGCGCTGACGCCGGAGCGCACCCGGGCGCTGGGCCTGCAGCAGATGACGCCTGAGAGCACGGATTCCCTCGAGACCGCGTTCACGGTGAGCGTGGACGCGGCCAAGAAGTTTGGGGTGACGACGGGCATCTCGGCCCGGGACCGCGCCAGGACCATCCAGGTGGCGATTGACCCGGCCACCGTACCGTCGGACCTGCGGCGTCCCGGGCATGTCTTCCCCTTGCGGGCGCGTCCGGGCGGCGTGCTCCAGCGCGTGGGCCATACCGAAGCGAGCGTGGACCTCGCCCGGCTGGCGGGCCTGTATCCGGCCGGAGTGATCTGCGAGGTCCTGGCGGACGACGGCACGATGATGCGGCGTCCGCAGCTCGAGGCATTCGCCGGCCAGCACGGGCTTACTTACGTCACCATCGCGCAGCTGGTGGCGTACCGGCTTCAGAACGAGAGCCTGGTGCACCGCGTGGCCGAGGCGAAGCTGCCCACGCCGCACGGAGAGTTCCGGATCGTCGGATACCGGAACGACGTGGATGATCGGGAGCATGTGGCGCTGGTGTTTGGCGACGTGAAGGGCAGGGACAGCGTCCTGGTGCGAATGCACTCCCGGTGTCTCACCGGCGATGTCTTCGGCTCGCGCCGCTGCGACTGTGGCTGGCAGCTGGCCGCCTCCATGCGGATGATCGCGGCGGAAGGCGCCGGCGTCGTGGTGTACCTGGATCAGGAAGGCCGGGGCATTGGGCTCCTCAACAAGCTCAAGGCCTACGAGCTCCAGGACGCGGGGGACGACACGGTAGAGGCCAACGAGCGGTTGGGATTCGCTCCGGACCTCCGGAACTACGGCATCGGGGCGCAGATCCTGGTCAGTCTGGGTCTCAGGTCCATCCGGGTACTCACCAACAACCCGCGTAAGCTGGTGGGGTTGGACGGGTACGGCCTCACGCTGGTGGAGCGCGTGCCCATCGTTCCGGATCCTACCGACCACAACCGGTCTTACCTGGACGTCAAGCGGGACAAGCTGGGACACCTCCTGGCGCACTGACATGAGCCCCAAAGGCGGGCCCGGTTCCAGCCAACGTGCCGAACGCGCGCTCATCGTCGTGAGCCGGTTCAACGAGGACGTGACGCGGAGGCTGCTGGACGGCGCCGTGTCGGCCTTGACCAAGCGCGGCTGGCCGCCGGAGCGGGTGGACGTTTACTGGGTGCCGGGAGCGTTCGAGCTGCCGTTGGCCGTGGACCGGGCGCTGGCCACCGGGCGGTACCGGCTGGGCGTCGCGCTGGGCGCGGTGATTCGCGGCGAGACGCCGCATTTCGAGTACGTGGCCTCCGCGGCGGCGAACGGGCTGCGCGAAGTCTCGGTGCGAGCCGGCATCCCGGTGGGGTTCGGCGTGTTGACCTGCGACACCGAGGAGCAGGCGCTGGCCCGCGCCGGGGGCGACGCCGGCCACAAAGGCGTGGAAGCGGCGGAAAGCGCCGTGGAGATGGTGCGGGTGCTGGACACCCTGGCCGGTCGTGCTGAGGCCTGAGACGAGGGCCCGCGCCCGCGCCCTCCAGCTGCTGTACGCGTGGGAAGCCCAGAATCGGCCGCCGCTGGCGGAGCTGCTCGGCGCGCTGGTGGCGAAGGATCGTCGGCGGTGGCAGCCGGGCCTGGCGCTGGCGGAGGGCGTGACGGCCCAGGTCGGACGGCTGGACGCCGAGATCGCGCAGAGCGCGGAGCACTGGCGGCTGGAGCGCATCGGCGCGGTGGAGCGCAACATCCTTCGCCTGGGAACCTGGGAGCTGCTGGGCGAGGCCACGCCGCCGGCGGTCGCGATTGATGAGGCGGTGCGATTGGCGCGATGGTTCGCCGGGCCCAAGGCGCCCGGATTCGTCAACGGCGTGCTCGACGCGCTGGCCCGCCGCCTCGGTCGCCTGTGAGGATCCTGGCCGTGAACTGGCTGGACCGGGAGAATCCCCAGGCGGGAGGCGCCGAGCTCCACTTCTTCGAGATCTTCCGGCGGCTGGTGGCCCGCGGGCACA
>Ga0209002_10003060_pt1 | contig 13322 bp, 12 predicted proteins | sample Rifsed16ft2_FD_184010 | JGI IMG/M metagenome (GOLD analysis project Ga0209002, IMG submission 184010) | Soil microbial communities from Rifle, Colorado, USA - sediment 16ft 2 (version 2) | ecosystem: Environmental > Terrestrial > Deep subsurface > Rock core/Sediment | place: Rifle, Colorado...
CGCGTGCGCTCCGTCGGCCCTGAAGATCCGGAGTTCGTTGGCCTGCCGGTCCAGCACGTAGATCCTGCCCGCGTCGTCAACGGCGAGCCCCGAGATCGCACCGAACACGGTTGCCGCCGGTCCCTCCACCTCGCCAAGCCGCAGCGCCCGCACCAACCGCCAGGCCGAATCGTCGCGCCACATGCCTTCCGCCGGGTTGGTCACCCGGAGTCCACCATTCGGCAGCTCCTCCACCGCGCCACGCCAGCGCCTAGTCCCGTCCACGCAACCGCACGCCAGCACCGAGACCGCCAGCGCAAGCTTCAAACCGCCCTTGGACGGCCGCACTCACTCCCTCCACCTTGCGTCATACAGCACGACCTGAGGCACGTCGAACTCGCCCAGCTGTGTGGCCAGAAGACGATCGTCCACAACGTCGAGCAGCCGCACGCCTTCCGGCAGCGGAAGGCGACCGAGCGGCGTGCCATCCTGATCGAAGGCGAACCATGGGCCGGTCCCCGGCGCGGCCGCGTGCACTTGGACCAGAACTCGACCCCCCAAGACGCGCATATCGGCGAAATGTGAGGCCGTCCGCAGAGACCGGAGCGATTCCCCGAATTCCCGCACCCTACGCTGGCGCTCGTCACCCTCGGCTTGGGCGACACCGTGGGCCACGTATGCGTCGATCAGCGAATCCAGGTCAGGAGGCGACACCTTCAGGCGGACGATCTGGAGGAGCTCGCCACGAGGGCTCCACTGCTCATACCCAAAGAAGGATCCATCCGCGACGATCAGGTCTTCACCGTCGAAGGCGACATGCGTGCTGGAGCCAAACGGGTGTGGGCCACTGCCCGTCTCGGTGCCGAACCTCTGGGATCCAATTCGCACTCCAAGATCGTGTGCCTCAGTGCCGGTCGAATCGAGGAGTCGGAGGTGGGCCATCGCCTCATACACACCAATGGCTCCGAAGCTCGAGACGTCCCAGTTCGTCACGGCCAACCGACCTAAGCGACTACAGGCCAGCGCGTATGGCGTGGAAAGGTCCGACAGTCGCAGCGGCCGCTCGCTCAGGAACGAACCGGTACGGTCATACTCGCTCACGGCCCAGTGCAAATCGAACACACTGAAGCCGGACGCACTGCATCGACCCACGGCCCGAATGTACTCGTACTCGCCTGGGCCCTGGCCTTCCCTCCCATGCCGACGGAGGAGGTCTCCGGTGGGTGAGAAAACGCGGACCTCCGATGTGCCCTGACCAGCCACAACGAATGACCCATCGTCCAGCAGAACGCCGCCCACGACGCGGGAGAAGATGAAATCGTCGGCGCCATCAGCTTCGCCGATTCGGATCAGCTCCCTCAGCTCGACGCGCGCAGCTCGAGTCGGCGGAAATGTGAATTCCACGATGTGCACACCTGCGCTGTCGCGTTCAATCCGCTCGACCACCGCACGCTCCTCCCGGCACCCGAGCGCGACCAAACCGCTCAAGAAACAGGAAATCAACGGCCGCGTCATAGCATCTCGCGGTGAGTGGCTAACCAGTCAGCGCGTGACCTGCGAGCACCTCGCAAGCAACGCTATTGAGTCTTCAGTTCCGGCTTCCAAACGGTGAATCGAAGCAGCCCAGACTCCTCCTGCTGTAGCTCGTACAGGAGTCCGTTCGGTAGTACACCGCTGATCACTCCGTCGAAGCGCTGCGTCGTATACAGGGTCCGTGACGACAGGTCGATGACATCGATAATCGTATCGAAACGCCTGGCGTAATCGTCCTCCCGTGCGTCCTTCCAATCGGGATCCGCAACGGTGGCGCACACCCACAGCTTTCCCGTTTCATCGAAGTGCAACCCCGTGATCCTGGGCTTGGGCTCTTGAGGGACAACTGGCCCGGGTCGCTCGCGTGATATCGGTTCCCTGGTCCACGATGGAAACCACTCCACCTTGCGGACCAAGCGGCTCTTGAACGTCCCCGTCGTATCCCATACCTCGATGACGTATCCATAGTTCTGTTGAGCGACAATTACGTCGCCGTCGCCCCCGAGCGCGAGCACGTACTGCAGGGAGTCGAGATCCAGCGTGGCAATGGTTCGTCCAAAGAACCGCACTTCGGCGTACGTCTCGTCCAGCAGCCCGAAGGCCGGACGCGACTGCCGGTAGTTGTTGAACAGGACCCGTCCGTCACCCAGACTGATGAAACGGAAGCCCTGGACGCCATTCGGCAACCGCCGGCTTCGCACGTAGTCCCCGTCTGGGGTGAACAGGGTCAGCATCATCGCGTCCAAGACCAGAAGCGAGTCGCCCGGGGTCACAGCCAAGTAGCGTATCCGCGCGAGTTCACCCGGCCCCCGGCCGCTTCGTCCGATAGTGCCACGAAATGCCCCTCCCGGGGCGAAGACGGCGACCTCACCATTGACGCCGATCGGCGCCACGAGAAAGCGGCCTCGACTGTCCATGGCCAGCTGAGAGAACGGCATGATGGAGACTTCATCCTCCATCCTGCCAAGTGTCGCGATGTGCCGAAAGCTGATGCTACAGTGCTGACAGGTAGCGGCGTTGGGGATCTCGCCGGCCGCTCTCACAGCCGGCTGCTGTCCCCACGCACCGGACGCTGAGACCATCAGCACCCCGTACGTCCACAGACCACCACAAGCTATGGAACGGTGACGGTACTGATGTGCGGAGGATCCGAGCATCTGCCCCTCCTGAAGCGGGCGACCCAACCGCCCGCAGTACCGACCCTGATACGTTGCACCATTACCGGGTGGCGCACAACCGCGGCGAGCACGCTGGCCTCCCGTGTGGCACTCATGAAGGCTCCAGCCGTCACGCCCGTGGGTGGAAGCTCTTGTGGACGCTTCTCAGGTAGTCCCGATCTACATGCGTGTAGATCTGCGTGGTCGAGAGATCTGCGTGGCCCAGCATCTCCTGCACCGCGCGGAGGTCGGCGCCGCCCTCGAGCAAATGGGTCGCAAACGTGTGCCGCAGGGTGTGTGGCGTGACGCGTTTCTTGATGCCGGCGCGTGCGGCGGAGCGCTTGATGATGCCCCACGCCCCCACCCGGGACAGCGGCTTGCCGCGGGCGTTGAGAAAGAAACGGCTGTTGGTCTTCCCCTGGTCCAATTGCGGACGGATCTCGCGGCCGTAGAGCGCGGCGGCACCGAGCGCGCGGCGCCCGATCGGCACCAGGCGTTCCTTGGACCCTTTCCCCAACACCCGGATCAACGCCTCGTCAAACCAGACATCCGCCGTGCCCAGGCCCACCAGCTCGGACACACGAACGCCGGTGCCGTACGCTACTTCCAGCAGCGCCCGATCCCGCCAGCCCAGCGGCTCGTCGGGCGTGGGCGCGCCGAGGAGGGATTCGATCTCGGCCACCGTCAGGACCTCGGGAAGCCGCCGCCACATCTTGGGCAGCGCGATGCCGCTGCTGGGGTCGCGGGCCACGTGCCCCTCCCCCACCAGGAAACGATAGTAGGTCCTTATGCCTGAGATCTGGCGGCGAATGGACGAGGGCGCGAGCCCCAGGTCCTTGAGCTGGTAGACAAAGTCGCGTAAGCCTGGGGCGGTGAGCGCCGCGGGACCCTGGATACCCTTACTCGCGGCATACTGGACCAGGCGGTGGACGTCGCGCAGGTAGCTCTCCACCGTGTTGGGGCTGTTGCCGGCCTCGAGGCTCAGATGGTCTCCGAACGCCTCGAGCCAAAAGGAGCGGTCGAGGTCGGTCACCCGCCCTGCCCTTCCACCGCACCCCGGCGGGCACGGGCGAGCGCGGACGCGCGCAGACGAGCGCGGCGGCGGCGCCACCACACGAATCCAGCCGCGGCGATCATGGCGACCGCGGCGATCAGGGCGATCTGGTTGACGTGCGCGACAAACTCTACAACGTCATCGAGCCGGGTGACCAGGGTCGCCGCGAAGAACGTCAACGCGCCGTACCAGATGCCGGAGGCCAGCGCCATCGGCGGCACAGAGCGCCAGAACGAAAGGCGTGCGACTCCCGCAAACGGGGGCACCACGCCGCGCACCCCAGGAATGAAGCGACTAAGGAAGATGCCCCAGCTGCCGTAGTGCCGATACAGCTCCTCCAATCGAGCGAGCCGGCGCGGGTGCATCAGCCGCCGGCCCAACCGGCCCCGGAAGAACGAGCGGCCGATGGTGCGACCCGCCAGGTACACCGACGTCGCGGTGGCGACATTGGCGACCCAGGTGATCAAGAACACGGCGGTGGCGGAGATCCTGCCGGCGGTGGAGAGGAACGCCCCCAGCGCCACGGCCGTGTCGGCCGGGAGGGGCGGAAACACGTTCTCCGCCGCCGCCAGCGCGCCGATCACGGTGTACACGGCGGCGGGCGGGAGCGCCACCAGCCACTGGATCAGGTCCTGGAGCAGATCACGCGCCCCCGAGGGACGCGATGGCGAACACCTGGAGGCCCTTGCCGGCGCCGACGTCGTCCATCTTCTCGTTGGTCTTGGCCTTGACCGACACGGCGCCGGTGGGGAGCCCCACCGCCGCGGCCAGGTTGGCGCGCATGGCTTCCGCGTGGGGCGCGAGCTTGGGCGCCTCGGTGATGACCGTAACGTCCACGTTGACGATCACGTAGCTGGCTGCGACGATCCGCCGCTTGACCTCTGCCAAGAGCTGCATGGAGTTGGCGCCCTTCCAGCGCTCGTCGGTATCCGGGAACAGGCGACCGATGTCGCCCATCGCGGCGGCGCCCAGGAGGGCGTCGGACACGGCGTGCGCCACCGCGTCGCCGTCCGAGTGCCCCACCAGGCCGCTCTCATGGGGTATCGTCACACCGCCGAGCACCAAGGGGCGCTGGGCCCCGAAGGTGTGGGAGTCGTAGCCGAGGCCGAGGCGTTGGCGCATGCCTACGGGGCGAGCGAGGGCGAGCGAGGGCGAGCGGGGGCGAGCGTCATCGGGGTGCGGCCCCTGCGGGGCGCGGCGCAGCGCTCCGCTTCACCGCCGCTAGTCGCTTCACCGCTTCCGTGAGCAGATCGTCCGTCTTGCAGAAGGCGAAGCGCACCACGTGTCGGCCCAGCTCAGGCCTGCTATAGAAGGACGAGCCGGGTACCGGCGCCACGCCGACCTCACGTGTCAGCCAGTAGGAGAACTCGTCGTCCGGCAGATCGCTCAGACTGGAGAAATCAACCAAAACGTAATACGCGCCTTGGGGCGGCGTGCAGCGGAAGCCGGCCTCGAGCAGCCCGCCGCACAAGACGTCCCGGCGCTTCCGGTAGTCTCGAGCCAAGGCGGTGTAGTAGTCGGGGCCCAGTGACTCCAATGCCGCCGCGACGCCTTCCTGGAGCGGCGCCGGCGCACCCACCGTGAGGAAATCGTGCACCTTGCGGATGGCGTCCGTGACCTGAGCCGGTGCCACGATGGTTCCCACCCGCCACCCCGTGATGCTGAAGGTCTTGGACCCGCCACTGATGGTGATGGTCCGCTCGCGCATGCCGGGGAGCGTGGCGATCGGGACATGCTCGCCTTCGTAGTAGATGTGCTCGTAGATCTCGTCGGTCACGGCGTACGCATCGTAGCGGCGGCAGAGCTCCGCGATAGCCTCCAGCTCGCGGCGGGACAGCACGCGCCCGGTGGGATTGTTGGGCGTATTGACGATGATCGCGCGGGTGCGTGTGGAGCAGGCCCTCGCCAGGCGGTCCAGGTCCAGCTCGCCCTCAATGGGCATGGGGACATACACCGGCTTGGCGCCGCAGAGAATCGCGTCCGGCCCATAGTTCTCGTAGTAGGGCTCGAACACCACCACCTCGTCGCCCGGATCTACGATGGCCATCAGCGCCGCGGCCATGGCCTCGGTAGCCCCGCAAGTCACGGTGATCTCGGTCTCCGGATCCACCGTCATGCGGTACCACTCGTGATACTTCCGAGCCAGTGCCTGGCGCAGTCGCTTAGCACCCCAGGTGATGGCGTACTGGTTGACGTCGTCCCGGATGGCCTTGATAGCGGCTTCCTTGAGTACCTCGGGCGCAGGGAAGTTGGGGAACCCCTGCGCCAGATTGATGGCCCCGTGCTCAGCCGCAAGCCGCGTCATCCCGCGGATAACGGATTCGGTAAAGCCGTGAGTGCGGGTGGCGGTGTGCATGGGGCTAAAGTAGCGGCAGGAGCGGCAGAAGCGGCAGGGGCGGCAGGAGCGGCTGGAGCGGCAGGAGCGGGCGGGGGATATCACGCCGGGCTTGCCGGATGCCGGTGCCTGCCGCATCCTGTTGCCCATGTCCCTCCCCCTCCCCACCGATTTCCTTGCGCTCCAAGAAGCGCTGGCTGGCCGCTATTCGCTGGAACGCGAGCTGGGTCGCGGCGGCATGGGGATCGTGTACCTGGCGCGGGACGTGGCGCTGGATCGGCTGGTGGCGCTCAAGCTGTTGCCGCCGGCGCTGGCCGCCCAGCCGGCGCTCCGCCAGCGGTTCCTCCGCGAGGCGCGGACCGCGGCGAAGCTTTCGCATCCCCACATCATCCCCATCTTCGCCGTTGAGGAAGTGAGCAATTTCGTCTTCTTCGTGATGGCCTACGTGGAGGGCGAGACCCTGGGCCAGCGGATCAGATCTCGCGGCCCGCTACCGGCGTCCGAGGCCACGCGCATCCTCCGCGAGATCTCCTGGGCCCTGGCCTACGCCCATGCCCAGGGCGTGGTGCACCGGGACATCAAGGCCGACAACATCTTGCTGGAGACCGGGAGCGGGCGGGCATTGGTGGCGGACTTCGGGATCGCCCGGCACACGGACGCCACCGGCGTCACGGCGGTGGGTGAGATCGTGGGGACGGCCGAGTACATGAGCCCGGAACAAGCGAGCGGCGAGGCGGTGGATGGCCGCAGCGACATCTACGCGTTGGGCGTACTGGGCTTCTACGCCCTATCAGGCCGGCCGCCGTTTGAGGGGCCCAACCTCCCCGCAGTGTTGGCTCAACACATCACGCAGCCGGCACCGCCAGTAGCGGGAGCGGCGCACGGCGTACCCAGCCGGCTGGCCCGGGCGATTGACCGGTGTCTCCTCAAGGCCCCCGACCAGCGGTTTCAGAAGGCGGAGGATTTGGGCGATGCTCTGGCTCAATCCCTCGAGGCGCGGCGCGACCTGCCCGTGCCGATTCGGGTGCTATTCAAACAGCTCCGTGAGCAAGGTCGGACGCTGGGGGCCTATCCAATGGTGGCCCTGATCTTTGTTCCGGGATTCGTCGTGCCGCTGCTGACGGGCAGTGCCCCGCTCATCGTGGCGGTTGTCAACGCGGCCCTCCTCGCGCTCATCGCCGCGATGCCGCTGACCTCGGCTACGGTGTGGTTTCGGCGGGTCCTCAAGGCGGGCTACGGCCGGGACGACGTTCTCCTGGCGTGGAAGACCGAACAGGAACGAGAATTGGAAGAACGGGCGTTCGAGCACGGTCGGGAGGTGTCGCGCTTTGAACGAGCGATGCGGTGGGCCGTCGGCGGATCGCTGGTGGTTGGCGCACTCTCGATACTCGCGCAGTGGAGGTTCCTGGTCCCCGGGTCCATGGGCAGCGCGATCTCGGCTGGCCTGCTCGCGTTGTCGGTGGCCACCGCGATCGGGAGCGGGGCCATGGCGTTCTTTCGGTATCAGCGCCGAACCGACCTCGTGGGTCGCTGGATCGGCAAGCTGCTGCACAGCCGGCTGGGGCGCTGGCTGTTCAAGCTCGCCGGGGTGGGCTTGAAGGGTGTGAGCCACCCAGCGGAATTGACCCACCGCCCCACGGAGCTCGCCATCGGCATGGCGGTGGACAGCCTGTTCGAGTCACTGCCCAAGGGCACCCAGAAACGCCTGGGCGACCTTCCCGCCGTGGTGCGGGGACTCGAGAATGACGCGACGCGAATGCGGCGCCGGGCGGAAGAACTCAACGACCTGGTGGCCAAGATCGAGCGCGCCGGACCGGCGGCGAAGCAGGTGGGTGACGGGCTCGACGACCGACGTGCCGCGCTGGACGCCGATCTCCAGGCGACGCGCGACGCGGCGCAGCGCCGCCTGGCCCAGGCGGTCGCGGCGCTCGAAGGCATCCGCCTCAACCTGCTCCGCCTGTGCGCCGGCGCCGGGAGCGTGGACAGCCTCACCGCGGACCTCGCCGCGGCGCGGGACGTGGGAGAAGAGGTGGAGCGACTGCTCTCCGGGCACGACGAAGTGGCGGCCCTGCTGGCGCGCCCTAGCCCCTAGCTCTTTAGGATCCGCACCGCGAGCAGCGCCGCGTTCTTGGCGTTGCCGATACCAACCGTTCCCACCGGGCAGCCGCTCGGGAGCTGGGCGATCGCGTACAGCGCATCCACGCCGTGCAGAGGCCCCACGTCCAGCGGCACACCGATCACCGGTAGATCCGTGAGCGACGCCACCGACCCCGGCAGCGCGGCCGCGAGCCCCGCCGCCGCGATCACGACGCGGTACCCCTTGCTCCGCGCTTCGCGCGCGATCTGGGCCGTCTGGTCTGGATGGCGATGGGTGGAGGACACTACGAAGTCGTAACCAATGCCGGCCTGGTCCAGCACCTCGAAGGCCCCGGCGACGCGATCCCGGTCACTCTCCGAGCCCACGATGATGAGGATGTCCTTGTTGGCCATGTCAGGCGGCCCGTTCGTCGGGGATGATGGAGTAGTCCTGGCGGCGGCGCGCCGCGCGGAATCCGGCATCCACAATGTGGCGCCGCATCTCGTCAATCGTGGTCCGGTGGGTGGTGCCGGCCGCGGACACCACGTTCTCCTCGATCATCAGCGACCCGAAATCGTTGCACCCGAACCGCAGGGACACCTGCCCGACTTTGAGCCCCATGGTCACCCACGATGCCTGGAGGTTGGGGACGTTATCCAACACCACCCGCGCGATCGCTACGGTCCGCAGGTAGGTGATCGCGTCGGTCTTGGGCGTCCCCTCCATCTCGGTGTGCTCGGGCTGGAGCGGCCAGGTGATGAACGCCGTGAACCCGCCGGTCGTGGCCTGCACCTCGCGGACCCGAGCCAGGTGCTCGATCCGGTCCGCCAGCGTTTCGCCCAGGCCGTACATCATTGTCACCGACGTTTTCATGCCGAGCCGGTGGGCGATCTCCATGACTTCGAGCCAGCGGTCGGCCCCGGCCTTCTTCCGGGCGACCCGATCTCGCACCTCCTGCACCAGGATCTCTCCCCCGCCGCCGGGAATGGAGTCGAGGCCCGCGGCCATCAACGCGCGGATCACCTCCTCGGCGCTCATGCGGAAGCGGGTGGAGAAGAAGTCCACCTCCGACGGCGAGAACCCGTGAATGTGAATCGGGTGATGGCGCTTGATGTACCGGAGCAGCTCCAGGTACCACTCGAACGGGATGTAGGGGTTGTGCCCACCCTGCATCAGGATCTGCACGGCGCCCAGCTGCCTGGCCTCGTCAATCTTGCGGCCAATCTCCTCAAACGACAGCACGTAGCCCTGGGCGTGCTTGGGGCGCCGGTAGAAGGCGCAGAACTTGCAGTCGGCCACGCACACGTTGGTGTAGTTGATGTTGCGATCGACGATGTAGGTGACGACGCCGTCGGGATGCAGCTGCTGGCGTTTGGCGTCGGCCAGCTGGCCTAGCTCGAGGAGCGGGGCGCGCTCGTAGAGCTCGAGGTAGCTTCGGAACTCAGACGACGTTCGATCGATCATGGCCGGTACGCTGCTCGGGCGGGGGACTCTCTCGCGCTTAGCTCCTTGACAGTCCGCCCCGCCCTTCCCCTGGGAGCCCGCGCTGCGAGAGTCCCCCGCCCTCGCTTCGACCTCTCCTGACCGGTGACCACGGTCACGCTACGGACAAGAATCCCAGCGCCCCGTCCCGCACCAATCCACGAGACGTCAAGCGCCGCAGGAAGCTCGTGAACCCTTCCAAATGCCGGTACGACAATCCGTAATCCAACCCGCTCAGGTATTCACGACACGCGGCTGGGTCCGTTCCCGTTACTTGGGCGGCCTGGGCAGCCAGGTCGTCGAGGTGACCCAGCCCCCAGGCACGCGCCGCCAGCAGCGCGGCGTGAGCTGCCCCCACCTCGGCCCGATCCGCCTCCCGCCGCGCCGCCCAGACCGCGAACACGAAGGGGAGTCCGGTCCAGCGCTTCCAGGCTTCGCCGAGGTCGCAGGCATACCGGTAGGTGCGGCGCGCCGCCAGAATCAGCGCCGGGTCGCCGATCACCAGCACCGCGTCGTGCGGCAAGCCCGCAAGCGCGTCCAGGTCGGCAGCCTCGGCCCGCACCTCCGCGAACCGGGGGCGCACGTGCCACACGTCCTGACACAGCAGCTGGAGCAGATAGACGGACGTGCGGGAGGACGCCGACAGCAGGATGGTGCCCTGGTCCAGCTCCTGCACCGGCCGGCTCGAGAACAGCATCACGCTGCGCACCGGGCCGTCGCACGATACCGCGAGGTCCGGCAGCAAGTGGTAGGCCGCGGCGTTCCGGGCGTATTCCACGGCCGAGACCACCGAGACGTCGAGCTCGCCCGCTGCGAGGAGGTCGTTCAGCTCGGACGGTGTGCCGGTGACCAACTCGGCGGACACCGAAACGACCCCCCGATCGATGGCGCCGTACACCGGGTAGCAATTGATGTAGCCGATGCGGCCTAAGCGCATGGTGGCCCCTCGCGCGGGCGCAGCGCGCCGCTGGCTCCCGGAGCGCGCGTCAGTGGAGCGCGCGCCATGAAACACCCCTCGTCTGCGGCGCGCGCGCAACTGCAGCGCGCGGAGGGACGCCAGCGGCGTGCGGAGCCCGCGCGATCACGCACGTCCCGCCCCCACCAGTTGCACCAGCTCCGGACTGGCCGGTTCGCCACTCCCGGCTCCCGCGTCCGCGGTGAAGATCGGATCGTCCGGCTCGAAGGTCCGGACCGGCCGGTAGAGCGAATCGCGTTCCACCGGCTCCTTTCCCGCGGCCCGGACCATCCGCACGATCTCGCCGTAGGACAGCATCATCGGCGTGTGCGCTCCGGCCTCGTGGTAGACCCGCTCGTACACCACCGTCCCCTCGACGTCGTCGCACCCGAAGTGCAGCGCGATCTGCGAGATGAACGGCGTCACCATGGGCCAATGCGTCTTGAGGTGCGGGATGTTGTCCAGAAACAGGCGGCCCACCGCGATGTTCTTGAGATCGTCGAAGCCGGTGGTGGCGGTCCCCACCCGGCCCAGCTGCTCGCCCAGCTCGTTATGGTCCGGGTGATAGGCCAGCGGGATATAGGCCAGGAATCCTCCGGTCTCGTCCTGGAGGTCCCGCAGCATCTGGAGGTGCTCCACCCGATCCTGGAGCGTCTCGACGTGGCCGTACAGCAGGGTGCAATTGGAGGGAATCCCCAGCTGGTGCGCCTCGCGGTGGACCCGCAGCCAATCCTCGGCAATGAGCTTCCGGTCCGCGATAGTCGCGCGCACGGCGGTACCGAAGACCTCAGCGCCGCCCCCGGGCAGCGTGTCCAGCCCCGCGGCCTTGAGCTGTTCCAGGACGCGGCGCGTGGTGGTCCGCTCGATCCGGGCCAGGTGCGCGATCTCCACCGCGGTCAGCGCCTTGATGTGGACGTCCGGGTGACGAGCTTTAAGCCCCCGGATCAGGTCCGCGTAGTACGACAGCCGGAGCTTGGGATGCAAGCCCCCGACGATGTGGAACTCGCGGGTGGGGTTGTCCCGGGCGCTCTCGGCCTCGGCGTACACCTCCTCCAGCGTTCGGGTGTACGCCCCTTCCTCCCTGGGGCTTCGCGCGAACGAGCAGAAGACGCAATTGTGCCGTAGCACGCAGACGTTGGTGGGGTTAATGTGCTGGTTGGCCGCGAAGAATACCCGCTCGCCGTTCCGGCAGCGGTTCGCGGCGTCCGCGAGCGCGCCCAGCCCCAGCAGGTCCGACGTCTCGAACAGCAGCAGCGCGTCTGCCGCGCTCAAGCGCTCCCCGGACTCGACCTTCGCGGCGACCGGCCCGAGCCGCGGGTCACCCAGCGCGATCGTCACCGCTCACGCCTCGTAACGCCGCACGGCGAGCGACGCGTTGTGCCCCCCAAACCCGAACGAATTGGAGAGCGCTACGTCCACGCGCCGCGTGACCTTCCGGTTGGGTGCGCAGTCGAGATCGCACTCGGGGTCCAGGTCGTCCTGGTTGATCGTCGGCGGGATCTCGCCGTGCCGGAGCACCAGTACCGTGATGGCGAACTCCAGTCCTCCGGCGGCGCCGAGCAGGTGCCCGGTCATGGATTTGGTGGAGCCCATGACCAGCTTCTCGGCGTGGTCGCCGAAGACCTCCTTCGCCGCCTTCACCTCGGCCACGTCCCCGGCCGGCGTGGAGGTGCCGTGGGCGTTGATGTAGCCCACGTCGGCGGGATTGAGGTTCCCGTCCGCCAGACACGCCAGCATCGCGCGCTTGGCCCCTTCCCCGCCGGGGGCCGGTTGGGTGATGTGGTAGGCGTCCGCGCTCATGCCGTAACCCACGATCTCGGCGTGGATGCGCGCGCCGCGATCCAGCGCGTGCTCCAGCAGTTCGAGAATCACGATACCCGAGCCGTCCCCCATGACGAACCCGTCCCGGTGCTTGTCGAAGGGCCGGGAGGCCTTCTCCGGCGCGTCGTTCCGGGCGGAGAGCGCCTTCATGTTGCTGAACCCGGCGATCGCCAGCGGCGTGATGGCGCTCTCGGCACCACCGGTGATCATCACGTCGGCCTCGCCCCGCTGAATGATCCGATACGACTCGCCGATGGCGTGGGCAGACGAGGCGCAGGCGGATACCGTGCAGTAGTTGGGACCCTTGGCGCCGAGACGGATGGACATGATGCCCGACGCGATGTCCGGAATGAACATGGGGACGAAGAACACGGACACGCGCGAAGGGCCTTGCTGCAGGAAGATCTTGCATTGCTCCTCGAACGTCCCGATCCCGCCGATCCCGCTTCCGATGATAATGCCGGTCCGCTCGGGCTCCGACAGCGTGCCGTTGAAGCCGGCGTCGCAGGTCGCCTCCGTCGCCGCCGCAATCGCATACTGGAGGAACTGGTCGTAGCGCCGGGCTTCCTTCTTATCGATGAACTTGAGCGGGTCGAAGTTCTTGACCTCGCAGCCGAACCGCACGTCCAGGTTGGAGGGATCGAACCGGCGAATCGGCGCCGCCCCGGAGCGGCCAGCCAACAACCCCTCCCACGTCTCGCCGACCGTGTTCCCCAACGGGGAGACTACTCCTAAGCCCGTGACCACGACCCGCCGTTTCAAGGCGGCTACTTCCCCATCTTCTCGTGCAGGTACTTCAGCGCATCCCCGACGGTCCGGAGCTTCTCGGCTTCCTCGTCCGGGATGTCCACGTCGAACTCTTTCTCGAAGGCCATCACGAGCTCGACGGTGTCGAGGCTATCGGCACCAAGGTCCTCCATGAAGCTGGC
>Ga0209002_10003061_pt1 | contig 13321 bp, 14 predicted proteins | sample Rifsed16ft2_FD_184010 | JGI IMG/M metagenome (GOLD analysis project Ga0209002, IMG submission 184010) | Soil microbial communities from Rifle, Colorado, USA - sediment 16ft 2 (version 2) | ecosystem: Environmental > Terrestrial > Deep subsurface > Rock core/Sediment | place: Rifle, Colorado...
CGACTGAGGCATACCGTTGAGTATGGTGAAGAAGCGCAACGAAGCGGGAGCGGATGCAGCGGCGCTCGAATGCCAAGGTATTTGCGAGACGGTGCACTAACCTGCAGGGAATTCCGGGGGGAGACGGTTCCGTGGAGCTCGTCCTCAAGATCCTCGAGACGCTGGACATCACGCTGCTTGCCGTCCTGCAGATGGGGCTGGTGGTTGCCCTCGCGGTCATCCTCTCCGTCACGCTCGTCCGGCCGGTACTCGCCACGTTCCGGGAGCGCGAGAACCTCTCGGTGAAGCCGCTGGAGGAGGCAAAACGGCTCGTCGGCGATGCCGCCGCCAAGACCCGGCAGTACGATGATTCCCTGCGGAAGGCGGCCGCGGAGGCCCTCGCCCGCAAGCGCGCGCGGATGGAGGAATCGGCCCGGGCCGAGCGGAAGGAGATCGAGATCGTTCTCGAGGATACCAACCGGCAAATCGACACGATGAAAGGGCAGATCACCGCGGAAAAGGAGGCGGCCGCCCGTGCGCTGCGCATCGAGGTGGCCGGCCTCTCGCGGGAGATCGCCGGGAAGATCCTCGGAAGGCGGGTGACGTGAGAGCGGTACTCCTCCTCCTTGGTGTTCTGGCCGCACCGGAGGTTGCGGCGGCCGCGCAGGAAGCGGGCGGCCGCGCGGGCATCCCGTGGTGGGAGATCTTCAAGCAGGCCGTGAATTTCAGCATCCTGGCGGGGGTGCTCTTCTATTTCCTCAGGAAGCCCGTCAGCGCATATCTCAAGGAGCGCTCCGACCTCCTCAGAAAATCGATCGACGAAGCCGCCCGGGCAAGGGCAGACGCCGCGGAAAAGCTCGCGGCGATCGAGGTCCGTGTGGCCATGCTCACCGGGGAGATTGCGGAGATGAACCGGAAGATGGACGCCGAGGCCGACGAGGAGACACGTCGTCTGCGCAAGTCGGCGCAGGCCGAGATCGAACGGCTCCGCGCACAAGTGCAGGGTACCGCCGACCAGGAGGTGAAAAAGGCCCGGGCCGAGCTTCGCAGGGAGGCGGCCGAACTTTCCGCACGGGCGGCCGAGGAGATCGTGGCGAAGACGATCACCCCGGGGGACCAGGAGCGGATGGTGCGGGAGAACATCGACAGGATCCGGGAGATCGTTCGTTGATCGGGGGAAGCCTGGCAAGAAGATACGCCCGCGCGCTGCTCGCCATCGGCCAGGAAGAGGGCCAGATACGCAGGATCCTTACGGAAGTCGAGCAATTCAACAAGCTCGTTGCCGAAACACCCCTTCTGCGCGAGATGGTGGAAGCGGCCCAGATCAACCGCCGGGACAAGAAGGCGGCCCTCGAGGCCACCATCGCCCCCGCCGGGTTCTCGTCCGCGACGAGGAATTTCCTGTTCCTTCTGGTCGACAAGGGGAGGATGAACATCCTCTCCCCGATCGCATTGGAGCTTCGCCGGCTGCTCGAGCAGTTCGAGGGGATCGAGCGTGTCGAGGTTTCGGTGCCGATGCCGCTTACCGACACTCAGCGCGACCTGCTTCAGTCCGTCCTCGAGCGGCAGACCGCCAAGACCGTCGTGCTGGAGGAGAAGGTCGACCCGGACGTGCTGGGGGGGATGGTCGTCAAGGTCGGCTCGACCGTCTACGACGGAAGCGCCCGAACGCAGATCCAGCACATCCGGGAAACTATCGGGAAGGGGTGAGACAAACGTCATGAACATCCGCGCCGAAGAAATCACGGAGATCCTCAAAAGCCAGATCAAGGGCTATGAAACCCGCCTCGACGTCGCCGAGACCGGCGTCGTTCTGTCCGTCGGAGACGGCATCGCCCGGGTCCACGGCCTGGAGAAGGCGATGGCGGGAGAGCTTCTCGAGTTCCCCGGGGACGTCCGGGGGATTGTGCTGAACCTCGAGGAAGACAACGTCGGCACGGCGCTTTTGGGCGACGACCACCTCATCAAGGAAGGAGACGTTGTCCGCCGCACCGGCCGCATCGTCGAAGTGCCGGTCGGGGACGCCCTGGTCGGCCGCGTCTTGAACTCCCTCGGGCAACCGATCGATGGAAGGGGCCCGCTCGAGACGAAGGAATTCCGCCGCATCGAGATCAAGGCCCCGGGGATCGTCAGGCGCCAGCCGGTCAAGGAGCCGCTCCAGACCGGTATCAAGGCGATCGACTCGATGATCCCGATCGGCCGCGGGCAGCGCGAGCTCATCATCGGCGACCGCCAGACGGGAAAAACCGCCGTGGCGCTCGACACGATCATCAACCAGAAGGGGACCGGCGTCATCTGCGTCTACGTGGCGATCGGCCAGAAGCAGTCGACGGTCGCCCAGGTGGTCGAGAAGCTCCGCCAGTTCGGCGCGATGGACTACACGATCGTCATCTCCGCGACCGCCTCCCAGTCCGCCCCGATCAACTTCATTGCCCCCTACGCGGGGTGCACGATGGGGGAGTACTACCGCGACAGCGGCCGTCACGCCCTGTGCATCTACGACGACCTGTCCAAGCACGCCGTGGCCTACCGGCAGCTCTCTCTCCTGCTGCGCCGGCCGCCGGGGCGCGAGGCGTACCCGGGCGACGTCTTCTACCTGCATTCGCGTTTGCTCGAGCGGGCGGCCAAGCTCTCCGATGCCGAGGGGGGCGGGTCGCTGACGGCGCTGCCGATCATCGAGACGCAGGCGGGCGACGTCTCGGCGTACATTCCCACCAACGTCATCTCGATCACCGACGGCCAGATCTATCTCGAGGCCGACCTCTTCTATGCCGGCGTCCGGCCGGCGGTGAACGTCGGGCTGTCGGTTTCCCGAGTCGGCGGGAACGCGCAGATCAAGGCGATGAAGCAGGTCGCGGGGCGCCTGCGGCTCGAGCTCGCGCAGTACCGCGAGATGGCGGCGTTCGCGCAGTTCGGGTCGGACCTCGACAAGGCCACCCAGATGCAGCTGGCGCGGGGCGCCCGGCTGGTGGAGGTCCTCAAGCAGGCCCAGTACGAGCCCCAACCCGTCGGGCAGCAGGTCGTGACGATCTTCGCGGCCACCAACGGCTTCTGCGACGGCTACGAGGTCGCATCGCTTTCGCGCTACGAGACGGAGCTGTCCGCCTTCATGCGGGACAAGCACGGCGCGGTCCTCACGGAGCTGGTCGAGAAAAAGACCATTGACGACGCCATGAAAGCGAAGCTCACCGCCGCCCTCGAGGAGTTCCGGGGCGTCTTCCGGGAATAACGGCTAAAGGGGCTAGGGGCAAGCCATGGCGAACCTCCGCGCGATCCGGAAACGGATCGGCAGCGTCAAAAGCACCCAGCAGATCACGAAGGCGATGAAGATGGTGTCCGCCGCGAAGCTCAAACGGGCGCAGGATGCCATCGTCGCCGCGAGACCGTACGCCCGCAACATGCGGGAGGTCGTAGAGAGGCTGGCCCGGCGGGCCGGCCCGGAGGCGCATCCGCTCCTGTCGTCCCGGGAGAGGAAGAAGCTCGGACTCCTCGTGATCACTTCGGACCGCGGGCTGTGCGGGGGCTTCAACTCGAACCTGCTCCGCGTGGCCAACCGGTTCCTCCAGGAGAACCGGGGGAGGTACGAAGAAGTCGCGCTGTTCGTGGTGGGGCGCAAGGCGCGGGACTTCTTCCGGCGACGCCGGGTCCCCCTGCGGAAGGAGACCATCAACATCCTCGGATCGCTCTCGTACTCCCACGCCGAACAGCTGGCGCACGATATGGTGGACGGGTACCTCGCCGGGGAGTTGGACGAGGTGGTGATCGTGTTCAACGAGTTCCGGTCGGCCATCTCGCAGAACGTCCGGATGGACAAGCTCTTCCCCATCGCGTTCGAGCGGGCGGAAGGGGAAGCGCCCGAGGCGGGCATCGATTATCTCTATGAGCCCTCCCGGAAGGAGATCCTGGCGACCCTCCTCCCGAAGTACGTCGAGACGCAGATCTTCCGGATGCTGCTCGAATCGGTGGCGGGGGAGCACGGCGCGAGGATGACGGCGATGGATTCGGCCACCAACAACGCGGTGGACATGATCTCCCGGCTCACGCTCCAGATGAACCGCGCGCGCCAGGCCTCCATCACCAAGGAACTGATGGAGATCATCGGCGGAGCCGAGGCGCTCAAGGGATAACATCCGTGGCCCGCCCGGGGGCAGGCCGCTTCGTTGCGGATATCGAAGGAGGCGAGGAAATCATGAACAAGGGAACTATCGTCCAGGTGATCGGGCCCGTGGTCGACCTCCGGTTCGAACCCGGCCAGCTTCCGGCTCTCTACAACGCGATCAAGCTCACGAACCCGAGCATCAGCGACAAGGAGGGGAACTTAACCGTCGAAGTGGCCCTGCACCTGGGCGACAACGTCGTCCGCGCCATCGCGATGGACTCGACCGATGGCCTCGTCCGAGGGATGGAGGCGATCGACACCGGCGGCCCGATCACCATCCCCGTCGGCCCCGAGACGCTCGGCCGCATCATGAACGTGATCGGGGATCCCGTCGACGAGATGGGGGAGATCACCACGGAGAAACGGTACCCGATCCACCGGCACCCCCCCTCCTTCGAGGAGCAGTCGACCAAGGTCGAGATCCTCGAAACCGGGCTCAAGGTCGTCGATCTTTTGGCCCCCTACTCCAAGGGCGGCAAGATCGGGCTGTTCGGAGGCGCGGGCGTGGGGAAGACCGTGATCATCATGGAGCTCATCCACAACATCGCGATCGAGCACGGCGGCTACTCCGTGTTCGGCGGCGTGGGGGAGCGCACGCGCGAGGGGAACGACCTGTGGCTCGAGATGAAGGAGTCCAAGGTCCTCGAGAAGGCGTGCCTGGTCTTCGGGCAGATGACCGAGCCTCCCGGCGCGCGGGCGCGCGTCGGCCTGTCGGCCTTAACCGCCGCGGAATACTTTCGCGACGAGGAAGGGCAGGACGTGCTGCTCTTCATCGACAACATCTTCCGGTTCACCCAGGCCGGTTCCGAGGTGTCGGCGCTTCTGGGCCGGATTCCCTCGGCGGTCGGCTACCAGCCGACCCTCTCCACCGACCTCGGGGAGCTCCAGGAGCGGATCACGTCCACGAACCGCGGCTCGATCACCTCGGTGCAGGCGATCTATGTCCCCGCCGACGACCTGACCGACCCGGCGCCTGCGACGACGTTCTCGCACCTCGACGCCACGACCGTGTTGTCCCGCCAGATCGCGGAGCTCGGGATCTACCCGGCGGTAGACCCGCTCGACTCCACCTCGCGGATCCTCTCCCCGCTCGTCCTGGGGCAGGAGCACTACGATGTCGCCCGCGCGGTCCAGAAGGTCCTCCAGCGGTACAAGGACCTGCAGGACATCATCGCGATCCTCGGCATGGACGAGCTCTCGGAAGACGACAAGCTGCTGGTCGCCCGGGCGCGCAAGATCCAGCGGTTCCTCTCGCAGCCGTTCTTCGTCGCCGAGCAGTTCACCGGGATTCCCGGAAAGTACGTCCGGCTCGAGGATACGGTCCGTTCCTTCAAGGAGATCGTCGACGGGAAGCACGACGACCTCCCCGAGCAGGCGTTCTACATGGTCGGCACGATCGAGGAAGCGATCGAGGCAGGGAAGAAGCTCCTCGCCGTCGTCTAAAGGAGCGCCCGAGGAAAGAGAGCCCGGGTCATTCCGCTACGCGGTGTAGCGGGGGGAGGACACGATGGGATCCAGAATCCGTCTCGAACTGGTCACCCCGGAACGCCTCCTCGTATCCGAGGAGGTGGACGAGGTCATCGCGCCCGGCTACCACGGGGAGTTCGGAGTGCTCCCCGAGCACACTCCGTATCTGGCGATCCTTTCGATCGGGGTGCTCCGCTACCGGAAGGGGGACGGGACGAAGAAGGTGGCCGTGGGCGGCGGGTTCGCGGAGGTGACCCCGGAGCGGGTGGTCGTCCTGGCGGACGTGGCGGAGAAGGCGGAGGAGATCGACGTCGATCGCGCGCGGCAGGCCCATGAACGGGCCGAGGCCGCCCTCAAGGATCTTTCGATGGACGACGCATCGTACCACAAGATCAACGCCGCCCTCCGGAGGGCGATCGTCCGGATGGCCGCAGCAGAGTAACCGCTAAGGGGGGGGTATCCCCTTACCGCAGCCCTGCCTTGACTTTCGGTTTCCCCCCCTCGATGGTGACCCGGAATTCGACCCGGCGGGCGCCGGATTGCTCGGCGATTTCGGAAGCGCGGGACCGGAGCATCTCCCGGAGGGAATCGATGTCCTTCTCTTCCGTGGGGATGCCGCACTCCTGCCGCGCGCTCCGGAGCTGTTCGAGCACCTGATCGAGGTGATCGGGGGTGACCGGTTCCCCTCCGAGGCCTTTCGTTCGGACGAGGTTCCCCCGGGCGTCCCGCACGAGGCGTCCTTCTTCCAGGTCCCGTACCATCCGGGTCCACAGGCCGGAAAAGGAATGGAACCTGCTCTGCAGGCTGTGGAACCGGAACTGGTCGGAGGTATTCGGGATCTTTCGCTGCCCCACCCGCCTGACCATCCACTCCAGGATCTTGCGTTCCTCCTGGGGCTCGGATCGCCTGGCCCCCTGGAAGAAGAGGTCGTACTGGCGTTTCAGTTCCGCGAGTTCCTCATCGATTCTGTCCAGTGCGTCCTTTAAGGTCGTCACTTTCGGCGTTCCCTTTTCCCGGGGAAACCGGGTACACTTGAATACGGCCGGACGTGGCCAATTCTACCATCCCGGAGGGGATCGGTCCATGGCAGCGATCTGCGCGGTCATTCTTGCGGCAGGCCTGGGGAAAAGGATGAAGTCCTCTCTTCCCAAGGTGGCGCACCCCGTCGCAGGCAAGCCGATGCTCTGGCACGTCGCGCGCGCGGCAAAGGGCGCCGGGATCACCGAGATCGTTTTCGTGCTCGGCCACGGCCGGGAAAAGGTGCTCGGGACGGTGGAGGAGTTCGGTGGGAAGGTGGCGGTCCAGGAGCGCCAGCTGGGGACGGGGGACGCCGCCAGCTGCGCCCTTTCCGTGCTGTCCCCCAAGGCGAACGAGGTCGTCGTCCTGTGCGGGGACGCCCCTCTCATTCTTCCCCAAACCATCCGCACCCTCATCTCGGCCCGAAGGCGCAAGAAGGCGGCCGCGTCCGTGCTGACCGGGATCCTCCCCGACCCCGCCGGGTACGGGCGGGTGGTTCGGAACCCGGACGGCACCGTCGCCCGCATCGTGGAGGAGAGGGACGGTGGCCCCGAGATCCGGAAGATCCGGGAAGTGAACTCGGGGACGTACGTATTCGACCGGAAGTTCCTTGCGAGAAACCTCCCCCGCCTGACGGATGTCAATGTGCAGAGGGAGTATTACCTGACCGACCTCGTCGTGCAGGCCCTCCAGGAGGGGAAGACCGTCGTCCCCACCGTCGCCAAGGACCCCGACGAAGTGCGCGGGATCAACTCCCGGAAGGAGCTAGCCGAAGCCACCGAGGTCCTGCGGCGGGCGAAGATCGACGCCTTGCTGGACGAAGGGGTGACCGTGGTGGCGCCTGACCGGACCTACATCGAGCCGGAGGTTTCCGTGGGGGCCGACTCGATGATCGAACCCGGGGTGATGCTGCTCGGGAAGACGAAGATCGGGAAGGGGGTCAGGGTCCAGACCGGCTGCGTGGTGGAGAACTGCCGGGTGGACGACGGCGCACAACTGAAACCGTACTCCGTGCTCACGGATTCCCACGTGCGTAAAGGCGCAATCATAGGCCCGTTCGCTCACTTACGCCCGGAAGCGGACATCGGGGAGGATGCCCGCATCGGCAATTTCGTGGAGGTGAAGAAAAGCCGGATCGGGAAGGGGTCGAAGGCGAACCATTTGACCTACATCGGCGACGCCATCGTGGGGAAGAAGGCCAACATCGGCGCCGGGACGATCACCTGCAATTACGACGGGCTCGCCAAGCACACGACGTTGATCGGCGACGGGGTCTTCGTCGGCAGCGACACCCAGTTCGTCGCCCCGGTCACCATCGGAAAAGGAGCCCTGATCGGGGCGGGCGCGACCATCACCAAGGACGTCCCGCCGTTCGCCCTCGCCCTGTCCCGGGCGGAACAGAAGAACATCGCCGACTGGGTGATCCGGCGGATGCCCGACCTTCTGCGCAAGGCGGGGCTGAAAGTCCCCTTGGTGAAGGAGAAGAAGTAACGATGTGCGGGATCGTCGGGTACACCGGGACGAAGCAGTGCGGAGAGATCCTCCTGGACGGCCTGCGGAAGCTGGAATACCGCGGGTACGATTCGGCGGGGATCGCCGTCCTCGACGGCGGCGAAATCGCCATCCGCAAGAGCGAGGGGAAGATCGCGCGGCTCCTGGACCTTGTCGCCCGGGACCCGCTCGCCGGGACGTGCGGCGTCGGCCACACCCGGTGGGCGACCCACGGCCGCCCTTCGGATGATAACGCCCACCCGCACAAGACGGGGCATGTGGCGGTCGTCCACAACGGGATCGTCGAGAACCACCGCACGATCAAGGAACTCCTGGTCGCGAAGGGACGGCGCTTCCTCTCGGAGACCGACACCGAGGTGATCGCGCACCTGGTCGACGAGTATGTCTCCGGGGGGCTGGGGCTCGAGGAGTCCGTGCGGAAGACGGTGGCGGCGCTTCACGGGTCGTACGCCTTCCTCTGCCTTTCCGAAAAGGAGCCGGGGACGGTGGTGGGGGCGCGCCTCAACTGCCCGATGGTGGTAGGGTTGGGCGAAGGGGAGACCTTTCTCGCCTCGGACCTTCCTCCCTTGCTTTCGCACACCCGCAACGCCCTGTTCCTCGAGGACGGGGAGATCGTCATCGCAGGGCCGAACGGGGTCCGGCTGACCGATTTTTCCGGGAACCTCAAGAAGCGCCCTCCGGTCCATATCGACTGGTCTCCCGTCATGGCGGAAAAGGGCGGCTACCGCCACTTCATGCTCAAGGAGATCCACGAGCAGCCGCGTGCGATCCTGGACACGCTGGCAGGCCGGGTTCTCCCCGAAACCGGTGATGTCTTCTTCGAAACGCTTCCGCTCGGGGAGGAGGAGCTGCGAAATCTCACGCGGGTGCTCATCGTCGCCTGCGGCACCTCCTGGCATGCCGGCTTGGTCGGGAAGTTCCTGATCGAGGGGCTCGCACGCCTGCCGGTGGAGGTCGACCTGGGCTCCGAGTACCGGTACCGGAACCCCGTGGTGGAGCGAGGGACCCTCTGCGTGCCGATATCGCAGTCCGGCGAGACGGCCGACACGCTGGCGGGCCTGCGGGAGGCGAAAGGGAAAGGGGCGGTGGCGGTCGCAATCTGCAACGTGGTCTCCTCGACGATCGCCCGGGAGTCCGACGGGGTGATCTATACCCACGCGGGCCCCGAGATCGGAGTGGCGTCCACCAAGGCGTTTACGACCCAGCTGACGGCGCTCTACCTGCTGGCGATCCATCTCGGGAGGGTCCGCGGGGAATTGTCCCCGCAGGAAGCCTCCTCCCACCTGATGGACGTGAGCGAATTGCCGCGGAAGATCGAGGAGGTGCTCAAAAGAGAGGACGAGATCGCGGCGATCGCCCGCAAGTACAAGGACTCCCGGGATTTTCTCTACCTGGGGCGCGGACCCTCCTATCCGATCGCGCTCGAGGGGGCGCTGAAACTCAAAGAAATCTCCTATATCCACGCGGAGGGGTACCCCGCCGGGGAGATGAAGCACGGGCCGATCGCCCTGATCGACGAGCGGATGCCGGTGCTGGTCCTCTGCGCGAAGGGGGACACGTACGTGAAGACCATCTCCAACCTCGAGGAGGCGCATACCCGCGGAGGGCGCGTGATCGCGGTGGGGACGGAAGGGGACTCCGGCCTTTCCCAGAAGGCGGAGGACATCTTCTTCCTGCCGCCGTGCGGGCATCTTGCCCGCCCGATCCTCGAGGTCGTCCCTCTGCAACTGCTCGCCTACCACATGGCGGTGCTCAAGGGCACCGACGTTGACCAGCCGAGAAACCTCGCCAAGAGCGTGACGGTGGAGTAGACGGCGGTGGCCGGGCCCCCGAAGCTATTCGGACAGAAGGATCACGACGAGGGAGTGCAGAAGCGGGAGTGAAGGGTCATCTCCGGCTGCGAAAGCGACCGGGGGCAGCCGGGTCGCGAAAAGGAGGACAAGGAGAAAGGCCCGGTTCAGCGGCTCGACGCGATCGTCCGCTCCCCGGATTCCGGAACCGGCTCCCGCGGGACGGGAACGATCGAGGCGAGCACAAGCCCCAGCGCGTGCCGGTTCCTGTCGTAGTCGGCGATGAACGGTTTCGGGATTCCTCCGCCCCGCGGGACGTTGACCCCGAGGGGATTGACGAACCGGTCGCCCTTCTTCATCCGGAAATCGAGGTGGGGACCGGTGGAGAGGCCGGTGGACCCGACGTATCCGATGACGTCGCCCTGCGCGACCCGGGCGCCGCCCCGGATTCCCGTCCGGATCCTCCGGAGGTGGCCGTAATAGGTGATGAACCCGTTCGGGTGGCGGATGATCACGAGGTTCCCGTTGCCCCCCTTGTACCCGGAGAACTGGACGCTTCCGTCCCCCAGGGCCGAAACCGGGGTTCCCCCGGGAGCGACGTAGTCGACACCCAGGTGGGGACGCCGGATCTTCAGGATCGGATGCACCCGGCTGAAGGTGAACCCGGAGCTGATACGGCGATAGCTCAGCGGGGCCTTCAGGAAGGACCGCTGCAGAGATTTTCCCTCCTCGTCGTAATACCCGGCCCGCCCGTCGGGGCCCTCGTAACGGAACGCCCGGTGCGTGTTCCCGTCGTTGGTGAACTCGGCGGCGAGGATGTTTCCGTAGCGCTTGAACCGGCCGCCCAGCCACAACTCCTCGACGACGACCTTGAAGGTGTCGCCCTTCCGAAGGTCTGTCGTGAAATCGATGTCCCAGGAGAAGATGTCGGAGAGTGCGCACCCGAGCAGGGCGGACTCCCCGTCGCCTCCCAGGGAATCGTACAGGTTGTTCTCGATGACCCCCCCGAGTTTCCCCTCCTTCCTGTCGTACGGGATCGCGATTTTTTCCGCCCGGAATCCGGGGTCGATGCGGGTGATGTTGAGCAGAGCGTCGTGATTGATCTGGTAGGTGAGGGAGAGGACGCTGTTGTCCGCCCCCAGTTCGATCTTGTACGGTTGTCCCGTGGAGATGTCCCGCAACCGGTGGACGCTGGCGGACGCTTCCCGGAGGCGGAACAGATCGCGCAGATCCAGCCCGTTCTTTTGAAAGATGTCGAACATCGTTTCCCCCGGCTTCACCACGCCCTGGATCTTCCGGGAGATGCCGGGTGTTGTTTCGGAAGGGGGCGGAGAGGGATCTTCTTGTGAGGGAAGGGGATGGATGGAAATTCCCATGAGAAAAATGGCAATCAAGATTGAAATCATCGGGATGATCCGTTTCATTACACCCCCGACCCACATGGCAGTTGGAACCATTCTCTCCAATAGGATCATTCCGTCAACCCAGAAATCCGGGAAATGGCATATACGGGGTGGTTTTTTATTCCGAAATCCGCCCATCCGCCGCAGACAAATCGCTCCCCCGGGCATCTTTTTCCTTCCAAAAACGTTATCGGCCGTTTTTTTCCCGCTCTTTATCGCAGACCCAGTGGCATGACAACGGGGAGACGAAACCGACGGCGAAATGCCCGAACGGAGGGGCAGACTGGTTGCCCCCCGGTTCGTGGGCTTTTCGGGCGCGTCGTGCGGGATTGAACCCGTCGGGTCGGCCGCGGCTTCCTTTACGATCCGATGAAGAGTTCGAACTCTCCTTCCCTTTCCCCGCCTTCCGGACGGGAGTAGGGCAAGGGCATCGCGGTCCTTTCCTGCCTGGCCACGGCGAGGAGGAAGGTGAGGGCCCCGGCGGCCACCAGGGCGGCGAAAAAATAGCAGTTGCGGTGATATTTCACGGATGGCTCCCGACATGCCGGAAAAAGCCGGCGTTTCCTTGGATTGTAAGCCAAATCCCTCGCGCGGCCAAGGGCGAAAGGGTGCAGGAAAGCGCGGGGCGGCCCTTGCGCCCGCGTGGAAAAACATGGTAATCGTTGAAATTCAGGGATCCTATCCGAAACCCGATAACCGCGGTCGAATCTAAGCAGGTGTCGTGCATGCACGCTGAGCGGTTGCTCGACGACAACATTCTTCTGGAGGAACTTCGGAAGGGCTCTTCCGAGGCGGTCGAGGCGCTGTTCGAACGGTTCCACGGAAAGATTTACGGCCTCGCGATGTCGATCCTGAAGAACGAGAGCGACGCCGAGGAAGCAGCCCAGGACGTTTTCCTGACGGTGTTCCAGAAGGCGCATACGTTCAAGGGGAACTCGGCGCTGTATTCCTGGATCTACCGGATCTGCGTGAATGCCTGCCTGATGCGGCTTCGCGGAAAGCGTCGGCAGGAAACGGTCTCCATCGAGGAGTTCATGCCGGTCTTCACGGAAGACGGAATGCATGCGAGCCCCGTAGGGGACTGGAGCAAGGAAGTCGAACGGAAGACGCTCGACAAGGAGCTGGGGACGGTGATCAAGAAGTTCACGGAGGATCTCTCCGAAAAGTACAGGGTGGTCTTTGTGCTGAGCGATGTGGAAGGGCTGTCGAACGAGGAAACAGCGCAGATCCTGGGCCTGACGGTCCCTGCAGTGAAATCGCGACTCCATCGGGCGCGCCTGTACCTGCGGGAACAGCTCTCCCTGTACCTGCGGGAAGGGAAGACGGCGTAGATGCCATGAACTGCAAGGAGCTGGTCTACCTGCTGGGGGATTATCTCGACGGTTCCATGGAGGAGCATCTCCGGGCGGAACTGGATACCCACATCGAGATGTGCGAATCCTGCATACACTTCCGCAACACCTACGACAAGACACGGATCATCTGCAGGCAGGTCCAATTGAACGAGATCCCGGAGGAGTTCCGGGAACGGTTGAGGTCGTTCGTAACCGCAAAGGGGGGGGAGTACAGCCGGGAAATCGAGAAGTACAGGAGGATGGCCGCGGAGGACCGGAGGAAACAGGTGGAGTCCCTCCTCCGGGCATTCCGGGAACAGCGTCTTTCCCCCTCCCTCACCCTGCTGTTCGATACGCACCGCGACCGGTGCGAGAAGTGCGGGGCGTTCATCCGTACCTTGAACGGCGGAGAGGAAGCGAAACACGTTCCCCTGGAAATCGAGGAGCACCTTGCCGAATTCCTGGACGCACTTCCTCCGGGTGAAGAGCCGTTCCGGGCATGACAACCCCCCTGCCATGCTCCCTTTGTATCCCGTTGGATTGAGATTTCTGGAGTGACCATGCGCCTTTTTCCGTTCAGCGCGATCGTGGGGCAGGAGCTTCTGAAGAAGGGTCTTCTGGTGAACGCGGTGGACCCTTCGATCGGCGGGGTCCTGATCC
>Ga0209002_10003066_pt1 | contig 13314 bp, 13 predicted proteins | sample Rifsed16ft2_FD_184010 | JGI IMG/M metagenome (GOLD analysis project Ga0209002, IMG submission 184010) | Soil microbial communities from Rifle, Colorado, USA - sediment 16ft 2 (version 2) | ecosystem: Environmental > Terrestrial > Deep subsurface > Rock core/Sediment | place: Rifle, Colorado...
AGCAGCAGGAAGGTGATCCCCACGACCGGGGTCGCCAGCACCTGGATGATGCTCGTGGCGTACATCGACCAGATGAAAAGCGGCATCCGGTGCCACGTCATCCCCGGCGCCCGCAGCTTGTGGATCGTCACCAGGAAGTTCAATCCCGTGAGGATGGAGGACATCCCGATGAGGAAGATCCCGAAGGAGAGGACCGTGACGTCGGCCGACGTTCTCGCGGAATAGGGGGTGTAGAAGGTCCACCCCGTGTCCATCGGGCGGACGAGGGAGAAAAGGATCACGACGATCCCCGCCACGAAGACCCAGTAGCTCATCAGGTTGAGCCGGGGGAACGCCACGTCCCGCGCACCGATTTGCAGCGGGATGAAGAAATTTCCGAGCCCCGACGGGATCGCGGGGATGATGAACAGGAAGATCATCAGGGCCCCGTGCATGGTGAACATCACGTTGTAGGTCTGGTTGGTGAATATGTGCTGTCCGGGAAACATCAGCTTGATGCGGATCAGGAGAGCGAAAACTCCACCCACCAGAAAAAAGAAGAGGGTCGTGTACAGGTACATCACCCCGATCCGCTTGTGGTCCAGGGTATAGGCCCAGGCCCAGAACCCTTTCTCCTCGAGGTAGCCCCTCGGGGAGGCGTTACCGTTCAGCGGCCGTTCCCCGCTCCACATCGTTTCCCGCATCGGTCTTTCCGCCTCTCCTTCCGTTTTTCCCCCATGCGATGACCGAACGGGGGAGTTTGATGCGCAAAAAACCTATCGTTTCAGCGTTTTTAGGTAGGCGATGACGGCGGAGAGGTCCTCCTCCGAAATTTTCCCTTTGAATTCCGGCATAACATTGGGAAATCCCTTGACGACTTTCGCTCGGGGCTGGTTGATCGATTCCCTGAGATACGCCTCGTCGGCGGTCGCCTTCCCGCCGCTCTCGAGCTCGACCTGTCTGCCGAACAGCCCCTGGAAGGACGGCCCGACCCGGACCGATCCGTCGGCGGAGTGGCACCCCAGGCACCCGTAGGTTTCCGCAAGCGTCTTCCCCTTCCGTACCGCTTCGGCCTCCCCATCCTTGTTCGCGGGGGCACCCTCCCGTTTTTCCTTCTCTCCCTTCTCTTCCCGCCCTCCTCCGGACAGGGACGTAAGGTAGGCGATGATCGCGCCCACGTCCTCGGGAGAGAGGCTCCCCTTGAAGGTGGGCATGGTGGCCGGGTACCCCTTCACCACCTTTGCTTTGGGATCGAGGATCGACTCCCGGAGGTATTCCTCGTCCGCGGTCACGGAGGTCCCGTCCGCGAGGAGGACCTTCCGGCCGAAGACCTTGCCGAAATTGGGGCCGAACTTCTCCTTCCCCTCGAGGGCATGGCATCCCAGGCATCCGGACTTCTCCGCGAGCGCCTTCCCCCGTTCCGCCAGCGACAGGCCGGCCGGGGCCTCTTTTTTCTCCCGCCATGCCGCATACGCGTCGGGTTCCATCACGATCAATTCCGCGCGCATCGTGGAGTGGCTGACGCCGCAGTACTCGGCGCACAGGATCGGGTACGTCCCCGCCTTGTCGGGGTGCAGGTACAGGGTGGTGTACCGCCCCGGCACCATGTCCTGCTTGAGCCGGTAGTCCGGGACGAAAAAGCTGTGGATCACGTCGTCGGAGGTCAGGATGAGTTTCACGGGCCTGCCGGCAGGCACCCGGAGCTCGTTGATCGACGACCTGCCGTCGGGATACCGGAACTCGAAGAGCCACTGCCTGCCCACGGCGTGAATGTCGGTCGCTCCGGGGGATGGCGTCCGGATGTCCCGGAACACCCGGTACCCGTAGTAGAAGAAGGCGGCGACGACGAGGGAGGGGATCACGATCCATATGCTCTCCAGGAGAAGATTGCCCCGGATGTCGGGCGTCGCCGCCGGCTCGGCCCCCTTCTTCCGCCGGTACTTGATCGCGAAGTAGATCAGCAGCCCCTCGACGAGCAGAAAGAAAAAGAGGGAGACCAGGGTGATGAAGAGAAACAGGGCATCCACCTGTACCGTCGTCCGGGAAGCCGCCTCCCCCAGGGCATAAGCGTTCGCCATCGTCTCCCCCTGTCGCTACGGAGTGGCCTTGCCTTGGCCCCGCTTCCATAAAACGAGGAGCAGGCCTCCAAGCAGAGCGATCGTCAGGACCCCGCCGGCCTTCATGATGTTCCGGGCGTACAGGGCGTATTTCTTCCCCACGGGGTCATACTGGAAGCAGAATAACAGGACGTGGTTCAGGGCGGTCGACTTCCCGATGTTTCCCCCCGAAGCCTCGATGAGGGCCATCTTGAGATCCCGGGGGTCCTGCTCGATCCCGTACAGATAGCGGGAGATCCTCCCCTCGGGGGTCAGGACGACGACCACGTCCGGATGGGCGAACTCGTTGCCCACCCTCCGGTACCGGAATCCGACTGCGCCGGTGAGAGCCCCGACCGCCCCCGCATCGCCCAGCAGGAACGGCCACCGGGCCGCCGGATCGTCCGTCCCCTTCATTTCGGCGTAGATCTCCCCGGCGCGCGCGCTTGCGATCGCGGGCGTGTCCTCGGGGTTGATACTGACCGTGACGATCCGGAAGTCGCGGCCGAGATCGATCCCTTTCATTCTTTCCACCGACCCGAGGAGAGAGCGCAGCGTCAGAGGGCACAGCATGGGGCAGGTGTAGTAGTTCAGGGTCAGCAGCGCGGGGCCTCCCCGCAGGTAGTCCCCAAACCGCACCTCTTCCCCCTTCGCGTTCCGGAAGACGGCATCCCGGGGGACCGCGCCGCCGAGCTTCTCGTCCACCCCGATCGACCGGAGGATGTCGTCCTGGGGGTCGTTCACGGCGTGCGCCCCCGGGGATCGGGGGAAAGACACCGCCCAGGCCACCGCGAGAAACACGGCCGCCGCAACGACAAGCCGCCTCCTCCTTCGCGGGATCTCTATTCGACTCACGGGCATCCCCTCGCCCGCACCCCGCGGGGCGGGCTTAAGCCTACTGCTGCGTCTCGTGATGACGGTCACCTATCGGACCGAAACCCGGAGACTTTTCCCCTGCCGGTGCACAGAGGCGAAGCGGGGGGTTCCTCTGAGCGGCCTATGGAGCGAGGAGGAAATTGCGTCGAGCGGAATGGCAGCGAGCGGGCGAAGGTCGCGAGCGTAGCGAAGAGGAAGCCCCCCGCGAGCCCCTGGGTACCGGGAGCCACGCACGGATACGTCGCCGTAGTAAGGACGGTACACACTTAGACGTCGATCGGCCGGCCGGGGTAGGGGACCTCGGCGTTCCAGCCGAACCGCTCCTTCAGCAGGCCGGCGAACCCGACGGACACCGACTCCTCGCCGTGGGCCACGAAGACCCTGCCCGGAGGATTCCGGAACCCGCCGGCCCAGGCGAGCAGGTCGTCCCGGTCGGCGTGGGCGGACAGCCCTCCGATCGTGTAGACGTCGGCGGCGACGTTGATCTCCTCCCCGAAGATCCGAACCCTCCGGGCCCCTTCCACGATCTTCCGCCCGAGGGTTCCCTGCGCCTGGAAGCCGACGATGATCACACTGGATTCTTTCCGCCAGAGGTTGTGCTTCAGGTGGTGCATGATCCGTCCCGCCTCGCACATCCCGCTGCCGGCCAGGATGATCCCGCCGCCCCGCATCGAGTTGAGCGCCATCGAATCCTCCACTCCCCTCGTGGCGACGACCTCGAGCGCCTCGGGATTCTTCTCCCTCCACTCGAACACCTCCCGCGTTTCCTTGTCGAAGCACTCGGGGTGCTGGAGGGTGATCCGCGTGGCTTCGGTGGCCAGGGGGGAATCGATATAGACGGTGAGGTTCTTGACCCGACCGCTCCGGGTGAGATCCGCGAGCAGGTAAAGGATGTCCTGCGTTCGGCCGACGGCGAAGGCCGGGATGACCACGTTGCCCCCTTTCCGGTCCAGGGTGTCCGTCACGGCGTGGACGAACTCCTCGATGGTTTCCCCCATCTTCTTGTGGACCCGGTTCCCGTAGGTGGACTCCATCACCACCACGTCCGACCGCTCCACCGGCGTGGGATCGCGCACGATGGGAAGGCCCCGGTGCCCGATGTCGCCGGTGAACACCAGCGTCTGCTCCCGGCCGCCGTCGGGGAGGGAGACGCGGAGGATCGCGGACCCGAGGATGTGCCCCGCGTCCAGGAGCGAGACGCGGACGCCGGGGGCAGGCGTCACCGTCTCGCCGTACCCGACCGGCGACAGAAGGGGAATAACCGCGAGCGCATCCGCTTCCGTGTAGAGAGGCAGGACGTCTTTTCTCCCCGCCCGCTGCCGCCTCCGTCTTTTCCACTCCGCCTCCCGCTCCTGGATGTGGCCGGAGTCGGGAAGCATCACCCGGAGAAGATCGGCCGTGGCGGCAGTCGCATAGACCGGACCGCGATACCCTTCCCGCACGATCCTGGGAAGAAGGCCCGTGTGGTCGATGTGCGCATGCGTGCACAGGACAAAGTCGATCGAGGGTGGCGGAACCGGAAACGTTCTCGCGTTCTTCCGGTCGCTCTCCCCTCCCCCCTGGAACATCCCGCAGTCCACGAGGAACCTCGTCCGGCCCGCCTGCACCAGGATGCAGGAGCCGGTGACCTCCCTTGCCCCCCCCAGGAACTCGAGACTGACGCTCACGGGACCACTCTCGTCAGAACCCCGGAAACGATGCTGATCAGCACCGATCCTGCGACGGCCCCGAAGAATCCATTGACGTGAAACCCGGAAACGATCGCGGAGACGAGCCACAGGAGAAGCCCGTTGATCACCAGGAGAAAGATCCCGAGGGTGAGAATGGTGACCGGAAGCGTGAGGAGGATGAAGATGGGGCGGATCACGGCGTTCACCAGACCCAGGACGAACGCCGCAGCCAGCGCGGACAACGCTCCCTCGGCCAACATCACCTGCGGAAGGAGATAGGCGATCAGGAGGATCGCGATCGCGTTGGCTCCCATGCGGATTAGGAAAGGCATTTCATTTCCCTCCCGGCCGGTTGTTGAATGTCCTCCGCCACAAAAAAGCGTGCCGTCCGCCAGCCGGCACGAGGGGAGTATATCGCCCCCCGCACCCGTGTGACAAATCGGGGTAACCGCGGCGTTGTGTTTCTCCCGGTCTCCGTCGCTCAGTGGGCCTTTTTTTTCGGCATCCGGAAGAGGGTGATCGTGACCCGCGTCTCGGCTCCGTCCCGGAGGAGGACCAGAGCGGCGGTGTCCCCTTCCTTCTTCGTCCCGATGGGATACAGGATGTCGGTCCTGTCCTCCACGGGCTGCCCGTCGAACGACACGATCACGTCTCCGGGACGAACGCCGGCCTTTTCGGCGGGCGAGCCTTCCTCGACGCTGTGGATCACCGGGGCGTCATCCTTCCCGGACAGCAGAACGCCCATCCGGACCCGCATCCCCTCCAGCCCCTCGTACGGGACGTACCAGGCGAAGTCGGAGGGAAGGAGCGGGACCGGCGGCAGATCCACGTCCATCTGCTGTTCCTTCTTCTCCTCGGGGATCTCGATCTCCACGGGAAGCACGATGACGTAGGGCACAGGCATCCGGCGGACCACCTTCTTCGGAAGGCCGAACCCGTACCGTACGTGCCACCCCCCCGTGATCGTGACCATTTTCTTTCCTTCCCCCCGGGGGCTTTTCCAGTAGTCGACGACGCTCTCGGCCATCGTCTCTTCCCAGAGCATCTGGACCCGGAAGAAGGACTCGAACATCCCCTCGGTGGGGAGGTGACTCCCGTACACCGCTTTCATCGCAGCCCACTGGTAGGGATCCGCCTCGCCGATTTCGGGGAGCTTCGCCCGGAGGGCCTCCGGGACGTTGTCGATTCCCGCCCGGCTCACCTCTTCCTGGAGCTCATTCGACGGGTTGAGGGCGACGACGTCGATCCGGTTATCCTTCGCGAACTGGAGGATATCCCGGTAATAGCCGAAGTCGGAGCCCCAGTTGTCGTACCACTTTGCCGCTTTCAGAAACTCGAGCTCGGCAAGCTCCCCCCGCGTCCAGCGGTCCAGGGCATCCTGCTGGGGCTTGCGGAACATCTCCATCCCGATCGCGATCCTGCCGGGAAAGCGGCGGAACAACTCCCGGATGATGGTGAGCTCGACCCGGTGGGCGTGGATGTTGTCGTGCGTCTCTCCCACGCACACCAGGCGCGCGGCGGAGATCATGCCCATCGCCCCGTCCAGGGACATTTTCAGCCCGGTGGGAACGTGGCGTATCTCTTCCGCCTGAGGCTTCTCCTTCCCGGGATATGGCGCGTCCCATTCCGGCCGGGATGCCGGCCCGTGGACCGCGCACCCGGCCAGCAGGAACGCTCCCAGCAGCGCAAGAAAACCCGTTCTTGTCGTCATCGGCCCATCCCCGGGACGACCGACCTTCCCGATCCCTTTCTTCCCTACCGTCACCACTTGAACAGCTTCTTGATCCCCTCCTTGGTGCCCTCGCGGATGCTGTCCAGACCCTCCCCCTTCTTCTCCTGGGCCGGCTCCTGGTCTCCCCGGGAGGCTGCGTCCTTCGCTTCCTCGGAGGACTGCTTTCCGTAGTCGGCGGCCCGGCCTCCGACAGCCCCGGCCGCCCCCGCGGCTCCCCCGCCCGGGGACCTCTCCGTCTCCGGCCGCATCGTCTCCCCCCGGCGGGGGGTTCCTTTTCCGGACGCGGGCGCCCCTGCCGAAGGTCCGAACGTCATTTTGTCATACGGCACCTTTTCGTATCCCTTCGGCTCCTCGAACAGGGAAGCGGAAATCGTTTTCTTCTCCACCAGGGTCACCTCCTGGACCATGCCCGACCCCCTGTCCACGAACTTCATCGGATATCCGTCCTCCATGATCTTCCGGTACTCCGCCGACTCCTCGACCTCGTCGGAATCCATCCCCATGTTCTTCATCTCCCGGGAAAGATCATCGAACTCCTTCCGCACGGCGGGGCCCATCTCCCCCCTCAGGTCGATCTTCCTCGTCACCCAGATATCCTCGCGCGGACCCCCACCCACGGAAACGCGGTACCCGTCGCATTCGTACCCGGCGACCGTCGCCCCGGAAAGGCGACTCACCGTGGCCTTCCCCTTGGGCCGGGAGGGAACACCGGGGACGGGAATTCCCTGCCGCTTCATCTCGTCCATCGCCTGGCGCGAGGCCTTCATGCCCTCGCGGACCATCTTCTTGAATTCCTCGAACGTCATCACGCTGTACTTTTTCCCCCCGGTGTCGATCGTGATGATCTTTCTCGCGGCGAAGTCCATCACGTGCACGCTGCCGGAAGCCTCCGTGCGGACCCGGTCGCGCTGGAAATAGGACACCTCCTGTTCCGCCTTGCCGCCGGACCCCGAGGTGCGGCTGTGGATCACCCACCCCGCGTCCGCCGTGCCAAGAAGAAGGAAACACCCGATGATCACCACCACGGAACCTGTCGCAACTCTCCTCATCTTTCACCCCTTTCTTTCGCTCTGCCCTCCGGAACCAGGCCCCTGGACGCGAATTCCCGCATGGGAACGATATCTCCCTGGAAAGAGCCTACGACCGCTGCTCTTTGACCGTGGCGCGAAGCTTCTCCATCATATCCGCAAAGGATGATTTCTGCAGAATGCTGTTGAACTGGGACCGGTAGTTGTTCACCAGGCTGATCCCCTCGATGACGACATCGTAGATCCGCCACCTGCCCCCGTCCCCGAGCATCCGGTAATCGACGGGATGCTCCTGCCCCTTCCGGGTGACGACCAGGGTCTTCACCTCGGCGTACGGACCGTCGACTTTCTCTTTGTCGTACCGGATCACCTCCCCCTGGTACGCCTCGATCTTCCCGAGATAGGAGTTTTCGAGCAGCTCCCGGAAAAGTGCGACGAACCGGTCCCGTTCCTCGGGAGTCCTCCCGCGCCAGTTGGGCCCGAGGGAGCGCTTCGCCATCTCCGCGAAGTCGAAGACCGGCGCGATCTCCTTCCGGAGCAGTCCCCGGCGCTCCTCCTTCTTTCCCTTCGTCGCGAGCGAGGGTTCTTTGAGGATCTCGATCGCCCGGTCGATCGTCCCCCGGATCTGCTCGGTGGGTGCGCCTGCGAAGGAGGGGGCGGGGCAGACCCACAGGACTGCCCCCAGGAGCGCCCAGCCCAGAAGGGGGCGCCGAAGGAAGGACTTCGACCCCGCCGGGACCGCCCTACCTGGTGCTTCCATGGATGAATTCACCGATCAGTTCCTCCAGGTCCACGGCGGACTCGGTCTCCCGGATCGTTCCGTTGGAGGGGATCAGGCGGTCCGACGCGCCGGGAGAGAGGTTCACGAACTTGTCCCCGATGAGCCCGCGGGTCCGGATGGAGGCGATGGTGTCCTCCGACAGCCTGACCCCCGTCCGGATCTTCATCAGGACATCGGCTTTGTAGTCGTTAAGCGTGATCGACTCCACCTTCCCGATCTCGACCCCGGCGATCTCCACACTCGCCCCTTTTTTCAGCCCCGAAACCGAGGCAAACTCCGCATGCACGGGCACGTAGTCGCCCCCCACGATCTCCAGTTTTCCGAGCTTTATGGAAAGCCAGGCAAGGCACCCGATCCCGAGAAGGACGAACAGGCCTACGGCCGTCTCGATGTTCAGTCGCTGCATCCCCATCCTCCTACATGAGATGGACCGGCCCCGTGATATCCCCCCGGATCAGTTGCTGAACGAAGGGATTGACGGAATGCACAACCTCCGCCGCAGGAGCCGCCTCGACCACCTTCCCGTCGTGGAGCACCACGACGTAGTGGCTCCACAGGAAGATCTCCGGGATATCATGGCTGATCATCACCATCGTAAAGCCGTGCTGATGATACGTGTGGCAGATAAGATTCAGGATCGAGTTCCGGATGATGGGGTCCAGGCCCGTTGTCGGCTCGTCGAACAGGATGATCTCCGGATCCGTCACCATTGCCCGGGCAAAGGCGACCCTACGGACCATCCCCCCGCTCAGCTCGTCGGGGAATTTTCCCTGGGCACCCTCCAGCCCCACCTGAGCCAGGCGCGAGAGGACGCGCTCCCGGATCTCCCCCTCCCCCAGTTCCGTCTTCTCCCGCAGCGGGAACGCCACGTTCTCGTACACGGTGAGCGAGTCGAAGAGCGCGCCCCCCTGGAAGAGCATCCCGAATCGGCGACGAACCTTGTAAAGCTCCCCCCGGGAGAGGCGGGAGATGTCCACACCGTCGACCAGGACCTGTCCGCGTTCCGGCCGAATGAGCCCGATCATGTGCTTGAGCATCACGCTCTTTCCCGCTCCGCTCAGGCCGATGATCGCGGTGATCCTCCGGCGGGGAATGTCGAGGTTCACCCCATCGAGCACCATCTTCCCGTCGAGGGTCTTCTCGACGTTCACCAGCCGGATGATCGGTTCCCCGTCCGGCGCGGGAAGCGTTTCGAGCCCGCACGGTTCGCAGATCGGGGATTGGTCGCTCACAGGAGCACCGAGGTCAGGAAGTAGTCGCCGACCAGGATCAGCACCGAGGATAGGACGACGGCGGATGTGGTCGACTGGCTGACCCCTTCCGCCCCCCTGCCGGTGAAATATCCCTTGAACGTGCAGACCCACGCGATGATCACTCCGAAGGCAAGCGATTTTATAAGCCCGTTCGCAACGTCATTCCACTCCACGCTGGCCTCCATCTGCCCGAAGAAGACGCCGGCGTTCACCCCGAGGAGCTTTACCCCCACCACGTACCCTCCCAGAATCCCGACGACGTCGAATATCGCCGTGAGCAGCGGCACGGACACAACGGCCCCGAGGAGCCGTGGGGAGATGAGGAACTTGACGGGATCGATCCCCATCGACTCCAGCGAGTCGATCTGTTCCCCGATCCGCATGATCCCGATCTCCGCGGTCAGGGCGGAACCGGCCCGCCCCGTCACCATGAGCGCCGACAGGACCGGCCCCAGTTCCCGGATGAGCGAAAGGGCCACCGCGGATCCTAAGAGGCCTTCCGAACCGAATTTCCGCAGCGTGTAGTACCCCTGGAGGCCGAGGACCATCCCGGTGAACGCCGCCGTCAGGACGATGACAAACACGGACTTCATCCCGATGAAGTGAACCTGCTTCACGATGCCTCGGACCCGGTAGGGAGGAAAGGGAAGGGTCGCGACCGTGGCGTAGAGGAAGATCATCATCCTCCCCATGCCTCTGACCGTCAGCAGAACCCGCTTCCCGATCGATTCGGCCAACGAGACCATCGCGTCTCCCCGGCGGTTGCGTTTCGGGCCTCGATACCGCCTGCGGTTCCTCCGGATCGTGCCGAGAGGAACCTTCTAGTATCTTTAGATCATAATTTCGCGAAAACGTTGCTTTCCCCGCGGAGTGAATCGTCTTGGGGATTCCCGGAACCTAAGGACTACGCTTTATAAATAGGCAACGTATCCGTGCGTGGTTCCCGGTGCCAAGGGGCGTAGCGGGGGATTCCTCGGAGCGTTGGGCGGGGACACTCCTCTCCCGCATCCCGGAGATGAATCAGGAATGTCCCCGGGAAATTGCGTCGAGCGGAATCGGCAGCGAGCGGTCGCAGGTCGCGAGCGTAGCGGATAGGAAGCCGCCCGCGAGCCCCTGGCACCGGGAGGGGAATTGTTGGAGGAGTTTCCCCGGTGACAGATTCCGGCGTGCCGGGACGGCACGGGAGAAACCGATGTCCGGACGTTCTATTTTCGCTTGTCTCTTCGCCGTGCTTCTCCTCTTCCCCCCGGTGAGGACTTTCGCCGCAGAAGAGGGAGAGAAGGCGGCCGCCGGGACCGTCGAGAGCGAAACCGCCGGGGGGGTGACGGATGCGACCCCCCGGGACAACATGGTCACCGATCCGTCTTCCGTGGAGCCATCTCCCGCGGAGGAGCCGTTTCCGCAAGAAACCCCGCCCCCCGCCCTCGCGGATCCCCTCGAGCCGCTGAACCAAGTCCTGTTCGTCGTGAACGACAAGGTCTATTTCTGGGTGATGAAGCCCGTGGCGCGGGGATACCGGGCGGTTGTCCCGGAGGGAATTCGCCTCTCCGTGAGGAACTTCTTCGCAAATATCACGATGCCCATCCGGGTCGTGAACAACCTCCTCCAGGGGAAGATCCGGAACTCCGGGGTGGAACTGCTCCGGTTCGGCATCAACACGACGGCGGGGATCGGGGGGCTCTTCGACCCCGCGAAGAACGACTTCCACCTCGACCCCCGGGACGAGGACCTCGGCCAGACCTTCGGAAAATACGGGCTCGGGCACGGGCTGTACATCGTCCTGCCCATCCTTGGGCCCTCGAGCCTGCGGGATGCGGCAGGGCTGGCGGGGGACTCTTTCCTCGACCCGGTCAACCACGTAGGGGACACCGAGGTCCTCATCGGCGCAAAGGCGCTCAAGGCGGAAAACGAGGTGTCCCTGCGGATCGGGGAATACGAGGATCTTACGAAATCGGCCCTCGACCCGTACGTCGCCGTTCGGGACGCCTACTCCCAGTACCGGTCGAAGAAGGTGAAGGAATAGCCAACGGGAATCGTTTCGGCGCATCCCGGCGCTTGTGCTTTTCACCGGTTTTCACTACGCTTGAGCACATGAGGCCTGGAGACACCCACACGGAAATCCTATGGTCGGACCCATGGATCGGGGGCCGGAGATGAAGAGATCCCGACGATATTTCGTAGTTGAGTTCCTGCTTGTCTTCTGTTTTTCCTTTCTCGCGGGATGCGCCACGTTCCCTCCCCCCAAGGAGGCGATCCCATCCTCCCGGACCTACGGAAACCAATACACCGATGTGTGGGAAACCGTTCTCGTATCTCTTTCGGAACAGAACATCCAGGTGAAGTCCATGGAAAAGGAGTCGGGGAGGATCGTCGCGGAGGATCGCGACATCGAACTGCGGCAATTCGAGTTGGGCAGGTACGATTCGAGGTACTGCTTCTGCGGAAGCCCGAACCGGTACCACGTACTCCGGGGACTGGTCGGAGAGTACACGATTTCCGTCATCCGGGGAACCGGACTCCGGACCACGGTGAGAATCGACGCGTCGTACCGGGCTTCCCAGTACACGGACGAACGGTTCTCCGAATGGCTCCCCTGCGCCTCGAAGGGGGTCTTCGAGCCCTTCTTCCTGGAACAGGTGGAATCCCGCCTGGGAGCCACGAAGGGACCTTCCCGCAACCTCGACTGGTGGAAACCGAGCAGGGGATACTGAGCCCGCCTCCGTGCCTAAAAAATAGACAACGCGTTTATCGGCAAGACAGGCTTGGCGCACCGACCATATTCCACAACCCTGTCAACAGGAATTCCGCAAAATCTGTGGAAAATTCCGTAAAACGATTAAATTTTCCGCTTCTTGCTGTTTTTCCCATAACCTTGAAAAAGATCGATGATAAAGAAGATTTTGAGGGAAACCGGGGCGTCCTTCATTCCCGGGGCGCGAAATTGCGGGGGGAAACGCGGATTTTATCAACACCCTCCCTGACCGGGACAATCAATCCCGATGGCCGCCATCCGAACAGGGGATCATGCACGGGGTCTTTTTCCGGGAGAAACGCGGGTTGTAAACAACGGTATAAACGGGGGGGTCAGCCTTTGGGGGGCTTGCCGCCCGTGGGACCGACCGGCATGGGGAAGGGCGTTATGTTGCACGAAGTCTCCGCGGCGGCGATGATCTTGTTCACCCCCTCCTTTTCCACCTCGTCGATCCGCACGATCGCCTGCAGCGGAATGTAGGTCCGTTTGACGCTCGCGAATTCCGACTTGAGCTTCTCCTCCGAGGGGTCCACGAGCATGCCACCTCGCTCCCCGAAGAGAATATCCTCCACCTCGACGAACGAGTACAGATCGCCCTGGCTTACCTTCCGGGCATGAAGCTCGTAGACGTTCCCTTGGTTATGGAAGATCACGCGGTAGGCGCGCTTGGATTTCATGGTTTCCGGTCCCTCCCCGCCAGTTGCAATTATACACTCATTGCCGGCCGGGACGCGATGAAAGAACCGGGGGTTCGTGCCGGGGCGTTTCCGTTTTATGCCGATTCCGAACAGCCGCACCCGGAACTTCGTCCCCTCCCGGGTGACAAGAGTAAGGGTATCGCCGTCGGCCACCCTGGAAACCCTTCCTTCCTGCGATCGGAGAATGGCGGAGGAGGGAATAGAGGGACGCGAGCAGGTGTCATTTCGTCATGTCATCCTCGGTCAATCCATATCGGTTAGAAGGAAGCCGTCACCTTCACACGGAAGGTCCTCCCGTCCTGTATGATGACATCCTGCAGGTGTTCCGTGGACGCCGGGTCTCCGTACCCCCTGTCGAAGAGGTTGTAGACGGATGCCGACAGAGCCACTCGTTCCCACAGACGCGGGGTCGACAAGGTCAGGTTGGTCACACAGAACCCGTTTGTCCG
>Ga0209002_10003067_pt1 | contig 13313 bp, 20 predicted proteins | sample Rifsed16ft2_FD_184010 | JGI IMG/M metagenome (GOLD analysis project Ga0209002, IMG submission 184010) | Soil microbial communities from Rifle, Colorado, USA - sediment 16ft 2 (version 2) | ecosystem: Environmental > Terrestrial > Deep subsurface > Rock core/Sediment | place: Rifle, Colorado...
AAATTTTAACCATACGCTTATGATAAATTGCATCTGGAACTTCATGTGTAACCAAAATATCAACTAAATTAAACCAATTTTCAGGCTTATTAGTAGCGTGATTAGTCAAAATAGATGGCTTTTTGGTTTTATTCAGGAATTCAAGATAAGAGAAAGATGCTTGTATCCCATAATAGTAATTTAAGTGTATTAAATCACAATTTTGAGCCATTTTTACTGCCAAATCCAGTTTTGAATTTGGATTAATTGGAACATATTGAATATCATCTGGCGCATATTTGATTAAATCTTCGCCATATGTAGCAATTCCACACGTATCACTAATATTCCCAATTAATGCAATCTTCAATTAAATGTCGTTCCTATCCATTCATCAAATACCTTAACAGCTTCTCCAGATGTTCCATCTTCATATGCCTTTTCAATAGGTAAGCATCCAAGCTCCATAATTTGTCTCAAAGATTTTTTGGGATATGGATCAATATATTTATGGAGATAGCGAGTGCAAATATTATCAGAAACAGCTATAGGTCTTTGTGCTGTGATAGCAAAATCTATTGATCCTGGAAAAGTCCCTTCAGTGACTTGATCTCTCCCAGCATGATAAAAGAAGATATTCAAATCACTTTGATTCAGCCATTCAGGGATGTAATCATGATCCATAAAATTATCAGTAAATTGAATTTCCACATTAGGTCTATTACAAGATCCAAGCATAGAACTCATAACAGCATTGGAATTGCTTCGAGAATCAGGCGGAAAGTGGATTCTAAAAATGGCTCTATCAAATTCACCAGCTACGGCGTTGTACATGCCTGGAATATCTTTATATCCAGATGGTAAACCATATGTAGAGATAACAGGTCTTTTCATATTAACTGGTCTTGGAACAAAATCTCGTTTGGGAATAATCCTGGGTAGAAGTAAAACAGTTCTATCTCCACCAGCATCCATAGAAGTGTCAGGTATGATCATATAATCGAATAACTGCCGCTGGGGTTCACCCTGAACGCCATAATGGGCAGAACTTCCTATATGGCAAGGGCTATTCCAAGGCTGAGAACGAGTCTCGTAATTAACCATTAGTTTGGGAATGGTGATGGATTGAAAAAATTCTAATGGGAGATAGGCCATTACTTGAAAGTGATAATTAAAGAGAATTAAATCAAATTCTTTATTTATGTCGTAAGGAGGGTATATTCGTCCACCTGATGCCGAATTAAAAAAAGTGGTTTCAATACTTTTACATTCTTGTAAAAACTCATTTAAACTTAGACCTAATTGAAAAAATGAGCATTGTGGAAAACTATTGTCGGCTGAAAAGAATAAGAGTTTTTTCATCTAAAGTGTAAGTCTTCTATTACTGCTAACAATCTCCACCTCTGGGAGTGGGAAGATAAAAGTTCCACCTGATTCTAAGAATGCAGCCTCTCTCACCAAAAATTCTTCTTTGAAGCTATAGGGAAGCACCAAGAAGTAATCAGGCTTAGCCTTACGAGCAGTCTCTTCATCAGTGATAGGAATACCAGTACCAATAGTGACTTTTCCGTATTTATCAGGATTTCTCTCTGCGCATCCATCAATAAGGGTTTTATCCAATCCACAGTATTGGAGGATAACTTGACCACGAGTGGATGCTCCATACACCCAAATTGATTTTCCACGAGCCTTTTCACCAGTAACGAAAAGATTCAACTTTGATCTAATATTGGTTGCGTGATTATAGAAAAGATCGTATGGCTTTCTTGTATTTAATTCCATAGCAGCTTCTCTGGCGCGAACAGATGCAATTCTCTCTTCAGCTCCAGGAAGTGGCTGAATTGTAGACGGTTTGCGTCTGATGTATGAGCGGAAGCTTCCACCATTTACACCATTTATCTCCACATCAATAATCTCTAATTCATGTTTATTAAGGAGAGATTCAAATGCCTTAAATGAATAATATCCAAGATGTTCATGTGAAATATTATCAAATGTAAGATTCTCCAGCATTGTAGTCAAATAATTTTGCTGATCTATCCATATCCCATCTACGTCCAGCGAAGCTCTAATATCTTGTAAAAATTGAGATGGATCATCTAAGTCATAAAACATTGCACAACTAGTAATAATTTTAGCAGTATCACCTTTATATGTAAAATAGTCATTATAGCTACGATACCATTTTACTCCGCCAGATTGCATATATACATTGGCTGATGGTTCAAATCCAATTTTCTTTACAAAATCTGGATAAAAAGATGCTAACGTTCCATCATTAGATCCAATATCGATGATCTTATCGCCTTCCTTCAATTTAACAACTTCTTGGGCCTTCATAACCACATCTTGAAGGGCCAACCTCATAGTGTTGTTGATGCCGCTTTTATACCAATATACAGGTCTTCCATAAATAGAATTTTGATCCACAGTATGTCGTAATTGAACAAATTCGCAATTTTTACATAACACTAAGGTAAGCGGCATAATAATTCCATCTTGGGCCATCTCTGGCGATGGAAAGTCAGTTAACCATTGATCACCTAAAGAAAATAAATCATCAATATCAGAAGATTTACACGCTCTGCATTCAGTTATTTCTTTATATGAACGACGCGCATTAACTTGGAGTTCACTCACTTTATTAGCCACATTACTTCCTTTCATATGACTTAATACTATCAATTTCTTTAGCTTGCCCAAAAAATGAATCAATTTCTTTGACCAATTTTGAACGTTCTATATTGGTCATTTGTGCTAATCTAGCATATTTAACAACTTCTTCATCAGAAAGATTCTCGTCCATTATTTTATCTTGGGCATGCCAGCATTTTTGTGAAGTAGTTATTAACCTATCAATAAGTTCACCAATGGTTAAATTCAACTATTTAGCATCCTTTCTAAATGCCCATCTAGCCTACTAGCAAAATTTTGTGGGGACCATAAATCATATAGTTTTTGAATTGTATCTCCAGATTTCATTATTTCCTTTAATGAACTTAATGGATAAGGATTCTGGTACTGAGTAAAGTGCATAGTACACTCGTTATCCGAAACAGCAATAGGGCGTTTAGCGGCAATCGCATCATCTAATGTAGATGGAAGATTGCGGAGATGAGTCTGATCACGACTTTTATCATAAAAAAAGATATTTAAATCACTATCATTTAACCACTTCATAAGCTGATCAAATTCCATAAAGGACTCTGAATAAACTACTTCAATTCCAGGTTTGGCCTTTTGAGCCGCTATTTCTGATCTTCGACGTATTTCAGAAAGACCAGCTCCAGGAATGTGGGAACCAGGAGAAAAATTAATCCTGAAAGTAGCTTGATCAAATTCTTGATTAATAGCATCCATTATTCCATCTATTGACTTGCGATCATCTGGTATCCCAAAAGTTGAAATAATTGGATTATCTATGTTTACATCTCTGAAAGAGAAGTCAGTTCTGGGAACAATTCTATCAAACTGCCATATGGAATCATCATCTGTTTTTAAAAGTGGATCAGGATATATGGCATAAGTAAAGCTATTATGCCAATGTGATACTTTATTAGCCATTTTTGGCATATCCCAAATAAGTCCAATGGTAGGGATAGTTATTTCTGATTGAAGTTTTGGTGATATATTTGCCATAGTTGTGGAATGATAGTTGAATATTACAAAATCATAGTTATTGATGTAATAAGGTATTTCTATGTCTGACGATGCGTCACAATATTCAATGTCTGCAACTTTAGAAAGTTTCATTGAATCATATGCTGACAAACCACGGTAATAAATAGAGCAGACTGGTTTATTTTTATCAGCATTTATGAAAATTCCATTAAACAATGAATTCTCGTTTCTTCAGAAGTCTCTGGATTCTCCCTGTATCCACCCATTTTTTCTGAAACGTCTTAAATGTTTTCAAATTTACATCTAAATTGTGGCCCCTAGTAGCAGATTCATAGTGAATAGCAGCAGATTCTGGTTGATAGCAGATTTTCTTACCAGCTTCTAACGCCCGTAGACAAAAATCTGTATCGCTATAGTTTTCACCATGAAAGTCAGGATGGAATCCCTCTAGATTATGAAATAACCTTTCGTTTACCAACGTCAAAGAAAAGGTTACGCAAGGCATTTCCTTAAATACATTCGCTTCTGGAAGATTTTCTGATTGGAATCGAAAGCAATGATTTGACATCCATCCATGCTGTGGAAGGAATTCCATTCCTGCGTGCTGAATGGTCATATTTTCATAAAGAAGTTTTGCACCAACAACAAAATATCCTTGATCATAGGCTTTTAGCATTGGATTTATAAATGGCTGAAAGAAAAACATATCATCATTAATAAAGAGTAATTTATCTCCACTAGCAGCATCAGCAGCACATTTAAAGGCAAAAGCTGAACCTTTATGTGGTCCGTATATGTATTTGACTCCAAGCCTGTCTAGAATAGGGCCAACTGTATCAGATTGAAATTCATTATCATTTACCACAATAACTTCATAATCTTCATCGCAATCTCTCATCTGAACCAAGAGGCTGCCATATGCCTGTGGGAAAAGATCAATCCTAGATTTGCAAGGGAGTAAAACAGAAATCAAGACATATAATCCAAAATTTTATCCCAGAACAATTTCCCTGAAGATAAACAAAGAGAAGCTGTTTCTTTTGGATCTGTATCAAAACTAAGAATGCCCAGCTTACCTGAAACTTCTAAACTCATACCTGCTAAAATTGCCTCAGCCAGCACTCTCCCGAACGGATGAGAAGCGCGACCATTGTAAATCATTTTTCTGTGCTGGGTATAAAGTCTTGGCACGGAATCTTTAGAAACTGGTCCAAAAAATTTGGCATATGCTGTATCAGTCTTGGCCTCTTGGGATGGTACACCAAAGCCATAAAAATGGACAAGACGCTTCTCTGCTTCACCTATACGGATAGAGATATCAATTCCCTCTCCAGGATTAAATGACCCCACCCATAATTCTGCGTCTACAGGCTCCAAATCTAAATCTGTTTTGTAATCACTCTCTACAATAGATGGCGGTATAACTTCTTTAATACCATTTACATGCACAGAAGAATGCAAGGGTGATTGATAGAACACCACTTTGGATCCAAATGGAGCTACATCCCATTGATGAGCATAAAAGAATATTGGCTTTAATTTAGACGTGCCAGACTTTAGAGTTTTTGAGAATAATGGAAGATTTTTAGGAACAGCAGCAGTATGAACAATAAAACTATCACATTCTTCAGGTTTAGTCAGATCAATATCAACAAGTTCAATTCCCTCAGGTTTTGCATCTTTAAAATTCTTTATAGTGAATTGACGTCCACCATGAAAACATGTTTCATCCGTGACCCATCCTACTCTTGGCATCCTTGAATCCTTTCTCCTTGGATTATTGTACTATGAAAAATGAATAAGGGCTACTTTGGTAGCCCTTATTGTCAGCAGATTGAAAAGAAATTAGCCTAGCGTACCACTCGCATTGATGAAGTAAGTTGTTCCATTTGACTTGAAATAAATACGCTGTGTTCCAGCAACCATAACACCACCATTAGCATTAAGCGTAGTGGTGCCTGGAGCTGCTGTTCCATATGGAGCATTGATCTTGCCAGTTGTTATATTAATAAGACCAGTAACTGTTTGTGTACCAGCAAGCGTCTCGGCTCCATTTTGTGAAGTTGTCCCAGTGACTTCCAAGTCACCGTTGACCGTCAGCTTGCTGACTGAAAAAATACGTGTTCGAAACTTCTCGATGGCCATTGTTCAGCCTCCTTGGGCTTCGACTCCCTCATAAGAGGGGCCAATGGATTATACCTTTGCGAGTTCCTCATGTGCAGCAACATGGCTCCGATAATTCTCTGGTGGAACCTTATTGTTACAAAATGAGCAAACATCGTAGTGCATAGCTACATGCTTACTGTAGCCAGCTGTGTGGCCAAAGGTCTTACCACACTTGATACATTCACTCTCGTACTGTTTCTTAGCAGCCCACGGCAGAACGTATCCAAGGCGAATGAGTTTTTCATCATTTGGCATCCCGGCCATTTCAACGATCTCGCCAAGTTCAAACCGAATATTATCTGTATAATCAAATTCTCTCTTGGCGATATAGCGCTGTCCTAGCATATCTTCCTCCCATTGTTTAATTGAATCGTCAATAACTGGCTTGATCGGTTTGGTGGAAGAGCCTACCGCTTCCAGTAGGCTCTCTTTCCCACCCCATTTTGCCTTCATACGTTCTGACTGAGCTTTACGAGCTTCCTTACTCCACTTCTTAGCCATATTCTTACGCTACAACTCCGTTCATAAAGTTGCCCAGGTCAGCCGCAACTGCCTTCTGATCAAAGTAGGACAGACCTTCAATACGGTCAGCCATATTACGATCAAGTCGCAGCCTTCGAATGTACTGAAGAGCACCGCCACCAAAAGCACTCCACGTAAAGGTGAGTCCAGCCGTAGGAGTTCTTGGACCAGCGTTTGGCTCTACATACAAAAGAAGAACGTGCTTGCCCCAAATATCCGCGAAGCTGGATGAAGCAGCACCTTCAACTGATGTATCGACAATAGCCTGGCCAATATGAACCTTGCCTGCATCTATATCAATAAGAGAAGCAAACAGGTCTTTCGATACCATGCCCTTTTGGGTGTACTTGATACGATCAATAAAATCTGGGTGGTTCTTCAGCGAACTCCACACAGCCGCACCCATAATAACAGTATTAGGGCGTTTTCCTGTCGTAATGCGCATATTATTCATCTGAGTCTCGATATCGACAATCGGGTCAGATGTCCCATAGGTGCTCCACAGAACTGAAGGAGTAGCGTCCGAACCAGTTGCTGTCCAAACACCTGTCGTGAAGAAATCAGCAACCCACGAACGCTCACGCCGAAGTGCGAGACGATCAGTGACATACTCAGTTGCTTCTTGATCTGGACGAAGTGGATTGTCAGCGTTTGCTCGTACTTCATCGGCAACGTCCAAGTGGAAGGCGTAGTTGTCGCAGAAGTACGAATCGGTGCTCAGCCCGTAGCCAGAACCGAACGACTCGGCACCGGGAGCACGAAGCTGAGCAAGGTCGCGGAACCAGAAACTCTTGGTATAAGTGAAATACTTATCCGACTGCTTTTGGACTGAGACAATCGGAAAGATTTGGTCCGCAATATAATCAAGGTTTGAATATGCTAGACTGTAATTAGTTAAGATTGCATCAATGTGCACATCTTTGCTGTCAGGCTGTGGCATTTAGGCACCCCTTCCTGCGTGCGTCAGGAAGATAGAAACTACCTCCCCTGCTGTCGTAACTGTATCAAGGGCAAATCCAAGAGTGTAGGAGGTGGTGACGCCAGTGCCCACGCCTGAAGCCTGAGACGAAGCGTTGGTGGTAACAAGTGAACCATTCCCAAGAGCGCCGCCACAAACAGCCTTGCTAACACCTTGGACTCGAACTGTCGCAGCCTGAAGAGAACCTGGCTTGTTCTGGAGAACACCCACAGGGTTATCTGTCGTTGCTGAACACGTTCCGATTTGCAAAGCAGCGGTCGTGTCAAGCTTGACAAGGTAAAACTGGAGCGTACTCAGGTCTGCATTTGCCTTAAAGGCTAAATCCATCAGCGGTACTTCAATTGCCATCTGTTAGTCCTCCCTGCTGCGGTTTGCGTAGGCAGAGTTGCGATACTCGTCCCACAAATCTTCTCTCTCAGCAACCGCCTTCGCAAAAGCATCATTGAAGGTAAGTTTCTCATTACCACTCTTCTGAATATAGCCATTTGCAATTTCGGAAAGTTGCTGGTACGCACTTCCACCAGAACTAGTCCCGTAACCACTCGAACCAGTCTCCCTGAAGGTTCCAGCCTTACGGATAGTCTCTGATCGCGCCTTTTCGCGCTTCACAACCTTATCAAATTCCTCTGGCGAGCACTTTGCCTTCATAAGACGGAGGTATTCCTTGTTCTCGGTGGAATCACCAACGAGGGACTTGGAAATTTCCTCAATCTCACGTTCAACCTTCTCACCAATAAGCATCGCATTGCTCTTGCGAATATCTTCAAGCTCTGCCTTGGTCTCATCGAGAGACTTGCGCAGCGGTTCCTCAATTTGCTTGGCAATATCTGGAACCATAGACTTGATTACGTTAGCAACTTCAGTCTTTTCCACTTTCTTCTCACCAAACTGACTTTCAAGGCTAGCTAACGCAGCTTTGGCTCCCTCAGAATTTGCACTCTTAAGGATGGCCATAACGCCCTTAATCAGCTCCTCATCCTTCTCCCCGCTACCAGACGCCTTGTCGTCAACCTTGGCGTCGTCAACCTTGACGTCATCTTTCTTGACGTCATCTTTCTTGTCCTCGGCCTTTTTGACGTCTGCTCCACAATCTGAACACTTACCACCACTCATTGAATCATGCGCACATGCTTTGTTTACGTCCTTCTTATCTTTCTCGTCATCCTTGACATCTGTATTGTCTGCCATACCACCACCTTCTTCTGACTTGACTATGAGATATCGCTTTTGGATGGCTGGCGAGCCAACCAAATGTACACCACTTATCTCCATTTCCTTAAGTTCTGCTACCATTTTGACCCCATTTTGTTAATTGACAACTTATTCATACTATATGTTCAAATAAAAGTAAAGTAATCAGTTTGGTATTTTACCATCTTCAATAAGTGCTTTAAATATATCTGTTTTATCTGAATATAATTCATCTGCAATAATATCTTTGTTTTTATTTGATTTATTTATGATTTCTGTTTTAATTGCTGCTAGTTTAATGAATTTGTCTATTCCAATACCCCACAACGTTCCAAGTTTAGACGCGGGGAAATTGCCTGATTCCAGTTCCTTTACTAATTGTTCGTACACCAATTCAACGATGCGAGCTACGTTTACTTGAAGATTAGAAATTGTTCTTTCATCTAAGATAATTAGAGTTTCATTGCTGCTTGATATCCACTTTCTAAGAGTTGGTTCAGTTGGTGAAAACCCCCACCTATTATTCAGTTCACGCTGAGTTGAAATTATCGATCCGCCCTCAGCCATAAAAACTGATAATGCTTCGGAAATTTGTTCGACAGTATATTGCCTTTGGGTATAAGTGCGACGTTCTTCAAGTTGTTTCATTGATATAAGTATTCTATAACCTGAAAAAAAAGGAAAGGGCCAGCATTTGCTGGCCTTTTCCTAACTCAAATTTAAATTTGTTAAACTGGTTCTGCTTGATTCATTCGTAATGCAGCTTCAGCTAAAAATTTTAATTGATCCTTTACAAAATCCAAATCCTTATACACATGGTGCTTAAAAAGTCTTGGATGTGATGACCCTTCAACTTCCCAATGCATAGGGATTAAATCAAATTCTTGCGTACAATCAAATCCTATCCACCATTCACCTTGCTTTGGATCAGGTGTAAACGGATTGTGACCTGTGTAAGTTATCTTGCGATTTTTAAGAATTCCAAGTTCATTAAAAATAGCTTGATCCACACTAAACCATGGATGATTTTGTGGAACAACTATATATCCAAGCCAAGTCTTCATAGTTCGTTGGCGTTTGCATACACATTTAAATCCTAAATGATTAAAAATATAATCACTTGGCTCATCTTCCCATTTCTTCTCCATAAACCCTCCATCCTATTGTTTATTTATCAATAATTGTTATTGCACTCAAAAAGTATATCTAATGAATTTATTTGCGTCTACTTTACTCACTTAAACTCATCCGCTATAATTAGTTTAGAAAGACTAGATTGTTCAAGGAGAAGTGATGAAGCTTGCAAGAAAGCGCCCAACTGAATCACCTGCTACTACAATTCCCAAGCCAGACCTAGAAAAGCAACCCAAAGCTATTCAATTCTATAATAACCTCATACAGCTAGATCACGAGATTAGCCTATGTAAACGACTTCCTGAAATGAGGTCACAGCAACTTCAGCTAGAAAAAATGCGTATTACCCAGGAAAAGTTTCTAAAGGCTTGTATGGCTGGATTCGATCCATACAATCGCATGCCATCAGGATGGTACAACGGATTTATTTCAAAACCTGCTGGAGCTAACAGTGGCTATCGCATTTACAAGCGTGCTCTTCCAGGAAAGATCATCGACGCATACCTACGTGCCAAGGAGCTAGATGTCTTTGATATGTTTGAAGTATGGAGTGCTAATTCAACCATATTCCAAGACGTTCCAGCAACTCCTAAAGTTGATCCAGTCCTTGTTGGATGGATTGGACGGGGCCCAACTGTTCATGATGGATCTGTCTCTTTCTGGGAAGGCTTGGCATACCAGCCGTTTCTTATCGGTCAATGGGATCTGGGGTCTGACTTGTTAGCATCTGGTTTACTCTCACTTCCAGAACCAGCTGCTGAAGTTTCTGATGCCACCAAATCTCCACGAATCACTACAGCGCTAACTGAATATCCAGGCAGAATTACGCCAACCTTCATGCTAGACTAAATCGTGCCTCTAGACCATCCGTATCAGTAGATGGGTTTACTTTTACAATGAACAAGATTCGTCTGATATACATGGAAGACGATAAGGAAATTGGGCAGGTTGACCTGCTTGAAGATCATGAGCTGACAAACCTGAAGGTCTTGCCAAAACGGCGCAGAGAGGGGATCGCACATATGCTGGTACAACTAGGGGAAGTTGTGGCACAAGAGATGGGATACTCGCGAGTATTCGCAACCACAGCTATGGATAATGTTGCCAGTCGCAAGCTTTGGGAGAAGCGAGCGTATAAACAATACTTTAAGTATGAGAAGATATTTGATGCCTAAGAAGCAATCCATCTCAGTCCGGATCATTGCGCAGAACAAGGGGCCTAGACCTAGACCTATTGGATAGGATATACTCCTAGTTGGGGTCGCCGGGAGAGCTACCCGTTAGGCAAGAAGGGGTGCCAAGAGGGCTAACAGGTTTTTTAGGCAGCTTGCTGTCTTCCTTACTGTGAAAGGGTGCGCACATCACCCTGCCCCTTTTAGCCCAAAAAAACAGCTAGGAGTTAGTTAATGGATGAACAATTCAAGCTGTTTCGTGGCGTTCGGTCATATCACCTAATACACGATAAATTAGGCACTCGAATACGAGGAATGTATGGAACCATTTGGGACGAGTCGAGACTAACTGCCTCTTGTAGAAATTCTCAGGATTTATGTAGAAAACATCTACGGAATAAGTCGTCGGCTTGTCGTTGTGGCATTTATGCTCTTTATAATGAAGAGATAGCACAACAATATCCATCCATAATTTATGGAGACGTAGTAGGATGGGGAGCTATTGTTCACGCGGAAAAAGGATGGAGAGCAGAACACGTTCGCATTGATAGACTTTGGATAGATATATCATGTATCGATTGTACTGGTAATATTACAAAATCTGATTGGTTTATCAATACTCATCAATCCTTTTTGTGTAAAGACCACTTAACACAAAATATCATAGCTGAATCCAAATTGCGCAATTATGTATCAGGAACTAGAACCCAAGAAATTTTAGATGAACTTTCTCAACGCTATACAGAAACAGAAATAACTCTAGGAAGCCCATTCGTCAAGAATCTCGTATATGACTACCGCCAAAGATAGACTTGACAGACTTATCCAAGAAAATCCAAACATCGTCTATGAGACTACACTAACACGTCTTGGTGAATTATGTGGAGTCTCTAGAGAGCGTATACGCCAACTTCTTCCAAAGGCTGCCAAAAAACGGTTGGCTAAGACAAAAGAAGAAAAAATTGCTAAACTATATAAATTCATGGAAGAGCATCCTGACGCTATGTATGCCTATTCTAGATATGGCCCAGGAATGCCAAATTCCCAAATAGCAGCTGCTCTTGGAATGAAAGAGCAGACTCTCAAAGTTCTTCTCGCAAAATTGGGTATCAAACGGAAGTCAAAATATGAAGGAATGACTTCAGCTGAGATATATAGATGGAGATACCACAATATCCCTGGAAGAAAAGAAAAACAAAAACGAGCAACTTATGAATATATGAACCGAAGTAACTACAAGGAAACTCATAAAGAGAATTTCAAAAAGGCAACCGAGCGCTACCAAAATAAAATTTGCGGAACCCGCCAATGCCCTGGGTGCTTTGAATACATGCCGTTTAAAAACTCACAAAAGAATAATACATATTGCTCCCGCAAGTGCTATGCTAGAGTTGTAAGGGCCAATAAGGAACTTCAAAGATATGGATAGTTTTACAGCACTTCAGAAAATTGAACAACTAGCTACTTTCAAAGACGATTGGGATTTTCAAGACGGTAAGGCTATCCATCCTGATGCTGTGACTATGGCCAAATATTTAATAGAACATTATCCAGCCCCAGATTTTATTGGTCCAACTCCTGGCGGAGAAATAGGAATGGAATGGGGCGGTGATAAACTCAGTGTGTATATGGGGGAAGAAGGATATTCATATCTATATTGCCCCACACCAGATCCACGAAGTTTTATCGATAAAGAAAACGCTACACCTGAAGAAATTGAAGAGCTAATTAGGCGCGTAAAGGCTCCCTAGACTACAACCTATTGAATAGATTAAGATTAGGGGGAGAGGGGAAGTATGATGTAGCTAAAAATTGGGGAGGTCAGGATTGGCTGAATTCAATCCGTTCGACAATAGCACTTGGAAGGAACCAAGTCTTTTTGAGAATCCAGAAACAAGAGAGCATTTAATAGGCTTAATTGAAGCGTTTATCTCCAAAAACGAACAGTGGTCGTTCATGCTAGAATTGGCCCATAGATTGGAGGGAACCAAATCCTCATTAAACTTTTATAGAACTCTTCATAGAAAGCCTGATCTCAAGAAACTTGTGGATTGGCTGTTATCTTCTGAGCCAAGGCAAGAACGGGCATCTATAGCCATTCGCAAATGGTTGCGACTTAAACGTTGTCCTGGCTGTGGCAGTTTAATAGATGAAACCGAATTGATTGATCCACCAGAATTTAGCTGGGAAGAGTTTGCTAACCAAGAGGAATGAATAATGGAACAATGTGCCAATTGTACAAATCCAGTTTCTGAAAAAGCTGTTCAGCTTAATCACGATCTTTATGAGCAGCTAAATATTCATAACAGCATGGAAAAAGATTATATTGCCGAAAAATTGATGGAAGCCATTGGAGAATACGACATATTTAATGAAGATACTGAAACCGAGACTATTTTGAACAGTCTTTGTGGAGCTTGTTTTATATCTGCTCTTGTACAAGGACTAATGTGGTTAAACGAAGGCATAGCCGAGGCTCTGGGAGTAAAAGATTAATGAATATCCTGTTTCTACTGTCTTTAATGACAATACCAGCAACCATTTTCGCA
>Ga0209002_10003077_pt1 | contig 13295 bp, 13 predicted proteins | sample Rifsed16ft2_FD_184010 | JGI IMG/M metagenome (GOLD analysis project Ga0209002, IMG submission 184010) | Soil microbial communities from Rifle, Colorado, USA - sediment 16ft 2 (version 2) | ecosystem: Environmental > Terrestrial > Deep subsurface > Rock core/Sediment | place: Rifle, Colorado...
TGGAGAATGCATGAAAAGGATGCTGGTCGCGTTCGTTGCTGTGGTACTTGTTCTATCCCCCGGCTGCCCGGTCCGGTCGCTCTCGCCTCTGTTTTATGACGGAGAGATTGTTTTCGATCCGACACTCATAGGGATGTGGGAGAGTGTGGAATCGGCTGAAACCTTCGCGTTTGAGAAGTGGGGAAATAAGAAATACATCATGATGGTAAAAGGGAAAGACGGGGATACGACGGTGTACAATGCGGAGCTCGGAAAACTCGGTACGACATGGTTTCTGGATCTGTATCCCGGCGGTAATCGCAACGATTATGCAGACATGCCGACGCACATGATTGCCAGGATGGATCTTGGCAAAGACACCATGCGAATGGCTATGCTCGAAGGAGATTGGATGGAAAAGATGATCGAGAGCGGAAAACTCACGATCTCCCACTGGCGCAACAATCGAGAAATGGTCCTCACGGCGTCGACCGATGAACTTCAGAAGGTCGTCATTCAATATGCCAATGATGAGAAGGCGTATCCGGACACGTCGGTTCTTGTGCGACAGAAGAAGTAAGAATTCAGAATCCAGAAGTCAGAAGTCAGAAGTCAGAGGTCGGAGGTCAGCGGTAGACCCGCCAAAAAGACGGCGGGCAGGCGCAACCTTTCCCTGCTTTTCGCGGGGATGACGTTGCGGTAACAATGTGTTGATGGAGTCATGTGGTCATCGGGTCATGGGGGATCGGATTATAGGGATATCGGGAGATGTGAATTGTCAACCCCAGGAGGAATGAGATTGCAACGCCAGCGATTCTTCGTCACAGTGTTCCTACCGCTTCTGCTTCTTCTGGTCTCCTGCGCGGACCCTGTCGAGCGGCGGGTGAGAATCACGAAAGCCGAACTCCTCCGAGGAACGGAGGTGAGTGCGTCTGCAAGGATCCATACCTTTGACGGTTCTGTGTACCTCGCCAGGAAGGGATTCACCATCAGGAACGACACGATTTCGGGGTCTGCACAGAAGTACGATCTGACGCGCCTGTCCGACTCCGAACGGGAGTGGCAGATTCCCATCGACAGCGTTGCAGGCGTGGAATACTTCGCCGTTGAAATGCCCGGATTGCGGGAGGTAGGAAATGCTGTCTCCGCCACAACATTCACCGTCTACTCGTTGGCCGGTTCTCTCGTCCTCCTCAAAGCCCTGTTCGGGTCGTGCCCGACCTTTTACACCTACGACGGTGAGGCACCGGAACTGGAGGCCGAGGGATTCTCCTACAGCATCGGAAAGTACTTTGAAGCGGGCGATCTTGACCGGCTTCACGTCGATCCTTCCTCCGGCGCTCCGTTGCGGCTGGACATCAGAAACGAGGCCCTCGAAACGCACTACATCAATCAGGTCGAAGTCCGATATCTCGATCACCCCGCGGGGACAGAGGCGTATCCGGGTGTGGAACCGGGGACGGTGCACATACTGAAACCGAGGCCCCCTGTCTCAGCTGTGACCATGAGCGGCCGAAATGTCCTTGGGGCGGTCATCAGGCGAGACGCAGAGAGCCATGAAAGCGATGAGGAAACAACAAGCGGCCTCCTTCCCAAAGGCACGCTAGACTACATCGAATGTGAATTCGGGAATCCTGGCGGCAGTTCCGTGATCACGGTTGCGTTGCGGGGCCGTAATACTCTCCAGAATACGGTCTTATTGTATGACGTCATGATGCGCAACCAGGGGTCATTGGTGTTGGACTGGATAAGCAAGGTCAATGAGAACCCGCTCTATTCCTGGCGGCTCTATCGGTGGTATAAAGAGCATTCCGGCGTTCAGGTGTTCGTTGAGCACGACGGTGAATTCGAATTGGCGGAACGGATTTCCGACACCGGCCCGATCGCGTGGAAGGAGACGGCGGTGCAGATTCCGGTCGATCCCGGGAGCAAGACCGTTCGCATCCGCTTTGCCTTTCTCCCCGAAAGCTGGGCTATCGACTGGATCGGGTACGACGACCAACGGTACGATGTGAGCGAACTGACCGGCTTCGCTCCGGCAGCTGCGACAAATAACAGGGAGACGGACAATCGGTCCATTGTGCGGCTTCTGGGGAAAGACGACGACGATTACCTCCCGACCTATCCCGGGACCATCGTTCATCTCACATTTGAGGCGCCCGCCGCCCGGAACCCCGGTGCACGGACGTTCTTTGTCTGGAGCAAGGGGTATTATATCGAATGGGTTCGGGGGGAATGGTTGAAGGCGCGAGACGACGTCATCGTGTTTGACATCAGGGATCCGCAGAAAATCTCCAGAGACCTCGCGGATTTCTGGAGGCAAAAACGCAGTGCCATCAAAGAGCAATTCTATGTTCAAAAAATCCCTCTCCGATAGATCGGCCCCCTGCACTCCCGCCTTTGCATTGCTGTTGTGTGGGGTTGTCCTGGGCCTTGCGGCATGTGCGGGAAGCGGGCCGGATGTGAAGCTCACGGCGTACGGTACCCTGGCTGACGTTTCCTCTGCGGAGGGGAAATTACAGAATGTCGAGCTCCTCGCCTTGCAGAATGACACCTTGTTCGTGCTTGGAGATTCGTTTACCGCTATCCCCGCGGCTTCCCTTAAGACCGTTTCCTTGAATGTCCGTGAGGACCGGTCGTGGATATACATTGTTGTCTTCGCGCAGCTTCTCCCGTCGGCCGCCTTCATGGTGTTGGATGATAACACTGCGCAGTTCTTCGGGGTGGTCATGGGGGCGTTGGGCATCGGCACATGGGCCGCGTGGGAATTATCGATCCCGCAATCGGTGTTTCGGTTTCCTCTTGATGAACCCGAGGGGCGGGATTTTGCGCTTCATTTTCGGTTTCCGTATGGTGCGAACAGAGGTCAGCTTGAGCAGATTCGCACGCTCGCACGAAGGAGTGTGCCATGAGAGCAATTACTTGGTTGGTCGTTGTGCTTGGGATGGCCGCTTCCGTCAGCGCACAGGAGATCCGAAATGTGCGAATTGATTTCGGGTACGGGATAGCGCCGGCATTACACACCATCGGTTCCGGATTTCGGGGAATACATGCGAACGTTGCCGCCGAAACCCGCTGGGGGGACTTCGGGCTCCTGTACCTGAGCAGAGTCGCTCCCTTGCAACTCTATGGTCCGGGCAATGGACAAAGCGCCTCAACGATCGCTCTTCAAATTGAGAAATCGTGGAGGAGTTCACGCGGGCAGTTCACGATTTCCGGCGGGCTCGGGATTTTTAGCGCTAAGAACACGTTTTACAGCTACGATTGGCCGACAAATACTTCAAGCGTTTTCACAGAGACCTACACCCGCATCGCGTTCCCTGTCGGCATGCGCATGTGCTGGTACTTCACGGAGCATTTTGGCGCCGGAGCAGCCATCCTTGGAGCGTACGTTCCGGATAATTCGTACGTCGGGTTGCATCTGTTTGTGAGGGTGGGGTTGTAGGAACGCAGATTTCGCTGATTCACACTGATACTCACAGATGGTACCACTCGAATGATGGGGAAGGATTGAAGGGAAAATCGGTGAGACGGGAGAAGGTAGAGGATAGAATTCAGGAGTCAGCCGTCCTGACAAAGTCAGGACGAGTCCGATTCCGATTGATCGGAATCGAGATCTCGTTGCTAAAGCGACGGACCTCGTCCCGCATAACGGGACGGGAAATCGTGGGCTTAAAAGAAAACAAACGCCAAAGATTCACTCACGATGTTGAGCAACGTTTTCAAAAGGAGGCAGTCATGCGAATATTGCAACTTCTTTGTTTTACTGTGGTCTTGTCTTCGCTCTCGTTGGCTCAGATCCCAAACTCCGGATTTGAGAGCTGGGCGGCTGATCCTGACACGAACTATAACCCTGTCGGTTGGGAGACCTCCAATGGTTATCCTATGGTCAGCGTCGAACCTGTTACTCCGGGCCACCAGGGTACGTATGCAATGAAAGTGAAAACCCTGGATCTGGGATTCTTAACACTGCCCGGGGTTGCCATCATGCAGGCCGCGTACAACTTTGCCCAGACACCTACGAAATTTGGCGCCTGGGTGAGGTCAACCATCATGACAGGAGATACAGCATTCATCATTGTGGCACTCATGAAGGGTGATACGGTCATCGCGGCTACAGACAGCTGCACGTTCAAAATCGATTCGTCGTACAGTCAGTATACATATCTGGAATTCCCGATTGCCGTCGTATCCGGTTCTACGCCCGATTCGCTCTACGTCATGGTAGCGTCGGGCCTTGGGACAAATTCGCAGGTAGGGACAGAACTCATCGTCGACGACATTGCATTCACAAATGAGGGTCCTGTGAATGTTTTGACAGAACGCGGTCTTCCCGAAGCTTTTTTACTGGATCAGAATTATCCAAATCCGTTCAATCCGGAAACGGAAATCGGTTTCACGCTTCAAGTTTCAGGTTTCACGTCGCTCAGAGTGTATGATCTTTTGGGAAGAGAGGCGGCTGTGCTGGTTGATGAGGAGCTTCCGGCCGGCAGGCATCGTGCCATTTGGAATGCCGTTGGCCATCCAAGCGGCATCTATTTTGTGCGGTTGGAAGTCCGCCCTTCGACAGGCTCAGGGCAAGGATTGGTGGAAACGAAGAAGATGGCTTTGGTAAGGTGAGGGATCAGAGGTCAGCGGTAAAAAGTCAAGGGAGAGTAGGCAGTGTGCGGTAATGAGTAGGCAGGAAGCAGAAAACAGCGGAAACGTCTTTGCCGCCACGCTTTGTGGCGGGATATTCCGACTGGGTCAAAAGGTCATTGAGGGCTTTGTAGGTCGGAATGCTATTCCGACTGGGTTCAGAGGTTTACCGCTTACTCATCCCCCCGTGCTGTCAGGAGTTACCTCCTGACACACGAGGATGGAAGATTGGGCGATCTCATCCCTGCCTTCGTCTGGAAAACGACTCCGGCAGGCAGGCCCCTCGCCCCCGCCACAGAACACGGTCGACGACTCGACTCGTCGAGGGGGTAGATGCAACCTTCATGGTTGCGGCTCGGCAGTGTCTGAACCAGTTCCCGCGTACGCGGGAATGACAGGATTGAAGGATTGCCAGGGTTGCGTTGATGATTGGCTAATTGGATAATTCCGTAATGAAATCGTTTCTACAGCTCTGTTTCATTCTGATGATTGCAGTATCGTCGACGTTTGCGCAGGGGGAGTTTGGGTCCTCGATGCCTCTGCACGTCGATTCCATGTCCGCGAGGGCCGACAGCATGCTTCGGAAGGCCATATGGAAGCCGTTCGATCGGTCGACCATTGTCGTGCAGGCAGTTGTTGGCGGGGCGTTGTCGGCCGCAGTGATTATCCCGTCCGTCGATAAGCTCAAGGGTTCCGAAGGGCTTGGCGAGGCATTCATGCTCATCGGCGGCTCTCTCATTGCCGAGGGCGTCATCTCGCTCGGGATACATTTCACCGGAGAGCTGATGGGCGGGGATGGAAGTTACGGAGGGACGTTCCTCGGTTCCCTGGCGGGAGGGGGAGTCGCGCTTCTCCCGGCCATCATTTCGGGAAGGGGAAACGGAGAGGAGGTCTTTCCTCCGGCGATTATTGGCGCTGCGGTCGGCGCAGTCTTGGGGTATCATCTGTTCGCTTCCCCGGTGTATGAGTCAGGCGGGAGCCAATCAATCAACAAGCCCGGCATGCCGGCCGGGGACATTCAGGTGACGGTTGTGTCGATTCGGTTTTGAGAAGGAATTGATTTGAGGGAGGGACAGGTCATCGGATGATCGGGTCATCGGTTCATTTGCGAAGCAAAGGAAAGGAAATGTCATTGCCCGCCAACACGCGCCACACAACGTAGCGGGCAAGCAGCACGGTCGACGACTCGACTCGTCGAGCGGGTAAACGAGCCTACTGTTTTGCATTGTGGTTTACGGGTGTCCAGTAGGCGAAGCAAACTGGTTCTCATGAGGACGCGGCAGATTCGAACTCATCCCCCGCCACACCCGCCACAAAACACGGTCGACGACTCCCTACGGGATCGTAGATCGACTCGTCGAGCGGGTAAATGAGCTCACTGTTTTGCCTGAGGTTCAAGGGAGCTCGGTGGGCGAAGGATCTGGTTCCTATGAGGACGCGGCAGTGTTTGAACCAGGATACACAGATTAGAGGATTACCAAGATTACGGGAAGCAGGAACTGACCGCTGAGAGCTGACTGCTGACAGCTCATAACTCAATCTCAAAATGTTAAAATACTCACATACGCACGGACTGCGCCACCGGGCCAACCTCACATCCGTTGCTCTTTGTCTGCTGCTTCTTTCCGGCTGCGCGGGCACAAGTGTGCGCAGAAACGAGCCGCTTCCTCCCGCGGAGCAGTTGGCCGGGAAGGATGTCTCCTTCACGACGCTCGGGGGGGACAAGGCGGAGGAGGCGAAGTTTGTCGCATTGGAATCGGACACGCTTCTCTACGAGGTGGAGAATGCAACACAGAAGGTTCCGACGGAAAGTCTTGCCGTTTTCACAAAGCTGGCCGGGAGTGGGACGGAGATAGGTGCTTTCATGGGGGTAGCGGCCGGGGTTTTGATAGTAACCGCGACATGGGAAGATGAGAAGGATGGTCTGGGCAGATTCTTGAACGGTCCGCTCAAAGTCTTTGCGTATGGTCTCATCTCTCTCGGCGGGGCCGGGGTTGGAGCACTCATCGGTGGTGCGTCCGATCCGCACGAAGAATACCGCCTGGTGCGGGAGGTTTCAATTCCGGTGTCGGAGGAGGTATTGACGGGCGACGTGTTCTCCATCCCCTGGGGAGACCGGACCGTGAGGGTGCCGCGACATAGTGTTCAGATTCAGAGAGATTCGATCGCCACAAGAGTGGTGGTTCCCCTTGAGCTGCTATTGAGGTGAGGGAATCGGGTCATCGGCCGACGGCCAGACGAAGTTTGCTTCTCAAACGAAGTCTGGTTCATCGGGAAGGGGGCTTTGTAGGTCGGAATGAAATTCCGACTGGGACCTCCAGTCAGAGGACAGAGGTCAGATCCCGCGTACGCGGGGACAGAGGTCCGTGAGGGCTTTGTTGGTCGGAATGCGTGCCCGACATGCTCTGTGGCGGGCTATTCCGACTGGGTAGACAGAGGTCAGAGGTCAAAGGTTATAAGCCAGAGGTCAAAGGTTATAAGCCAGAGGTCAAAGGTCAGTTGAATGAAGAAAACGGTATTCACGGCAGGCGGACTCCTGCTCGTCATTTGTTTCTTGACGTACTATCGGCTTTGGCATAAGCCGGAAGAAGTTCGTAGTAATACCTTCACGTTGGCCAGGGTCTTTTCTGCGCACACTTCCCATGTGTGGGCGGTTTCTTTCAGTCCTAACGGGACGCTTTTGGCAGCCGGCAGCGTGGATAGTACCGTCAAAATATGGAACAAAGAGAGCGGGGAGCTTGTCCATGATTTGAAACTGCCGGGCGGAATTACCTATCTGGCATTCAGTCCGGACGGACATTCGCTCGCAACAAGCTCTTATGACGCGACAGTCAGACTCTGGAAGCTGCCCGAAGGCACATTGAGAGCAGAGTGTAAAGGGCATCAAGGCACGGTTTGGAGCGTGAGTTTCAGTCCCGATGGGAAAACGATAGCCACCTGCGGCGAAGATGCAACGGTTCGACTCTGGGATAGAGAAAGCGGCAATCTCAAAAAGACATTATCAGGTCACACCCGTAATATTTGGGATGTGAAATTCAGTCCTGACGGCGCCAAGCTGGCCAGCGGCAGTTTTGATCAAACCATAAGAATTTGGGATGCGAACACCGGAGCGCTTTTGAAGACCATCGAGGGTCATTCGGAGGCTGTTGTATCGCTCGCCTTCAGTCCCGACGCCAGGGTCCTGGCAAGCACCAGTGATGACAAGACCGTCAAACTTTGGGACCCGGATGATGGGACATTGCTCCGTACGCTCGAAGGGCCTGAGCACGTGCAGGCTTCCAGTTTCAGTCCCGATGGCCGATGGCTGTTGACCGGAGGCCGCGATCAGGCAACGCTGGGAGAATTCCTGCAGAATTTCCTGGGAGATTCGGAGTACAACAAAGGAGTCTCCATGCGTCTTTGGGAAGTGGAAACAGGCAGGCTTCTTCAGACGTTTTCGAACCATGCGAATGACGTCAACGATGTGGCCTTCAGTCCGGACGGCAAATGGATTGCCAGCGGCAGTTCGGATTTCAGCGTACAACTGTGGAGGTTGACGGAATAGAGATCGAACTCATCCCGCGCCTTGATTCCGGCGCTGTTCCACGCCCAGGGATGAAATCCCAGGGCTATAAGCCCTCTCGCGAGTCTCAATCCCACTTTAAGGGGGATACATTCGGTAGCTGAAAACTGATAACTGTGAACTGATAACTGTAACCTGATAACCGTAAACTAATAACTCCATGAAATCTCCCCGTCCCCTCTTAATTCTCGTCCCCGCGGTCTGCGCTTCCCTGGCATTCGCCCAGACGGACAGCGTGGATGTCATTCAGGCCGGGGCGCCCAAAGTGTTCATCGACTGCACGAGCTGCGACCTGGACTACCTGCGGACCGAGGTCTCCTTCGTCAATTATGTGCGGGATCCGAAGGAGGCCGATGTACACGTGTTGGTGACCAGCCAGCGCAGCGGGAGCGGCGGAAAAGAATACACCCTCACCCTCTACGGTCAACACGCTTATGACGGCATGAACGACACGCTTGTGTTCAATACGAAGGAGTCCGACACGGACGATATCATCCGTTCCGCGACCGCGCGTGTGCTCAAGACAGGGCTGCTCCGCTACGCCATGAGGACGCCGGTATCGGAATTCCTTTCCGTGAAGTACGACAGGGCTGCAGCGCCGAAGCAGATCCATGATCAGTGGGACTACTGGGTCTTCAGGATCAGCATGAACTCGTTCGGGAACGGGGAAAAACAGAGGTTGTATCAGAACATCTACGGGAACATTTCTGCGAACCGGATCACTGAAGAGTGGAAGGTCAACCTCTCGGCGAGCAACAGCTATACCGAGGACCGATACGATATCCCTTCGGTTACGACCGTCAAGAACTTCAGAAGGAGTCAGTCATTCAGCGGCCTGCTCGTCAGGGCCATAGACGACCACTGGTCGGCAGGGCTCAGCGGCCGTGCGGGGGCATCGACGTACAACAACACCGAGCTCACCTACGGTCTTTCCCCTGCGTTGGAATACGACCTGTTCCCTTATTCTCAATCCACCCGCGCCCAACTCCGGTTCCTGTACAAGATCGGCTATTTTCACGCGAAGTACATTGAAGAAACGATCTTCGATCGGAGATCGGAGGGATATGCATCGCAGTCCCTCGAGGTCGCGCTGGAGCTGAAGCAGACCTGGGGGAGCATCACCGCGACCTTCTCGGGCACGCACTATCCGGGCAATTTCCGGAATGCCGGCGTCTCGCTGCGCAATGAGATATCGTGGTCCTTATACGGGCTCATATCCTGGAGGATCGTCGAGGGATTGTCCTTCACCGTCGCAGGTGATTATTCGGAGATTCATGATCAATTCGGATTGGTCAAGCGCGATTTGAGTCAGGAAGACATCCTTTTACAGCGCAGTCAGCTCAAGACGAACTATTCCTATTTCTATTCCGTCGGATTTTCGTACACCTTCGGATCGATTTTCAACAACATTGTCAATCCCAGGATGGGCTCCGGGGGCGGAGGAGGGTTTTCGATTTCGATCAGTGATTGAGAAAGAGGCGATCTCATCCCTGCCTTCGTCTGAGAAACGACTTCCGCCAAAAAACACGGCGGACAAGTGAGAAGAGAAGGGAGTTGAAGCGCGGCGGGCAGAACCGAGGAATTGCCCACAGCTTTGCCTGCCTCACCCGATTAGAACGTGCGGCGTTGTTCGCGGGATCCCTTGCGGGCATGGCGAGAGGATGCCGAGGAAATCCCCACGGCTTTCCGCCTACGTAGAGGAAACAACTTCCGCCTTCGTTCAAGAAGCGAACTCCGGCGGACAGGTCGGCGGACAGGTCGGCGGACAGGTAGCCGTGGGATAAACAGACAACAGATAACAAGCCAAACCGTTTTGACGGTTTACCGCTTGGGACGTGAGAGGAGAGGCGATTAACAACCCCGAAGGGGTGGAATATAACAGAAGGACAAGAATCATGACCGAAGAACAAAGATCATTGCCCAAATGGATACTCATAGTATCAGGACTTTTTGCATTACTTGAACTTATGGTAAGTCTGGCATTAATCTTTTCACCGCAATCGGTTGTGGAGACAGTTGATCTTAACGCAAAAGGCGTTGACTACATAATCTCTATGTGGGCTGCCCGGCAATTTGCCGTTGGTGTTATCTTTGGTTATGCGACATTCAAGAAATCAATTCCCATGCTGACAATTGCATATATATTCTTTTTCGTGATGTTCGTTGGTGACTTCCTTATTGGAATATCACAAAAGGAGAATTCATTGATCATGAGTGCTTTACTAATGTGTATTATTTCGTCAGCAATGATATTTGCTGTAAATAAGAGAAAAGGCCAATAATTTTAAAACCCAAACCACCCCATGCAGGAGCCTTCCTCCGACAGCCCTCTCGGCACCTGGCAAGGGACACCCACTTGCGTGGACAAGAAAGTCGATTTCACTATGGACAACCAAGATAACCAACCCGCCAAACCCGACCCCGCATGAAAGAGTTGCGGGGTGACCAATGACCAAAGATCTGGCCAACTGAAACTAAAGAAAGACGATTCGCCAATGCCCAACGAAGAAAACACAACCGCAAAACCCGAAATCTCCGAATTCAAAGGCAACCCGGTCCTCCGGATACCAGTCGTCGACAATCCCGATCCTGCCATCAATTGGCACTGGATGAGCTTTGGGAAAAACAAGGCTAAAGCGATTGTGAAATGGATTGATGAGATCAAAAAGTTCGCTGAAGGATAGCGGGGGTTCGATTGTCTGAAAAATCATCGAGGAGATGTTGTGAGCTTACGAATCGAGCTCCTTTCGCGCAATGACAAATTTCCTCCAAAACGAGTGGAGATACTCAAAATACTGTTCGTAGCTTGCAGAGCCTTCTCGAAGATGACATGCGTTCAGCTTTTTCAGGAATTCATTCTTCTTTTGCTGTTCAAGCTCTCTCCATTTCACATAGTAATCGTGATGGAGGAGATAGACTGAAACGAGTAGCCGAGCGATTCTCCCGTTCGCATCATAATAGGGATGAATACGCACAAACCTCTGGTAGAACTGAATCGAAGTCCTCACTGGATCTCGATCGTTTCGTGAAAGCAACCGAAATGCTCCATCCATTTCGTTTGGGATGTCTGTAGGGGGTGCGCCCTTGAATTGCGAGCCCCAAGGATTACGGAACACTTCTGGACCAAACGCCACGAGGCCGCCCCTGGGGTCTGTCGACTTGCGACAATCGCCGGCATTGGAAAGGACATTGCGATAGAGGAACCCGTGGAGGGAAGTTGAAAGACCTGAGAAGAGCAAAGGGAAAGGATCTTTCTCTTTGGCGAGAAACCCGAGGATGTTTGGGACAGCTTCTTCAATCGCGCGGAAGTGAGCTTCAACGCGGCGCCAAGCGGTGTCAAGTTCGACATGAGGCGAAGCTGGAAAATCCGAAATCAGTTCGGCGAGGTAAGACTTTTCACTGAGTTCAGCCAAGGTGTTTCAGCCAATGCTTGAAATCCTTCTTGGCTTTCTGAAGTTGCTTTTTGTATGTCTTGAATGAAGGGTAGGAGGAGAGGCTTTTGGCATCCTTCTCGCTCATATCAAAGATGTACGCGTAGTGAAGATCAGTTTGGACTGGATAGAACGGCTTTTCTGGATCAAAAGGGAAGTTCTTCGCAAATGGAAGCTTTGAGTAGTAATGCTGAATCGCTCCATTGGAGATAGCCTGATTGATAGCGGCCTGCTTCCATGGATCGTCTGCATGAGTCATTGCAGAGAGTGTCACGGCATCATAAGGCGAATAGCAGTCCAGGACGAATTTGATTGTTTTCTTCTGTTCCTTAGGGAGGGTGACTTTCTTCGCAACTTGTTTGGGGATGTAACTGTTTGCGTATTTCTTGAATAGTTGATAGACCTCATAATTCACCGGTCCATAGTTCCATTTCTGGAACGATGCATCGAGAAGGTCTTCACCCGAAACGACACCCCAGACTTTGACGTAATAGAGAAGCTTTTGCAGCTTCATCGCACTGACGTTTTCGTACTTGGAAACGATATAGTGAGAAAGTTTGACGGCGTCCATAGGAGCATCCCCCTGTGCAGCAGTAAGAAGTTATGTTCATAATAACGAAAGTGATCGAAAGTTTCAATGGGTAACAGGCGTCAAAATCCCAAGAAACCCAGCAAGAACACCCCCTTGAAAAGAAACTCCGGGCCGTGGCGGACAAGCTCCGCAAGAACATGGACGCGGCGGACCTGATAACTATAAACTGACAACTCCCAAATTCCAATGAAAACAAATCAACTCTGCTTCCTGCTTCTCTTTCCAATTCTTCTTTGGGCACAGATGCCTGAGAAATCCGGCCCTGCTTCGCCACGTTCAATCCCCTCTGTCGCCGGACTTCCGGCCTACAGTGCGATCAACGTCAACGGGATCACCTCGTGGACCGGGGCAAGCGGATCATCGAATCATTCGCCGACCGGGAGGGACGGGACCTATTTTCCCCGCAAGACCGGACCGGTTGTTTATCAGGACGGGATCGTCTGGGGCGCCAAAATCTTCAACAGCGCGTTCGAAGCATCCGGAACTCCTGCCGACACGCAATCCATTCGGGTTGGGGGGAACCTTTGGGCGGTAGGGCTTAGCACTGCGGCCGGATACGTCACGGGGCTTGGGCCGACCGCCGTGGCGATCTCTCCCACGAATCCGAGGGCACGTGTCTACCGTATTCGTCGCGATTACAGGACGATGACCGTGGAGGAGCTGACACGGGATGCAGCGGATATGAATGAAATCGCCGATACGGCGGCTACCAACGCACAGAGGGATTCGATCAAAACGAGATACGAACAGGACTGGGTCAACTGGCCGATCGACCTCGGAGCCCCCTACATTGAGCGGAACGGAGTCCCCGGCTATCAGGCTCCACCGCCGTTCGACTCCAGTTTCACGGCGGACAGTCTGCTCGGCAAGTACGATGAGCCCGGTGTGGCCGGTGACCCCGATGCACCTGCAGATCAGGTTCTGTGGACGGTCTTCAATGATCTTGACACGGCCCTCAGCCGGAAGATCGCGGGCTCTCTCCCGTTGGGGCTGGAAATCAGGAAAACGGTGTGGGCCTACAAGTCCGGGACGCTGGACAATGTGTACTTCACACGCCATCAAATCACGAACAAAGGCGGTGTCGATACCAGTA
>Ga0209002_10003078_pt1 | contig 13292 bp, 15 predicted proteins | sample Rifsed16ft2_FD_184010 | JGI IMG/M metagenome (GOLD analysis project Ga0209002, IMG submission 184010) | Soil microbial communities from Rifle, Colorado, USA - sediment 16ft 2 (version 2) | ecosystem: Environmental > Terrestrial > Deep subsurface > Rock core/Sediment | place: Rifle, Colorado...
CAATTACCTCCTCAGCGCGACCGACGAGATCGGCCGGGTCACCAGCTACACGTACGAGCAGTCGAGTTGCGCGGAGCAAGGCGATCCGCCGGGCGGCCCGCAGCCGCTGGTGCCGTGTCTGGCCTGGTACTACCGGGTGAAGACGATCACCGACCCCTACGGCCGGACCGTCACGTTCACGTACACTTCAGGGGCCTTGACCCAGGTGCAGAACGCCGCCGGGGCCATCTGGACCCATACGTACTTCTCCGGGCGCTTGGCCTCGGCCCGGGACCCTCTGGGGCGCACCTACAGCTTCACTTGGGCGACGGGGGGCAAGGTGAGCAGGGTTACCGCGCCGGACGGCACTGCCACCAACTACGCCTACAACGACTACACCCGGCGGAACACGGTGACCGATGCCCGGGGGTCCGCGACCGTCTTTGAGTACAGCTACTACAACCAGGCCACCGGCGCCGGCGGTGACCTGATCTCCGTCACGGACCCCCTGGGCGGGGTGACGTCCTACACCTACGACACGAAGCACAACGTCACGCAGGTGACCAACCCCCGTGGCATCCGGACGACCTACCAGTACAACAGCCGGAACAAGGTCACGCAGGTGGTGCAGGATGCTGGGGGACTCAACCTCACGTCCACGCTGACCTGGGACAGCAACGACAATCTGCTGACCGTCACGAGCCCGCGGGGAATCACCTCAGCCTACCAGTACGACGTCAAGCACAACCTGACCCGGGTGACCAAGGCCCAGGGCACCCCGGCGCAGGCCGTCACCCAGTACACCTACACGACCTGGGGTGGCGTGGCGTCGGTGATCGACCCGCGGGGGAACACCACGACCTTCACCTACGACACCCGCCGGCGGCTGACCACGGTAGCGCCCCCGGCCGGAGGCACGACCACGTACGGCTACGACACCCTGGACAACCGCACGAGCATGACCAACGGCAGCGGGCGAACCTGGTCCTACACGTACGATACGGCTCGCAACCTGCTGACCGAGACCGACCCGCTGAGCAACCGCACGACCTACCAGTACGACGCCGTGGGCAACCACACCCGCGTGACCGACCCGAAGAACTACGCCACGACGTTCACCTACGGCAGCCGGGACCGGATCACCGCCATCACCGACCCCCTGAGCCAGTCGACCACCTATGCCTACGACGCGGTGGGCAACCTGACGCGGATCACCAACGCCCGGGGGTCCGCGACGACCTTCGCCTACGACGCAATCGGCCGGCTGAGTGCCGTCACCGACGCCCTCACCCAGACCACGACCTACCAGTACGACGCCGCCGGCAACCGCACGCGGATGGTGGACCGGAAGGGGCAGACCTTCAGCTACACCTACGACACCCTCAACCGGCTGACCCAGGTGCAGGTGGGCACGACGACCTTCTCCTACACGTATGACGCCGCGGGGAACCGGCTGACCCTGGTGGACGGCACCGGGACGACGACCTTCCAGTACGACGACCTGGACCGCCTGACCCGGATAACCTACCCGGACACCAAGACCGTCCAATACGCCTACGATGCCGCTGGCAACCGGACGTCGCTCACCAACCCCGGGAACGTCACCTTCACCTACACCTACGACGCGGCGAACCGCTTGACCGGAATCACCCAGGGGAGCCGCACCTGGACCTTCGGCTACGACGCGGCGGGGAACCGGACGTCCCTGAACCACCCCAACGGGGCGAAGATCCTCTACACGTACCTCACCAACAACTGGCTGGGGACGATCACCCACAAGCGGTCCGGCAACGTCACCTTTGACACGATCACCTACGCCTACGACCCGAACGGCAACCGCACCACCCTCACCGACTACACGGGGACGACGGCCTTCGGCTACGACGCCCTGAACCGGCTGACCAGCGCGGCCTACCCGAGGACGTACGGGACCTGGTCCTGGACCTACGACGCGGTGGGGAACCGCCTCACCCAGAACAGCCCCTCGGGGCAGGCGACCTACGGCTACGACGCCAACAACCGGCTGACCTCAGGCGGAGGGAAGACCTACAGCTACGACGCCAACGGGAACCTGACGAGCATCTCGGGCGGGACGACGTTCACCTACGACGCGCACAACCGACTCTCCCAGGCGAACCTCCCCGGCGGCCTCACCGTCCAATACACCTACAACGGGGACGGGCTGAAGATCCGGCGGATCGAGGGGAGTGCGGCGACGCGCTACTACCACGACGGGATCCGGCCGATCTACGAGACGGACGAGGCGGGCAGCCTGCAGGCCCAACTGGAGCGGGACATCTTTGGCAACCTGCTGGCGCGGAAGACCAGCGGCGGGACGTGGTACCACCACCACGACGGGCTGGGGAGCACGGTGGGGCTGACGGATGCCAGCGGCGCGGTGTCGGCGCAGCGGACCTACGACGCCTGGGGGAACCGGCGGACCAGCAGCGGGGCGGCGCCGGGAAACTACCAGTTCACGGGGGCGGAACTGGACCCGACCAGCGGCCTCTACCACATGGGGGCGCGGTTCTATGACCCAACTGTCGGGCGGTGGCTGAGTGAGGATCCGCGGGTTCCCGATTTCTTTGATCCTTCAACACTAAGCTTCTACGCGTACACACGAAACAACCCTGCGTCGTTCGTCGATCCAAGAGGCACTGCAGAGGAGAGCACAGACCCAGGCGGGGGGAACAACCCCCAAGCTCAAGCACGAAAACTACTCCAAGAAATCGCACGAATACTCGGGATCACGGTCGAGCAACTCGTCCGACTGTGGGAAAGTTTCCGAAGTTGGGTGGAAGCGAACCAATCTCTCTTCGGCCCTTCAGGAGCGATTCTTGCTGCAGTCTCAGCCTCAATTGGCATTGTCGTGGCTGCGGGCGCCGGTGGCCCCATTACGCAACAACAGATCACAGTCCTAAACCGGGTCGCGTCCGCCGCTGGCTTCGCGGGAGCAACCGCGGCTACCCTCGGGGCTTTCGCAAAAATGTCTCATGGGAAACTGTCAGGGTTTGATGTTCTCAACTCTGCGGCAGCATGGGGCTCCGTGGCGCTCGTAGGGCCCATGCGCATCGCGCAGATTGCTGGACAACAATCACCTTACTCCGCCAAAGATGCTTTGACCTTAGTTGGTCACATTGCCCGGACGGCGTGGGGTATAATCGCATTGTCTTTTGGGTGGCGTTAAGGGAGTTCATGCTGAAGGTTGTGTTGTTTCTTATCCTGGTTTCGCTGCCCCTCGGGCTATTTGGGGCTTACACTGGCCTCGTGAGGAAATGGACTTTCAGGAGGCTTACTCCCTATGCAGTTGTTTACATCGGCGGTGTTGCTGCCCTCCTAGGCACGGCGATGCAAATCCGAGGCTTGTACCTCGTTCTGGCCGTTGCAGTTTGCATGTTGGGGACTTGGATCGGGATGAAGTCCTGGGCTAAGGCCTTCGACAAATGATTGAAAGCTCATGACAGCCGAGCTTTTTCGGGCGGTATCCCGAGATGAATTCCCTAGGGCCGCATCCGGGCTTTAATTCCTGAATCTCCGGGATCGTTGGCGAACGCATTAGCCATCTCGACCCTAAGCTGCTCTGCTCCCGATTTCATGAGACAGATTCGGCGAGGTCAAACTGGCTTCGCTCGCTACGGTACTGTAACGGGGATCTGAATCCGAGCGCCGAGTGGGGCGCCGCGGCATTGTAGTCTGCGAACCACTCCGGAATCTGCGCGAGCACGGCCTGGGCGCTTGCCAGATCGGCGCTGGCGATGTAGTCGCGCCGCAGGGTGTTGATAAAGGCCTCCGCCATCCCGTTCGACTGCGGGCTGTACGCTGGCGTGGTGATCGGGGTCACGTTCAGGCGCTCGGCCGTGCAGATCGTGTCCAGCGCCGTGAAGATCCCGTCGTTATCGCTCAACCACTGGATCGGATGCGGCGCTCGGGTCTGCCCGAAGCGCTTGTCCACTGCCCGCTGGAGCAGCTCCTGGATGTCGTGGCGCGTGAGATGCCGCGGGGCCGCCACGTGCGCGAGGGCTTCCCGGTCGCAGCAGTCCAAAGGCAAAACCGATCATCACCATCTCGCGGTTCCAACAGGCGATTTCGAGCGTGTCGCTACACCACCGCTCATTCGAGCCGCCGCGCCGGATCAGGCCCGTGTGCGCCCGGCCGGTGCGCTGCCGACCCGAGCGGGGCAGGGTCCAGCCACAGATGGCCATCACCCGCCGGATCCGCTTGCGATTGTACGTCGTGCCAAACTCCCGGTTGACCAGCGCCGTCACCCGCCGGTACCCATAGGCCGCCCGCTGGCGGATCACCGTCCGGATCTGCGCCGTCACGGTCGCATCCGCCGCCCGGACGTAGCGCGGCGGGCGGGGACCGGTCGTGCGGTAGGCCGTCGCCCGGCCGATACGCAGCGTCCGGCAGATGGCCGTCATGGGCCGCCGGGTCATTTCTTGGACACGCCGTAGAAGTGCGGTCTTTTTTTTACCTCGTCTCGGGCCGCCTGGAGGATTTCCACCTCCAACGTCTTGCGCCCCAGCGCCCGCTCGAGCTCTTTGATCCGCTGCTGGGCGTCCCGCAGCAAGGACGCCGGGACCACCTCCTCGTTGGCGGCCACGGCCGTCTGACTGCCCCGATCGACCAGGTGCTTCCAGCGCCGCACCACCGACGGCGAGACGTCGATCTCCCGGCTCAGCTCTGAGAGGGTCACCTCCCCCCGGATCACCCGGCTGATCTGGTCCCGCTTAAACTCCGCCGTGAACCTCCGACTGCCATCGCTGGCCCGCCCCTGCGTCTCCATCGACTACCCCTCCCCGTGGACATCACACTACGCCTCACATAAGTGTCTCGTCCAATTGGGGAGCAGAGCAGAACCGCCTGACGCAGATCACGCAGGGGAGCCGGACCTGGACCTTCGGGTACGACGCGGCGGGGAACCGGACGTCGCTCAACCATCCCAACGGGGCCAAGATCGCCTATTCGTACCTGAATAACAACTGGCTCGGCACGATCACCCACAAGCGCAGTGGCAACGTGACCTTTGACACCGTCACCTACGTCTACGACGCCAACGGGAACCGGACCACCCTGACGGACTACACGGGGACGACGGCCTTCGGCTACGACGCCCTGAACCGGCTGACCAGTGCGGCCTACCCAGGGACGTACGGGACGTGGTCCTGGACGTACGACCAAGTGGGGAACCGGCTGACCCAGAACAGCCCCTCGGGCCAGACGACCTACGGGTACGACGCCAACAACCGGCTCGTCTCCTCGGGGAGCACGACCTACAGCTACGACCCGAACGGGAATCTCACCTCAATTTCCAACGGCACGAGCTTCGGCTACGACGCCCACAACCGGATGAGCCAGACGAATCTCCCCGGCGGGCTGGTGGTGCAGTACACGTACAACGGGGACGGGCTGAAGACCCGGCGGATCGAGGGGAGTGCGGTGACCCGCTACTACCACGACGGGATCCGGCCCATTTACGAGACGAACAGCGCGGGCAGCCTGCAGGCGCAACTGGAGCGGGACATCTTCGGGAACCTGCTGGCGCGGAAAACCAGCAGCGGCACGTGGTACTACCACCACGACGGGCTGGGGAGCACGGTGGGGCTGACGGACGCCAGCGGGCAGGTGGCGGCGCAGCGGACCTACGACGCCTGGGGGAACCGCCGGACGAGCAGCGGGGCGGCACCGGGCAACTACCAGTTCACCGGGGCGGAACTGGACCCCACGAGCGGCCTCTACCACGTGGGAGCGCGATTCTACGACCCGACGATCGGCCGGTGGTTGGAGTGAAGATCCTATTCAGGATGACTCCTTTAACCCGTTGACACTCAATTTCTACGCCTACGTGCTGAATAACCCACTTCTCTTCCTTGATCCCGATGGACAGTCAGCTGCGCAGTTCGTCCTTCGCCTTGCGAGTATTCCAGGACTCAGGGGGTTGGTTGTTGCGGCCCTCGCGAGCGCGGGTCCAGTGGGAGTGGGTGTGGCAGTAGGGGTCGCGGCTGGTCTGGCCGCAATCGCTCTGAACGAGATGGGACAAGCGCGCGCGAAGCAGGCGGCGGGTCTCATAGACATTGCGGCGACGCACCTCGCCGAATTCTTCGGGGGCTCTATTGGGGGTAGGGATCCGCGACCCGGAAGAGAAGCGAAGGGAGTAAGAGCGAAGGTCGAGCAGGCCTTGGGCTTCATCAGGGATGCCCTCAAGAAGGCTGGCGGCAATTGGCAGAAGCTCGAGCGCTTCCTCAAGAGCCAGGGGTGGACGGATCAACAGATCGCTGACTTCCTGAAGCAGCTGGACCAAGCAGTGCGGCAAGATGGTATGAAGTGGGGAGAGACCGGCCTCCCACCTTTGCCTTGAAAGAGAGGTGGCATCGATTGGAGGAGAGTTTTCCCAGAGAACTCAGCACCCGGCCTAACGTCTCAGTAGCTGGCCGTCATCCTCGACCTCTGGGCACAGGCGTTTTGTATCAGCGCCTGAAATTCGTGAGCGATAGTGAGCAGCGAGAATACCTCGCACATCAGCTCGCCGAGGCTTGTTTCGAGTGTTTTGATGTCGAGCGCATTTTCAGAGAGTTGATTGAGAGGCATCCGGATGACGTAGAGAATATCATGACCGCACTGGTTAGTCTAGAAATTGCGTTCAAGGGGATTTCGTGGCACCTTGCACAGTTGCGGAAGCCGTTGAGCAAAGCTGTTCGATTGGCTGATGCCTCCCTGGAGGGAAAAGGAAATCTGAACTCCGAGGGCCGGCGCGCTCGGCGAAAGGGAGTGCCGTTGCGGCGTACGCGCAGGTCTGGTCGAGGTAAATCGTAAGCGTTTCCTGGAAATGTGGGGGGTTGCGTATCCCTGCGACGCCGCCAACCGCCTGACCCAGATCACGCAGGTCACCCGGACCTGGACCCTCGGCTACGACGCGGCGGGCAACCGGACGTCCCTGGCCCACCCCAACCGTGCCACCATCGCCTACACTTACCTGGTCAATAACTGGCTGGGCACCATCACCCACAAGAAGGCCGGCGGGACGACCTTCGACACGATCACCTACGCCTACGACGCCAATGGTAACCGCCAATACATCTACAACGGGGACGGGCTGAAGATCCGGCGGATCGAGGGGAGCGCGGTGACGCGCTACTACCACGACGGCATCCGGCCGATCTACGAGACGGACGAGGCGGGCAGCCTGCAGGCCCAACTGGAGCGGGACATCTTCGGGAACCTGCTGGCGCGGAAGACCAGCGGCGGCACGTGGTACTACCACCACGACGGGCTGGGGAGCACGGTGGGCCTGACGGATGCCAGGCGGGAACGTCAGCGCGCAGCGGACCTATGACGCCTGGGGGAACCGGCGGACGAGCAGCGGGAGCGCGCCGGGGAACTACCAGAGCAAATCGTTGACAGAGTAGGCCGTGATTGGAAAGCAATCGAACGCTTCCTGAAGAAGAGTGGGTGGACTGATGAACAGATAGAGCGTCTGCTAGATCAGCTGCGACGATGGGGGATCAAGCCTGAGGATTACTTCGAGAACGTCTAAATACCCATCCTGGGCTTTGTCGCCCAGACTTTGAAGTTCTGGAGCGTGAAACCGTGGGAAGCGACCTTTCCAGCCCGAGACCCTTACTCTTGTCTCACCTACGTTCGAGGCTCTCCGCCTGGAGTGGTGAAGTTGACATTGAGACGCTAAGCGTCGATTTGGCGGAAGCATTCTATGACTTCTGGCAGGGGCAGATCCTTCAGCTGCAACTTCTGGACGCGGAATCCGAAGACGAAGTCATGCGAGTCCTGGTGAACATCCAGATTCTGCTGGAGCACCTTGTGACTCATGCCAGCGACGGGATAAAGGCGCTTAACGCTATTACGCTTATGGACAAGAAGCCCTGATGACACACCACCGCGGGTGGGGCATGGGCAACCTCGGTAACGGCCCTTCAATCACAGCTACGGCGCCGCCAGCCGCCTGACCCAGATCACCCAGGGCACGCGGACCTCGACCTTCGGCGACGACGCGGCGGTGAACCGCACGTCACTGACCCACCCCAGCAACGCCTCCGTCGCCTACACCTACGTGACCAATAACTGGCTAACACCATCACCCACCGGAAAGGGAACGGGAACCGGACGAGGCTGACGGACTATCCCGACTCAACCACCTTCACTTATGACGCCCTGAACCAGCTGACCCGGGCGGTCTACCCGGGGACGTACGGGACCTGGACGTGGGCCTAGACGCGGTGGGGAACCGCCTCAGCCAGACCAGCCCCTCGGGGACGACGAACTACACCTACGACCCGAACAACCACGCCTGACCCAGGCGGGGAGCACGACCTGAGCGTTGCAAAGCAAACGCCAAGCGAATGGCGAAGAGATAGGCGTGGGATTCCGAGGGAGATCAACCGAGTCTTCCGGCTTGACTCTTATTGAGTCGCTCGTGGCTCTGGGTCTTCTGGCCCTCGTGAGCGCAGGTTTCTTCGGCGCGTACATGGTCGGCGTCGACGCGGGGAGGCATGCGCAGCAACTCGCAACCATGGCGGTGTTGGGCCAGGCTCGGCTAGAGACGATTCGGAGTGATCCCCTGCAGGCCGTCGAGAGGTCACCTGCTCCCATCAGCGGTGTGCCTGGGGTAGTTGAAAAGATCGAGGTCCATTCGGTATCCTCCGACGTCGCCCAGGTCACAGTCACGCTGCTCTGGGACTGGCGCGGGCAGCAGCGGCAAACGGTGTTGACGACGCTCGTGCTCCAACCTTCGGCAGAATGACTCCAGGCAGTCGTGAACGGGTTGAGACGCAGATGGGCTTCAGCCTCATTGAGCTGCAGGTCGCGCTGGTTGTTGCGGCTCTGGTGGCCCTTGCGATCTTCGGGCTCTTTCGGGCCGGTCTCGTCCTCTATCAACGCAGGGTACAGACCATCGCGGCGGGCGATGCCGCCATCGCCCTGGAGGTCATCGTTCGGACACTGCGAGAATCGAGCCACGATCCGGGTTCGGTCCGGTTCTCTCCAGAAGACCAAGGCGACGGTGGGTATGGCGCGGTCGCCGTGCGATCCGCGCGCGCGGCCGACGGATTCTCGCTCGGGGAGGAAGGGCAGCCCGCCTGGACTGGGTGGGCCGCCTTCGTCTACGATGCGCGGCTGCGGGCGGTGCGTCTGGTGATGTTTCCCGGAGTCGACGAAGTTCCGGCGCCGCCGTGGGACGGGGGCCGGGTTGTCGCCCGGCAGGTGAAGAGTTTCACCGTCCGCCGAGAAGCCGACCGCCTCGCCATCACCATGGTGCTTGAAGGGCGCCAGACAACGTTGGCCCTGCGGACAGTGGTCTGGCCGAGGAACCGCTGATGATGGTGCTGCGCCGGGGAGAGCAGGGCCAGACGCTGCTGCTACTCCTGATCATCGCAGCGATCCTCGTCCCTCTGGGGACGGGCTTTGTCTCCTCCATGTTCCTCCAGCAGCGCCTGGCCACGGAGCGGTACCGGGCAGGTGCGGCTCTCTATCTGGCAGAGGCCGGGATCGAGAAGACGCTCTCGTATCTGGAGGGCGAAGCACCGGACGGCTCCCGGGACGCTTCGTGGCGGCCGAGGGGATACAGTGAGGAACTTCGCGCCGGCGCGCTGCGCGGTCGGTTCATCGTGGACGTGGCGGACGACCGCGAGGGGCGGGTGTCGATCGTCTCCTGGGGAGAGGTTGGGCGGAGCCGGCGTGGGATTCGGAGCGTGGCGAAGATCGCGCCGGGGGCGCTGGACTACGCTCTCTTCGCGGGAGGGCTGCTCGCAATTGAAGGGGATCAGGCGCTGCTGTCACTGGAGGAAGTCCGAGACCGCTGCGTGCCGGGGATCATGGTGGCGTCCAACACGGAGATATGGTTTCGCACACCCGGCAGCCAGGTCAAATTCCTCCCCTGTGGCCAGAATCAACCCGTTCTGCGGGTCGGCCTGCCTGACCCGCTCCGGCTTACGGTGGGCGACACTCATGGGGCTGCTCGGTTTCTTGGCCTCCGCACGTTCGGAGTGCACGCCGGCGATCTGGAGGTCGTGACCATCGCCGCGGAGATGCTTCCCGTACTCGACGGGCAGGCCCTCCGCGGCCGGGCGAAGAGAAATGAAGCGAATGCCGCACTGAACCACGCCGCCGGCGAGGCCGCGGACCGCCCCCAACTACGCGACAAGAGGGACAGCCTGTATACGGCCGAGGAGTTTGGGCTCGTGATGCGTCACCTCCGAGGGAAGAGCGCTTTCATGCTCGGCCCGGTATACGTGACCGGGCGAACCATTGTCCCCGCCGATGTGCTCCTGACGATTGCCGACGGATTTCTCGCCGCAGAAGGCGGGCTTACCGTTGAAGCCGGGGGACGGCTGACGGTCCGCCACGGCCTGAATGCCAGGCTGCTCCCGGGCGTGGTGACAGTTGGGGCCGGCGCACCACTTATTGTAGGTGAAGGAGCGAGTGTAGATGTTGAAGGCGTTGTGTTCGCCGGGGGCCTTGTAGACCTGCGCGAGGCCTCATCTCTTCATATTCAGGGAGCCGTAATCGCAGCCGCGCCGGAGTTCAGCCTGCGGGCAAATAACGCCACTCTGAGCATCCGCTATAATCCCATTGCGCCGGGGACCGTGGGTCTGCTCGCCCGGGGAGGGAGGCGGAGGATCTTCTCGCTCACCTGGCACGAGGTTCGTTGAGGCCAGCGGTTCAGCGTCGTGATCCCTGCGACGCTCTGGAAGAACCACTTCAGTCACGTCTCTCGACCATGCATGGCACGAATTGACGGTGTCGTCGTCTCTGCTAGAGTGCAATCACCGTGTCCCGTCTCACCCTCGCGGTGCTGGCACGAGATTGTCGGCAAGAGCTTCCAAGATGTGGCCACCGAACGTTTGTTTGTTAACCTGCGAGTAGCTCCTTGATCGTCTCGACAGGCAGAGGGTCTTGAGCAAAGACAGTTCGAAGATCTCTGATCAAGGCCCACCAGGTTCTCCCTCCTACGAAGCGCGCACGATTGTGGGTCATGGTGCGCGCAGCGCATCCCCTCCGACCGCCCTTCGATCATAGGCGGCCCGGGCCCGGTCGATGTCCCGCGTATGGTCTTCAGCCCAGGCCACGAGTGCGCGCATGGTGTCGCGAAGCGTGCGTCCGAGCGGTGTGAGGGCGTAGTCGACGCGCGGGGGCACGACGGGATGCACACCACCACATCTCTTTCAGAATCATCGCCGGTCTTCCCATCCTTCCTGCCGCCGGTAGGTTTCGTTGCCGGTCGGGTGCCCCCCCTGTTCGTTACCGACCGAACTTGTCATGGAGGAATTCAAGAAGATCTCGGCCCCACTCGCCGACCGGTTGCCGGTCGAAGATGTAGTGGCTGCCGGGATAGATACGGAGGGTCACGTCTTTTCCCGCCCGCGCCATTCCGTCCCTGAGCGCGATGGACACGCGCACAGGAACAACCAGATCGTCTCTGCCGTGCTGAATCAGGATTGGGGTGCCGACGCGACTGCCCGCGCGCACCATCTCCCTTATGCCGACCTCGACGTGGTAACGCCCCGCGCCGATGCCGCCGGCTTGGTCGACGACTGCCGCGAATGCCCCTGGAGCCTTGGCCGCCGCGAAGAGGGATACCATGCCGCCGTGCGAGACGCCGACCAGGGCAACCCGGCGAGGATCCACGAACGGGAGGGTCTTCAGGAACTCCATGCCGTTGACGACGTCGTCCGCCTCCTGCCATAGCCGATTGGCATCAGCCACCGCCGCATCTATCCCGCCGAGATTCAACCTCCTTACGTAGGAGGAATAGGACTCTCCCTCCGAGGCCCCGTACCCCCGTCGCTCAGGGATCAAGTACACCCACCGCTGTTCTTCCACCACGCGAGTGCACCTGCCGCCGGCCCGCACGGTCTGGTCCCGCTCATGCGTAACGCGCGAGCCGTGGTTCCAGATGACCGCAGGAAACGGCCCGTCGCCTGGTGGCTTCATCATTACCCCCGCGACCTTCAGCCCATCGCTGGTGTAGGTGATGAACTCCGCATAACATTCCTCTTGGCCAAGAACTGGAGGAGTGATCAATACTACGACGAGGGACACAGTGCTGGCCAGACGCAAGACAAAGGAAAAGGCCATCGGGAGGAGGGGATTGCTCGGCCTACTGCCAGGAGCCCTCCGGGCATCCATCGCGGACCTCGGCTCACAGAAAATGCGACGCCCCGGCCCGTCAGATCGGGCGAGGCGTCTGGTATGGGGCCGGGGGTTCCGGCTATGCAAAAGAGCCTTTAGTCATAACCTGACTCAACTCCTGTACGCTGGACACTCCTCTTCATTATGAGCTGGGAGCTGGGCCCCGACTTGGCAATTATCGACCCGGGCCCTTACCATCGACGTCAAAGCGGCCGATAAGACGGGTTCGACTCCTGGAGGCCTCAAGATGATGTGGAGAGAGACGAAGTATGCCGCCTGTGCTGACTGTCCAGCTTGGCGCTGCCATTGCTCACAGGTTGTGCCCGAACGCTTGTCGCTTAGGCTACCTCAAAGAGCAGTTCGTTGAGTTCGTCTATGGGCCGGGGGTGCTGCCTGAGAATAGTTCGAAGGTCTCTGATCAAGGCCCACCAGTAGTCCCACATCTCGGGATCAAGGCATTCCTGGCAACTCGGTCCGGACCGAGTTGCGTCGAGGAGAACGTTTTCATCGCAAGAACGAGGGACTTGACACGTTTTCGACCACGATCGACCAATCCGCGAGGAGTCATGCGTGGATGCCTCTGTCGTGTGCCCAAACCGTACAAGCTCAGCGCCCGAAGCCCGAGTGAGAGTGGAGAGCCGGAGCAGTTGCCTCGCATCCTGGACGTTCCTGGGGCGTTCGAAAACCTGATGGTATACACACGTCGTGCCCTATTCCGCGGGTGGCGAACCGACGGTCGACAACATCGAACTCCGCTGCCGCGCCCACAATGGCTACGAAGCCGAATTGTACTGTGGTCTCCCTAAACCGCCGATGGTAAGGGAGATGCGCACGCTGTACAGGCATTCCACCGTAGGACTGCCTCGACTGTGGGGCGATGGATCAACGTCCGAACTCGGTCCGGACCGAGTAGGCCCACCACCCTCGGCCCTATGCCTATTCCATCGAGAAGGCACGGCGGGACCTGGGATACGAGCCGTCGGTGGGACTCGACGAAGGCCTACGTCGGCTGAAGATCTCCATGAATTGAAGGAACCACGCCGCGGTCACAGAAAGTGGCTGGGAACCTAAATCGGAAGGGGGCAGGCGATGACCAGTACTCGTCCGACGGGTGTGACGGTGATCGCCATCCTGGCCGCGATTTCGGGCGTCTTCGCGGTCCTGGGTGGGTT
>Ga0209002_10003083_pt1 | contig 13281 bp, 12 predicted proteins | sample Rifsed16ft2_FD_184010 | JGI IMG/M metagenome (GOLD analysis project Ga0209002, IMG submission 184010) | Soil microbial communities from Rifle, Colorado, USA - sediment 16ft 2 (version 2) | ecosystem: Environmental > Terrestrial > Deep subsurface > Rock core/Sediment | place: Rifle, Colorado...
GACCCGACGAGGAGCCTCCTTCCCTCGCAGCTGCCACGGCAGGAGCTCCTCGACCGCCTCGACCACGATCGCTGCCGTGGGACAGGCGAGCGCCGCCTCGCGCAGGATCTCCTCCTCGACGCTGGAGGGGTCGATGACGCCGGCTTTCGCGAAGTCCCCCTCGTGCCAGTCGAAGGCGGTCGGCGCGATCGTGATGCAGGTTCCCGCGCCCACACATCGATGTCGGTCGACCCGTGCCCGGAGCACCGCTACACCGTCCTCATACGACCCGCTCCCGGAACGCGAAAGCGGTAGCCTCCGCCCTGGACGACGCGCCGATCCTGGCGAACAGCTCGCCGAGCCTGCGAACGACGGCCGTTTCCTCCAAACCCATCTCTTGGGCGATCTCTTGGTTCGTCCGACCCTGGATCAAGCCCCGCAGGAGCGCGGTATCCGCACGGTCCAACCCCCCGCCGTGGCCATCCACGTCCGACCCGCCGTCCGCGACCACAGTCTCGGTGGATCCCGCGAGCGCCGACAGCTCCTTCCCGATCGGTCCGCGGAACCAGCGGACCCGAACGTCCTCATCGAGCGTTCGCTGCGCGATCATCGCGAGGGACAGCTGCACGTCCTCTCGAACCTGCTCCCATTCGGGGGCGTTGGTCTCCCGGAAGACCTTCGCGATCGGCTCAACCACTTCCAGGCATAGGTCCTCGTGCATCGCCGACCGCAGCGAGGCCATCGCCGACCGAGCGAACTCCGCCGCCTCGTCGGCGCGTCCACGCGCCAGCGCCACGCGAGCAAGGGCCGCGTCGGCCTGCGCTCCCCAGGGCGGATGGCCGGGAAGGTCCTGGACCAGCTGCGCCGCGTCGCGAGCAGAGCGCTCAGCTGCGTCGAGGAGATCCTCGTCGTGTCGCTCCGATCCCAAGCGTGCGGTCGCGAGCGCGAGCTGCGCGAGCGTCTCGCATCGGGCCGCCGCCTGACCCCGTTCGGCCGCGAGATCGGCCGCGCGCCCAAGGTGCTGGAGCATCCTTTCCGCGTCCCCTGCGGCTGCGTACGCGAGACCTCGCCAGGACTCCAGCCGCCGAGCTCGAAGTGGCGTCGGGCTCTCGATCGCGCAGGCGCTTGCCCGGTCGAGCCAGCTTCTCGCCTCGTCTACCTCACCTAGATCGAGGAGCGCGAGCGCCGTCCCACCAGCAGACAGGAACTCGAGCGCCCGGTCGCCGAGCTCCTTCGCCCGTTGGTACGCGAGCTGGCCCCTCGAGACGGCGAGATCGGGGATGACCTTCGCACGGGCGAACACGTGGACGCCATAGAGCATCTGCGCCTCGAACGCGGCTCGCTCGCTCTCGTTCGTGAACGCGCTCATCGTGGACGTGAGCCGGCGTATCTCCTCGATGTGCCGGGCGGCGCCCGATCCCAGATGGATGTCGGGAGCCCAGCTGAGGTACCCCATCGCGATGATCGTTGACATCGCACCCCGCCGGTCGCCCAGGCGCTCGAACAGCTCGAGCGCTCCCTGGAACAGCTCTGATGCCTCCATGGCCGCCGGTGCCACGGGCAGCTCGGGCAAGATGTCCTCGACCGCTTCGCCCGCCGCGATGCGTCTCACGATCGGCATCTGCTCGCCCGCGAGGATGCGCTCGACGAACCACACCCGGACACGTCCCAGCTGGATCACGCCGATCTCTCGAAGACAGGCGGCAAGGCTCGGATCGTCGCCTAGCTTCCGAGCAAGATCGGCGGCGCGGCGGTACGCCTCCTCCGCGGCGTCAAGGTCGACCTCTCGCGCAGGCGGGATGTAGCCCTCGCCGAGCGGGATCTTCAGGAGATCCTGTCCGAGCTCCATGCACGCGGCCAGCTCGGTCCGCTCGTCGCCCTTCGCTGCGGCCAGCTCGCGCACCTCCCGCGCGAGACTTGAGGCGCGTTCCTCCTCCTCCAAGGTGCGAAGGGAGGCCGCTCGTCGGAGGCGGACGTCGAGCTCGAGGCGGGTGTCGCCGAGCGCCTCCGCCAGGGCCGCGAGCTCGGCGAGGCCTTGCATCCGGTCGCTCGGACGCCGGAGCATATCGAGCGCCCGATCCCTGGCCTCCAGGAGCTCGACCCGCTCCTGCGAGGTGGCGGCGGAAGGAAGCGCGAGCTCCACCACCCGCAGGACCTCCTCCGGCGCATTGGCGGCAAGGGCGTTACGGCTGGCCTCGATCGAGAACCGGACGCACGCCTCGGCGTCGCCCGCGGCCTTGGCATGCTGGGCAAGCAACGAGAGACTGCCTGGCGACGGTTCTCCCATCAGCAGCAGGTCGACGATCGCTGCGTGGATCGCGCGGCGACGGGGCGCCGTGAGGGCCGCGGCCGCGAACTCCCGTACCTGCTCGTGCGCGAAGCTGTAGTCGGCGGCCGACCGCTCGTCGTGCTCGAGGAGGAGGCCGGCGGCGACGGCCGGCGCCAGCGAGTCGGCGAGAGTCTCGAACCTCGTCTCCCCGTCGTCGACGCGGAGCTTGACCTCGTGCAGGTCCTTCAGGCTGAAGTGCCGTCCGAGCACGGCCGCCTCGGCGAGCGAGGCTTTCGTGTCCTCGGGAAGATGCGCCGCGCGACGCGAGATCAGCGTTCTAACGGCCGACGGGACCAGTCGCTCCGCGTTGCGGGCCAATGTCCACACGCCGTCGATCTCCTGGATCATCGCCCCGTCGCGGTACGCGTGCGCCGTCTCCTCGACGATGAAGGGGACCCCTTCGGACTGCACGTGCATCGCTGCCGCGCTCGCGGCATCCACGGTTCCGCCGAGGACCTGTTGCAGGAGCGCTCGGGTCTCGACCTGGCTGAAACGGTCCAGCCGCAACCTTCGAACCAGCCCCGCCCTTTCCATGTCCGCCACCAGGTTGACGGCCTCCGTCACGAACGCGAGCTCCTCGGGCCGGATCGCGATCAGCACGAAGATCGGGCTCGTGGCGTCCGCGCGGACGATGTAGCGGAGCAGTCGCAGGCTGTCGTCGTCGGCCCACTGGAGATCGTCGATGAGCAGCGCCACGGGCCGGAGCGCCGCCAGGTCCCGGATCGCGACGGCGCCCAGGTCGAAGGTGCGAAGGAGCTTGCGGTCCGGCGACAGGCTCGCGAGGCTCGGGTCGTCCTGCCCGGTCATCGCGTCCATGCACCTGGAGAGCGCCTCTTCGGCCGGCGTGCCCCTCGCCGCCTCCATCGCTTCGGTAGACCCGACGATCGAGCGCGCCACGAGGAACGGACCGCGTAGCTCCTCGTCCCCGGTCACCGCTATCGTCGTGAAGCCCCGAGCCCTCGCCATCTCCCCGGTCGCGAGCAGCAGGCGCGTCTTGCCGATCCCCGGCTCGCCCTCGAGGCTGACCCCCGCGAACCGGCCGGAGCCGGCCGAGGCCAGCTCCTGCTCGATGGCCGTCACCTCGACGGGCCGTCCGACAAGCGCGCCCGGAGCCCGAAGGGCATGTAGGGCCAGGGGCGCGAAGGCGGTTCGGGCAGCGACGCCCGTTGGCGCCGTTTCGTCGTCGACCGGAGATCGAGCCAGTTCTTGCCTCCATGTGGAACGTGACGGCAGCTCAGACTAAGCGCCCGAGCTCGCCGGGTCACACGCGGGCTGCGTGGGGCACCGCGCGTGGGAATGGACGGGGGGCGCAGCGGGTTCAGTGGGGGCGAGACCGGCAAGCTGGGCGAGAGGGGGCACGAACATGTCCGAAGCCCCAACCAGCAAGGAAGCGGCGATCACCAGGTCCTGGAACGGCCTCGACATCCCTGTGCCGGGAACCTGGGAGTTCGATCCCGCACACACCTCGATCTTCGTCGTGGGGCGCCACTCGATGATCGTGAAGGTGCGTGGTCGCTTCAACGAGTTCTCGGGGAGGATCCACGTCGCCGAGTCGCCGGAGGATTCCTGGGTGGAGGCCTCCATCCAGGCCGCCTCGGTCGACTCCGGCGTTCAGATGCGAGACGACCACATGCGCTCCCCCGACTTCCTCGACGTGGAGCGGTTCCCCACGTTCACCTTCCGCAGCACTCGGATCGGGCTCGGGGAAGGATCGAGCCTCCGCGTGGCCGGGGACCTCACGATCCTGGACGTGACCCGGGAGATCGAGCTCGAAGTCGAGTACGAAGGGGCGACGATCGACCCCTGGGGGAACCCGCGGATCGGGTTCAGCGCGACGGGGGAGTTCGAGCGTGAGGCGTTCGGCATGACCTGGAACCAGGTCTTGGAAAGGGGATGGCTGGTCGGCAAGAGGTTCAGCCTCGAGATCGACGTCGCCGCGATCCTGCAGCGGGATGAACCGACGAGCTGAGGCGACGCCGTTCACCTCGGGACGCGAGAACCCGGTTCTCGTCGTGCGGCCATCTCGCACTCGTGGAGCTCACATAGGTATGGTCGAGGAGCGAACTCTTCCGACGATCACTGGAGCCGATCCAGCGCTGGTGCGGTGAGGCTCATGGTCGGGCCCGAGACTCGACCCAGGACAGGAGGGCGAAGGCCGCCACCGCAACGCCGGTGAGCGGGACGCCGCCGCGAACCGCGCTCAGCAGCGCTCCCCGCTCGCCTGCGACCCAGACGTGGAAGACGAGTACGACGAGGAGGAAGACGAGATAGCCGCCGGCGACCGTGACCGCCACTCGTCGAACGAGACCGGGTGGCGACGGACCACCGCGGCCCGAGGGCCTCGGCACCGGTCGGCGAACCGTGACCACGACCATGCAGACGAACAGCGCGTAGCTAGAGGCGATCACGATGGCGGCCGTGCGGATCACGTTCAGCCCTCGATGAAGCGCCAGCCGCGAACGAACAGGTGCCATCCGAGCCACAGCCAGACGCCGAACAGGACGAACCGGCCCGGCGGCTGACGCATGAAGGCTCGGAAGAAGTCCGACATGGTCGGCCACTCCGGGCCTCGAACCAGTCCGATGCCCTGCCACAGGAGCAGGGCCCCGACGATCACGAGCCAGCCGGTCACAGCGATCACGCGCATGCCCATCACGACTCCTTCGACGCCGCGGACCAGTGGCGCCATCGTTCGACCTCGACCGCGAGGGCCGGCCCCTTCGGTAGCTGCTCGCGCTCCTGCGGGTACCGATCGAGCAGGAGGCCGACCGCGCGCTCGAGCTCGGGGCCCTCGCCGACGACCCTCGCTCGGCCGTCGGCGCGAACCCACCACAGGCGGCTCCAGTCCTCGTCGTACGAGTCGACGAGGAGGCTCACCCTCGGCTCCACGCCGACGTTGACGAGACGCTGCAACCGCCGATGGCGTTTGGGCTTCTCATCGACCACGAGCCACACCGTGTCGCCTTCGAGGGTGAACACCACGGGGACGACGTGCGGCGCGCCATCGGGTCGGACGCTCGCCAGGCATGCGACGCGAGCGGCGCCGAAACGCGCTCGCGCCTCCCCCTCGTTCATCCCCGCTAGGAGCTCGGCGGAGGTAGTGCGCCTCGCCGGGGAGCAAACTCGTTGCAGAAGTCACCGGCGTGGATCACACCTCGGACGTATCGGCAACCTCCGATCGCCAGGCGCGGGAACATGAACTTGCACTCCGCGCACCGGAGCTCAGGCTCGGTGGCCGGCCGGTAGTTGGCGGCCGACTTGGATAGGCCCCAGACCTTCGGCATGACGTTCTCCCTCGACTCGACCCGCGCCGATGCTACGCCCAGGGAGCGAGCGAGACCCACGGTCCTCCGCCGACGAGGCGGAGGGTAAGGGTCCTTGAACGACCGCGCCGCCACCTCCAGAATCACACGCATGTGATTCATGCCGCTGGAGCGGGAGCCGAACAACCGGCTGCTCGAGCGTCTCCGGATGGATGCCGAAGGAACAGGACATGAGCCCAGCGAGGCATGAGGCGGTCAGTGGGGACTGGCTGGATGCTTGCTGCTGGCGGTGCGGCACCGCCGAGGCCCAGCCGGACGCTCTCGGCCGGATCCTGTGCCGTCCGTGCTCGAACGCGCTCTCCGAGCCCGAGGCCACCTCGAGCGACGACCCACTCCCGGTCGTCCGCGGGGCGTACTGGGACGCCCATGCCCTGGAGCGGTGCTGGCGGTGCCTGACCGAGAGCGTGGAGACCGACGACGACGTCGGACTCTGCCCGACCTGCCTCGCCGCGCTGTCCGCCCGGGACACGACCGGTGGCGACGCCGTCACGGGAGGCTAGCGCCGCGAAGGCCCCCACCGTCCCGACGCCCTCGGCGCCGCGGCCGGCGGGGGTCCCCACGAGCTATCGGGCGGGCGCTACCCCTTCTGGTAGCGGAAGTTGGTCTTCAGGTCTACCGCCCTGCTGAACAAGTGGTGAACGGGCGAGCGCCTCGCCCCCTCCTCGATCACCTGTTCGTCGGTCTTGGACAGAGCTCCCTTCGCGATCACTTCGACCTTGACGGTCTTGAGCGTTCGCTGCCAGTCGTCAGGGGCTTTCGCCCCGGTGAGCGGCCCCGGGTCGACGTCGATGCTGCTCTTCACCTCGAGACCCTTGAGGTTGACCCCCACCCGAGCGCAGTTCAACGCGATGGCCTCGGTCACGCACGAAGAGAGGGCGACCATGGCCGCCTCGACCGGCTCGATCCGGTCGTCGGCGCCCTCGACCCCCAGGGCGTCTCCTACCTCCTGCCAGGACCCGAGCTGGACGGAGAAGTCCCTGGCCGGCTTGGTCATCGAACGGGTCCCGAGCTTCCAGGGCCCGACCTTGCCCAGGTTCCCGAGGCCTCGACCCTCCCAGATGGTCTTGGCCTCGAGGCCGAGGGTGAAGCTCTGCGGCGACGCCTTGTACTCCTTGTTGAAGGCCTCTATCTGACGGGCGTTGATGCCGGTTACCGGCATGTATTCCCGCCTCCTTCCCCTGTCGTTAGCGGTTCTCTCGGACCGGATGTCGCGGGTCTGCCGGTGGGGGCCTGGGCGCAAGCGGGCCGCGGGCGGCGTTCCTGCGGCTCCGCAGGCGGCTGACGGGGCTCCTCGGGACGCCGCCGAGCGACGGCGAGATCGAACCATCCCGGTCACCGGGGTGAGCGTGGGGAAGGATCGAGGTCCGACGGAGGGGCACCATCGGCTCATCTCCCTGGTCCTATTCCTACTCCCCTAGGCCCCTCGGGTTCAAGACCCTCGTTTCGGCCACGGGTCAGATCGAGGGCGCGAGCCGCTCCATGAGCGAGACGAACGGCCTCGTGTTCTGCATGACGTAGAAGTGCAGCGACGGCACGCCGGCCTCGAGCAGGTGGATCGCCTGCTCCAGCGCCCACCGCGTGCCGACCTCGACGACCCGGTCGGGCTCGGCCTCGCGAACCGCCTCGGCGAGGGCGGGCGGGACGTCCACGCCGAAGATCTTCGGGATCACTCCCAACTGCTCCTTGCGCGTGAGGATCTTCAGGCCGGGGATGATCGGGATCGTGACGCCGTGATCGCGGCAGGCCTTCACGAACCGCAGGTACGGCTCGTTGTCGTAGAAGATCTGGGTAACCGCGTAGTCCGCGCCCGCCCGCTGCTTCTGCAGCAGGACGTCGATGTCCCAGTCCAGGTTCGGCGCCTCGACGTGCTTCTCGGGGTACGCGGCGACGCCGATGCAGAAGTCGGTGGGGGTCGCCTCGAGCAGGTCCTCCAGGTACCGCCCGCGGTTCATGTCGGCGATCTGCCCGACGAGGTCCAGCCCCGTCTCGTTCACGCTGCGGCCGCCCACCGGTTCGCGCGGCTGACCGTCGCCGCGGATCGCAAGCACGTTCTCGATGCCGAGGTAGTTGAGCTCGATCAGCGAGTCCTCGGTCTCCTCGCGCGTGAACCCGTTGCATAGAACGTGCGGGACCGGGTCGACGCCGAAGCGGTGCTTGATCGCCGCGCACAGACCGAAGGTCCCCGGCGCCTTGCGCGTGACCCGCCGGCGGTAGGTCCCGTCCGGGAGCTCCTCCCACACGGCCTCGGCCGAGTGCGACGTGATGTCGATGAACGGCGGGTCGAAAGGCATCACGGAGGCCACCGCCTCGTAGATCCGCTGGACGTCGCCCCCGCGCCGCGGCGGGATGATCTCGACGCTCACGAGCGGGCGCGTGGCGTTCGCCAGGTGCTCGATGACCTTCATCTCACCGGACCTAGCACGTGCTCACGCCCGCCCGGGCTCGGGCCGCTCACCGCGCCAGCGTGTCGTCAGGCTCCGATCTCGACGACGGCCGCCTCACCGGGGATCAACGCCGACACGGCCGCGAACACCTTGCCGTTGTCCTTCACGACCACCGCGATCGGGATCGTGAGCCCGGTGGCCTCCTCGGTGCACACCCCCGTGGTCACGTCGCACACGTCGATCGTGCCGCCGACCATGGCATCGGGGAAGAACTCGACCGCCGCCCAGCTGGCCTCGTCGATCTCGACCACGTGCAGCATGCCGTCGGGCCCGAAGTTGATGTCGACGATGGAAGTTAGGCCGTCGGCGACCACGGTGCACGCGGGGTCGGTCCCGCACTGCACGTGACGGGCGTCGGGTTCGATCCGCCAGATCTGGGATCTGCCGAGCGGGGCCGGGTCCCCCTTGAGCTCGCTGAGGTAGAAGGCCCCGTCGGGTCCGACCGCTACGCTGGTGGTCACGGGCTGCGCCTCGATCTCGGCCGGAAGGTCACAGACGAACGCGAACTCCTCCGGAGGATTGGGACAGCCCGCCAGAGTCTTGGCGTTGTCGGTCGGGACGAGCTCGCCCGGGAGGGTGGCGACCCAGTCGACCTGGCCGTCCTCGACGATCAACAGCGCGTTCGCCGCCGCGTCGGCCACGAGGACCCGCCCGCCCCCCAGCCTGGCGAGGTCGAACGGGTTCGAGTCGATCTCCCCGCCGTCCGGGTTCTCGGCCGCCTCGAAGGCTGCGATGCCCGCCACGGCCTTGGGCGTGCCCTCGACGATCTTGAAGAGGCTGCCCTTGCGGCCGGTCGTGAGCGCCCACATCCGCCCGCGATCCAGCGGTACCACATCGGTCACGCCGGGGAGCTCGGCGACGAGCCGGCCCTCGGTGCTCCCCAGCCGAACAACGCCGGCCCCGGAGTCGGCCACGTACAGCAGGCGTTCCCGAGCTGCGAGCCCGAAGATCGGCGTCGCGAAATCGAAGGCCGGCACCGCGGCCGCGGCCGGCACGAGCAACATGGCGGAAGATGCGATGGCCGCGATGACTACGGACCGACGCCGGACAGATCGAGTGAACATGGCGGACCCCCTTGCGCTCGAACGACAGTGAGGTACGACTTATCACTGGACCCGCGGACGGGTCAAATCGGATCGGCCGCCATCGATGGATCCCGGGTCGCTTCTCGGGCAGGAACGCCGAGCGCTACTTCGAGATGACCACCGGGGTGCCGAGCGGCACGTCCAGCAGCGACTCCATGTCCTCGTTGTAGACGCGCACGCAGCCGTGCGAGACCGCCTCACCCCGGTCGCTGGCGTACGGGGTGCCGTGGACGGCGATCCGGCCTCCACCGGGCCAGTCGGTGATCACGCGGGAGAATCCCGAGAGCCCGAGCGCCATGATCCCGTACGGCTGGCTGGGGTTCTCGTACGGGACCTTGACGTAGACGTAGAAATCGCCGGTGGTCGTCGGGAACTGATCCGTGCCGATGCCGACCTTGAACCGCACTGCGACCTCACCGTCGACGAGGTACTCGAGCGCGCGTTCGGACAGGTCGACCTCGATGCGCTCGGTGCGTTCGCGGAGCTTCACGTCGCGCTCGCGCACCCAAGCCGTAGAGCCGTTGGGGCGGAGCGGTAGCAGGACCTCGTACCAGGGCTCGCCGTCGCGTCGGGTGGCGCCGACGATCAGCATCGGCGAGAGCTCCCCGTTGATGTTCCGCGTATCGAGCGCGAAGTCCGCCGTCTTCGTACCTGGCTCCTCGAACATCGGCGTGTACCGCTCGCGCGGCTCGGCGACCACGTCGACGCCATCGGGCAGGAGCCTTTCGGGCTCGGGCTCCTCTTCGCCCTCGGCGATCGGGTCGCCCACGTCTACCTCTGCCTCTGCGCCGGTGTCCTTCGGGGAAACGTCGCCCGCGGGTTCAGAGGACGTGCAGGCGCCGAGCAGCAGGCCGAGAACCAGGACCAGCACGGGGGGTCGGTGGATCACCGACCGATCATCTCAAGGAATCGCGCAGATCGCGGGACGATCAGGGAGGAGGCGGGATCGGCGGAACGCCCGCCGCCACCGCGCCGCGGTTCGAGAGCTGCTCGAGGGCCTCGAGCGAGGCCTGGAGGTCAGACAGTGCCCTGCGGTTGCTCTCCTCCTGCTGCTCGTCCTCGTAGGTCAAGACGTCGCGGAGCTCGTTCAGTGCCTCCAGGTGCGCGTTCGTCTCGGCCAGGGTGTTGGTGGCCTCGCGCTGCCAGCTGAGCACGTCGCGCATCGGACCGACCATCAGCACCACCACCATGAACACGTAGAAGCGCGTGAGTCCACTCCAGTAGGTCACGGGGCTCTGCAGGTCGGCGATGCTGTTCGCGACCTCGGCGGCGCCGCGGGCGATCGTGGCCACCAGGGCCAGCAGGGCGCCGAGCCACCGGCCGCGGCTGAACGTGACGAGCCCGACGGGAAGGATGTACAGCGGCGCCATGTCGAAGGTCCCCGAGACCGCATCGATCAGGCCGATCAGGGCAAGGAGCAGGAACCCCAGGGTCAGAACGAAGGCCGGCGAGCGTCGGGACATGAAGGCCTCGAACCGAAGGAGGGACGAGCCCTCGAGACGCTGCTCGGCGCTCTTCTTCTCCGCCTTCGCGCCCTTCTTCTCGGCCTTGCTGGCCTCCTTGCTCGCCGCGTCCGTGACCCTGCCCTCCTCGAGGGCCTGGTTCTGGGCGAGCCTGTTGGGCCTGCGCTCGTGCCTGTTCATGCGTGGTCTCCCGTCCCTGCCCTGTGAAGGTCGGCCGGTCGGCGCCCCACCTTGAGCCTCGCGTTGCGCGGTCGGGCGCGAGGGCATAGGTTCGACCCGGAGACCAGGCCCGCCGATCTCGATCGGAGGAACACGTGAAGCAGTTGGCGCGAGCTCCCCGGAACCTCGCTGCTGTCCTCACGGTCGTCGCCATGCTCGTCGTCCTTACCGGGCTCGGGATCCCGCCCGCGTCGGCCGCGACGCCGACGATCTCGTCGTTCTCGCCCCAGAGCGGCCCGGATGGGTCGGCGGTGACGATCCGCGGCAACGGGTTCATGGGCACGACCGACGTGATGTTCAAGACGACGTCGGCGACCTTCGACGTTGTCTCGAACACGCGCATCAACGCGACCGTGCCGAGCGGCGCTCAGACGGGGAAGATCTCGGTCACCACGCCCGATGGGACCGCCTCGAGCACGGACGACTTCGTCGTCACGGCGACCGCTGACCCCTCGATCGATTCGTTCTCCCCCAACAGCGGACCCGTCGGGACCTCCGTGAAGATCGACGGGACGAACTTCGACGGAGCGACCGCCGTGAAGTTCCACGGGACGAGCGCCACCTTCACCGTCGACTCGTCCCTGCGGATCACCGCGGACGTGCCGAGCGGGGCGACGACCGGCCCGATCAGCGTCACGACCCCGGACGGCACCGACACGAGCACCACGAACTTCACCGTCACGGTCCCCGCACCGGCGATCTCGTCCTTCTCGCCGCAGAGCGGGACGTTCGGGACGTCCGTGACGATCTCGGGGACGGCCCTCACGGGAGCGACATCGGTGAAGTTCGACGGCACATCCGCGACGTTCACCGTCGAGTCCGCGACGAGGATCAGCGCGACGGTGCCCGACGGCGCCACGACCGGTCCGATCGCCGTGACCACCCCGAGCGGCACCGGAACGAGCTCCGAGGACTTCACGATCAAACACGTCCGCGGGATCACGCTGTCCCTGAGCGGGCACCTGTCGGCCTCGGGCACCGTTTCCGTAGACGACGGGACGTCGGCGTGCGCCGCCACCGTCGCCGTCAAGATCCAGCGCCGGATCTCGCATCGCTGGAGGGTGGTCGGCACCACTGTCACGAGCGGCGCCGGGTCCTACTCGCTCTCGATCGTCGACCGGCACGGGAAGTACCGGGCGCGCGCACCTCGGACGCGGTTGCCGAACGGAGACGTCTGCGTGAGGGCTACCTCGTCGGTGGTCTTCAACACGTGAGCCTCGGGCAAGGACGAGGGTGCCGCTTCTAGACCCGGCACGCCTCCAAGGCGACTCTCATCCGCTCGGCTGGCCGCCGGGGAACGCGACCATGCATGCATCGAGCGAGTAGCCCATGAAGTTCGTGCTGGGATCCATCCCGTCCGCGGTGCACCGATATCGCGATCCTCGGAGGCAGCCGTAGCAGGGCGAGGCTTCGGCTGGGGTCTCGTGACCCCGCTCGAGGGCGTACTACGTTGATCGCTTGGCGTAGAGTGCCACGACCTGCGGGAACGCAGACCCGCGAGAGTGGCGGAACGGCAGACGCGCCGGACTTAGGATCCGGTGCCCGCAAGGGCGTGGGAGTTCGACTCTCCCCTCTCGCACCTCTCTGACCTGCGGATCTTCTCTTCGACACCATCAAGCCGACCACGCCGAGACTCGACGGCAAGGTTGACGGCGCTCACCGAAATCCCCCAGAGATGCTCACCGAAATCCACCACCTCTGAGCCCGCGTAGCCTACCTCTCGAGTGTCGCCGCCACCCCCTCCCTGAGTTGGTTCAAGCGTTCCCGGTGGGCGCGCATGCGGTAGGAGTCCCCGGTGATCGCGAGCAGCGTCGCCCGGTAGAGGAACCGGTCCAGGATCGCCGCGGCCATCATCGAGTCCGAGAAGATCTCGCCCCACGAGGCGATCGACCGGTTGGTGGTCACGATGATCGATCCGTGCTCGACGCGGCGGGACACCACCTGGAAGATGGCCGAGGCCGCTTCTGCGGGGAGGGGAAGGTACCCGAGCTCGTCGCAGATGAGGAGCTGCGGCCCGGCGAAGAACCGCATGGTCGTGGCCCACCGTCCCTCGATGGCGGCCTTGTGGCAGCGAGCGACCAGGTCCGCGGCGGTGGTGTAGTAGACGCGGTAGCCGGCCTCCACGGCCTTCAGCCCGAGGGCGAGCGCGAGCATCGTCTTGCCCACCCCCGGTGGGCCCACCATCAGCACGTTGGCCTTCTCTCCGACGAACCGGAGCGTCGCGAGGTCCTCGACCAGGCCGCGGTCGAGGTCCGGCTGGGCGTCGAAGTCGAAGTCCTCCAGGCGCTTGATCACCGGGAAGTGCGCGAAGCGCAGGCGGCCGGCCATCCTGCGACGCTCGGTGGCCTCCACCTCCACCCCCAGGAGATCCTCGGTGAACGCGGTGTAGGAGGGCTTGGCCTTCTGGGCCGCGTCGAGCTTGCCGGCCAGGGCCTCGGC
>Ga0209002_10003084_pt1 | contig 13281 bp, 11 predicted proteins | sample Rifsed16ft2_FD_184010 | JGI IMG/M metagenome (GOLD analysis project Ga0209002, IMG submission 184010) | Soil microbial communities from Rifle, Colorado, USA - sediment 16ft 2 (version 2) | ecosystem: Environmental > Terrestrial > Deep subsurface > Rock core/Sediment | place: Rifle, Colorado...
GCCCCGCCTCCCTGGGGTCCATGTTCGGCACCGTCCGCAGCGATAGCCGCGCGCGGGCGGCGTCGATGATCTGGTTCGAGGAGCCCTTGATCTCGTGCGCTTCGAAGGCGATCACGGTGAGCGAGGGTCGGGTCCAGAGCTTTTCGTAGACCGAGAAGCCCTTCTCGCCGGTGAGGGTCATCCCCTTCATCATCCCCGCCTCGCGCTTGAACTTGGACTCTTTGAAGGGAAGCTTGCGGATCCGGGCGAGCTGCTTCGCGTTCGGTTTCGCGACCTTGCGGTAGAGCCCGGGCACGTCGAGCTCGCCTTTCCTGCCCTCGAGGCCTGCGATCAAACTACACAGGATGCGCACGGGATCGGGCACCGGACCGCCCCACATGCCGCTGTGAACGGGTCGCTCGAGGCACTGGACCTCGACGTCGACCGTGCAGATGCCGCGGAGCTGGTAGGTGAGGGCGGGGATCCCGGTGTCGAAGTTGGCGGTGTCGCTGAGCACGATGAAGTCCGCCGCCATCATGTGCTTGTAGTTGTCGAGGAAGCGGCCGAGGTGCTCGGACCCGATCTCCTCCTCGCCCTCGATGACGAACTTGACGTTGCAGGGCACCCCGCCCGAGGACTTGAGATAGGCGGCGACCGCCGCCACGTGGGCCATCACGCCGGCCTTGTCGTCGGCGGTCCCGCGGCCGTAGAGACGACCGTTGCGCTCGGTGGGCTCGAAGGGGGGTGAGATCCACTTCTCGTGCCGCCCCTCCGGCTGCACGTCGTGATGGCCGTAGAGAAGGATCGTCGGGGCGCCCGGCCGGTGCAGCCAGTCGCCGTAGACGTAGGGGTGGACGCCGTCGATCTCGAGAACGCGGACGTTCTCGATGCCCGCCGCGCGCATCACGTCCGCGGTGGCGTGGGCGGAGCGGCGCACCTCCTGCGGCGGGAAGCCGGCGGCGGAGATGCTGGGGATGCGGCTGAGCGCGATCAGCTGGCCCTTGAAGTCAGCGACGTGGGCGTCGAGGTAGTTGAGGGCGGCCTTCACGAGGCCGTTCCGGTTGGTCATCATTCCTCCCGTAGGATCAAAGCGACGAAGACGACTGGCAGTTTAGATCAGAATCGGGCGCGGGCGCGAGCCGCCCCCCCGGCCGTCCGGAGCCGGCCTGGGCAGGTGAGGGGGTCGCGCGGGAGTGCGCTCGTCGTTAGTGAATGCCGATTCCGTCCGGGTCGGTCAGGCCCGAGCGCGCGAGCGCGACCCCCGAGCCGACCCGCACCAGGCTCATGAGGGTCATGTCGTCGCGGGGCCGTGCCGATCCGCAGAAGCGCAGCACGTCCGTCACGATGCCGTCGACGAGCTGTCGGCCCGGCACGTCGCGCCGCGCCTCCAGGAAGGCGGCGAGGCGTTGCTCCCCATACTCCTCGTCCGCGGGGTTCGTGGCCTCGGTCACGCCGTCGGTGTAGAGCAGCAGCCGGTCCCCGGGCGCGAGGGTCACCGAAGCGGAGGTGAAGACGGCGTCGGCCTTGACCCCCAGCGCCATCCCCGTCGCGGGCAGCGTGGTCGTCGCCGCGTCGCGTCGGAGCAGGAAGGGCGGATTGTGACCGGCGTTGACGTAATCCAGGCGCCCGATGCCCGTCTCGAGCTCCGCGAAGAAGAACGTGATGAGCCGGTTCGAGGGGATGTGGTGGCAGAGGTGCGCGTTGAGCTGGGCCAGGAGATTCGGCCCGCGGAACCCGGCGCTGAGGAGCGTGCGCAGGCTCCCCTGCAGGAGGGCCATCAGCAGCGCCGCCGGCATCCCCTTCCCCGCCACGTCGGCCACGGCCAGCGCGAGTCGCCCCTGGCCGAGGTCGATGAGGTCGAAGTAGTCGCCGCCCACGGTGTTGGCGGGCCGCATGGCGGTCGCGATCGCCGCCCCCTTGCGCTCGACCGGCTCGAAGGGTAGGAGGCCGAACTGGATCTGCCGCGCCACCTCGAGATCTCCCTTGAGGAACAGCTTGTCGCGCAGCTCCAGGGCGAGCAGGAAGAAGAGCGTCGTCGCCGCGACGAGCAGCCACGCCTCCCCGCTGAACAGTGGCGTCAGTGAGAACGGGCCCTGGCTCAAGACGGAAATGGCCATGCGCAGCCAGCCGAGGGCGAGGAGCGGGACCGCGACCGCGAAGAGGACCCGGCGCCAGGGATTGAGCCGGTAGGCAACGGCCAGGAAGAGGCGCCACGCGGATTTCGGGTAGCGCTCGTGCCAGGGGCGACCGGCGAGATCGGCGAGGTCGACCTCCCGGGTGAGGAAGCGGAAGGTCTCGTGGGTCTCCTGCTGGAGCAGCTCGCGCAGGCCCTCGGGGGTCAGGTCGCGCGTGAACAGCTCGCGCAGCGACTCCCAGTAGTCCTCGGTCAGGGCGGGGGCGGCGGGCCGTCGCGACTTGGCCCCCATTCGGGCCGCGAGCTCCTCGAACCGCTCGCGCGACCGCTCGGCGAGCGCAGAGAGCTCCGCGAAGGGGCTTCGGCTCACGGCAGCTCCCGCGACTTGCGCACGGCCTTCTCGGACAGCTCGCGCAGGCGCGCGAGCTGATCCTCGGGCAGGGCGAGGGCGCCCGCCTTGACCACCGCCCGCAGGGCCTGGGCCTCCTCGGCCGGGATCGTCCGCCCCCTCTTCGCCTCCTGGAGGAGCCGGGCGAGGCGCACGCGCTCGGCCTCCGGGACCGGGGCCCAGATCTGCTCGTAGATCTGCCCCATCTCCGCTGCCTCCGCCTGGCTCAGGGCGTCGAGCCCACGGCTGACGGCGCGGAGGCCGTCAAGGGGCACGACGTCCACACTCTCCCCACGGCTCAGTCGTTCCTCAACGAGGAGACGCAGCGCGGGCGGCGAAAGTTCCGGCACTTCGACCGCGAGCCTCTCGATCGCCTCGCGAACGCGCGCCTCCACCGCGCCCGAGGGACTGATCCCCCGCGCGAGCGCTTCCACCGCGGGGAGGAAGGAGCCGCCCGTCGCCTCCGGCGCCCAGGCGTCGAGCGAGAAGTAGCGGTAGCCGTCGGCCCAGGAGAGGACTGCGCCCTGGACCTTGTCGAGCCCCTCCTCCCATGTCGCGCGGACGAGCCGCGCACGGCCCCGCCCGAGCTGGACGTCGGATCTCCCGCTCTCGCGGAGCGAGGGGCGTGTCGGAAGCCGCTCCTGGATCAGGGCGTCGAGATGGCGATCGAGGTCACCCATGAGCTGTGGGCGCACCTCGACCCGGACGACGGCGAAGGCCTCGAGGGCGGGCTGCGCGAGGCGCGTGCGCACGCCGGGTGGGGACACGAACGGGTTGTCCTCTCGGAGGGCGGCCCAGCCGGAGGGGAGCTCGATGGCGAGGCCCGACTCCGTGTCGACGACGCGCCGGTCGGCGAGGGCGTAGCGCTCGATCGCCGCCATGGCCCATCGCTTCGCCAGGACGGGTTGCAGCAGCGCCCACAGGCCGCCAACGACGGCGACCACGACCGCCGCCCCCGCGGTGGCGAGAAGGACGAGCCGCAAGCCCTGGGAGTCGCCGCGCCGGGGCGCGCGAGCGGTGCGCCGCGACCGATGCGGGGCGCGCTTCGGGGGCTTGGTGTCATCGGGCCCGAGGGAAGCGAGGCCCGCTCCGGCCTCGGGTGCCTTCTCTCCCGCCGGGGGGGCCGGCTCCGGCGACGCGGGGGCCGGCGTCGCCAGCACCGTGGGCACCGGAAGCCACTCCGGCGCCCCCTCCGGCCAGGCGAGCGCGTCGGGAGGTATGCGGCCCTCGCGATGCCAGGCCTCGAGCATCTCCCGGTCGATGGGACCGTACTGCGAGCCGTCGGCGAAGTGCAGGAGATACCGCACGGCCATGACGGGTCAGGACACCCAGACGAGGTCGTAACGCAGGATCGCGACGCCGCCGCGAGCGGGCGCGAGGCCGCTCTCCTCGAAGCGGGACGCGTCAACCTCGGTGAGGGAGGCGAGCTGGTGCTCCAGCTCGGCGACCTCGGCGCGCAACGCCTCGACCCGGGCCTCGGCGCTGTCCTCGAGCCGGTCCTTGGTGAGGACGGTCCCCGCCCCGCGTATCGTCCGGCGGCGCCCGGTCAGCAGCCCGATGTTCTGGAGGACGGCGGAGCCGAGGGCCATCCATTTCTCGCGCGTGCGCCCCTCCCGCTCCTGCTCCCGGCGACCGAGGTCGGCCTTCTTCGTCGCCAGCTTCTGTCGGAGCTTTTCCGCCGCCGCCCCCCCGCCGCTCGCCGCGAGCCGGGCCGCGAAAGCCTCGCGGGCCTCGCCGGGTGCCGACACCTCTCCAGTGACGGGATCCCGGAAAACCGTGGCCGTGAGCTTGTCCGGAAGGCGGTCCCGGAGCGCCTTCTCGACGGCGCGTGCTCCTCCGGAGGCCAGCCACTCCGGCAGCTCGCCATGGCGCAGGCCCTCCGGGGCGTCGGACCGGATCGCGCTCTCCTCGACGACGAGGGGATCGGCCTCGAGGGCCTCGGCCGCGCTCGCGCCCTCGAGGGGATACAGGCGAAGGCCCACCGACTCCCCCGCCCCCGGGTATCGCACCGCGTACTTGAGCAAGACGTGCGGCCGGGCGACCGACCCACCGTGACGGGACAGGTACAGATGGCTGAAGGGCGCGGGCAGGATCGGTGGCCCGCCGACCGGCTCCGCCCGAGGGGCGCCGGCGGGCACGGCCGTGATCCGACCCTTCATGAGCCGCGCGATCTCCTCGCGGGTCAGCGGCCCCCGCAGGTACGACATCGCCCAACGCGAGTGCAGGAGACAGGGTGCGGGCCGATGGACGTCGTGGAGCAGGAAGACGCGCTTCTTGGTCGCTCCGAGGAGCGAATCGATGGCGCCGCCATCGAGCCCGGCCCCCGAGAGGCCGCTCTTGAGCCTCTCGCGGTCCGGCTGCGTCTGGAGCGTCCCGACCATCCAGGTCCCCATGTTCGCGAGACCCTTGTAGTCGAGATCCACCGGGTTCTGAGTCGCGAGCACGACGCCGACGCCCTGCGCCCGCGCCTGCTTGAGGAGCGTGAGGAGCGGGCGCTTGGAGGGCGGGTTGGCGGGGTGGGGCGGGAAGTAGCCGAAGATCTCGTCCATGTATACGAGCGCCCGCAGCTCGGTGGTCCCTCCCTGCTGCCGCATCCACGTCTTCACCTTGTCGAGGAGGAGGGCGGTCACGAACAACCGCTCCTCGTCTGCGAGGTGGGCGGTCGCGACGACGGCCAGGCGCGGCCGCCCGTCCGGCGCCCGCAGCATCCGCTCCACGTCGAGCGGCTCGCCCTCACGCCAGGACGCGAAGGAGGGGGAGGCGAGGAGGTTGTTGAGGGCCATCATCAGGCCCTGCCGCTCCTTGCGCGGGAAGGCGGTCTCGAGCGGGAGCGCGCCGAGCTTGTCGAAGGGCGGATCCGCCACCGCCGCCAACAACCCCTCGAGGGTGAACCCCCGCCCCTCCCGCCATCCGCGCTCGATCAGGGTGGCGAGGAGGACGGCCTCCCGCGACTGCAGGGGGTCGGCATCGATGTGAACGAGACCGAGCAGGCCACCGACGATCCCGCCGATCTCGTCCCGCAGGTCCTCCTCCGCGGAGTCGAAAGGGACCGAAGGCGCCTCCAGGGACTGGATGACGTTGAGGGGGATCCCCGCCTTCGAGCCCGGCGTGTAGATGAGGGCATCGTGCGCGGCGCGGAGCGCACGGACCTCAACCGGCCCCAGGCCCCACTCCGCGAGGCCCTTCTTCCACGTCGCCGCGGTCTCCTTCGCGACCGTGGCGACCTCTCGGCCCTCGCGGCGTGCCGCCTCGGCGTCGACCCAGGGCTCGAAGGCCGCGGCATCCAGGGACTCGAAGAGGAGCAGCAGGTTGCCCAGGTCCCCCTTGGGATCGATCGCGAGGACGGGGATCCCTCGGCGCAGCACCTCCTCCAGGAGCACGATCGCGAGGCCGGTCTTTCCCGACCCCGTCATGCCCACGATGAGCCCGTGGGTCAGGAGGTCGGCGGGATCGAGCTCGAGACGCTCGCCGAGCGCGCCCTTGAGGTCGACCTGCCGGCCCAGGTACAGATTGCCGCCCGCCTTCGCCAAGCCCCTCCTCGTGCGCCCTGCAGTATAGCCGTGCCATCGCGCGAGGGGGAGCCGGGCGGCTGTCGCCGGTAGGGCTCGGCCTGATAGAATCCAGGGAGTGAAGTCGAACTATTACTGGAAGCAGATCGATGCGTTCAAGGGGCTCCTCCGCGAGGCGGTGCCCCACGAGGAGCTGAAGGCGCTGCACGCTCGCAGCGGGCCCCGGCACCTCGCCTACGCCGCCCGGCAGTTCGCGATCATCGCCGTCTGCGGCGCCGCCCTCTGGAGCATCGACAACCCGCTCCTCTGGGTCCCCCTCGCCGTGCTCCAGGGCTTCACGTTCTTCAACATGACGACCCTCCTGCACGAGGTCGTCCACAGCTCGGTCTTCAGCCGGCGGCGGCCGGGCGGGGACCGCGCCCTCGGTCTTCTCTACGCGACCACGAGCGGTATCTCGGCCAGCCAGTTCACCCGCTGGCACCTCGACCACCACGACAACCTCGGCTCCTGGGAGGACGACCCGAAGCGCCACTGGCTCTCACCCAAGCGCAACGCGCGCTGGTACAAGCTGCTTTACTGCACGCCGGCTCTCATCCCCATCTACTTCCGGGCGGCGGCGAAGGAAGGGCGGTCCTACCCCGAGGCCCTGCGCCGCACGATCCGGCGCGAGCGGCTGGCGACGACGCTCATCCAGCTCTCGGTGGGGGCGGGGCTCGGGGCGCTCGGCGGCTGGGGCCCGCTCCTGCGCGTGTGGGCGATCCCCTACTTCCTCGTCTTCCCGGTCGCTTTCACGCTGAACCGTCTCGGCCAGCACTACAACATCGACCCCTCTCATCCACTCAAGTGGTCGACGGTGATGGCGCCGAGCCGGCTGTGGGACTTCCTCTTCCTGTACTCGAACTACCACGCCGAGCATCACTACTTCCCGAGCGTGCCGTTCTACAACCTGCGCAAGCTGCACCTGAGGCTCCGCCCGCTATATGCGCAGCTCGGCCTCCGGCCGCACACCTACCGTCAGATCGTGTGGGACTGGTTCGTGCGCAACCGCGCCCCCCACACCGACTGGGAGGGCACGCTGCGGCCGGAGGGGCCGCTCTCGCACCGCTCGGCGGCCTGAGCTAGCCTCCGCCCTTCTCTCGCGCGCGCTCCTCGGCGTCGACCAGCCAGCCCCGGCGCAGCCGCGCCTCGGGGACGCTCGACAGATACGGCTTGACGTCCAGGATCGGCGTCCCGTCCAGCATGTCGACCCCGCGCACGCGCAGGAGCGGGCCCTCCCGGCCGAGCAGCTCGACGACGGTCAGGCCGATGGGGTTCGGCCGCCGAGGGGAGCGCGAGGCGAAGACGCCGTGCGGCCGGTCGTCGCAGGGAGGACGCGAGACGAGATCGAACCCCTCCGCGCGGTGGAAGAGCCACAGCACGTAGAGGTGGGAGAAGCCGTCGATGTCCTGCAGACCGGCTTCGAGAGAGGGGTCGATCTCGAGCGTGCCCTCGGCCTCGTGCTGGGCGCCGAGGCCCTTCGGGATCTCCTTCGTCTCCCGGTAGGGAGTACGCACGAAGCCGATGGGACGCATGGCGAACGTCGCGGTCTTCTCGCCCGTCCCCGCCACTCGTCCTCCGTCGGTTAGCATTCTAGGATGCGCCTGCGCCTCGACGCGAGCACGCGCCTCCTGGTCCTCACCGGGGCCGGCGTCTCCGCCGAGAGCGGGGTCCCCACGTTCCGCGCCGCGGGCGGGCTCTGGGAGAACCACCCGGTCGAGAAGGTCGCCTCCCCCGAGGGCTTCCGCGAGGACCCCGATCTCGTCTGGCGCTTCTACTCCGAGCGGCGCCGCAAGGCCCGGGACGTCAGGCCCAACCCCGGCCACGACGCGCTCGCGGCGATCGAGGAGCGGATGGGTGACCGTTTCCTGCTCGTGACCCAGAACGTCGACGGGCTCCACCGCCGAGCGGGCAGCCGCCGGCTCGTCGAGATCCACGGCAGTCTCTTCGAGACCCGCTGCACCGACTGCGATCGCGCGCCGTTTCCGGACGACCGTGAGTACGAGACCCCTCCGATCTGCGAGGTCTGTCGAAAGGGCCGCCTACGCCCGGCCGTGGTCTGGTTCGGCGAGCTGCTCGATCTCGAGAGGCTCGGGCGGATCGAGGGCTTCATCAACGAGGCGCGGGGCTCACGCTTCGCCTTCCTCGCCGCCGGGACCTCCGGGATCGTCTACCCGGCGGCGGGCCTGGTCCTCCAGGCACGCGCGGCCGGGGCCGAGACCTGGCTCGTGAACGCCGACGCCCCGGACAACCTCGGTGCCTTCCATCACTTCGTCCAGGGCCCGAGCGGCCGCATCCTGCCCGGCCTCGTGGAGTGGGCCTGAGTCGCGGAGCAGGAGGAGCACGTCCGCCCCCGCAAGTGCCGTAGCGCGTCGTAATCCTGCCTGCCGTTCTAGACCGCGAGCACGACACGGTAGCGAGGATTAAGGCGAACACACAGGGCTGCTTCGAGGAGGCACCCCCTCGGCTGCCTCGTGCTGCTTCGCAGGGAGCGTGTCAGGTGTCGCTGATCCGAAGGGCAAGCTCCCGCGCCAGACAGAGCAGGGCGCCGAGGGCCTCCCCGACGATCTCGAATTGCCGCTCGACGGCCGAGCGTAGCATCGGGTCGCCGGTGTAGTCCTCGAACGACCTGCCAGAGGTGAAGCTTGCGACCAGCGAGCAGGCCTCGGCGATGTCGAAGAGGTACTTGCGGACCTCAGGCGGCTTCAAAGAGGAGGACCCTGCTCGTTTCGATCGACTGCCGGAAGTAGGGGTTCCTGATCGGCCCCGGCTCCACGAGATCGACCGACGTTCCGAGGAGAGCCTCCAGATCCTCCTGCAGGCCGAAGAAGTGCGCCGCATGCTCGGAGGGAGCCATTCGCTCGAACTCGACTAGGAAATCCACGTCGCTCCGCGCGGGATCGAAGCGATCGCTCAGCGCGGAGCCGAACACGGACAGGCGCCGGACGCGGTGCCGGGAGCAGACTTGCGCGACGTCGTCTTTCCGGGCCTCGAGCGCCGCTCGCATGGATCGATTATAGGCCCCCGGGGCTCTGTATCGGCCAGCGTCGAGCGAGCTGCCGCTGCGATCGCGTCGTGCCGCTAGAGCAAGCGAAGGTCACGAGGCGCCGGTCCCCGGTGCTCATGAAGGGGGCGGACCATACTCCGGGGCGCGACCGGGCGTGCTAGCCTTGTCCCGACTCGAGCCCCGTCCGGGCTCGACAGGAGGTGGCCAATGGCGGACAGCGTGCGCAGGGTCCGGTACTGCTACGTGATGGTCCCGAACCGGGCCGGACAGGGCGCGAGCGTCCTGTCGGGGCTCCGGGAGGCGGGGGTCAACCTGATCGCCTACACCGGCTTTCCGGCGAGGGGAGGGCGGGCGCAGATCGACCTCGTGACGGAGGACATGGCGGGCGTTCGGCGCGCGGCCCGCAAGAACGGCTGGCGTCTGAGCCGAGCGAAGCGCGGCTTCCTGGTGCAGGGTCGGGATCGGATCGGCGCCGTGCATCGTCAGCTCCAGAAGCTCGGTGCTCGCAAGGTGAACGTCGTCGCCGCCGACGCCGTCGCCGCGGGACGAGGGCGCTACGGCATGATCCTCTGGGTCCGGCCGAAGGACTACGCCCGCGCCGCGCGCGCGTTGGGCGCACGGTAGGCGGCTCGAGAGCGCTTCTGACTCTCGGCGCCGCCGCGCTGCTTCTCTTCGCGCTGACGCCGCCGACCGGAGCCGACGGCGGCGGCGAGGCGGCGGGCGGCGCGACCGTCGAGCCGAATGCGACGGACGCCTCCGTCCTCGCTCGCTTCGTGAGCCGGCCGGACGAGCCGGTCGGCCGCTTCCGGGCCCGGCGCCGGATGAAGGCCGACGGCCTGGGCAAACACGCGTGGATGGACGTCTGGACCGAGCTCAGTCCCGAGGACGGCTTCTGCTGGACGGTCGAGTCGGAAGGAGGCTCGGGGCTCCTGCTCGACAAGGGCCTCCGGAGCATGCTCCGCCGGGAGGAGGAGAGCTACAACTCCGGGCGGATCGCCCGCGCCGCCCTCACCGCCGAGAACTACGACCTCGCCCCCGCCGGACGCGACCTCGAGGGCCTCGTGCACCTGCGCGCCCGTCCCCGCCGCCGGGACTCGACACTCCTCGACGGCACCTTCGTGGTGACCGCCGACACCGCGGATCTCGTCCGCGCCGGGGGGCGTCTCGCGAAGGGACCGTCGTTCTGGATCCCGCGGGTGGACGTGGTCCGCCACTACGCGCGCCTCCGCGGGCACCGCGTGCTCGTCCGCGTCGAGACCGTGGCCCACGTCCGCTTCCTCGGCGAGTCACGCCTGGTCGTCACCTACGACTACGAGATGGTGAATGGCGAGGAGCTGTCTCCCTCTTCCCCCAGCAATTCACCGACAACACGAGGCGCCGAGGCTGGCGCTGGAGCGCCGGGGCGATGAGGGCGGCCCTTCCTCGAGCCGCGGGAACTCGGTCATGCGGATGTTCGTGCACCCATACGGGATCAGGCGGACCTCCTCGACGGGTCCCACGCCGTCCGGCGTGGCCGGGTGAGCCCAGGCGGTGTCCGCGGGCGAGATCTCGCCCGCCCACCCGTTGACGAGCCTCCACCCCGGCAGGCGCTGAGCGCGGACCCGCGCGCTCGTGCCCGCACCCTCGGGTGAGAACGGCCGGTCGCCCACGGGGTGCTCTTCGAACCGGAGGGCGGCCTCGGGGTGCGCGGGGTCGAGCACGAGCCCGTAGTTCCACGGGGTCGTGGACCTCACCTCGAAGTCGCCGTGCGGCAGCTCGCGGTGCGGCTTGTCGACGTTGACCCGCGTCCACTCCTCGCCGATCGCCAGCGAGTACACGAGCGGGCCACGCTCGACCGAGACCGCCTCGTTGTACCGCACCGAGACCCTCGCCCGCATCGGGAAGCGGACGGCGAGGGACACCTCGCCGCGCCACTCGCGCTCGATCCGGTGCAGCGTGCCCGCCCGCATCGGCTGCTCGGCCCCGGCCGCGACCCTCACCGTCGCGCCCTCCGCCCACGCCGGGACGCGCAGGACGAGCGGGAAGCGGACCGGCCGCTCCGGCCGGACGGTGACCGTCAGCGTTTCGCGGAACGGGTAGTCGGTGTCCACCTCGACCGCCACCGGCACGTCGCGCGAGGCGAAGGCCGCCCGGCTCGGCGCGTACGCCGCGGCCACGAGTCCCTCGTCGGGCGTCTTCATCCACAGGTGCGCCACGAGCTTGGGCCAGCCCTGGTGCATGTTCGAGGTGCAGCAGCCGTAGTTCGGCTCCAGGCCGTAGAGGTTCGACTCCGGCCCGTTCGTCGTCCACATGTGGTCGGGGTTGATCGTGCACTGCACCTGGTTGACCTGCTGGTCGTACTGGTGCGACCACATGTCGGGCGCGAACGTCGCCGGGAGGGCGTTGAACGCGACACGCTCGAGCCGATCCGCGAAGAACGGATCGCCGAAAATGGAGAAGAGGTGCTCGAGCGAGTAGAGGAACTCGACGACCGCGCACAGCTCGGTGCCCTGGATCGGGTTGCGGCCGGCCAGGCACTCGTCCCCCGAGAACATCCCCGTCGCCTGGCCGTGGTGCCGGTCCAGGAGCTCGATCATCCTCCTCGCGAACGCGCGGTCGCGCGGTCGCTCATCGATCCGCCACGACAGGGCGGCCGCCTTCGTCGCCATCGCCGTGTTGACGACGTGCTTGGTCCACTTCCAGAGCCCGCGCCGGGGCGTCGGCACCGTCAGGCCTTCGGTCTGGTACAGGGCCTCGAAGTCCACGCCCTGGGCGCGCAGCTTGCGCGCGAGGTCGAGGAGCCAGGCCTCCCGCGTGCGCTCGTACACGTAGAAGACCGAGACCAGCCCCTCGTACCAGCGGAAGCGGCCCCAGTCGTAGAGCGGCGTGCGGTCGAGCCCGGCGAGCAGCGCCCGAAGGCTCCTCCTCACCGCCTCGAGGACGCGGGCGTCGCCCGTCGCCTCGTGATACTGCACGAGCGCCTTGTTGGCGAGGAGGATCGCCCACAGGTCGTAGCGACGGGCCGCGGCGTCCTCCGGGTAGGGGCCGTACCAGCCGTCGGGGCGCTGGCTCGCCACGATGTGATCGACGTAGCGCGCCAGGCGCGACTTCAGCTTCGGCTCGTCCAGGAGAAACGCGAGCGGGATCGCGCCGTCGAGCCAGTACGGCGCGCGTTCCCACCCCTCCGCGTCGCCGCCGAACCACCGGCTGCGGGCGACGTCGGGCCAGAACTCGTCGAGGTGGCCCGTCAGGCCGTCGGCCTGGAGGCGCAGCTGTCGCTGCAGCCAGCCCGCCGGTCGGATCGCCCCGAGCGGCAGCGGTCGGAACGCAGGCTCGGCGAGACCGCCCGTCGCGCGCGGGGTCGCGGCCGCAGCGGCGGCGGCCGACGACGCCGGGGCGGCGAGCGGGACGGCCACGGCGGAGAAGCCGCCGGCGACGCTCGTCAGGAACTCGCGACGGTCGACATCGGGCATGGCTCTCTCTCCCCCTCGCGTCCGACGATACCCCATGCAGTCGCTCCGGGGCGCTCGGCGCCCGGGGACTATACTCGAAGCTTCGCCATGCCCCACGGCGCGATCCAGGTCGAGAAGGCCCGCCAGAACAACCTCAAGGGCGTCAGCGTCCGCGTGCCGATCGGGGCCGTCACCGCCGTCACCGGGGTCGCCGGCGCCGGCAAGTCCTCCCTCGCCTTCGACGTGCTCTACGCCGAGGGGCACCGGCGCTACGCGGAGACGTTCAGCCCCTACGCGCGCCAGTTCCTCGAGCGGATCGATCGGCCGCGCGCGGAGCGCATCGAGGGCGTGCTGCCGGCGGTGGCCGTGGACCGCACCGCGCCCGTCCGGACCTCGCGCTCCACGGTCGGAACGATGACGTCGGTGGCGGACTACCTCCGCGCCCTTTACGCCCGTGCGGCCACGCTGCACTGCCGCCAGTGCGGCCAGCCCGTCCGGCGCGACACGCCCTCGTCGGTGTTCGAGACGGTGGCCGAGGCGGGCGAGGGCCGGAGCGTCCTCGTCTGCTTTCCGCACCGGGTGGGGCGGAAGGTGAGCGCCTCCGTCGTCCGCGAGGCGTTCGCCAAGGCCGGCTTCCGTCGGGTGCTCGAGGGCGGCCAGCCGGTGCGGATCGAGGACGCTCACCTCCACCCCGAGGAGGGCGTCATCACCGTCGTCCTAGACCGGATCGCGGTCGACCGCTCCCGACGCCAGCGCATCGTCGACTCCATCGAGGCCGCCCTTCGGCACGGCGAGGG
>Ga0209002_10003086_pt1 | contig 13281 bp, 22 predicted proteins | sample Rifsed16ft2_FD_184010 | JGI IMG/M metagenome (GOLD analysis project Ga0209002, IMG submission 184010) | Soil microbial communities from Rifle, Colorado, USA - sediment 16ft 2 (version 2) | ecosystem: Environmental > Terrestrial > Deep subsurface > Rock core/Sediment | place: Rifle, Colorado...
AAAATGTTACTTATGCTGATAACATTCAAGATGCTGAAATTATTGATATGGATAAGGAATACGAGCGTATTTGCCTTATGATTACTGATTGCAAACTGTTAGCCGATTTGGATTTATTACAGACTTCAAATCCCGATATTGATGTTGCTTTATTCGACAAACAAAGAGAAATTTTAACCATAAAAACAAAAAAATAATTATGAGCAAAACACAAAAAATATCAGTTACAAATTTCAAAGCCATTTCAGAAATGGAAATTGATTTTAAGGGTTGCACGGCAATTATTACAGCCGGAAACAACAAAGGCAAGTCTTCATTATTGCGAGGCATTACCGACCGAATAAGAGGCGAAAAACCTGAATTAATTGTAAAGCAAGGAGAAAAGGAAGGTAAAGGAACATTAGAATTAACAACTGGAGAAAAATTCGTTTGGGAATTTGATGTGAAAGGCACGGATAAATTGACCTTCATAACCAAAGAAGGTTATAAAACAAAAGTAACAAAAGAAATTGTACAGCGTTTCTTCCCTGTATCGTTTGATATTGATAAATTTCTAAATTCCGCACCAAAAGAACAATCTAAACAACTTCAAAAAATTGTTGGAATTGATTTTTTAGAAATTGACAATCGTTATTCTTTGGCTTACAATGATCGAACCGAAAAAAACAAAGAAGCGGAGCGCTACCAAGTTAAATTAACTTCCATGCTTGAATGTACTAAAGTTGAAAGTGTTGATTTAACTGAATTGCAGGGACAAAAAGAAACGGAGCGCACAAGATTAAACACCGTTTATTTGGCTAATAAAAAGGTAAATGATGAATTGCGTAAAAAGTGGCACGATGATAAAGAAATTTTAAGAAAAGAAGTTGATTCTTTTAATGATATTCAAACAAAAAGAAAAGAAAAAAGAGAAAAGGCGGTTAGATTATTAGAAGAATTAACCTTATTGGGATATAAAGATTCAAATATTGATACTGGCTTAACTAACTGGATAAGATGCCTTCCTATTCCAGAATTATATAAAATATTTGATGCAATGATTCCTTCAGAGCCTGATTACATTGATGAAAAACCAACGGATGAAGCACTACAATTAATAGATTCAAAAATATTAACAGCAAGCGAAATCAACACAAAAGCGAAGCAATATAATGATTATATTGCATACAAAAAAAGTGTTGAAGCTGCAAAAGTAGAGGCTGCGGATGCAGATATAAAAGTGAAATCAATTGAAGATGAAAGAGAAAATTTGATTAAGTCTGCAAAAATGCCATCCGGTATTTCTTTTGGAATTACAGGAATAGAAGTTGATGGGTACCCACTTGACAAAAATCAAATCTCAACATCAAAACTTTATTGCGCTGCTCTTCGTATTGCCTCAATGAATTTGGGAGAAGTACGAACCATCCATTTTGATGCTTCATTTTTGGATAAAAATACTTTGACAGAAATTGAAGTTTGGGCGGAAGAAAATAACCTGCAATTGCTAATTGAAAGGGTAGATTTTGACAACGGAAATATTAAATATGAACTAATTGAAAATAACTAAAAAAATGGAAAACGCAAATGAAATATTATTCAGAAGCTCAGGGAACGGTCATTTAATGACCGAGCCCCGGAGCAAATCAGAAATACTTTCAGAAACCACAAAAACAAATTTAATTGGTGTGTTCGTTTCAGAAAATTATAACAGATGTGAAGAAATTACATCAAAATATTTGGACAAAGGAAACGAATGTGAGGAGGACGGAATTACATTATTGAGCCGGGTTAATAAAGTTTTTTACAAAAAAAATGAAACTCATTTGTCAAATGAATTTATCAAAGGAACGCCCGATTTATTTATCGGTAAAAGCATTGAAAAGGCTGTAAAAATAATAGACACAAAACTTTCTTATTCAGCTCATACGTTTTTTAGAACACAAAAAGATGATTTGAATAAAATGTACTTTTGGCAAATGCAATCGTATATGTGGCTCACAGGTGCGAAGGTTGCAACAGTGGCATTCTGTTTAGTCAATGGAACTTTTGATGCCATAGAAGATGAGAAAAAGCGGTTAGCCTGGCGAATGAAACTAATTGACCCGACTACCAGCGATGAGTATAATGAGAAATGCAAACAAATTGAAATAAACCATATTTTTGATTTAGAATTATTCCAAAAACACCACCCTCATTTTGAATTTGCAAACGATATTTCGCAATGGAAATGGGATATTCCAAAAGAAAAACGAGTATTTGAATTTGATGTTATCCGGGATGATAGCAAAATTATTGCCTTACAAAAAAGAGTTCAAGAATGCCGGTATTGGATGAATGAAAATCTTTACAAATAATTTACCACTATGACAAATCAACTATCAATAGACTGCCCAATAGAAGCAACTCCAAGCAACAACTACACCGCAGCATTAGCGGAGTATCAAAAGGATATTAAAGCAGGTCATAAACCGATATTATATTATTGCTCAACTTCAAAAAAGTATTCATCAACTAAATTTAGCTCGGTCAGTGGACTTCAATCGTTTGGATTGAAAATAATTAAAAACTAAAATAAAACAAAAATATGGAACATAACGGAAATTTAATCATTACGAACGACAATAAAAGTTCGTTTAAAAATTTAACAAGTATTACAGGCTCTCTGTCTATCGAAGCGGATAACGCCTCTTTGCCTGCATTAACAAGTATTACAGGCTCTCTGTCTATCAAAGCGGATAACGCCTCTTTGCCTGCATTAACAAGTATTACAGGCTATCTGTATATCGAAGCGGATAACGCCTCTTTGCCTGCATTAACAAGTATTACAGGCTATCTGTATATCGAAGCGGATAACGCCTCTTTGCCTGCATTAACAAGTACAGGCTCTCTGTCTATCGAAGCGGATAACGCCTCTTTGCCTGCATTAACAAGTATTACAGGCTATCTGTATATCAAAGCGGATTTTAATGTTAATTTAAAACAACTTAAAAATAAAACATATAAATCCATTGATGGAAAATTGTTTATTATTGAATCAGAAAAAAGAACAAAAGGACTAAAATTATACACAGGATATAATTTTTTAAAATTAGAAAATGGAAAAATAATAAAAGAAGTATGTTTTGTAGCCGGGAAAGAAAATTTCTTTGCTCACGGAGAAACTCCAAAAGCAGCAATAAACGATTGTTTATTCAAAATTATCGCAGAGAAAATAAAAAATGAACCAATTTTAAAAACAACAAAAATTGATATAAATTATTATCATACAGTTACAGGAAGCTGCGTATTAGGCATTAAATCGTGGATGAACCAATACAATGTACCTGAAGGATTGATAGCAGAAAAATTACTTCCTATTCTAAAAAAAAATAATGCCTACGGATTAGAAAAATTTAAATCATTAATAACTTGGTAAAATTGTGAAAATGAAATTAGTAAACTGGCAAAGTATACGATACCATTTTGGAATTTTCCAAAGATAAAAATATTGACCCTTCAAATATAACAAGAGCTTTAAATGGAGAATATAATAATAATCACAATGTCGAATATTACAATGAAGATAAAAAATAGAAAGTGTATTATTTGCAATGAATTGTTTGCGACAAAACAGTTTTTACAAAAATGGTGTTCATACGATTGTGGGGCAAAATACGCAATTAGCCTTTCTGAAAAATTGAAGCAAAATAAATGGAAGGAGGAGAAAAAAATTATGATTGAAAATTTAAAATCGCTTTCCGATTATAAAAATGATTTGCAAAAAGTAGTTAATCACATTGCAAGACTGATTGACTATGGTCAGCCCTGCATTGCTACTGGTAGCTATTCAGGTAAAATGTCAGGCGGTCATTGCATTGGAGTAGGCGCGAATGATACCATTAGATTTAATTTGCACAATATACATATTCAAAGTTTTCATTCTAATTCGTGGAAAGGAGGAGATAATATACGCTACAAAGAAGGGATTAGACTTGTATATGGAGAGGCATATTTAGATCGCTTAAATCAGCTAAAATCAACTCCCGAAATAAAACTTTCAAAATTAGATTTAGTTGAAAAAATAGTAATTGCAAAAAGCATTCGTAATCGCCTAAAATTAGCCGATAAGCAATATACAGCGATTGAAAGGATTGAATTGAGAGAAAAATTTAACAGAGAATTAAACATTTATAAATAAACTTATGGCAAAATACTATTTCAGAAAAAAAGATGATATCCTTTCGGAATAATTAAAATAAAAATTAGTAATAACCAAAAACAAAAGCAAAAACCATGCAAACAAAAACAAAAGACCCAGAAAATTATTTAAAAATGTCCGAGCCATTTGAAACCCCTAATATTGCTAACAAAGCATTGCAAGATTTTCACGAAGAAGTAAATGTTTTGAGAAAAAAATACAAAATTCCAGACTTGTTAATTGTTATAAAGGGTGAGGTAAAGTATCCTGACGGACAAATAGGTGGATTTATGAACCATTCGAGCTATGGAATGGAACTAAATGTTGAGCCTATGGCAGCCTATGCCTACGGGAAAGCAAGTGCTGAACATCGTGAATTGATTAATAAATTTCTGAAATACAATGAAAAATAAGCGTTATAAAATAACCACTTTTGAGCAAATTCAAAATGTTATTACATCCGAAAATAAAATACGATTTTTAGTTGATTTGGCGAGTTATCTTATGAGTTATGCTGATATGTGCGAAGCAACACGAAAAAACCACCCTGACGAAACAAAAGGAAAGCAAAACACGGAAATAATTGAATCGCATTTCATTTGGATTGATGACGGAAAAGAGGGAGTAACTCATATTGAAGTAACGAATAAAAAAACTGGCGAAACAAAAATAATTAAAACCACATGAACCCCTACGAATTTATACAAAGCAAAGGATTGCAGAAGAACGGACAAAATGAACTACACAATCGGACACGAATACCGTTACCCGAATCAAAAGAAGCGATTTAAGCTATTGGAAGTAATCGGACACGTATTTATATTTGAAAACAAACATCGTGTTACTGATAGTGTATTTTACGACTTAATAAACGTTAATTCAGGTATTCAGGTTTACACAGATTTACAAACTAAACTATTTTAAAATGAAAATATTACAAAAATTTTATCCCGAATTAGAAATTGACACAAATGAAAAAGATATTGTGCAGATATATTGTAAGAATGATGTTATTCAAATTGAGCGTGAAAATATTGAATTATTAATATCTATTCTTGAAAAACAAATCTAATTGTTAAAAACTTTTTTTTATTTTAGTAGGAGTTAAATTATTATTGCTAATATTGCAGTCGAAACTAAAACGGACTATTATGTTTCTCAGAAAATTTACATTTAAAAATATTGCGCCACAATTGCGGTTATTTACCCCACTTTCTTAGTCCGTTAGTGTTTCAACCCTTTTGTTGGCGCAAACCTATTTTATGAAAAGATTTTCAGAAACTGAAAAATGGAAAGATGAGTGGTTTAGTTCACTTTCAATATTAGAAAAATTAGTATTCCTATTTATAATAGACAATTGCGATAATGCCGGATTTTTTGAACTAAACAAGCGTTTAAACTCTTTTTTAATAGGAATAGATGAATCAAAATATTTAGAAGCAATTGAGGGGCTAAATAGGGGCTTAATTAAATCTAAATGTGGTAACAAATATTTTATTAAAAAATTTCTTTTTCACCAAAAAAACCTGCCTTTAAATATTCAAAACAATGCACATAAACAGATATTATTTTTGATTGAAATCAATAAAAATTTATTTGATTATGACTTTGAAAAATTAGGGGCTAATAAGGGGCTAATTAGCCCCATAGGTAAAGGTAAAGGTAAAGGTAAAGGTAAAGGTTTAAGTATAGAAGAAAACAAAGAAGTACTAAGTAGCGATAAAGAAATTTTTGAAAACTTGAAATTTGAATTATTTAATTCCGGGGTTTGGATTGCAGATTGTGAAAGAATTTATAAAACGAATAATGTTAAAATGTATTTAACTGATTTTTTTAATGAGATATGGTTGAAAGAAGATTTTTATAAGTCTATTACAGAAATGAAAAAACATTTTGTAAGTTGGTTAAAAATTCAAATTGAAAAACAAAATAAATTTACTCCTGAAAAATTAACTTCCACAAACAATCCTAAACCTTTTCCGAAGGAAGAAAAAACAGTATGGAAAAAAGATTAACAATAAAAGATAATCGTATTACTGATGGTAAAATGCCGCCCCAAGTAATTGAATTAGAATCTTGCGTTTTAGGCTCTATTTTATCGGTTGTGAATACTATGCACGAACTTGCAGAAATATTGCAACCTGAATCATTTTACAAGGATTGCAATATGAGAATTTACAAGGCTTGCATTTCACTTCACAAACAAAGCATTCGTACCGATATAGTTACTGTTATTCAGGAATTAAGGCGAACGGAAGAATTGGAAATTGTAGGGGGTGCTTATTATATTTCACAATTACCAAACAATGAAAGCACCCAGCCTGAGTACCATGCGCGAATAATTCAACAAAAATTTATTCAAAGAGAATTAATAAAACTTTGTACCGAAACAATAAATAGTTCATATCTTGAAAGCTCTGATTGCCTTGAAATTATTGACACTCACGAAAGAAACTTAACTTTAGTAACAAAATCATTTTCAGTTGGTAAAGTTGAAACGATTGCTTCCCTTTGGAATAAAGCACTTGAACATAATCAAATACTTTTAACAAAAAAAGGTATTAGCGGAATACCAAGCGGTTATAATGCAATAGATGAAATTACCGGAGGTTTTCAGCAACCAGATTTAATAATTATTGCAGCACGCCCGGCAATGGGTAAAACTTCATTAGTCTGCAATTTTGCACGAAATGCAAGTGTTGATTATAAATATCCTGGAGTTATTTTTTCCCTTGAAATGTCCTCTTTACAAATTGCAACACGAATATTCGCATTAGAAAGCGACACGAACATTTCAGATTTTATGCGAAATGGAATAGATAATGACCAAATGGTTTATATTGGCGATAGATGTACAAGATTGATTAATTCACCCCTTTTTATTGACGATACGGCAAGTATATCACTTTCAGAATTAAAGAGCAAAGCTCGCAAATTAAAGCGGGAAAAAGGCATAAAATTTATTATTGTTGATTACTTGCAATTAATGTCCGGTGAAAAAGGGGTAAAAAGTAATCGTGAGCAGGAAATATCAACAATCAGCCGGGGGTTAAAAGGACTGGCAAAAGAATTAGAAATACCTGTAATTGCACTTTCACAATTGAGCCGGGAAAGCGAAAAACGAAGCGATAAACGCCCTATGTTATCAGACCTTCGTGAATCAGGTGCTATTGAACAGGATGCGGATATAGTGATGTTTATTCACCGTCCAGAATACTATGGTATTATGGAATATGAATCAGGAGAATCAACCGTAGGAATTGCTGAGATAATATTTGCCAAACACAGGAATGGAGGTATTGGTACGGAAAAATTGACATTTATTTCACGACTTACAAAATTCGTTTCAATAAATTCAATAGATAATTTTCAAGTTAAAAATAATTTACAACCAAACAAATATTTTGAAGTTGAAAAAGAAGAATCCCCCTTTTAACGAAAAAGGGGAGAGTGTAGATGAAGCCTGTGAATGGAAAGGATTTTAACCATGATTAAACGAAAAAGAAATGACAATAACGGTGAAAAATTGGAGGCAGAAAGCAAAGTGTTTTAGCATTACCCCTGTACATAATTAACGAAAATAAATTATTAACTAAAAATAAACAAAATTATGAATAGAGAAATTAAATTTAGAGGACAAAGAGTTGATAACGGTAGACTTGTTTATGGATTCTACTGGGTTACAAGTAATGGTACTTACATTACGCACAATGGGAATACTACTCATGAAGATTCATTTGTTTTTCCTGAAACAATTGGGCAATTTACAGGTAGAGAAGATGCTGAAATAAATGGCAAACAGGTTTATGAGGGTGATATTATTGAAAACTGCGATACTAAAGCATTACAGATTGTGTATTGGAATAACGATGAATCAGCTTGGCATTGCAAATATCATGGTGAGAATAGAACTGTATCACTTGCTGATTCGCTTGGTAATCTTAATAAAGTGATAGGGAATATTTTTGAAACCCCAGCACTTCTACACACAGGCGGGCTGGCAGGCAATTGAAACTAACGACGTACAAAGCTAAAAGAAGGGCGTTATAAGCATTGCGAATAGTAACCACTTGGAAAGCCTTTATTTTAGGTGGTGTTAGGTATCAGGTTTTAAAACAGAATGGTAGCTTTATGAAACGAGATTTTAATATTTACTAAAAACTAAAAAAAATGATAAGTATTTACAATATAGATTGCATTGAATTTATGAAAACGAAGCCTGACAATTTTTACGATTTGGCTATTGTTGACCCGCCTTATGGGTTAGGAGATAAACTTACAGGCGGTGGAACTTGGAGTGTAAAATGGCAAGATAAAGGTACTGATTGGGATAAAGCCCCTACAAAAGAATATTGGGAGCAACTTTTAAGAGTAAGTAAAAATTGGGTGGTATTTGGCGGTAATTACTTTATAGAACATTTGCCAAATTGTAGAAATTTTATTGCGTGGCATAAACCATATATGGACGGAATGCACTCAATGAGTAACGTTGAACTGGCATTGACTTCATTTGATAAGAACGCAAAGAAAATATCTTTTAATAAAGACAAAGGAACGGAGGACAGAATACACGTTTGCCAAAAGCCTGTTCAACTTTACAGATGGGTTTTGCAGAATTACGCAAATGAAGGGGATAAAATTTTAGATACGCACGGAGGCAGTATGAGTATTGCGATTGCCTGTGATAAGGAGAAATACGATTTAGATATTTGCGAAATTGACGAACAATATTTTGAAACTGGAAAGAAACGATATGAAACCTATGCACAACAAACACAACTGTTTTAACCTTTTATAAATTTGAAAAACTAAGGAGAGCGTGGGCAAAAAAAGAACTTTAAAACTTGCTGCTAACGGCTGATGCTTTACGTTCGGCTGAGGAACGAAGCTGACGTTAAAGCATTTGTTATATGAAGGCACGGTTAATTAAGTAGAATATTAAATTGAAACGATAAACAAAAACCTTTTAATTTTTGAGCGATGGCAAAAAAAAAACTAATGAATGTAAGTAAAGCAATTAAAGATGTAAAAAAGTTGCTTACAGAAACGCATGAGATAAAACAAGTGAAAGATTTTTACAATTACAAGGGAGAGGAGATTACTCATAACAGCATACTTGTAACTGATTTCAATATCAAACAAAGTATGAGTAAAAATAATCTCGATTGGGGGCGAGAGGAGCATGGAATTGAAATGCTGGATGTGATTATATTAAAAATCTTTCAACTTGGCTTTCAACAAGCACAAATTCAATGCGAAATTAAAAACGAAGAACGAGAAGCGTGGGAGAAAAAATTAAAAGGTTTTCAAACGAAATGATAAATTGGAACACTAATGTAGTGCTTTCATATTACGTGTTATCGCTTCGGTTTTTATTATTAATCAATTAATTACAAAAATATGATAGTCAGAATTAAGTTAAAATCAAAAGATGAAGTTTTTACAATGATGTTTGGAAACTCATATAAAGATTGGGATGAACAATTTAGAGAATATTGCTCAATGTTTAAACCAAACGAAATTTTATCGGTCGTAACATCTCCCGAAAAATGGAAAGGTTGGGGTGGTTTAAAATGGTGCAATGAAAATGAATTTCAACACGAGTTAAATCGAGAAGGTTGCCAAGATAAAGACCCCGATAATCCAAATCCAAGAATTTATGAAAATATGCAATTTATTCAAAATCAAACAGCTTCAAATATAGCTCACAATGTTGCTCGGAGGTATCTTTAAACTGAGCGATAACGTTTTGCAGCTAACCGAAGTTGGCGATTACGAAGCACAAAATTTAAAACAACCACAAATGATTATACAAAACAATACATTTCAATTTACCACTAAGCCGTCAATTTTGGTTAGGTGCTGTTATACGCTGATTTATTTTTTATTTTTTTTAAAGATGGGGTGCGGAGGGTTTATATTATGAGTTTGAAACTAAAATACAGAATCAAATCTATAAATAATCATACTGCGTTAGAATGGTTATTGAAAAAACATTATGCGAAACGAACACCAATAATGATGTATGTTTTCGGATTATACAATGAGGAAAATATTATAGTTGGAGTATGTGTTTTTTCCCCTGCACCTTCAAGATTTTGGAACAATGGAGGTAAGTTATTTAATGACAAACACGAAATAAATACAATGGAATTAAGCCGACTATGTTTAAATGATAATCACGAAAAAAACTTGACTTCATTTTTTGTAAGCGGTTGTTTGAATTTGTTGCCTAAACCAAATGTAATTATAAGCTATGCAGATTCAAATAATAACCATTGCGGATATATTTATCAGGCAACAAATTTTATCTACTGCGGATTAGCTGAACCAAAAAATAAGTCGTTTGATTTTATTTTGTATGGCAAAAAATATCACGGAAGGAATATGAATATTGAGTTTACAAAAAAAATACTCAAATCAAAATACAATGAAAATTTACATTGGAAGGATAACATACTGTCGGTAGGTGGCGAAATAATAAAACAACTACCTAAGCATAGATACATTTTTATAAATGCGAAAAACAAGAAACAACTAATTGAAGATATGATTTACAAATCACAACCATACCCGAAAAATGAAAATAAAAATTATGATGCAAGTTTTGAACCGACTATTCAAATGGAACTGTTTTAAACATTTTATAAATTTGAAAAATTTACAGGGAGCGTTGGCAAAAAAAACAAAAAATGAATTTGCGTATAACATCCTTATAAGCGAACCTTTTGTATTACATTTTAAATCTAAATAACTGTGAAACAATTAACTGAAATAAAAACTATCAGATTTTCAAAAAAGCAAATTATGACTTTAGAAATATTGGAATCGTATTCAGTTAATGTGCCTAAATTTATACGCAAGGCGATAAAGGAAAAAATTTCAAGAGACTGGAAATCAATTAAAGAAGATAAATCAAAAATCAAATTACCATTTTAATATGAAAGAAACAAAATTTGTAGCTCCAAATCAAAACCTATTTAACGCTCTGCAAAATGTAGCAGGATTTACCGCATTACAAAGTGATATGCAAGAGATAATTGATGCTGTGGACAAAGATAGGATAAAGCCTAATTTTAGTAAAAGAAAGCAAATAAAAAAGCCTAACAAATTAATTGTAGGCTTTTGAATAAATTCGGAAATTCCGTTTTACTTTGCTTTCTTTTTATTTCTTCGTATAAAAAATCCCATAAAAGCACCTGTTATAAGAGTGCCTGCTGCCATCCAAATAGCTTTAACTATACTTACTACAGGAGTTGGCTCAGGTATTAATGATATTCCACTGTTCACTACATTAGTTATTGTATTGTTTAATCCTGCGCTGTCAAATGGTGCTATCTTAACCGTATCTGCCATTGCAAAGGTAGAAAGTAATACACACGCTAATATCATTGGTAATGTCGGAGGTTTTGAATCTGCACTTCCTAAAAATGAATCTTTGCTATCTGTTAAAAAATTCTTTAAAAGATATGCGATACCAGCCCCTAATCCTGTCAATGATAACGTTTTTAAGACTTCCAATGTAGGTAACTCTCCCGAACTTAAAGAAGTAGTTAATCCTGTTAATACTATCGTTAAAACGGCTACAATAAAGCCTTTTATTAGATCCTTTGTTCCGATTGAAAATAATACGTTTTCTTTTTTCATGACTTTTTTTGTTTTTAGTTTATTATTTAATTGATTGTTCAAAATGATATGGATCGGAAAGTGTCTTAAAATCACCGCCCCAACGGTTAGATGTATTTAATAGTTTCCAATAATCACCAAATTTTTTTAAATGTTTCGGGTCGTTAATTAATTCACCATTAAAAAAGAAATTAAAATCAACTGCCAACCGTTGCAGGTGCATACTATTCATTGTCTTTGAACGCCCACTATCAAAGTATATTTTCTGTTGCTCTGCGGTTCTGTAAACCTCTCCAAACGTCAATTCAAAACCTAATTTAAATGCAAACTCAATAAGTTTGTGAACATTGAATGTAAATATTGATTGCTGTTTTCTTAATGTCATTTTTTCTTTTCTAATTTTTTAATTTGTTTTTCCAAACGATGTTTTTCTTTTATAAATGGGATTAATGCTTTCAGCTTCATTTTTATTTCTAATCTCTCATTAACATTACTCATTAAATATTTCCAAAATAATGACGTAAAAAATGCCAATGTAGCACCTGCAATAGCCCCTACGCAGGTAGTAACAAATGTCGAACTAAATATAATACCTACGAGAGTACCTCCAGCAGTACCTGCTACAACGTTATTTGTCATAAGGCTCATTATTTTGTTTCTTACTCATATACCACTATTGGTTTACTTACTGTGTTTCAATTACATGATAGTTAAATGTATGATCAGCTGTTGATGTCGCTGTAAAATTTATTGTTATCGAACTTCCCAAAGTAGTAATCGACATACTACCTAGTGCTTTATAAGCATCATTTGTTATTGGAGTTATAGTCACTATAGGATGATTGTATGAATTTACAAAATTAACAGATAACGTACCAGAAGTTGCTGTTCCAGCGACAGAAATAGTACCTGCTACATCCGTTGCATTTGCAATAGAAAATGTTGCAGAACCTCCAAAACCTGTTCCAGTACAAGTAGGGGAAGAAGATTGTGTACTTCTTAAATGACCATTGTTGATTGTTAGTCTTGAATCAGTATATAATGCTGTCGTGCCAGTGTTCAATCCAACATTCCCAACGCTATCAACACTTATTCTATGCTGCCCTGAGCCATCGCCAATTACAATATGATTATTCCATACACCTGCATAATCTACATTCGCTCCTATAAATGTATTGTTATTTCCAGATGTCATTGAACTGCCAATATTATAACCTACCATTGTATTGTCGTGTCCATCAACCATGCCACTCATTGCTGAACCGCCAAGTCCTGTATTACTGTATCCAGTTGTATTAGCAGACAAAGCTAAAGTACCAACACCAACATTATTGCCACCTGTGGTGTAGCTTACGATGCTACTCTGCCCAACTCCAACATTATAGCTTCCATTTCCAGTGAAGTTACCAGATGTTATTCCTAAGAATGTACCAGTATTCATATTATGTATAAATCTGCTTGCGCCCTTGTAAATTACTACTGTAGCTGCGCTTGTT
>Ga0209002_10003090_pt1 | contig 13270 bp, 11 predicted proteins | sample Rifsed16ft2_FD_184010 | JGI IMG/M metagenome (GOLD analysis project Ga0209002, IMG submission 184010) | Soil microbial communities from Rifle, Colorado, USA - sediment 16ft 2 (version 2) | ecosystem: Environmental > Terrestrial > Deep subsurface > Rock core/Sediment | place: Rifle, Colorado...
TCGGCACCTCCACCAGGATCGTCTCGAAGGGCGGAATGTCCATGGCGGTCGGCTGGCGGTAGTCCAGCAGGGTCGGGTTGCGAAGGATCCCCTCCCGGTCGTAGACCATCTCCTCCCAAAGGCCGATGCCCAGCCCCTGCATCAGGCCGCCCTGCATCTGCCCTTCCACCGCTAAGGGATTGATCGCCTTGCCGACATCCTGGGCGACGACGCCATCGATCACCTTCACGAAGCCGGTCTCGGGGTCCACTTCCACCTCAACGGCCTGGACCGTGAAGCCCGGCGCCTGCCGCCGGATGTTCACCAGGCCGCGGCCGATCACCGGGATATACGCGCCGCCGAAGCCGGTGCTGAGTCGTCCAATGTCCGCGAAGGTGAGCGCCTTCGAGGGATCGCTCTTCGAGAAGATGCGTCCGCCGGACATGTCGAGGTCGTCCTTCGGCACTTCCAGCCGGTTGGCCCCGATGGTGAGCAGCTGTTCCCTAGCGTCTTTGGCTGCCGCGAGGACGGCGTTGCCGGTCGAGTAGGTGGTGCGGCTGCCGGCGCTGACGCCGGAGTACGGCATGCTTGCCGTATCGCCCGTGCGTACGCCGACCCGGTCGAGCGGCAGTTGCAGCACCTCGGCGGCGATCTGGGCGAACGAGGTGGTGACACCGGTGATGTCGGTGGTGCCGACCTCGACAGCCATGGTGCCGTCGGGGTTCAGCAGCACCTCAGCGGCCGAGGAACCCGAGCCGCCCAGCCAGCCGGAGAGCGCCATGTTGACCGCCCGATTGGGCCCCAGCTCCCCGGCCTTGCGCCGCTGCCAGAGCGACGACTTCTGTATCGCCTCCAGGCATTCGACCGCGCCGATCCTCGGGTAGGGCCGCCCGTTGGGAAGCAGGTCGCCCTCTTTAACGGCGTTCTTGAGGCGGAACTCGATGGGGTCCAAGCCAAGCGCCTTGGCCATGGCGTCCATCTGCGACTCGATGGCGAAGGTGGCCTGGGGGGCGCCCGGCGCGCGGTACGCCCCCACGCTGACTTTGTTGGTGACGACCTCGAAGCCCTCGATGTTGAGGTTCGGGAAGCGGTAGTAGCCGCCGACGAGCATGCAAACCGAAGTCATGGGCCCACCAGGGAAGCAGCCGGAATCGATGATGACTTTGGCGTCGAGCGCGGTCAGTGTGCCGTCCTTCTTCACGCCGGTACGCAGCTCGATGATGGCCTGCGGCGCGGGCACGGCGCTCTTCAGGTCCTCGGAGCGCGTCCAGGCCAGCTTGACCGGCCGGCGCAGCAGCATCGAGAGGCCGGCGGGAAGAAGTTGCGAGTTGAACATCTTGCCACCGAAGCCGCCGCCCGACTCCATGCCCATGACATTGACCCTGTTCTCGGGCAGACCGTAGACGCGGGCCAGCTCGGAGCGCACCGAGAACTGGCCCTGCGTGCTGGTCCAGACGTGCAGGTTGCCGACCGTATCGTAGTCGGCGACCGCCACGTGCGGCTCGATGTAGCCCTGGTGGACCATGCCCACGCGGTAGCGCTGCTCGACGACGAGGTCGGCTTCGCCGAAACCCACGGCAACGTCGCCACGCGTGATGTTGATGTGCGAGGAGACGTTGGAGACGGCCTTGTCCTCGACCTCGGCGGTGGCGGCGGCGGCCGAATGCTCGCGCTCCTCTGAGCGGTCGGCCTCTTTGAGGGGCGTGCGGGTGAGGGGTGAGTCGGGCTTCATCGCCTCGATCGGGTCGATAACCACGGGAAGCGGCTCGTACTCGACCTCGATGAGGTCGAGGGCCTCCTCCGCCTGCCATAGCGTCTGCGCGACCACGGCCGCGACCGCTTGGCCGTAGTACAGCACTTCCCGGTCCGCCAGCATCATGTGGGCGCGCGTGGAGGGGTTGAGGTGCTTGGCCGGCAGGTCGCCGGCCGTAACCACCGTTACCACGCCGGGATGCGCGCGCGCCTTGCTCGTGTCGATGCGCTTGATCAGGGCGTGGGCCACGGGGCTGCGCAGCACCTTGGCGTGCAGCATGCGCGGCAGCTGCAGGTCGGCGGTGTATTGCGCCTCGCCCGTTACCTTCGCAGGCGTATCGAGACGCGGGGTCGGCTGGCCGACGTAGGTGAAACTTGCCACGATGTCCTCCTCGGGGTTAGGGCGTGACTCCTGAGTGCAGGAGTCTAGACGGGGCGGGTCCATTCATCCTGAGCCTGCTGAGCCTGCTGTCCGTTCATCCTGAGCTTGTCGAAGGATGCGGGGTTTGGGGTGTCCCCAAGACCTACCTGGGGTGGGTGGGCGGGAAAACCAGCGAAGCAAGTTTCGCCACAACTTGCTAGCTGCGGAGCGCCGCTGCTGCCGCCTCGAGGGCTTCGTAGATCTTGGCATAGCCGGTGCAGCGGCACAGATTGCCGGCGATGCCCAAGCGGACCTCGTCCAGGGTCGGGCTGGGGTTGCGGTCAAGAAGGGCCTTGATAGACAGGATCATCCCCGGTGTGCAGTAGCCGCATTGGGCCGCAGCGGCATCGACGAACGCTTGCTGAATGGGGTGGAGGCGCCCGTTGGTCGCGAGGCCCTCGATGGTGGCGATCTCCCGGCCCGTCGCTTCGGGCGCCAGCACAAGACAGGAGTTGACCGCGCGGCCGTCCATGAGGACCGTGCAGGCGCCGCAGTCGCCGGTGCCGCAGCCCTCTTTGGTGCCCGTGAGCCCAAGCTCGTCCCGCAGCACCTCGAGCAGCGTACGGTGCGGCGCTGTGTCCAGGTCGAACTCCTCGCCGTTGACGAGCAGTCGGAACGCGTAGTTGGGCATCGGACCTCCCTTAGGCGGCCTGCTGCCAGGCGCGGGTGAGGGTCTTGACGGCCAGTGCATTCGTGATCGCACGGCGGAACGTGGCCGAGCCGCGCACGTCCGAGATGGGCCGTGCCTCCGAAGCGGCAATACGCGCCGCTTGGCTGATGCGCTCCGCGGTGACCACCTGGCCAAGCAGGACGGCCTCCGCCTGCCTCGCCCGGATAGGGGTAGGAGCGACGGCGCCCAGCACGATGCGGACGCGCTCCGCCGTACGGCGCTCGTCATCGAGGGCGAGGAAGACGCCAACGCCGACGACGGCGATGTCCATCTCGGAGCGCGGCGTGTGGCGCTGATACGCGCCGGCGGAGCGAGGAGGAGGCGGTGGGATGCGCACCTCGATCAGAAGCTCGTCGGGATCGAGAACGGTCTGACCGGGGCCTTTGAAGAAGTCGACGAGCGGCACCTCTCGCTCGCCGTTGGGACCGGCGATGCGAGCGATGGCATCCAGAGCGATGAGCGGTGGGGCGCCGTCGGCCGAGGGCGCGGCGTTGCACAGATTGCCGCCCAGGGTGCCAAGGGCCTGGACCTGTCGCGAGCCGATGAGCTCGACGCCCTGGACGAGGACCGGGTAGCGCTGACGCACCACGGGGTTGAACTCGATGTCGTAAGCGGTCGTGGCCGCGCGGATGCTCAGGCCGCCCTCGCCCAGGTCATCGATACCGCGCAGCTCGCGCACCTGGCTCAGGCCAACGACGTAGCGCGGCCGCACGCCCCGCTCCTTCATGGCGACCATGAGGTCGGTGCCGCCGGCCAGCACCTTCCCCTCCGGCCCCTGGTCATGCAGGACCGCAATCGTTTCTTGGATGGTCCGCGGGGCGAAATACTCGAAGCTCTTCATCCGCTCACAGGCCTCCGTTCCGTAACGACGCCAACGCCCTACCCGCTAGTAGGCAGGGAGGTAAACCTTTGCCAATCTTATCTGCCATCTAGGACGCTGGCAAGGGCATCTAGAAGGCCGCTCCTTCGCTTCCATCTCCAGAATCACCGCACTTGACAGAGCCAACGTGACTAAAATAGAGTGAACCCGCCTCGGCAATGGGCGCCAATGCACGGAGGAGCGAGGGGCGAGGGCCTCTCGCTCCTTGCTATGGTCGGGGAGTGGCTGCTGGAACAGCGCTATGCTCACGGCTTCGGGGCTTTGGGTAAGGAACGGGAGGTTCCGAATGAGTGAACGTCGCTTCCGTATTCCAACCCCACAGGAAACTGAGGGCATGCCGCCTGAGCTTGCGCGGTTCTTGGACGGGCTATTTCGCAGGACCGGGCTCCTCGTACCCCTGGTGCTCGGCGTTGTAGGGTTCCTCTGGTTAATATCAGGTGTCTACATCGTGGGACCGGGCGAGCAGGGGGTCGTTCGCCAGTTCGGGCGCTATGCGGGGACGACCAGCCCAGGCCTGAATTACCACTTGCCGGGCCCCATCCAACGAGTGGACGTGGTGAATATACAGCAGGTGCGTCGAACGGAGATCGGCTTCACGTCTACCCGGGGAGTGGTGGCGAGGGATCTTAGCGAAGCGCTGATGCTGACCGCTGACGAGAACATCGTCGAGGTCCAGCTCATCGTGCAGTGGCGAGTGAAAGACCCGGCCAACTTCATCTTCCGCATCAAGAACCCTGGTGAGGTGCTCCACACCGCCATGGAGACCGTATTGCGTAGCGCCGTAGGGCGTGGGCGCATAAATGACGTGTTGACAGAGCGCCGGGCGGAGGTCCAGGAGGAGTCCCGCGAGCACCTTCAAGAGCTGTTGGACCGCTATGAAGCTGGCATCCTTCTCACCGCGGTCCAGCTTCAAGTGGTCGACCCGCCAGACCAAGTGAAGGACGCTTTTCATGACGTGGTGCGCGCCCAGGAGGACCGGGAGCGGGTCGTAAACGAGTCCCAGGCTTACCAAGCGGACATCCTGCCGAAAGCGCGGGGTGAGGCCCAGCGCATCCTCCAGGAGGCGGAGGGCTATAAGCAGGAACGCATCCTGCGGGCCCAGGGCGACGCAAATCGCTTCCTGGCTGTTCTCCTCGAATACCAGAAGGCGCCTATCGTCACCCGACAGCGACTCTACCTGGAGACCTTGGAGCGAGTGCTCAGTAGGGCGCGCACGATCGTCCTGGAGCCCGGGGCGACAGGCAACCTGCTTCCAGTCCTTCCTTTGGGGAGCGCCCAAGGGTTACCCTCAATCCCCACGCCAACGATAACGCCAACGCCGACGCCTACAGCAGCAGCGCCACGGAGGTAAGTATGTCTCGTCTGTATCTCACTGCCGCAGCCCTGGCGCTGGTGCTCTTTTTTCTCCCCCAACTGGTATATGCCGTGGATGAGACCAATCAGGTGGTCATAACCCGCTTAGGGCAATTCCAGCGCACCGACAAATCCCCGGGGCTCAAGTTTAAGCAGCCCTTCCTCGACACCGCCAACTACATCGAAAGGCGCGTCCTCACCTCCGATGCCGAGACTGCCGAGTATATCACCAGTGACAAGAAACGCCTCGCCGTGGACCCGGTCACCCGCTGGCGCATTGTTGATGCGTATCGGTTCTTCATCTCGGTCCGCGATGAGGCGGGTGCGCGGGTGCGGCTTGACGACCTTGTCTTCTCGGCGTTGCGGCGCGAGCTGGCCGCCGACGCATTTGAGGATGTCATCGCCAAGAATCGTGAAGCCATCATGGAGACCGTTGCGGCAAGCGTCCGCGCGCAAGCCAAGGACTTCGGCATTGAAATTATCGACGTGCGCATCAAGCGGGCCGACCTCCCCCGGGAAGTCCAGGGTAGCGTCTTCGCCCGCATGGTGGCGGAACGCCAGCGGGAGGCGTCTCGCCTACGTGCCGAAGGAGAAGAGAGGGCGCGCCTGATTCGGGGCGATGCCGACCGGCAGAGCACCATTATAAGTGCCGAGGCGCAGCGACAGGCCCAGCAGCTTCGTGGCGAAGGTGACGCGGAGGCCACCGCAATCTATGGATCTGCGCTCCAGCAGGACCCCGAGTTCTACGCCTTTCAGCGCAGCCTCGAAGCATACACCTCGATCCTGAGCGCTGAAAGCACCCTGATCCTGTCGGCAGATAGCGAGCTGTTTCGCTATCTTACGAGAGCGGGGCGCTGAGATTTAGAGCCGAGATGCCAACCCTGCGATGAAGGAACCTTTGCCAGAACAGGCTGAGTCCGCGATCTGGCAAGAGCGAATGGATGTTCCCATAAGGGCCTCAGGGACGCGCAGCATAACTTCGCCCCTCCCTTCGCCATCCTACGAGCGGATCGCCGGCGCCCTGGCCAAGAGCTACTGCGGAGCACTACCCGACGAGCGGCCCGAGGCGCTCGAGTACCTCGACTTCGCGATCAGCGAGTTCCGCGAGATGAAGATGCAGCCCTCGCTTGAGCGGGCGCTGTGGCACAGGGGACTGCTGAGAGCGTGAGGAAGGCGCAGGCAATCAGATGCCCGTAGGACCGTGGAGGTTGTGGCAAATCGAGATTCTTCGCTGCGCTCAGAATGACAGAGAGGCGCTGGAGCGGGGCACTGCGCTATCGTGCCCTGTTGAAAGCACAATCCCCTCTCCCCTTGCGCTTGCGGGAGAGGGTTAGGGTGAGGGAATGCTCTCCTCGCCCTCCGTCTGACCATGATCGACCACATCGAGATTGAGGCCCGGGCCGGCGACTGCGGCCACGGCATCATCAGTCGTCCCTGCGCCAATCAGCACAGGGTAGGGGCCGGTCTGAGACCGGCCCCTACGTGGATGCTGGGTTAGCGCTTCTCTACGAAGCCATCTGCTTGCGCTTGTTGGCGACGTAGTCCACCAGGATGTACTCGCCCAGATGGTCGGGGGTGGTGAAGAAGGCGCGCCCTTTGTTGATGCGGGTGATCTGGCCGACGAAGTCCTTCAAGTAAGGACGCCGGTCCAGCATGAAGGTGTTGATCGTAATGCCTTCCTTCGTGCAGCGCTTCACCTCTTTCAGCGTCTCCACGAAGGTCTTGGGGACAGGCGGGTACGAGAAGTAGGCGCGGCCGTTCTCAAGGTGGGCCGTCGGCTCGCCGTCGGTGATCATGATGACCTGCTTGGTGCCGACCTTGTGGCGGGCGAGCAGCGTTCGAGCGAGCATCAGGGCGTGGTGCATGTTCGTGCCCATCACGTACTCGTTCCAGGTCACCTGGTGCAGCGCGTCCCGCTTCAACACGCGGGCGTAGTCGGCGAAACCGATGACGTAGAGGTTATCCTTCGGGAACTGCGTCCGGATCAGGCTGTCGAGGGCTAGCGCCACCTTCTTCGCGGCATAGAAGTTGCCGCGCATCGGCATCGAGAGGCTCAGGTCGAGCATGAGCACCGTGGAGGCTTGGGTCAGGTACTGGGTCTGGAAGACCTCGAAGTCCTTCTCTTGCAGCCGTATCGGTAGGCCCGGCCCCTCGCGGTAGATGGAGTTCATGAGCGTGCGCTCCATGTGCAGCAGGAACGGATCGCCGAACTCGTAGACCTTCGTATCGTCGCTGGTCTCGCCCTGCATGCCGCGCTTGTCCACCTCGTGCTGGCCGAAGCGGTCCTTGCGCATAAGGGCGAAGATGTCCTTCAGCGCTTTCTGGCCGATCTTGCGCATGCCGCGGGCAGTGAGCTCGAAGCGGTTGCCGTCCTTCTTGATGAAGCCGGCCTCCTCGAGGAGCTCGGTCACCTGGCGGAGCTGCTCGGCGGTCTGCGCCGCCTCATCTCCCAGGAGCTCGCGCACGCGATCAGGGTCGATGTCCTCCATGCCGTTGCCAAGCTCGGCGGAGCGGAGCTGCCGCTCCAGCTCGTCCATGCCCTGCAGGTTCTCCATGAGGCGCATCGCCTCTTCCATCGTGACCGACTCGTCGCCCTGGAAGGGGTAGCGCTGGCGCAGGCCGCGCATGGGCATCAGCTCCTCCATGAGAGCGGACAGCTGCGCCAGCTCCTGGCTCAGCTGCTGGTCCTGGAGCATGCCCTGCATCAGGTCGTTCAACTGCTGCCGCATCTCCGGCGACATCGAGTCCATGAGCGACTGCATCTGCGCCATGCGCCGCTGGAGCTGCTCCATGAGCTCGTCGAGGTTTTCCGGCGGGTTTGGGCCGAACATGTCGCCGAACTGCTGCATGAACTGATCGAAGTTCGGCTGGCCGCCCTGCGCCCGCTGCGCCAGCATCTGGTTGAGCTGCTGGAGCATCTCCTTCATGCGCTGCAGGTCCTCGGGCGTAACACCCTGGAGGGCCTGCATCATGTTCTGGAACTGGTTCTGCATCATCTGCTGCTGCAGCATCTTCAAGAGCTCTTGGAACTTCTCGCGGGCCTCCGGATCCATGAACTCGTAGTCCGTGAGCTCTTTGATCTGGCCCGCCGGATCCTCCGGCAACTGGTCGAGGGCGGCAAGCTTCCGCTGCGCCATCTGCTCCAGCAACTTGCGGAGACTGTCGTCCTGCGACGCCTGGCCCTGCTCCCCGGTCGGTGACGCGGCTTGCTGGCTCTCCTGGTCACTGGGCTGGCCGAGTTCGCCCTGCGGTTGGTCTGCAGTCTGTTGCGCGGGCTGCACGCCAGCCTCCTCAAGACGCTGTTGGATGCCCCCGCGCTCGGTATCGACGATGTCCTTGAGGCGCTCCTTGATGTCGTCGAGGATCGAGTTCAGGTCATACCGCTGCAGCGTCTGCTGGCGCTGTTGTCGCAACCGCTGGAGCAAGTCCTGGATGCCCTGCATGCGCTGGCCGTCGCGGTTGCGCATGCCGCGCTGCAGGATGCGCTGGAGGGCACGCCAGAGGTCGCCGTGCCACATCAGGTCTTCCGAGATCTCGTCCATGAGCTCCTGGGACGAGAGCTCGACGGGGTCCTGTGTGCCGTCCCAGCGGCTGTACCTGTAGCGCATCATCGTATGGCACCCCGGTATTGCGTCGTGCCCGCCACCTTGTCCTTGTTCAGCTTCTTGTTGAGGTGTAGGCCCTCGAAGATGAACTCGGCGCCCGAGGCCATGGTCGCGGGGCTCTCATCGCAGCCGATCTTCTTGAGCGCCGGCCGCAGGTCGGGCACGAAGTCGCTGAGTTGGCGCATCGCGTCCGCAGAGCCGAGCGCATCGGACACGTCGACCGCCTTGCCCTGGTCGAACTTGGTGACGACGTCCTCGAACTCCTGCACGCGGAAGTAGCGATTGAAGACGTTGAGTACGGCGTTGCGGATTAGCCGGTCCACAACCGTGCTGTCACGGTTCTCGTCGAGGCTCTCGAGCTCGATCTTGCCGCCGGTCGATGAGGCGACATAAGGCAAGTCGCTGGCGCGGGGCACGATCTCGCGCTCGTTGGTGCGGATGGCGCGGCGGGTGGCGTTCGCCACCATCGTCTCGTAGTTAGCTATCGACACGCGCACGCTGACGCCGGAGCGCTGGTTCACGTCGGGGCTGCGCCGCGCGAGCGTGGTGATCTCGGCGATGATCTCCTCCATGAAGAAGGGGACCGTGAGCCGCAGGTCGCCATCTTCGATGCTTGCCCGCTCCTGCTCGACGATAGACAGCTCCAGCTCCGCCGTCTTTGGATAGTGCGTGCGCACCTCGGCGCCAAAACGGTCCTTGAGCGGGGTGATGATGCGCCCGCGGTTGGTGTAGTCCTCAGGGTTGGCGGTCGCCACGACGAAGACGTCGAGCGGCAGTCGGATCTTGTAGCCCCTGATCTGGACGTCCCGCTCCTCCATGATGTTGAGGAGGCCCACTTGAATGCGCTCGGCCAGGTCGGGCAACTCGTTGATAGCGAAGATGCCGCGGTTCGTGCGGGGGATAAGGCCGTAGTGCAGCGTCAGCTCGTCGGCGAGGTAGCGACCCTCGGCCACCTTGATGGGGTCCACCTCACCGATGAGGTCGGCGATGGTCGTGTCGGGCGTCGCCAGCTTCTCGGCGTAGCGCCTCTCGCGGGGGAGCCACTCGATCTCCACCGAGTCGCCGAACTCCATGACGCGGTCCCGGCAGGAGCGGCAGATGGGGTGGTACGGGTCATCGTTGATCTCGCAGCCGGCGATGACGGGAATCTCTTCATCGAGCAGATTGATGAGCGTCCGAATAATGCGGGTCTTCCCCTGCCCACGCTCACCCAACATGATAATGTCGTGGCCGCTCAGGATCGCATTCTCCATGGCGGGGATAACGCTCTCCTCGTAACCAATGATGCCCGGGAAGAGGGCCTCATTACGGCGAATCTTATCGATGAGGTTCTTGCGCAGCTCGTGCCGAATACTGAGGACCTCGTACCCGCTCGCGCGCAGCGCGCCGATCGTTTGCGCCTTCATGCGGTCTCCTTCTGCCCGTGTTCCTTGCCGTTCTCTGGCCCACGGGTTATGAACAGCTATAAATCCATACTACTCACAGCTTCACCCGTGCGTCAAGCAAGGTGGAAGTACTTTCTCTAAGTAAAAGGTAGCTCGAGGCCAAGCCCTCGCTGACGCGCCTCAGCCAGCACGAGCGCTGCCGTGGCCACGTCCTCCAAGGCCAGTCCCTGCGACTCGAACAGGGTGATTTCGCTTGCCGAGCGACGGCCCGGGTGATGGCCCGCCACCACCGCCGCCAGCTCATGGACCTGCTCCCACTGGGCGAGGCCACGGTCGATGGCGAAGACGATGTCGCCGCACTCCATCGCCGCCTGCTCCCGCGAGTCCACGGTGATGACGTTTGCGCGGGCGACGGCCGCCTCATCCAGCTCGCGTCGCGTGAGCGAGTTGGCGCCGATGGCGTTGACGTGCTGGCCCGGCTCGAGTAGCGCCCCGGCGAGGACCGGCTCGCGGGTGGACGTGGCCGTGACGACGATATCGGCGCCCCGCACCGCCTCCTCGATGGCGGCCACGGGCGTGATGGATAAGGGCGCTGCCGCCATGTCTCGCGCGAATGCCTCGCGCCGGTCGGCGGTCCGGCTGTAGACCCTGACGTCCGTAATGGGCCGTTGCGCCATGATCGCCTCGAGCTGGCTGCGCGCCTGGAAGCCGGCTCCAATGAGGCCCACCACGCTGGCATCGGCGCGGGCGAGGTACTTCGTCGCGACGCCGCTGGCAGCGCCCGTGCGCATCTGGCCAAGGCGGTTAGCGTCCAGGATACCGATGAGCTGTCCGCTCTCGGTGCTATAAAGGAACACCTTCATGCGAGCGCCGCCGCCGTACGCCTTGTAGCCCATCGCGCCCAGGGCAGGGACCGCCGCCGCCATGATCGAGAGGCCGCCGCGGCCGGCGCGCAGGCGCCTCCTCGGCTGGTTCTGCGCCCGGCCCTCGCCCAGCTCGCGGAAGGCGGTCTCGACCGCCTGAAGCGCCAGCGGCATGGTCAAGACCTGCATCACGTCCTGCTCAGTGAGATACAGTGCGCCCATGTCTATCCCCTTCTTCCGTCGCGATTCGTGTGCCGCCAATCTTAGCCCAAGTGGCCACCTATCGAACAATCGTTCATGAGCTGAGCGCGCTACTGGGGATGAAAAAGGACCGTTGTTCTGCGGGAGTCCAGGGGCGCAGCGTCCGCTCATCCTGATGAGCCGAGCGAAGCGAGCCCTGAGCGCAGCGAAGGGTTTGTCGAAGGAGTGTCCCACCCAGTACGTCACTGGGCGGGTGGGCGGGAAGAACCCAGAGCGCTATTCTCAGCCCATCCAACGTCTTGGCCAAGCGTATACGATGCCTGTGTGGCATGATAGACTTAATCAACATTCGCGCGGTTACTTGAAGAGGGGACCCATGATTACGCAGGACGCCGTCCTCGACGCGCTCCGGGACGTGTATGACCCCGAGATACCGGTCAACATCGTTGACCTGGGCCTCATCTACGGCCTGGAGCTCGTGGACGACGACAAAGTGCACGTAACGATGACGATGACCTTCCCGGGCTGCCCCGCCTCGGCCTACCTCCACGAAGAGGTGCGCATGCGGGTCGAGTCTTTGGGCGGCGTTGACTCGGTCGACGTCACGGTGGTCTGGGACCCGCCCTGGTCACCCGACATGATCGCGCCCCACGCCAAGCAAATGCTGGGGTTGGACTAGCCCACCGGCTCCAGCGACTCGGGTTTGTGCCGGCTCGGTAGGGACAATCCATGAATTGCCCCTACCGCCGGTTCAAGACGCTCGCGTTGATGCTGTAGAATAGCCTGTCCTAGCCATGCCAAACGCCATCGAAGTAGCCGCGCTCACCAAGCGCTTCGGCACCCTGACCGCCGTCGACAACGTCTCGTTCTCCGTCGAGGAGGGCGAGGTCTTCGCCCTTCTGGGCCCGAACGGCGCGGGCAAGACGACGGCGCTGGAGTGCATCGAGGGGATCCAGGAGCCGTCGGCGGGCGAGGTCAGGGTCCTCGGCACGGATGTCAGGCGGGAACGAGGGGCGGTCAAGGAGCGCATCGGCGTCCAGCTTCAGGCCTCCGCGTATTTTCAGTACCTTACCCTGACCGAGATCCTCGAGTTGTTTGGGGGCTTCTACTCGAAGCGGATCCCATCGAGAAACCTTCTTGAGCGCGTTCAGCTCCTGGACAAAGCCAACGCGCGCGTGGGCCAGCTCTCGGGCGGCCAGCGCCAACGCTTCACCATCGCCGCCAGCCTCATCAACGACCCAGAGGTCGTCTTCCTCGACGAGCCCACCACCGGGCTCGACCCGCAGGCGCGCCGCAATGTCTGGGAACTGGTCCAGCAGATACACCGGGAAGGCCGCACGATCATCCTCACCACCCACTTCATGGAGGAGGCACAGCTCCTCTGCCAGCGCGTCGCTATCATGGATGCCGGTCGCATCGTCGCCCTGGACACCCCGTCCGGCCTCATCCGGCAACTGCCGGTCCCTTACACCATCCGCTTCTCCAGCAGACTGCCGCCTGCGGACGCCGAGTGGGCGTCTCTGCCGCAGGTCCAGGCGGTGACACACGAGAATGAGACGGTCGTCGCGGCCGTCTCGGACGCGGCGCCCGTGTTGGAGCGCCTCATCGCCTGGGGCCGCTCGAACGGGCATGCGCTGGCGCACCTCGAAGTCCTCCCAGCAACCCTCGAGGACGTCTTCCTAGCCCTCACGGGCAAGCAGCTAAGGGACTAAGGGCTATGACTACACGGGCCACCAATACTCAGCAGATTCAGCCGCCTCCTGCGGTGGGCGAGGCTTATGGTCATCGAGTTAATGCCTTGACTACATCCGGGGAGTCCAGAGGGGGCAAGCCCCCTCTGGCGGGGGCTTGGGGGTGTCCCCCAGTACGTCACTGGGCGGGCGGGTGGGACAAAGTGGGCGCCATCTTGTGACCGTTCCCGTTCGAGTACCGAAGGGCTGCTAATTGGCCAACGGCCAAGCGAGATCATCATGGCCAAGCTCCTCCTCGCGAACCTCAAGATGATCGTTCGGGACCGTCAGGCCCTCTTTTGGGCGCTGGCCTTTCCGCTGGTCTTCGTCGTCATCTTCGGCCTCTTCGACCTCGACAGGCCGGCCACCACCGATCTGGCCGTGGTGGGCCCCTCGGAGGGCCGGCTGGCCCAGACCCTGGTGGAGCAACT
>Ga0209002_10003094_pt1 | contig 13257 bp, 32 predicted proteins | sample Rifsed16ft2_FD_184010 | JGI IMG/M metagenome (GOLD analysis project Ga0209002, IMG submission 184010) | Soil microbial communities from Rifle, Colorado, USA - sediment 16ft 2 (version 2) | ecosystem: Environmental > Terrestrial > Deep subsurface > Rock core/Sediment | place: Rifle, Colorado...
AACCCCGCGAGGGCTTCGCGAAGGAGCCCGCGGATCTCTACCAGCGTCGGAGCGCGGTAGAGGGCCCCCTCGTCGGTCTCCGGCACACGGCCGTAAAACCGTCCAGACCCGGGATCAAGGTAGATCCCCACGGTGATCTGGCGCTCGGGCAGGTGCAGGCAAAGCTCGTTGCCCACACCGGTCAGGCGCCATCGCTTCACCAGCCGGCCGCCACAGTCCAGAAGATCAGCCTGGAGGTCCTTGTCAGCGTTGGTGTCGTTGGACATCAGCCCTCCACCCGGCATAGGTCACCGGTCAGGAACGTCCCGAAGTCGGTCTCGGCGGGGGTGACGACGTGCTGGCCATGCAGACCGCCATCCTCATAGTCCTCGCCGGAGGCGGGTGGCGGGTAGGAAGAGGGTTCATCGCTGTACCTCCTTGAGGATTCGCCGTGCCTGGCGGAGCTGGGCGATGATCGCCTCCGTCCCGGCCGGGTGGAGGAGGATGTGCTCCAGGGTTTCGAGCGCCGATATGATCTCCTCGCGCTCGTCTGGCCTCAGCGGCTGCTCGTGCCACCTGATCCGGTAGCGCAGCTCTCCGAGCCCGCGCGGGTCGTGCCAGCTTGCACCATCGTCGAGCTGCAGGCGCCGGGCGCTCATTCCTTGTCCCTGGTGTGTCGCACAGTCTGCATCTGTGTTTTCAGCATCATTCTTCCTCTTCTGGGCAAGGTTCACCGGGGCAGCAGGGGTACTCGGGTGGGTGCGGCTTGTGTCGCGCGCACCCGATACAGACCAGGAGGATCAGGAGCCCGCGCACGGTTCGCCTCCTGCCGGGCCGAACCCCTCCCGGCCCCCGTACGCTGCGACCATCTCGTGCAGCTCTCCCATCGGTGGCAGAGCATCGCCGATCCGCGCCCAAGCGGCCAGGACCAGCTTCGAGAGGTCCAGGCACTTGACCGCCGCCCTGCCGAGGTTGCGCTCCCCGCACAGGTCTTGGCTCTCGTCCAGGGAGTGGTGCCCGCGACAGGGGATGGGGCGGGCGTCGTAGACGCTGCACGCCCGGTCGACCAGGAACATGCAGGGCGTGTCCCTCTCCGCGGACCTCTCGACGAGGCGGGCGTTGGGCTGGACGTCCAGGTCCCACGACAGGCCGAGCAGTAGGTCCTGGTGGTTCTCCATCCACCGCTCGTACTGCGCCCTCACGCGCCCCTGCACCTCCGGCGAGAGGCGGCGGAAGGCCGAGAGCATCTCGCGCACCTCCCAGCGGGAGATCAGCGACACGTCGTAGCAGCACCAGTGGCAGCCGCGGCCCCGGCAGGCGAGGCGCTCTCCCCGGCGCTCCGCCCCCCTGAGGCTCGCGGCGACGTTCCGGTCGAACTTCGCGAAGATGCGCCTGATCTGGCTCACCCCGCGCCCTCCGACTCGTCGCGGTCCTCGGTGACCAGCACCGGCAGCAGGCTGCGGTCGAACGCCCAGCGAGACCTGGTCCCGCAGGAGCACACGTAGTCGTAGGGGTGCTCCAGCCCCTGCAGGGCGTCCGGCTGGGAGACGAGGTCTCGCCCGCAGCCCGGACACCAGCACCAGGTGGTCTGGTTCTCGGGCCGGATGAACCGGCGGCACGCGCCTGCCTCGAGGTGCGCCTGCCCCGTCCTCCCGCAGCGGGCGCACGTCGTCCTGTAGTCCTCCATCGTCACCCCTCGCAACCACCACCGCACCTCGACCGCGACCCAGCGCAGGCGAGTCCGCAGGGCATTGACCATCCTGGAGAGCCAGGGGAACCAGGTCGCCAGGGTGTCCAGCACGGCACCGACGAGCCCCAGCTCGTCCGGGCAAAGGTGCATACGGCACCTCCTTTCCAGGTACTTATGCCCGCTCTGTGCGGAAGCTAAGGGACGAGGAGACTACTCCTCGTACTCCTCCTCGTCGCCGGAGACCTCCTCCGCACCCAGGAAGTCGTCCTCCTCGATCTCCGACGCCTCCACCAGGTAGTCCAGCACGTCCTCGTGGCCCAGGTCGTCCACGTAGCGGACCAGCAGGCCGAGCAGGGTCTTGTCGGTCCAGCCGTGCTCCGACTGCAGGTCCAGCACGTCGTCTCGGATGCTCATGCCTCTCTCCTCATGTAGTTCACGGGCTACGCCTCTCCGCCTTCCAGGGCCTCAGCCCGCCGCTCCGCGAGCACCAGCAGCTCCAGCGCCTCGTCGGCCTGCCTGCGGGCGCAGGTCCGACTGTGCGGGAAGTCCTCCAGATCCCGAGCCCGTCGCCCACAGCAGTGGCAGACCCACTGGCCCAGCTGGCGCTGCGGCGAGTCGCCGCCGAGCCCCTGGACGAGGATGCGCAGCGTCCCGTAGATGTCGGTCGTGGTCACGGGCTCACCTTCTCCACCTCGCAGTGGGTATCCTGGAGCAGCCTGAGCGCGTCGGTCAGCAGGCGGCCGAGAGTCCGGCGCTGGATGATCGGCGCCGCCTCGACGACGGTGTCGCCGCAGACGACGAAGCCCGCAGCGAACGAGCGCGCGGTCACGCGGTACAGGTCCAGCGCCTGCCGCGCCCTCACGAAAGCTCCCAGAGGCGGTGGAGGCTGTCCTCCACGACCTCTCCCGGGGTCGACGGGCACTCCAGCCCGCAGCAGACCCAGCCTGGGCGGTCCCTCCGCGCGAACAGCTCCACCTTCGCCTCCCCTGGGAACATGGCGTCCAGCATATCCTGGAGTGCCTCGGGCTTCTGGGAGTGCGGGCCGATCGCCGCCTCGAAGCTGGAGCGCCGGGTCTTGTCGGTCAGGTACTTGTACGGACTCCCGCGCACGCCGACGTAGAGGTGCTCCGTGCAGTTCCGGGCGAGGCGCCCGAGCCCGAACGCCTTCTTGCCTCTCTTGGTCAGCTTCTCCCAGGTCCAGATCTGCGTCTGCCGGAATCCCCAGGCCTTCATCACGTTCAGGCCTGCCTGGGCCTGCGCCGCGACGAACCAGAGGGCCAGTACTGCGTCGTCCTCCACGACCTTCTGGACCAGCAGGCCGATGTCTGCGAGGTGGCGCACGGGCATGACGGGGTAGTTGGCCTCGCTGCCGCGCGCCACGTCGCTCATCGTGAGCTTGTCGTCGAACGACCAGGGTGGGTCTGCGACGACGACCCTGAACCTCATTCCACTTCCTCCCCTGGAGGCCAGCGCAGCCCGCACTCGCAGATCAGCCCGCAGCCGTCGTCCCCGGCCCCGTCGGCGCGGACGGGCCGGAGGTGCTCCTTCTCCTCATACGGCAGGTCAGCGGCGCAGTCGAGGCAGTAGGCGGGGCCATCGGTCACGAAGAAGACGACCTCGCTCACGGCTTCACCACGAACTGCTCGTCGTTGGGTCGGTGCAACTCAAATTCGATGAGGTCGATCACTTCTTCTCCTTGGACAGTCTCATTCCCATTTCCAGCGTCTCCTGCAAGGTCTTCGGCTCCTGCTTCCCGCCCACGGGGCCGAAGAAGGGGTGCACGGCTCCGAACAGCTCTTCGAGGTGCTTCTGGAACGCAACGGTCGAGTACCCGCCCATGTACCCGATGTTGGAGCGGACGCACTGCAGCGCGGAATCCTCAGGAAGGGAAGGCTCCTCGAGACGTGCCGCCGCGACCCACTGGCGCAGGAGTTCGTCGGCATCCTCGCGCCTCTCGACCCGCTGCAGCTGGGCGAGCGCGTCGCCGACCGTCATTCCCTTCCAGTGGTAGATCGGCTCAGCCATGCTTCTCTGCCTCCAGCGCTTCTCGCGGAACGATGTCGTAACCCAGCTTGCCCGCTGCGAGGCGCAGGAGGTCCAGCACGTCTTCAGGTTTGTGGTGCCCCTTGTTTCCTCGGTGGCCCGAGTAGACGATGGTGGCGTAGTTCCCGCCGACGGCGACGAGGACCTGCACGTCGGCGTGGGCGCAGTGAGCTGCCCAGAAGCCGTTGTGGTAGCTGCCGAACCCGTACTCGACGGGCTCCCGCTGCGCCGCCTGCAGGTGCCGCTTCGTCTCTTCCCACCAGCCAGCCGGGTCCTTGTCGACCTCGATCCAGGCATCGTTGCAGATGAACACGGTGCTGTTGATTCCCATGTTTCCTCCTAGAAAGGGATGTCTCCCTCGTCATCCGGTTTCTTCTCCGAGGCCGGCTCGGCTTGCTTCGCAAAGCCCCCGGGTGCCCTGCTCTTGTTCCCGAGGAGGCGCCCGAGTAGCAGGTCTTCTGACCGCGCGATGACCACGAAGTCTGGGCTGCCAGATGTGCGCTTGTTGGTGGTGGGTTTCATCAGGAGCGAGATCTCACCGAGGATCCCGAGACTGATGCTCAGGCTGAGCCCATCTTTCTTACTCCATGCCGCACCGACTTCTACCCAGCGTCCTTCTGCCAAATGCCACCTCCTTCCGCCGACTTATACCTGGAAGCACTCGATCCTGCAGGTGGGCTAAGAACGTGGTCTGCCTTCGCCGCGCACCCTCGTGGGTTCAGCGCGTCGCCCGACCTGGGACTCTCCTGGGGCACCGCCCCTGCGTCCCGTCTGGGCTGCGTCGGCACCCTACTCATGCCACGGGTGCTCCCCGATTTTCAGGTCTTGAAGGTGGGCTAAATCACGTGCCACGGGTCCGAATCCCGTGATGCCACTGTGGTTTTCTGTATCCTATTTATGCCCACAAACCAGCTGTTTTTACCTAAGAGGAGGCGGGGGGAATCGAACCCTCCGCAGGCGCTCTCCGCCCGGTACACGCGAACGACGGCCAGGCTCAACGGCCTAACTCCCGTCACCGGAGCCCTCCGGTCATTCGCGCTCCCCGAGCATCTTCGCGCCGTCGGTTTGGCGGGGTCTTGAGGCCCGCTCTTGCCACCCGGCGTCCCGCCTCCAAATGGCCCCTCTCCTCACCCCTCCTCCGGCGGCTCGGGGCCGAGCACCGCCAGAAGCAGCCAGGCCACCGAAACCACAGTGGCCAGGACCAGCGCCGCCCACAGGCCGGGCCTGCAGGCGACGTCTGGGGCGACCACGGCGAACGCCGCGGCGACCCCGGAGAGGGGGAGGAGGGCGAAGAGTTTCATCTCTACCTCCACCTCCCTTATGCCGCTTTCGCGCCTCTCTTTACCAGACGTCGGGGTCTTCTTCCGGCTCCCAGTCCTCCTCGACGCCCTCCGACTCGTTGTCCTCCGACTCGTCGTCCTCCGGCTCCCCCCAGAGGTCTGGTTCCTCGAGGGTCTCCTCGTCCATCTCCTCGTCGTAGCCGGGCTTGCGGGACACGCTCACCTCCGCGTCCTCGCGTATCCTGGCGACCGCACTCGCGGTGAGCAGGAACTCAGCCATGCTCCACCTTCACGGGGAGACTGCCTCGCAGAGGACCCGACGAGCCCCGAGCAGGCGATCTCGCAGGTCCCGGTTCTCTCCCAGCCAGACCAGGACCTGCTCGGCCGTCAGGCGCTTGGCGTAGTAGACCTCCGCCTCGTCCAGGTGCATGCCCGCGCAGTGCGTCGCCAGGGCGCTGTCCTCGCTCTCCGCCTCGACGACGCTCGCCAGGATCGAAGCGTTGTCGCCGTCCCAGTAGATGACGTAGGGCCGCGTCACGGAGACTCCGACCCGAAGTCGGTGATGATGTAGATCGCTGCGCTCTCCAGCAGGGGGCAGAGCCTGCGGGCCTCGTCCGCGGTCAGGCGACCGAGGCGGCCGAAGAAGTACGCGCCGTCCTTCTTCGTGCCGCGCCGGGAGACCGACACCTTCGGGAACTCGCCGTCGTAGCTGACGATCTCGACGACGATCCCCATCTTCCCCTGGGAGGGCTCAAGGTAGCCGACCTCCGCGAGGACCTGGTTCTTGGTGGGGTCGAAGTCAGTCACGGGCCGCCTCCGACTCTGTCCGCACCGCCTGGGTGTAGAGCCCCTGCACGTCGGGGTGTCCGGCAGGGAGTTGCTGCCAGGTGCCATTTTCCCGCCGCCTGTAGAACGTGTCCAGGAAGTACAGGCCGTCTCCGGGCTGCGTCTCCGCGGCCCGTGCCTCCAGGAAGGCCTTCAGCGGCGTCTCCGCCGGCACGTAGTCGGTGCGGGCGTAGCGGAGCCCGCCCTCCTCCAGCTTGAACAGTCTGAACCTCAGCATGGGTTCCTCCGCGGAACTTATGCTTGTTTTCAGGTGCTTATTGGCTCTCTTTCGCTGCTCTCGCGCCTACTCGATCCAGGCGCTCGATCTCGGCCACGAGCAGGGCCGCGGCGATGATGAGCTGCCGGCGTCTGTCGGTCCCCGTCTTGAACCCAAGATGGATGCCCCACTCCGGGACACCGTGGCTGGTGAGGGCGTGCGTCGGGTCGGTGAGGTAGGCGGCGACCGCGGGTAGATCCTCGGTGTCGTGGCCGTCGTCGTGGGCGGGCGTCCAGCCCTTCTGTACCTGCTTCACGCGCTCCATCTCGACGTCTGCGAGGGGCCAGAAGGGCGTGCCGTTGCAGTAGGGGAGCCGGTCTTCCCCTCGACGCACGTCCAGCTCGGCAGTGCCGTGCCAGGTGGCCTCCTGCGCCCAGGTCCAGTAAACGAGGTAGACCTTTCCGTCGCCGTCGCAGCCGCGACCGTCCTCGCCGAAGCGCGTGTCGACGAGCACCCCGCGGCGCTCGGGGTCCGAGACCAGGAAGACCTGGTCCCCGATGCAGATGTCTTGGACCACCTCTACTCCTGCCAGGTGCCGGTGTCGGAGTTGTGCTGGTAGACCTTGCCGTCGCGATGGATCTGCGAGATGTCGTCGAGCCACGATCCGTCATCGCTGTCGTGCAGGGTCCGCCGGAGCGGCGCCTCGAACTCCGCGCTGCGGCCGAGCAGCAGGCCGTAGCGGGTCTTCTTCCCGGACGCGGGGTCGAGGTGCGCGTTGGAGCGCACGCACTCCCACGAGATGCCCTCTTCGACGTTCATCAGCACGTCCCCCGTCTGGGGGAAGTAGGTCTTGCGAGACAGGGAGCCCTTTCGGCTCATGTTTCCTCCTGGAGGTGACCTAATAACTGGCCACCGTTGGGTTGTCTATGGTTGTTTTCACTTCCTCAGTTGGCTTATTCGAGAGATGGGCTACGTTTTGCATGTGGCGGTCATCAACTACCCCCTGGCCAACGGCACCCGGCGGAGCGAGGACCTGCTACCCGGCAGGACCCTCGCCCGGGAGCTGGCGAGGGTGGGAGCCTTCCAGGCCGCCGTCCGCAACGGCGTCTTCCTCGCCTCAGGCGGCGACTGGAGGCCGATTCGGCTCACGCACAGGGTCGCGGTCGGGGACCAGCTAAAGGTCGGTGCTCCACGGCAGAAGTCCTCGGGAGACGCCCTCGGTAGCCTGATCTTCAGGGTGGTCCGGGCGGCGGTCTCCAGGGAGGAGAAGTGAGGTTCCTGGAGGTGATTCACTCGGGGAGCGAGGTGCTGCGCCTCGTCTGGCTGGGGCAGGACGCCTGGCTGCGGGAGGCCGGGCACGAGGTGCAGGTCCTCGACCTGCAGGGTCGCCCGGCGACGGAGAGGCTGGTGCTGCTCAAGGCTGAACGCCTGCACGGGCACGAGGCCGTCCTGGTCCGGGGCATCGAGGTCCTGCCCCTGCTGTCGGACGCCGGCTTCCTCGCCGGCCCGAAGGTGGTGCTCGACCACTGCACGCCGGCCCAGGTCGGTCGCACCTACCCGCGCCTCGGCCTCCTGCAGCGTCTCGCGAAGGTCTCCTGCTACAGCCCGCAAGCCGAGCGCGGGTTCCGCGAGGCGGGCGTCGGCAAGGTCAGGACCCTGCCGGGTCCCCACGCGGTCCCCGTCCAGGAAGATGCGCGGGGAGAGGGCTTGGTGATCGGGGTCGCGCGGAGCTGCGCGACAGCGCACCAGGTGCTGACGAAGCTGCTGCGCGCGGCGGACGAGAAGGGCTGGGGCGCGACCTTCGTCTCCACCATGACGGCGATCGGGTCCGAGAAGGTGGGGAGCGATCTGGAGGTCGCCGAGCGCTGCGACCTGCTCGTCGCGCCGCGCGAGGAAGTAGACCTCGGCCAGCCGCACGAGGGGGCGATCCTGGCCCTGGCCTTCGGGCGGGCACTCGTGACCAACTGGACGGAGGCCCTCTCGGCCATGTCCTACACGCAGGGCACGTACCTGAACGTCGACAAGTACTCCGCGGGGCTCAGCGGCTACGTCGCGGCGGTGGAGCTGTACCGCAGGAACAGGGGGCCCTACGACGCCTACCCGCGGCGGGCTAAGGTGGACCACACGCGCTTCCCGCGCCACCTCGTAGAGTGGGTCTCCTGATGGCCTCGTTCAGCTCCCTACCCGTCAAGATTCCGGCCAGGAAGCGCATCTTCCGGCAGGCGCGGACGGGCGCGCGGCTGGGACACCCCTCTCTGGACCTGGAGGCCGCGCTGGGCGCGGTCGACTCGGTGGCGAAGTACACCAAGTGGTTCGACAGGCAGAAGCCGAACGTCGAGTTCTTCGATGTCCTGGAGGAGTCGTGGGAAGCGCGGAAAGACCACCTGCCCTGAAACCTCTCAACTCGCCGATCTGCCCGCACTGCGGGTCAAAGCGCGCGGCGAGGATGGGCTTCGTCCGCGAGGTCCGCGGCTCCCTCTGGCGCTGCAGGGCCGAGGCGTGCGGGCGCACCTTCGCACTGAAGACCTTCGTGCTGAAGAGCGGCGGCGCTTGACGCGTGAGCACAAGTGTGAGTACATGGAGCCCGATGCCCTACGACGACCCCCTGCTCGGTGGTGAGCAGCCGCAGGACCTGGAGGAGAGGCGGGAGAACGAACTCCCCGCTTCTCTTTACCCCCAGTCCACCAGGCGGCTCAGCCGCTCCAAGGCGGACGAGATCGTGGAGGCGGTGGGTGGCGTAGCCCCCTACCGCCACGTGCGCCGCTGCCCGTGCGGCAGCGTCTCCTTCAAGAAAATCTCGCCCCTGGACGGGGGGACCGTGCGCCTGCGCTGCAAGAGCTGCCGGGCCGAGGTACCCCTCGCCACGATCTCGACGAGGATCCCCGGGCCCGAAGTCTCGCCGCAGATGGCACCCGGACCCTTCTCGGGGCAGGCCCTGCCCTTCCCCTTCCGCGGGTTGCCCGCCTACCGCCTGAAGACCGGGAGTCAGCCTTGAGCACGCAGAAGACCACGTCCTTCCACGATCCCCCGCCCGACACCGAGAAGTACAAGAAGGTCATCGAGCGCGCCAAGGCGCGCAAGCACGAGCCCCCTCCGCCCCTCTCCGGGGTGCAGCGGTTCGACCAGCTGCCGGACGACCCGCCCCCCGGGCTCGGCCCAGGACGGGAGCGCCCGACCTCAATCTCGCCGGAGACTGCTCGTGGGCTGGAGGCCCTGGGCCGAGCCCAACCTCCCGCTGCTGGGCCGGCCCCAGCCCCCGAGCCCCCGGCGGCCCAGGCGGAGACCGCGGAGGGGGCGGACGAGCCTGAGGTCGAGGACCGAGCCCTGCGGACCGCCGTCGAGGCCCGGGTCGCCCCCATGGACATCGGGCAGTACCTCATGTCGGGCGGCGAGATGACGCAGGCGGTCCCCATCGTCCCGGGAAAGCTGGACGTCGTCTTTCGCACCGTCACCGAGTACGAGGAGGCGTACGTGGACCTCCAGCTGGCGAAGGAGAAGGACCTGGAAACCCCGCGCCAGTACGTCCGCAGGCAGACGGAGTGGGCCGTCGCCGCCTACCTGCACGCGCTCAACAACACCCACTGGCCCTCTCCCCTGAAGCCCGACGGCACGGTGGACGACGAGGTCATGCAGGACCGCATGCGGCGGGTCCGTCGCCTGCCCTCCCCGGTGTTCTCGCTGGTCAGCCAGAACCTCGCCTGGTTCCTGGAGCGCGTGAGCAAGGCCCTCAACTTCGAGGCCCTAAAAAATGGCTGAGGACTCCCCTGGGATGGGCCCGTGCCAATCTGGTCTACGACAAGTCGAAGGGCTTGCCGAGACCTGGCACGCTGGTGGAGTCCATGTTCTTGCTGGTCTGGAGGGAGAGGCAGCAGATCATGATGGCCGGCGCGAGGGCGCAGGCTCAGGCTGCACTCGGCGGCGACAAGGCCCTGGAGGCCTTCACGGAGTTCAGGGACCTCGTCCACAGGAAGGACAAGGAGGAGCGGCAGGAGAAGCTGCAGAAGGCCATGGAGGAAGTGAAGAAGATCAGGGAGATCCGCTTCCGCCCGATGGTCCCGACGCAGAAACCGATCCGGCTCCGCACGGTGGAGAGGGCCGCCGCGCCGAAGTCCGTCTCCTCGCTGCGCCCCCTGCCCCAGGAACTGCCGCAGCGGGCCCGCCCGCAGAGGAGTCGTAGGTGACGCTCGTAGGCTTCGGAGAGTTCCGCACCCTCAGCGGCGAGGTCGACCTGTTCGCCCGCTTCCAGGTCGAGGATCGCGTCCTCGACCTCCCGATCACGGAGCAGCAGCTGGAGGTGCTGCTGGGCGCCGCGCTGCGGCCTGAGACCCGCGACGTGGCGTCTCCCTCTCGACCCCCCTCGATGACCGATGAGTCGGAGGAGGAAGAGGAGCCGGTGGTCATCGAGCACCCCAGGTGGTCGGCAGCGGCGGGGGACGACGATGACCTCTGACGCCCTCGTGCGAATCGAGCACAAGCTCGACCTCATCATCTCAGCCCTGCAGCAGAAGGGCGTCATGATGCCCACCCAGCACCTGCCCAAGCTCCGGGACTCGGCGGGGGACGTCTGCCCGGCCTGCGGCGGGGATGTCCAGTTCGGTTTCGACCTTAGGGACGGCTCGGTGCTGCGCAGCTGCGGCTGCATCGCCCCGCTCCGCTCCCTCCCCCTTCCCACAACCAGTGAGGTGAATCGTGCCCGTCCAGGGATCCAAGAAGACCAAGTACCACCCGACGATGCGCCGAAAGCTGCTCGCCGTCGCTGACGTCCAGATCCAGCAGGCGCAGGTCGTCGACAAGAACGGTCAGGAGCGCGCGATCGTCATCTACCGCTGCGGGCCGGACACCTTCTACGCGGACACCATGGACGGGCTCTTCGACGTCGAGCGCCGGAAGCCGGCGCCGACCTGGCTCATGGAGGCGCTGGACAGGCTGCCGGCGGACCGCTGCTTCGACCATACCGGGAGCCCGAAGGCCGGCGGCCCGAAGGGCGAGATGAGCCCCCCGGGTGACCTGGCGGAGGATCTCGAGGAGGACGAGGTCCGCGGCGCGAGGCAGGCGTGACCTCCCCAACCCTGGAGGCGACCCGCCCCCTACGCAACTGGGTCCTCTGCCGTCCGCTCTCGCCGGCCCGGGAGCGCGGCGGGATCTTGCTGCCTACGAACCTCGAGGACCGCACGGTCTCGGAGGGCGTGGCGGAGGTCGTCGCCGTCGGTCCCGGGCTCCCGACGGACGACGGGGGCAGCCTGGACCACGGGCTTCGCCCCGGCGACCGCGTGCTCTACCGCGGATTCCTCCGCTTCGCCCACCAGGTCGGGGAGACCTTCGGGCTCGATCGTCGGCAGGCGTTCCTGATGGACGCGCGGGACGCCCTCGCTGTCGTGGAGGGCGGGGGTGGTGCCCTGGGCCTCTACGGCGAGTACGTCTTGTAGGAGGTGGCGTGGCGAAGGAGGACCGACTGCAGCTCCGCATGGAGCGGGACCTGAAGGAGTGGTTCCGGCTCTACTCGGACGAGCGCGGCGGGATGAGCGCCGTCGTGGTCGACCTCGTTCGCCGCCTGAGGCGCAGAGTGGACCGCGGCGACGGGAGGCAGCGTGACGCCTGAGACCGAGCCGGAGAGGGCAAGGAGCGTCATCGCCGCGGAGGTGGTGCCGCTGACGAGGCAGTCCGTGCCGGGCCTGCTGGAAACGCTGACGAGCGTGTTCCAGGGCCGCGACAAGGTCGTGCGCGTCTACTACGAGCGCGGGGAGCCCCTGCTGGTCGAGCGGCTCGTGCAGCCGAGCGAGGAGGGGAAGCTCCGCGACGACTTTCAGATGCCGTACGAGCTGGTTCGCCACGGCACGCAGTTCCGCGTGTCGGACAGGGACGGTCCCCCGCTGGACCGCGTCTGCCACGCCGCCCAGCTCCTCGCCGAAGAGAAGTGCGCCCCGGTGGGGCTGATCTCCCGGTCGGAGGCAGCGGTCAACACGTGGGTCGGGGCTGGTCTCAGGGCCTCCGCCTTCCTCCGCGTGCCGTTCTACGAGGACCCCGAGGCGCCACCCCGGGTCCTGTTCCTCTGCGGCTCCAAGACGGGCCGCGCGCTGCGCGACGCGGACTTCTCGGTCTGCGTCCGGATGGAGTGACCCGTGCCCCACGTCTGCGCCGGTAGGTGCGGTATCTACGCCGACCGCCCCCAATTCTGCAGGGACTACCCCCGCCTCGGCGATACCATGGCGCCCGGCTGCACCTACCACTTCGTCGGCGAAGAGCGCCGCGGTGAGTGCAGGCCCGAGGTCTGCCAGGAGGGCTGCTGCTGCAACTACCCGCGCGAGGGAGGGGAGCCGACGGGTCGCAGCCTCGACGAGGCGCTGGGGGGTCAGCCCTGCCGCTTCCTCGTCTGGGAGGAGCGCGAGGAGCCGGAGAAGGTGGCCGAGGCCGATTCGCCGTCCGCCACCTCTGAGATCTACGACGCGGTCGTCGGCAGCATCCTGGAGGCCCCGTGATCGAGGAGAAGATCGGGGCGTCTGGTTTCCTGGAGGTCGCCTCCAGAGAAGTCGAGGAAGGCAGTTCCAAGCTGCTGCTGCGGGTGAGGGACCCGCGCGCCTGGGAGCGCCTCCTCGGGCGGCTCCTGCGCGGTGCTCGCGGTCAGGAGGACTTCGGACTGGCCGTCAACAAGTCCTACTTCCTCGACGACGCGGGGGAGTTGGTCTACTGCTGGGTGGTCCTGACGTGGGGCGACCTGGAGGAGGCGGACGCCTTCCTCGGCGAGGAGGTCGAGAGGGTGCGGGCGCAGCCCCGGCCGCCACCCGCCGCCGTCGTCTCGGCGCCTCCCCACCGCAAGGCGAGCACCCCACCCCCTTCCTTCAAGGAGGCGGAGGGGCGGGACTACCCCGACCTCCCGCCCGGGAAAATCGAGCCCGAGCAGGGTGACGGCAAGCTCGTCTTGTCCAGGGTGGAGAACCGCGAGAAGTACGTCGTAGTGACCCGTCCCCTCCCGCACCAGCGGGGGCCCAGGCACACGCGGTACGACCGCGACTCCGTCAACAAGATCAAGCACAACGGCGAGCGCAGGATCAAGGCGGCGGTGGTCACGACGATCGGAGACGACGACGTATGAGCGACCTCGACCGGGTGCGCGACGCCACCTTCCGCCACCTGGCGGAGGAGAGGCAGAAGACTGCGGAGGAGATGGCTCGCCGGGCCAAGTACAAGATCCAGATCGTGTTCACCACGGAGAGGTCGACCTGGAA
>Ga0209002_10003095_pt1 | contig 13254 bp, 12 predicted proteins | sample Rifsed16ft2_FD_184010 | JGI IMG/M metagenome (GOLD analysis project Ga0209002, IMG submission 184010) | Soil microbial communities from Rifle, Colorado, USA - sediment 16ft 2 (version 2) | ecosystem: Environmental > Terrestrial > Deep subsurface > Rock core/Sediment | place: Rifle, Colorado...
AACGATTCCTACAGGGATCAACAATGGTAAACTTATGAATTTCAAATTATAAATTAGTACTGACATAACAAGGCAGCCAATCAAAACCTTACCAAGAAGTAGATAATTGAAAGGTACTGATATATATTGTTTGAGGAACCAGATTCCTGATAGAAATAAAACTCCTTCAGTAATTACTGTTGCATAGCTTGACCCAACGTAACTGAAGGGCGGAATCAATATAAAGTTTAAAACTATATTTACTACCATACAAATTCCAGCTCCAATTGTCCAAAGATGCTGTTTATTTATTGAGGTTAAAGCTGTACCGAGCAAGCTATTTATAAAAATAAAAATCAATGAAGTGGACAAAATTTGTAATGCTTTTATAGAAGGGGAAAATTCTTTACCATATATCAGGAGAGTAAATCTCTCTGACAACATGAATAGACCGATAGTTAGCGGCAAAACTAATATAATTAATATTTCAAATCCCTTCTGTAAATAGTTTTTGAACGACTCTTCTGATGATATAAAATAATAGGACAAAATCGGCAATAAGGCGCCCATAAAGCTTGATGGAATGAGCTTGGCGAGACCCTCTATTAATTGATATGCAGCATTGTAAAATCCAACAACCGTGTCACCCTTCATCATAGAGAGCATTATCAAGTCTATTCTGAAATATATTTCGGTGAATATTTCTGTCATTACGAAAGGGAAAGAGTTTTTTAAAATGAGTTTCCAAAGAGCAAAATTTATCTCTAACTTGGGCCTGCTGAATTTTTTGAAAATGATAATCCAGCAAAGAAGAAAACTAATTATATTTCCACCCAAAAAGGCTAAAGAAATAGGAATTAATCCCAAATTAAAGAGGATGCACAATAAACTCAAACAGAGGAAGAAAACCCTTCCGACAAAAGAAACTAACAACTCATATTTCGTCTTTGCTAAGGCTCTAAAAATAAAATTACCAAGGAGAGTAAAAGAATTTGCAATTATTGATAAACTCAAAATATATATAACAGAGACTGTCTCAGAAGGATAGTTAAGAATATTGATTATTATAAAAATCAGAATAAAATTTATTAAAGCAAAAACAGATTTAATCAGCAGGGTATTGCCAAGATACGTATCCAGGTTGGATTTGTCCTTGGCAACTTCTCTGAGGATATAAGTTTTAATCCCAAAATCACTTAATAAGCCAGCAACTAAAGTGAAAGCCAAAGCAAAACTTAATTTCCCAAAATCAACACTTCCCAGATGCCTGGCGATATAAATAAAGGTAACAAAATATAAACCATTACATATTGCCTTAGTGGCAATTAATATAAATGTATTCTTTGCTATGATTTTAACTTTTTCCACTGGAATGCTGGAAATTTGGAATAGTGGTGAGAACTGAATAACCGAAGATTTTTTCTGCGGCTTCGATAGATCTTATGGTATCGTCCATATATTCTATAAGAAATGCGAACCCAATACTAACCATTAAACCACTCATAAGACCCAAAAGAGGACATAAGACTTGCATTGGCCATTTGGGATACAGAGGAGGTTTTGCCGTATCAAAAACTCTTATCTCATTAAGCTTTTTTGACTCTTCTAAGCGAGCATCTTCATATTGATCCTTAATTTTTAAATAAGCATCTTCAGCAACTTTGACTGCACGCTTGAGCTCATCTAATTTTTTCTCCTTCGTTGGAGCTCGTTGGATTACTGATTCGTATTTTCTAACTACATTCGCAAGAGACTTCTTTTTTGCATATAGAGAATCCATTATCTCTCCAACTTGCTTATTTATCTTCTCTTTTGTAGTTGCTACCTCAACTTTGAGTTCAACGAATTTTCTATTTGAGTCAGTATACTTTTCTTCTAAAGATGATAGCTCAATCTCTGATTTTGCTAAGTCTTTTCTTAACTGGTCAAGTAGGGAATTTTCTTTTTCGGTAGAGGATCTAATCGTATCACCCTCTTTTCTTCCTGAGTACTTGTTAGTTGTAATTTCTTCTTGCACTGTTTTCATCTCTCGTATCTCTGCATTTACCTGATCCAGGGATTTTTGGAAGCTTGATAAAGAACTTAGACCTAATTTCGTCTCCTCTTTTAAATCAGCAATCCTATATTGATCTTTAAATTCTTTCAAATTCTTTTCAGCTTGATCAAGTTCTATATCTAATATCTTAACCCTCTGCTCTAAAAATTCTCTATAACTCCTGGTTTCATCTGAGTTAATGTTACCACTGTATTTTACAAATTCAGTAGCTATAGTGTTAGCAATATCTGCTGCTAATTTTGGATCTTTATTCTTTGCTGTTATTGTATATAGATACGTTTTCAAGTTTTGTTTGACCTTGACACCCTTCTTGTTTAATGCCGTTACTGCTTCCTCAAATGGATCTGGATTGTACCTCCCGTACAATGTATAATAAAATGCCATCTTCAGGCGGGTTTTTATCGGTTTTAATAAGTCCTGAATTTTCTTCCTGAATCCTAAGGATTCCCGAGGCTTATCGAGATTTAAAATTCTGACTGTTCTCTCAAATAAAAATCTCCCCTTTAATAGCTCTTTATATGTTTGAGAAATATATTGTTGTCCTTCATGAGACGTTTGAGTCAAATTTTTACTTACTCCTTTCTCTATCAAGAGCCTGGCTGCTTCCGGCTTCATGTAGACAGTAGTAGATGCTGCATATTTTGCTGGAATTATGAAATATCCCAATGTTGCAAAAAGGGTAGAAAATAATGATATGAGGATAATCATATTTTTATGATTTAAAATAATTCGGATCTGTTCTTTTAAATCCATTTCACGTCACCTAGAAATATAATAATATCTATCGTAAGGATTATAGCTGTAACCATGCCTTTTCGCATCAAACCGGTTCATAACAATGCCTAATACATTTGCTTTAAACTTTTCTAACCTTGCTTTTGCCTTTTTTACAATAGCTTCTTTTACAAATCCTGAATTTAATACAAATATTACTCCATCCACAAACTTTGAGATAAGAACTGCATCGTTAACAGAAAGTACGGGCGGTGAATCAAAAAGTACTATATCAAACTTAGATTTTACATCGTTTATAAAATTCTTTGTTGCGGGAGATCCGATTAACATTAAGGGATCTTTAGGCAGAAAGCCACTTGGAATAACATTTAAATTTGTATTAATATTTTTTATTACCTCCTCAAGTTTTTTTGAACCTAATAAAATTTCAGTTAAACCAGGGTAGCTTTCTATTTCAAAAAACTTATGGATTTTCGGTTTACGCAAATCACTATCGATTATCAATACACTCTTCCCCTCTTCTGAAAAAGATATGGCCAAATTAACTAATATGGTGGTTTTCCCCTCGGCAGGTTCAGCGCTGGTTACCAACAGTGTTTTTATAGGAGTATGTGAATTAAACAAATGGAGGTTTGATCTCAGAGTACGGTAAGGCTCTGAGAAGTACGGTTTCTGAGAATGGTATTCTATAAGTTCCTGGTATTTTTTTGGTAAATATTCAGGACTCGTTTTTGATTTTTCCCCCTTCTCACTACTTCTAAGCATGTATCACCTCACAGGTATGTTCAAATATGAAAACCCTCATTTACATCTTCGGCATACTTATCTTTGATAAAACTCTTCCCTTACAATATCATTTTCAATTCGGCCACCGGAAATGACGAATTTTTCTGCATAATCTAAAGCCTGTTTAATTGAATGATCCATGTTGTTATACCAAAAAGTGCCGCATCTTCCGAGAAGAGTAAAATTATTGTATTGTTTTATTCCGTTCATTTGCTTTTTCAGCTCTTCCTTATAATTGGTTTTATATAAAGGATAGCAATCTTTGATTTTTTCAATAAAAATGCTTTCGATATCCCGAACATCTTCACAAAGCTTTGTTTTAAGAAGATGTTTTTTTATCGTATTAATCAGAAACTCGGGATGGTCCCAGGCATAGTCATTTTCCGTACAGGTTACTTCAAGACAAATTCCGTGCTTCCCTGGAGGCGCTGTTGCTTCACAAAAATTTATCGGAATCGAACACCGGTTGAATATTACGTCATCTTGACCATAATAACACCATTGGTAATCTTTTGCAGGCTGACCATTAAGGATCACATTATAACAGATAATAGAAATAAACTTGAGATCTGCTGGCGGAAGATTTAATAAATAAGCTGCTTGTGTAATGGGAGCTGTCCAGATCACAAAAGACGAATCTATTTTTTCACCATTATTATATTCTATTCCGGTAATTATTTCATTTTGGACATCGATTCCTGTTACCTCATTATTAAGCAAAATCTTCCCGCCAAGCATTTCTATTTTCTTAGCAAGTTTACGGGCAAAAACATCAATACCGCCGCAAAAGGGATACAGGAATTTCGTATCTACAGCTTTCGGTAATAATGCTGATTTAAGGAATTCTTTAAGGTTGCCCATTTTGATATCTTTGTCTATGACAGCTCGATCTATCCCTGCCTGTGCCCAATCTCTGTGAATCTGAACGGGGTTGATTTTAACAAACTTTTCTGTATATTTTCTGAAACAAATATCGTATAAAGTCTTGCCATATTTTCCAATGATATAAGCCTCAAAATTATCATTTGCGTTCAAACCGTTATTCTTCGTAAAGAAATGGTCAATGGTAGTTTTTGCTAAGATAGAGATAGGTACGTGAAGCGCACAGGAGGCATTAATTGGCCAGTCGTGATAACGATTGAATAACCAAATCCCGCTCTTCCGAGGTATTGTCACAATTTCAGTTGACAAAATCTCATAAATGAATTCCAGGACGCGGTGATAATCGGTATGGAATCTATGAGGGCCTATATCAAATACGAAATTATCATAATAAAAGCTTCGAGCTAATCCCCCCACAGAGGATTCCCTCTCTATAATACAAACATCATATCCATTTTTAGCCAAAAGGTATCCTACCGTTAATCCAGAAACCCCCGCACCCACAATAACCACATCTTTCATGGTAAACCGTTCCCCGCTTCTTTTTATAATATCTAATTTAATTAATATTTTTTCCCTAAAATATAACTGAAAATCCCAAACAAAGATCCAAGACCGTGCGCAAACATATCAAGTCCTATCACTCCACAACTTTTAAAGAAAAAGCTCCACCCCCTTTTTTTTCTCAGAAAATTTAAAAAGGGGAAATTTATTCCCAGCATCAGAAAATACAACAGGAATGCCATAACGAAAAATAAACTCTGCCGAAAGATTGTTCCTAAACACAGGCATACAAGCAGAAAAAAAGTTATATAAATTCCTCTTCTGAACGAGAGAGGACTTGATTGATAAGTAGACTTGTCACCTTTGCTGAATCCCTTCCTTAGCATAATTTTTATAATACCTTCTGCCCTTTTAAAGCCTGTTTTCAGGAGATCGATAAATGAGTATCTGTGAAGGTGTTTTACCATTAAATTCTTATTTATGCGAAACTTATAGCCTCTTGCAGTTACTCTTTCTCCAAATTCCATATCTTCTATGGAAGCCCCTTCATAATGAGTATCAAACCCTTTACAGATATGAAATACTTCTTTTTTTATGGCAGCAATACTGGTATAAAAGACTGATACCTCATCTGGTAAAAGTCCGTACGCGTAATGCATATAGAGATTTTTATAGCTGCTTGCAAAGTTGTCTGGACATGAATTATCCGATAATCTGCCAACAATACCTGAAAAATGGTGGTTGCCATTAGACATGCCCTCCGCTATCTGTGAAAGGCAATTCCTCTCAAGTATGACATCGGTATCGGTAAAAACGAGAATCTCTCCGGAAGCCATTTCAGCTCCTTTATTTCTTGCTGTTGCTGCACCATAATTATCATCAAGCCTGATCATTTTGACAGGATATCGTTTGACAATCTCAGGTGAATTATCCCGTGAAAAATCATCCACAACCAGGACATCGTAATTGGGATAATCCTGTTCGCAAACAGAGATCAAACACTCTTCCAAAGTCTCGCTACTGTTGTGCATTGGAATGATGACAGAGATTCTTGTATTCGGATCTTCTTTACTAATATTTTATTCCTCCATTATCTGAATGCAGAAAGGAACCGATATAACATAAAAGAACTTTTTTATGTTCGGTTGGAACTACCATCAACTTTCATAAGGCTATCAGGCTGACAGCAGGAAGTGGTTAGGAGAGTTCCCTCCCCCCCATCCTTTCTGTTTTTATGTATCCCCAGAATACCCTTTAAGTTTGTCCTCCATTTACATAACATATCATAAACGACTTTTTCTAATTTATTCTCCTGCCTTTTAAGAATTACGTTTTTAAAGCTTTTAAAGAATCGCCATGGCCTGAATAAATATGCAAAGAAAAAGAAATTCATATAAGCTCTTACTCTGAGCCTTGCTAATTGTTTATCTGTGAAGTTACTATTCCAAGAGGTCACCGCCATGAGGTCTGACATGCAAAGAAGACCGACATAGAATTCGTCATTTAACTCCACTTTTTTTTCTTTAAGGAGTTCATAGAAAATCTCCGATCCAGGTATTGCGGTAAAGGTTGTAATACTTACTTCGTGGAAACCTATCCAAGCCAATTTTCGTAACATCTTAAAGGTATTCTTTATATCCTCCTTTGTTTCGTTAGGAAAGCCAATTACGACAAAACCACATACAGTAATTCCGGCCTTTACCGAATACCGCGCCGCTTTATAAACATTATTCAAATCAAGTTTCTTTTGAACCCATCTCAGTGAGTCAACTGAACCGCTTTCGGGGGCGAAGGTAATATTCGTGCAGCCAGCTTTGCTTATCGTTCGAGCAACTTCCTCATCAAACGTTTCAGTCCTTGTACCACAGGGAAGCTGCCAGGATATTTTGATATTTCTTCGCATGAGCTCTTCGCTAAATCGCATAATCCAGTCCTTATCAGTGATAGCGGTTAAGTCTTCGAACTGGAAATCATCTGCTTTGTATTTTTCCATGTGGTATTGGATTTCATCAACTACCCTGGAAGGATCCCTTGTTATCCAGTCTTTACTCCACACCTTCGGCGCCGTACAGAAAGTACACGAAAAAGGACATCCTCTTGTACCGATAATTGGCAATGACCTGCCTCTTCCAGCGCCATGGGGTTGCCTGATCTGGATATAAGTTTCAAGGGGGATTTTATGATATGCAGGATACGGAAGGGAATCGAGGTCTTTCCTCCTCTCCCTTTTTGGGTTAATAACTATTCCGTTCCCATTATTACGATACGCAATACCTTTTATATCTTTTACGGGAGAGCCTGATTCGAGGGCGGCTACCAGCTCCCTCATTGTCTCCTCTCCTTCTCCTAAAACGCAGTAATCAACACTTGGATATGATAATACTTGTTCGGTAAGAGAAGTCGGGTTCACGCCCCCCAGGATTATCGGAACTTTGGGGTAAACTTTCTTTATTTCTATCGTAAGATCACGTGTCACTGGCCATGCGTGCGACCACATGTTGGATATCCCGATTACCTCAGTGTCCCTTGGTATCCTGTTTACAATCTCCGGAATAGTGATACCACGAACATTTGAGATGCCCCATTTGGTATATTTATACATGTCCTCACCCAGGCCATCGATTACCTCAACCGTATGACCTAATTTCTCCATATATCCCGCAATATAAGAAGCACCAATAGGGGGTACACCACAAGACCCAATCTGAGTCAAGGTTACAATCTGGGGTGGAACAATAATCGTTACATTAGCCATAGCGCCTCCTCGCTAATAAAATTAGCTAAAAAATGTTACTTTTTAAAATTTAACCGTAAATAATTCCATACGATCCCTGCCTCTTGCATTCTCATTAATGACATCATTACAAAAAAAATTAACGCGCCTATCCCCACAGAGCAGAGCAAATGAGCGGCTTGGAAAAACATCTTTGATAAATCGAGAAAATTACCCAACAAATGAGTAATGATATAAACAGATAAGACCATTATCAATGTAGATAACCCTATTTGACCAATAAAACTGAAAGAACCCAATAGATTTATATCTTCTATTTTCTTTTTTAGCAAAACAAATAACAGGCAAACTTTTATTCCTTGAGAAAGAGACCATGCTAAAGCAATGCCCTTCAGGGACAAATATTTCATGAAAGGGAAAGCCAGGGCTACATAGAGCAATAGCCCCAAACCCGAAATAATCATTGGGGTTTTCACATCAAATTGGGAAAAATAAAATTTATGCAAGATTATTTCCAGAGCCCATGCTACCATGCCAAATGCAATATACCTCAGGACAGAAGCAGTCAATACTGTGGAAACAGGTGTAAATTCACCCCTTTCAAAAAGAAGCTTGATGATAGGCACACTTAAAATCATGCATCCTGCAGCAAGCGGAACAAAGATGAGAGATACCGTTCTTAACGAATTGAAAAACATTTCCTTTAATTTATGTTTTTCTCCTGCTTGTGAAGTTTCAGAAAAAAAGGGAAAAACCACAACACCCAGGGAAAGAGGTACAACATATATGGGCATTTCAATAAGCCTTTGAGCATACGTGAGAGCTGAAACGCTTCCGGGCGGAAGGGTGGAGGCAAATATGTTACTTACTAAGTACGTTAACTGCCAGAATAGAACACACAAAAACAGCGGGCCTGATAATCTCATAACCTTCTGAAAAGGGGAACAACTTATATTCAAAGATGGCTTATAAAATTTAATCTTTTTTCTGAGCCCAAAAATATAAAGTGATAGTTGTCCGAGTGTTCCTGCAACAAGTCCAATTGAAAACCCTGCCACCTTCATCATGGAGAGAAAGATTATTGTGGGAGAGGCTTTAAATATTGCATCCCCAAAAACCGGTAAGGCAAATTTTTTGTATGAATTCAGTATCGGATACGCCAGAGCTGATATGCTCATAAAAAGAAGAGCCGGCGATGCAATTCTAAAAAGTTTTATCGTCAATTCTCTCTGCTCTCCTTTATATCCAGGAGCAAAAACCGAAATCACGAACGGTGAAGCTAACATACAAGCCACAACAATTATTGTGAAAAGAATTGTCAAAATATTTCCGATGATACTCGCTATTTCCCAACCTTTCTTTTCGTCCTCTTCATTCTTCAAGTATCCAATGAAAACCGGCAGGAAGGAAGAAGCAACTACCTCTTTTATTATTATATAAACCATATATATTATAGAATAAACCATTAAGTAAGCATCTGCCTCTATCCCTGTACCCCAAAAAAAGGCAATAACCTGCTTTTCCACAAAACCAAATATTTTGTGAAGAACGGTTATTGCCATGACTATACCTGTGGAACGAACGATTATTTTTGAAGATGTATCTTCTCCATAATTATTATACACAGTTGTTTTCATCTCTGATTACCTACAAGAGTGTTGAATAAGTCTGTTCTGGTGACGGCGTATAATTTTATAAAATGGCGTAAAGGGAAAAGAGAACTTAGAGCAATTCCAGATTCCACAGGTGAAAAGAGAAGAGTATGACTTCTATTTGCTCTGCAGATCATTGTATCTGAGAGGTGAAATAAAACAATCCATTAACTGGTTGCTATAAATATCCATCCCCCACACATCAACAAAATCCCGACTAAACGGACAACTGAGACAGTTTCATGTAAAAAAAATATTGAACTCACTGTTACAAAAATCAGGCTTATAACGCCGAGTAGTGGATACGTATAACTCAAATCATTGATCGACAGTACAAAGAGCCCTATAACCGTGGCCAATCCATATAATAATGCCCCAAAGACAAAATGGTAATTGTACAGCAAGATTTTAATTTTTTCATATAATATATCATCGATATCGGTGATCGTCAGAAGCCCCTTTTTTATCAAAGTTAAACTGGTTACGTTCATCAGCCCAACAATAACTATGAGAATAATACTGATTGTTTTTGATGTACTCATAGTATTTTACTCGTAATAGAAGTTACTAATTCCGACCATTTTTTATGAGATTGTGCCATCTCAATCTTCCCCATTCTTTAAGAAGTAACGGAAATTTTCGTGGGTTAAAAAGCAGATTATGGGTTACAAAACATTCATGAGTGCAAAAACACTTTTCTCTTTTAATATACTTCCTCACCTCTTCTGCTTTATTTGAAAACCATATCTTTTTAATATCATAATCATAATCCCTGAGATTTCCCAAAGATTTATTTAATAATTCACATGGATAAACATCGCCTTCACTCAGCAAAACCATGCTTAACGACCCTGCGTAGCAAGGTAAAAACCACTTTTTCTCCCGTGCTGTTTTAGCAATCAATCTTCTACTCAGCAAATTTTTTGCATCGACAAAGTGGCTAAAAGGAAAATTAGTAAAACCGCTGATATTCCTTTTCCTGACATCATTATCCATAACATTGCAAAATTCTTCAAATTTTGCAATATCGATGCCTTTTGCAAGCGGATTCTTAGGATTACCTCTTGTTAACGTATTAAATATATTAGCATTGTTAGATAGTTTCTTAAGATAGTCATACAAGGGTAGTAATTTGTCCTGATTAAATGAAGATACCGTTACCGTGAGATTGGTATTGTAATTGGGAAATTCTTTTTCCAGGGAACGTAATTCTTTATATGTACGAATAGCTTTATCAAAAAGACCCTTATGTTTTCTTATCCTGTCATGGTCCTCCCCTAACCCATCGATTGATATAGTTACGCTTAAATGCAAATTTGGACATGCTTTCAGAATCTCTTTTGTAGTCTTTATACATTTTTCGGTCAGAGACCCATTGGAAGGCATCATGATCTTTTGAACAGAATTATTGGTATAATAAATTTTAAAGATTTCTGCCAAGTCATCTCTCAAAAAAGGTTCCCCGCCGGTTATAAACATAAATAAAATGTTACCCATATTTTTAGAAAACTTTTCAATTTCATCTATTGTCAACTCGTTATTTATGCTATATTCCCAATTCCCCCGCAAACAGTGCTCACAGTTTGCTGTACAAGCCTGGGTAACAAAATGGATAAGATAAATCGGCAACCCTCTTTTAGAGAAAAGCTTCGATGTGTATTTCAGATAATTAAAGTAATTAAGATGGCTCATGATAATTAAGGTGATGAAGCAGGTGGCTGTGACTGCGTAACATTAAATTCTTCAATCCTCCCCCTTGGCCTGTTCAAATCATACACAAATAAACCTTTGGTATTAAGGTGTTTCGATAATAGGTCGAGCACCCTCTGCCTCTGGCCTGTTCAAATCATACACAAATCCGAAACCTACTCCAATATTTCTGGGAATTATTTGATTTATATATTGATCTACAAATTTATCTGCTTTTGCAATTGGAGTTTTTGGGACGTAAACGATATCGTAAGGTTTTAGATAAACATCCTTTTCTTTATTTTTCATAACCCTTTTCATGTCAATTTTTACGATCTCTGGCTTCTGAGAACCAGAATTTCGTAGTATTAGTACATTACTTAACCCCCCCGTTTCTTTAAATCCCTCTGCCATATAAATAGCCTGAAGAGCGGTAAGATTTTCATGAAGTTTGATTAGCTGGGGTGAATTGACCTCACCTCCAATATATACGTTCTGTGTAGAAAAAGTCCGGACAATAATTGTTATTTCAGGCTCTTTTATATTCTTTGCATATTTTTGCGTAAGAATTTTGTCTAATTCTGAAGTCGTCAGACCCACAGCCTTTACATCATCGATTAACTGGAGAGATATCTTTCCATCCGGTCTGATGTTAACTTCTTCGTCTAATTCGGGTACATTATAAAATTTTATCTCTAATTTATCTCCTGCGTGCAGTACATAATCATCCTCTGCGGTACTCGAAGGTTGTGGAGTAGAGGGTATGGTATTTAATTCTGAGACTTTTTTATTATGAGTGCAAGCTGTAAAAGTAAAAAGTATTAGGAAAATTACTTTTACTTTATAAGCATGGCGTCCGGTTTTCATGGTTTTCACGATACTCTTACAGTTAATCTATATATACTTTGAGAATAGTATTGATTAATACTATTCTTTAATTTACTTTTCAAAAAATTAAATTTTTGATAAAGTTGTTTTGGCAAAATATAACATTTCAATGTGGCGTATCACGTTCATTTCTTATAACACACGAATTAGTTTTCGTCAATGAAAATACTTTTACTCAATCCACCGGTTCTCAGGAAATTTTCCCTTCCGTATCAGATATTGATGGGCAGGGGTTTCCGTCTGAGAAGGACAAAGACCACAGAGCGGGAATGAAGGCTAGTGCATTTAATGTACAGGAATTTCAAAACGACTATGTAGTGGCAATTCATGAATTGCCACTACACTGTTAAAAGCCGCCGAAGGCCTAATTAATGCGTTGTTTGTCCCAATTGTACAGGCTACACTCAGTAACGAAGTCATTATATCGGGATATATAAAATTTACTCTAAAAGAACCAGCCCGTATATATTAACCTCATCGAGTTTATTCTTAAGCGTTTCTATTTTTAAGTTATGATTTCTCACCGTTTGATAGACATCGATACCACACGCCTCCATTGACGGTCTTGCCTCTGCAGTACGAATACAGGCTGAGGCAGTCTCGCAATTTTCGCACAATTTACAAGGTCCTGCGCCAAGACCAAATGCCTTATAAAATCCCAGAGAAAATGCGTGCTTTTCGATTTCTGCTGTGATATATCGCATCTGCCAACTCAGGTGACCGTGGAGGAGTAATGCTTTATTATATTCCCCAAGAATCTTTTTCATCTCTTCATAAGCTGGCGCATGAGGCGGGCAGGTGAGCTTTTTCCCATACTCGTCACATCCATATTTGCATTTCAGTTGAACCCAACGTGCAACTGCAATGGTATTGGTATGAATAATGAAAGCTTGTTCACAGCCAAGTTCTATGGACTTTTTAATCAACAAGTCGCACAAACCTTTGGAATCAAGGTGTGATGTAATTTCTGTCTGAATGTCTGGTATAGCCGAATCCTGGGTATGCATAGGTAAATCTCCTAAAGGATTATTTTTTCATATATTTACTATAAACGAGATAGTGTATTTAATCAAATATTTTTTCCCTGGAATGTATACCGGGACATTTTATTGACAGCGCCAATTCATACGGTATAATCAGTCGGGAAAACAGCAGCAGCGGTTTAAAAATAATTTTCATAAGATTCACTTTACCACTTAGGCTGTATGGTAGCAGTGACCATGAAGGAAGAAAAAAAACGTCCTACAATTAAACAACTTCCTGCCCATGAACGACCGCGAGAAAGACTTATCCAGGGTGGTGACGAACAACTGACAGACGCCGAACTCTTAGGAATCATCATTCGTGAT
>Ga0209002_10003098_pt1 | contig 13246 bp, 15 predicted proteins | sample Rifsed16ft2_FD_184010 | JGI IMG/M metagenome (GOLD analysis project Ga0209002, IMG submission 184010) | Soil microbial communities from Rifle, Colorado, USA - sediment 16ft 2 (version 2) | ecosystem: Environmental > Terrestrial > Deep subsurface > Rock core/Sediment | place: Rifle, Colorado...
TGGGCAGATCATTCTGGTCTTGCTGGCTTTGCACGTGAGTATTTTGAATACTTATTAAAAGAATCAAAGGATGTAAAGTGAGGTAAAATAATCTGTCAACTACGAAAGACGAAGTTTTGTTTGTTGGTACCGCAGAAGCTGAACATGTTGAGATGTATCTAAAGGCCATCTGGCACATAAAAGAAAGTGGCAATCCTGTGAAGATTAGTTCAATATCCAAGATGCTAAATGTTAGGCAACCAAGTGTTGTTCAGATGCTAAAAAAGCTAAACGAATCCAAACTTGTCAATTATAATAAGACCGGTGTTTCGCTGACCAAAAGTGGAGAACAAGTAGGTTCTAACATGATGCGAAATAGTAGATTGTTAGAAGTTTTGATGGATAGTGCACTCAAAGTAGACATAGATGAAGAGATGGTTTGTGGAATAGAACATCATATGAATGAGCAGTTTACTGACGCTCTTTGTACAATGTTAAAGCATCCAAGAAAATGTCCTCATGATCATGATATTCCACGTGGAAAGTGTTGCAAAAATTAATTTTGAAATAAGTTATATCTTAGTAAGAGTTTCAAATCATTATGACATGTTTCTGTGGTTGTGAAACCTATATCCGTGATTCTAATGGCTTTAAGATAGGATGTGTAAAGTGTAGTCACGGTCCACAAAATCATGAGGAAAGTTTCAAGCTAAAATCAAATCTTGAAGCAAGTCAAAAGCGTGGATCTCTTTCTTAATTATTCTCCAATTAACTTGATAAGAACTCTTTTTGATCTCCTTCCATCGAATTCTCCATAGAATATTTGTTCCCATGGTCCAAAATCAAGTAGACCATTGGTTATAGCTACAACGACTTCTCTACCCATGATTTGTCTTTTTAGATGAGCGTCTGCATTGTCTTCTCCTGTCTTATTATGTTCATATTGATCTACTGGTTCATGTGGTGCTAATTCTTCAAGCCATTTTTCAAAGTCATGATGAAGACCGCTTTCGTTATCGTTGATAAACACACTTGCTGTAATATGCATTGCATTTACAAGACAAAGACCCTCCATGATACCACTTTTTTGGACAATCTTTTCAACCTGTGAAGTGATGTTTACAAATCCTCTTCTTGATGGAACATTGAAAGTCAGATATTCTGTAATTGATTTCATAAATATTCAAACACAAGATTTAGGATAAAGATATTGTGAATGCAGGCTCAGAACTCAAGATCCTTCTCATCAAATCAAAGGGATTTGGTCATCAACGCCTGCAAGTATTAAATTCTTTAATTCCTAATTGAGTCTTTCAAGAAGCTTGATAAAAGGCAAATGACCAAAATTTGTTAAGATGGTTGCAATAGATGCTACATGCTCGCTTGAGAGTTTCCGGAAGTTTGTAATCCTTAGTACCTGTAATTCTTTCATTCCTGAAAGCTACTTTGAGGATTACGAGGTATTTCCAGAACGTGAAACAAGTCCTGGTCTCATTTATGTCGAGGCTGCAGACAAGGTGACTTTAAAAAAAATTCGCGACATGACCTTTGTTAATGCAAAGGACGTCTTAGGTATGATATACTCTTCAAAGAGTGGAAACACCAATCTAAAATGGCGTCAAATTAGACGAAACACAGGTAAAGTTGTTGGCGAGGCCTCTACAAACACGCTTGTAAATCTAACAGAAGCAGGAGTTTTAACTCAAGAATGGGTTCAAAATTATCTAAGAAAAAAGGCGGGAGAACAACCCACCAAGGCTAGTGAATTAACAAACTAGTTTCTTTTCTTTTTTATTGTTCTTTTTCTAATGTAAAGTGGATTAAAATGATCACAAAAAAGATTGATGAAAATTCTGTATCGTTAATAGCAGAAGAACCAGATGATCTTTTTGTATTAAGAAGAATAATAAAAAAAGAAGACAAGATTACTGGTGATACCACACGTGCTATTAGACAAGAAAAAGAGTTTGCTAGACCAGATAGAGGTGAGAGGATCAAAATACGAGTCATATTGAATATAGAAAAAGTTTCAATTGACGACGTAGTGGATAGATTAAAAGTACATGGGACAATAATAGAATCAGATAGCGAATCAGTACAGAAAGGATCACACCATTCATTGACACTCAGGATTGGTGAACCAATTACTTTGACCAAAAAGAAATGGAGTGATCTTGAAAAAAAATTGATTTTTGATAAAAAGGAAAATTTTGGATTTTTGTTAGTAGCGATTGACACCGGCGACTGTGGAATAGGTAGACTAAGCGGTACGCACTTGAAGCTAATGCCAAACATGTATTCAGGTGCAAGTGGAAAGAGATACAAAACAAAATTCAACATTGAAACATTTTTTGAAGACGTTCAGGGAGCAGTCTTATCTTCTATACGAGAAGGTGATATGATCATAATATTTGGTCCTGGTGAAACTAGGAAGAGATTCAGTAATTATCTTTTGGAAACACCAATTGGTAAAAAATACAAAATCCAAGTTATTGAGGGAATTGATTCTAGTGGAGAGGATGGAATTTACACATTTGTGAAATCACAGGCCATGAAACAAGCTATGGCTGAAAGCAAACTTGCCAAAGTATCACGCATAATAGATGAGATAATGACGTTAGTTAACAAAAAAAGCAATAAATTCACCATGGGTTTTGCTGAAACTGAAAAGGCAAATGAAGTAGGAGCTGTAGAATCAATCATTTTTTCTGACAAGATTTTTGAAAAACAAGATGAAGATAAAGTAATAGAATTTTTAAATCAAGCTGAAAGTAAGGGGGTTGAAATATTTTCTGCTGATTCTACTACAGATGTGGGATTAAGAGTTTCAGCGCTTGGAGGAATTGTTTCACTTTTACGTTTTGTACCTAATTAGTTGAGGTTACAAGCCAATCCAGATATGGTTTGTTTAGTGATTTTATTTTAAGCTCAGCAATTTCTGGAACTTTGTATGGATGTGATTTTTTTATCTTATCTTTTAATAGTTTTTTTTTCTTATCTGTTGTTTTAAAAATTGCCAAAAATTCTGTAGTGTTTTCAAACTTGTTCTGCCACGTATAAATTGAATTTATTTTCGTAAAATTTACACATGCGACAATCTTTTCTTTAACTGTCATATTTGCAATCTTCAAAATTGATTTCTTATCAGGATATGTTGAGATTATTATGACTGCCCCCATAGCAACTGATAAATTTGCCCCGACTAAAAAGAGTATCAATTACTTTGGCATTTGATTTTTCTGCAAATAATCCCATTTTCTATGTTTTGATTGTGTGGATCATAGTTTTTTCAATAGCCAAAGTCTCCAAACTTGATAAACGTGGTTTTGAAATAACGCCTTATAGCCTCACATACAAAAATCGTAACGTACAACTTGTTCTAACTAAACTTTTAGGTAGAACTGAGAGAGCTACAAAAATATTCTCAAACACAAGTGTTGTGGCAGGATTTATAATGATGGGTTTTGCTTTCTGGTTTCTGATTTCCAACATATTCAATTTCTTTGTTAAACCTGAATTATTTTCTGAAGTAACAGTTCTGATACCAGGAGTCACAATACAAACTACATCAGCCCTTGTACCATTTTTGTTGTCTATTCCTATTGTTCTTGTAATACATGAAGGTGCGCATGGGATGGTTGCTACTTTAGAAAAGATAAAGATAAAGACTGGGGGATTTGCTGTATTTATTGCGCTTTTTGCTGGCTTTGTAGAACCCGATGAAGAAGAATTTGCCAAGGCAAAAAAGATTTCAAAACTTAGAGTGATAGGCGCGGGGGCAACATCAAACGTTATTTTTTCTTTCATAATAGCTGGTCTCCTTATCTTTAATCCATCTTTTGCATTGTTAACACCAGAACCTATCAGAGGACTATTTTATAATGAACCGTTAGGAGTTCCCATAATTTCTGTGACCGAGGGAACAGGAGCTGCTGCTGCAGGTTTACATAAAGATGACATAATTACTGCGATAGGTGGCATTCCTGTTGTTCAGCCACAAGATTTTGCAAAGATAAAGCTTGTACCTGGTGAAACAGCAATGGTATCAATAATTAGAAATGGTGAGACTTTGCAAATTCCTGTTGTAACTAAGGCATCACCAGATGATCCGAAAAGAGGTTTACTTGGAATAACAAGAGCTGCGTTCCCATCATATCAACCGGTAGTTCCTTATTACATACCATGGAGTACAGAAGCTTTCACGTTTCTACTTTGGCTTTGGATGCTCTCCTTTTTCATAGGCATTTTCAACATGCTTCCTCTGCCCATCCTAGATGGTGGCAAATTCATACACAGCATAATTGAGAAAAATACATCAGATAAAATAGTAAAAAGTGTTATGTGGTCACTTTATGGTTTTACGTTTATTTTATTTGCACTAAACATTGGATTTTCCGTAGCCAAATCTGGTTTCATTACTATCTAATCACAATTTTAATTCCTAGAAATTCACATATGGTTAAATTTGGGCACAAAAAAGTTCCTTTATGAATTGTAATAGATGTGGAAATATTGCAGTTTTTTCTAGAAAATATTCAGGAGAGAGTCTTTGCTCGTTGTGCTTTTCAGATTCAATTGTAAAAAAAGCAGCTAAAACGATATCAAAATACAATATGATTCAAGATGGAGATGTAGTTGGGGTAGCAGTATCAGGTGGAAAGGATTCATTATCGCTTTTACATGTACTTAAAAAAATGTCCGAATCTCATAACTTTAAGCTGATAGCAATAACAGTAGACGAGGGAATTCCGGGTTATCGTGATGAAGCATTAGAGATTGTAAGAAATTTTTGTAATATTCATGGGGTAGAACATAGATCTTATGCATACAAAGAACTTTTTGATTTAACATTAGAAGAATCACTTGATCTTAGGGAAAATGAAAAAACAACATCATGTTCGATCTGCGGAATATTACGAAGACGTGCAATAGATTTTGGTGCAAAAGATTTGGATGTCGATGTAATAGCTACAGGTCATAATTTAGACGATATTCTTCAAACTTTTGTTATTAACATACTATCTGGAGATACAAATAAAATTGGATGGATGGAACCGATCACATCAAACAAAATTAGAAAGATAAAGCCTTTTTGTGAAATTTACGAAAATGAAATTGTGTTTTATGCTTTTACAAACGAAGTTCCTTTCCAGTCAGAGCAATGCCCCCACATGAATGAGGGAATAAGAACAGAAATACGTGAGTTTCTAAATTCTTTAGAAAATCATCATAGCGGGATTAAAAATAGCATGTATGGTTCTGTAATGAGATTGGTTCCAATAGTAAAAAATGTAAACAATAAACAAAGAAGAGTCTGTCAGAAATGTGGTAATCAATGTACAGGTGTAGTATGTTCTGTCTGCGCCATGCTCGTAAATTTAAAACAAGAACAATCCTAATGCAAATATAAGATTTCATTGTATGGTATATTGGTAGTAGGTAGGATCGGGGCGCCAGCCGTGCCCCATATCTGAAACCGGCTATATGCAGAGATCAGTAACTGCTGGGTAAATCTCTAGATGGATAGTACCTGCTTGACTTGCGGAAATGAAATCACGCCGAAGCGGGTGGATGCAGGACTGAAGCTGTCCGAAGGGATAGTCTTCAAGACCTAACTGCTGAAAGGGATGAGGTCCGGGAGGGAGCAATCCTAAGGCGGAGCATTCACGCTGCGTCGTCTACGTGGCGGATCTTGCTTGACTTGAGATGGGGCTATTTGTTTAGACTGGAACTAGCAGAGCTACTACTAAATATTCATGATTGAGTGTTAATATTATGGGCGATCTGATTTTTTCTGGACATAATAGAACTTATGATGATTTCAAAAAACAGCTTACTCCAACATTAAAACCACTTTTTGATTTACTAAGAGATTATTGTTTTTCTTTTGGAAAAAATATAATTGAAGATGTGCGTATGCATAGAGTGGTATTTTGCAAGTCTATAACGTTTAGGTTCTTTGCAGATATGGAACCGCAACAAGAGTCTATTTTAATAAAAATAAGAAGAGATAGAAAAGAACCTCAAAAAGATGTACTGATAAAACCGGGTCAAGATCTTAGCGAAATAAAAAATCTTCTTTTGGACGCTTATAATACAATACATTAGTACAAAATATCAAATTTTGAAAATTCGCCTTTGTATTTTTCACTGATGATTTGTACATCTTCAACTATAGCATTTGTAGGTCCCCTATGACTCCATTCTACAATCTCACTGACATCTACATCTTGGCCTTCTAGTATTGTCTCAACTCTACCATCCTTGCGATTTCGTACCCAGCCTGTAACATTTTTCTTTTCTGCCATAGTTTTAGTTGTTTGCCTAAAAAAAACCCCTTGAACTTTGCCTTTCACAAAAATATGTACACGTTGATTTGCCACGTAAAGATTCTTGTTTCAGTACTAATTAGTCTTGAGTGTAAAAATATTTTAAGATGAACTGCTGTCTTGTCTCTCTTTAATTCTTGCACGTCCAGTCTTTCTGGCTGCAATGCTACCGACTTTCCTTCCAGGAGGTGCATTTCTTGAAACAGTTGAGCTTCTACCTACATGTTGATGTCTGCCACCACCATGTGGGTGCACGTATACAGCTTGTGCGACGCCTCTGACAATTGGATATTTCTGTCCTTTAGATCGCTTTCTACGCCATGCATTACCTGCTCGCATGAATGGTCTATCACCTGCACCCCCGCCAGCAAGAGTTCCAATCATTGCCCTATTCTGAGGATTTAGAGTAGTGAATTTTCCTGATGGTAGTTTTATTGTAACACCTTCTGAGCTATGTGAAAAGACGGTTGCGGATGTGCCTGCTGACTTTACAATTGTTCCGCCATCACCAAAGTGTTTTTCGATATTACTAACAATTGTTCCGTCAGGAATATTTTGAATGCTAATTACATTTCCTAGAGAAATTCCAGATTTTAATCCAAACTGGATCTTTGAACCAATTTTTGTACCAAGAATTGCAGGAATATATGAAGATGAACCATCATCGAATCTGACTTTAGCAAGAGGCGCATCACGACCTCTCTCATGAACTAGATCTACGACTTGGCCTTCTCGTTGCTCGGAAAGTCCAAATCTTGGGTATTTTGCGGGCAATAACTTACCAGTAGTCGCTGCACGAAATTGCATTCCACCTCGGCCACGTCTTCTAACTAGAGGTCTTTTACCCAATGTAGAAAATGTTGCTCTCTCTTGTAGATTTTAAGCTTTGGATCTTGTATGTAATGAATCAAAGACGACAAAGGTATAAAAATTAGTTTAGGGCTGTTTAATTTGTGAGCCAGAATACACTTTCCCTTAAAGTACTCGAGGCATATACGCGCGATGTTGGTAGAGGAGTAGCTCGAATTGATTATGATTCTATGGACTCACTAAGTGCTTCAACTGGTGATGTTATTGAAATTAAAGGTAAACGTAGAACTGTTGCAAAGTGTTTACCACTTTATCCTTCTGATGAAGGGAAGGGAATAATTCGAGTTGATGGACTTGTAAGAAATAATGCTGGAATAGCTATTGGTGATACTGTAGCAGTTCGAAAAATAAAAGCAGTTGCTGCTGAAAAAGTAGTTGTTGCACCATTAGAAGCAATTCCACCAATAGATGAAAGATATCTTGCTGATGCTTTAGAAAGTGTTCCTTTGATTAAAGGAGATAATGTGATGGTACCATATTTTGGTGGAAGATTAACTTTTCAAGTAATTGGGGTCACACCAGCGGCAGATGCTGTGCTTGTAACTCAAAAGACAGTATTTCACATTGCAGAAAAAGGTGAAACCCTGCGTGGAGTCCCGCAAGTTACGTATGAAGATATAGGCGGGTTAACTGATGAAATTAAAAAAGTTAGAGAAATGATTGAGCTTCCTTTAAGACATCCAGAAATTTTTGAAAAATTAGGAATTGAAGCCCCAAAAGGAGTGTTGCTTTATGGTCCACCCGGTACTGGTAAGACTTTGTTAGCAAAAGCAGTTGCAAATGAAAGCAATGCTCATTTTATCAGTATTTCAGGTCCTGAAATTATGAGCAAGTTCTATGGAGAAAGTGAGGCAAGGTTACGAGAGATTTTCAAAGAGGCAAAGGAAAAGTCTCCTTCTATAATTTTTATTGATGAAATTGATTCCATTGCTCCAAAAAGAGAAGAAGTAACAGGAGAAGTTGAGAGAAGAGTTGTTTCTCAATTGCTCTCACTGATGGACGGTTTGGAAGCAAGAGGTAAAGTGATTGTCATATCTGCAACAAACAGACCAAATGCAATAGACCCAGCTCTTAGACGACCTGGAAGATTTGATAGAGAAATTGAGATTAAAGTACCTGATAAGAAGGGCAGAAAAGACATTCTCATGATACACACAAGAAATATGCCACTAAGCGATGATGTAAACTTGGAGAAAATCGCAGCAATAAGCCACGGTTATGTTGGAGCAGACTTGGAATATCTTTGCAAAGAGGCTGCGATGAAGTGTTTAAGAAGACTTTTACCAGAACTCAATCTTGAAGACGAAAAGCTTCCACCAGAAACTCTTGACAAACTTATTGTAAATGGGGAAGACTATCAGCATGCATTGAGGGAGATTACACCATCTGGAATGCGTGAAGTTTTCATTGAAAACCCAGATGTAAAATGGGATGAAGTAGGTGGATTAGAAAATGTAAAACGTGAACTTCAAGAAGCAGTTGAATGGCCAATGAAATATCCTACATTATACTCCAAACTTGGTCATAGAATGCCACGCGGAATTTTACTCCATGGACCAAGCGGTACTGGAAAAACACTTTTAGCTAAGGCAGTAGCGACAGAAAGTGAAGCTAACTTTATTTCAGTAAGAGGCCCTGAGTTGCTTTCAAAGTGGGTAGGAGAATCCGAACGTGGCATAAGAGAGATATTTAGAAGAGCAAGACAGGCTTCACCATGTGTCATTTTCTTTGATGAAGTTGATTCCATAGCTCCAATTAGAGGAGTGGGTGGAGAAACTGCAGTAACTGAAAGAGTTGTAAGTCAACTACTAACTGAACTTGACGGTATAGAAAGTTTGCATGGAGTGGTAGTACTTGCTGCAACAAATAGAGCAGATATGATTGATACTGCACTTCTAAGACCAGGAAGATTTGATAAGATAATACTTGTACCAATGCCAGACAAAGAAGGTAGGAAGAAGATTCTAGAGATAAGTACAAAAGAGATCCCCATAGACAAAGAACCAAAAAGTGAGAGCGGCAAAAATCCAGATTATGTAGATATAGAAAAAATAGCTGAAACAACTGATGGTTTAAGCGGAGCAGATGTTGCGGCAATTGCAAATACAGCAGTATCTCTTGTCATACATGAATTCCTTGCCAAATATCCGGATCAGAAAGAAGCTGAAAAACAGGCGGCAACAGCAAAAGTAACCATGAAGCATTTTGAAGAGGCAGTAAGAAAAGTCAGAACACAAAAAGAGCTTAAGATAGGTGAAAAGATAGCAGTACCTTACTACAGGTAATTTTAATAAAATAACTGTTCTATTCTAGTCAAATGTCAAGTCATAGTGGGTACAGAGGAAAATCACTTTCCTTTTTGCAAAAGAATAACCTTCAGGTAGGCGATATTGTAAGTGTCGCTACAGATGTAGATTATTCTGGCATGATAATGCCACGCTATGAATATAGTGATGATGAACATGTAGTTTTGAAGCTTAAAAGCGGATACAACATAGGTCTCGAGGTGGATAAAATAAAAAAAGTCAAAATTGAATCCACGGTGGAGTTAAAAAAAGAAACCATACAACAACCACAGACAAATCCAAACTTACCAAAACTACTACTTGTTTCTACAGGAGGTACCATTGCAAGTAAAGTAGACTATAGAACAGGAGGAGTCACACCTGCCCTTACTGCAGCTGAGCTTAATGCTACTGTTCCAGAACTTGCAGAAATTGCAAACATAGACACCGAGGTTCTTTTTTCAGAGTATTCTGAGAATCTACTTCCAGAACATTGGAAAAAAATAGCTGAAAAAATAAACAGTTGTGTACAATCAGAATATAAAGGAATTATCGTAGCTCATGGAACTGATACAATGCAGTATACAGCAGCCGCACTTTCATTTGCTTTGGTAAATATTCCAATACCAATTGCGTTGGTAGGTTCACAGAGATCTTCTGATAGACCATCTTCTGATGCAGCATTAAATCTTATTTCAGCTGCTAAATTTCTTGTAGAATGTGATACTACTGGAATTTATGTAGTAATGCATAACACTACTAGTGATGATGAGGTTGCTTGTCATTGGGGAACTCGTGTACGAAAAAATCACACAAGCAAACGCAATGCTTTTCAAACAATTGGAGGATTACCAGCATTTATAATAAAAAATGACAAAATAATCAAAAATCAACAATTCAATTATGTAAGAAAAAGAGAATATGTACCAAAGATTAATTTCGATACACGTGTAGCATTAGTAAAATATTATCCAGGACTGGATTCAAGCATAATAAATTACATCATAGAAGCTGGCTACAAAGCAATAATCTTTGAAGGAACTGGTCTAGGCCATATTGGAAAGACAATGTATGAAAATGTAGCTAAAGCAAAAAAGAAGGGATTGTTTATGGGCATGACTTCTCAATGCATAGATGGCATGGTATGTATGACGGTTTATGAAAGTGGTCGAGATCTTCTTAATTTGGGTATAATTCCTCTTGCAAACATGATTCCAGAAACTGCACTTGTAAAAGCTATGTGGGCACTTGGGAATTCTAAGAATGTGCAAGAAATGGAAGTATTGATGAAAGAAAATATTGCGTCGGAATTTTCAGACTAAGCTTAAAAAGCATGGTAATTGATAAATGAGAAGTGTCAGAGTTTCAAATAGACAAAATTGGATTAAAAGTTGGATTAGAGATACACCAACAACTAGCAACTAAAAAGAAATTGTTTTGCAGTTGTTCTCCAATTGAATCAGAAGAATATCCGATAAAGTTTTTTCGCAAGTTAAGAGTGTCAAAAAGTGAACTTGGCGAATATGATCCTACTGCGATTTTTGAAAGAAGTAAATCAAAAACAATTGGATATTATGCAAACCCTGAAAGTAGTTGTCTTGTAGAACAGGATGAAGAGCCTCCTCATGAAGTCAACAAGAATGCAAAAGATATTGTACTGACAATTGCATCTGCCTTAAAATCAACTATTTTTGATGAGATTTATGTAATGAGAAAACTCGTCATAGATGGATCTAATACATCAGGATTTCAACGAACCATGCTTGTTTCACAAGGCGGTTACCTTGAGGTAGATGGAAAAAGAATCGGAGTTCAAAGTGTAAGTCTAGAAGAAGATGCTGCAAAGATTCTCGGAGAAACCACAGATACAAAAGAATATGCATTGGATAGATTAGGCATTCCACTAATAGAGATCGCATTAGAACCTGTTTCTGGAAAACCAGATGAAATTAAAAAAATAGCACTCACACTAGGAAGACTTTTGCGTGCTACAAAAAAAGTAGAACGTGGTTTAGGAACAATAAGACAAGATGTCAATGTTTCTATTCAGGGAGGCAATGTGATTGAGATAAAGGGAGTTCAAAAGCTTGATCAGCTTGAAAAAATCATAGAGTATGAAGCAAAAAGACAGCATGGTTTGATGATAATAGCTTCCAAATTAAAGAACATGCCAATAGATCGAATAGCTAAAGAAAGAGATGTAAAGAATGTTGCAGATGTTTTCAGAAACTGTAAGTCAAAAGTGATACAAAAAGCATTGAAAGAAGGAGCTGTTGTGAAAGCAATCAGAATAAAAAATTTTTCAGGCATGTTTGGTTTTGAACCATATCAAGACATACGGTTAGGAAAACAAATTGGCGAGCTTGTTAGGTTTTTTGGATTAGGAGGCGTATTTCATTCTGATGAACTTCCAAATTATGGAATAGAAGAAACTGAGATTAAGGAAATTAGAAAAACTTTGGAGATTGAACAAAATGACGCGTTTTTAATTTTAGCTGGTGAAATGAAAAAAGTAGAACCAGCGATTGAATCCATTATTAAAAGGATGGAAGATGCGAAGGTCGGTGTTCCTGCAGAAACAAGAATGGCTACTGCTGAAGGTGAAACAGTATACCTTAGACCTAGACCGGGGGCATCAAGAATGTATCCAGAGACAGATATTCCTCCAATTATTGTAACTGAAGAAGAGTTAATAGATGCACAAAAAATGATACCAAAATCATGGGAAGAAACAATATCAGATTTAGAGAAGACGCATAATCTAAACAACCAACTGGCAGTACAAGTATTTGATTCCAATTATTCTGATTTGTTTGAGATGATTTGTAAAGATAAAAGAATATCACCAAACTTTGTTGCATCGGTTCTTTGCAGTACTATAACAAACCTAGAAAGACAGGGATTAGAGGCTAAATTATTAAAATCTAGTGAGATTTTGCAGGCATTTAAGCTTCTTGCAGATGACCTAATTGCTAAAGAATCAATAGAGATAATTTTTTCAAATATAATGTCTGGAAAAACCCACTCTGTTGAAGAAGCCATCAAAAATGTCTCCATTAGTAAGATAGATCCTAAAGAACTAGAAAGGGTACTAGATGATCTCATAAAAGCAAATATGAATATTATTCACGAACAACGAGAGAGATCGATTGATCCGCTGATGGGCATTGCAATGAAAACTATGCGTGGAAAAGCAGACGGCCAAAAAATAAATCAAATTTTACAGAAAAAGATTAAAGAAAAACTTAATTAAAAAGGAACTAATTTTTTGGAATTTCCTTTAAAAAATAATGTCGCTTGTCAAAGTCATGAACATGTTTTGCATCACATGATTTTCTTTTTGACTTTTCAAGCTAACAGCTATTCGATTTTACGTTTTCCTGTGCCTCTACCAGTACTAACAGTATATCCTTTAGTGGAAGGTTTTTCTGGTGCTTTTGGATATTCTCCTGCTTTGACGCTTCCTGTCCCACGTCCCATAGTTATCTTAGTGTCTTTTCCTAGTCCTTCCATTCTCTTTTTCTGAAACTCACGATATGAATCTCCTGACCAGTTCTGAGGCTTATCTTCTTCTTCGCGAATCGAAGTACCTCTTCCACTTGATTTTTTGATTTTCACAGGCATTCTACTAATTACTATGGTTTAAGGTTTACCTACATCATTTTTCAAAATTATTTACAAATATGCGGGAGGTGGGATTTGAACCCACGAACTCCTAAGAGATAAGGTTCTGAGCCTTACGCCGTTGACCAGGCTAGGCGACCCCCGCAACGAGAAAAATTA
>Ga0209002_10003099_pt1 | contig 13246 bp, 11 predicted proteins | sample Rifsed16ft2_FD_184010 | JGI IMG/M metagenome (GOLD analysis project Ga0209002, IMG submission 184010) | Soil microbial communities from Rifle, Colorado, USA - sediment 16ft 2 (version 2) | ecosystem: Environmental > Terrestrial > Deep subsurface > Rock core/Sediment | place: Rifle, Colorado...
TCACGCCGCTGAAAAGCCTGCAAGGCATGATCTGGCAGGACGGTTACAAAAAAAGCGATTTCAAGGGCCACATATATGAAGACGCTGTGCGCCATTTGAAAAAATGGAAGCAGGCCGGTATACCTCTTTACGTCTTCTCTTCGGGCTCGGTCCAGGCCCAGAAACTGCTGTTCGCGCACACGGAATACGGCGATCTGACACCGCTCTTTTCCGGCTATTTCGACACCGCCATCGGCAACAAGCGCGAGGCCAATTCCTACCGCAAAATCGCAGCGGCCATCGGAACAACAGCGCCCGGAGACATTCTATTTCTCTCCGACATCAAGGAGGAACTCGACGCCGCACATGCGGCAGGAATGCAAACAATTTGGCTGATAAGGGATGGGGCTATCGATCCCAAGGCGGCACACCGGCAGGCTCGAAACTTCGACGCGATATCTTTTTCGTAGGGGCGCGATTTATCGCGCCTCTGTTTATCGCCACGCAACCAGGGCGCCATGAATGGCGCCCCTATGGCTGAAAAACCCGATCCTTCCGAGCACAACGAACCAGGGTGCGGAGAATGTAGCCCTGCTTCGCTCGTCTTGTCATCATAAATCACGCCCCGACATAACTCGGGTTTTCGCGATCCAGGGCCCATTGCGTGGGGTTGTTCACGATGTATTCCCGGATACGGGCCAATTCATTTTCGTTGCGAACGATGTGCTCATAATAGTTACGTTGCCACAAAGAACGGCCCGAACGCCCAAGAAGACGGTTCACCGCGATTGCTGAAATGGATTTGAATGCCCGCAAAATGTCACCCAACGTAGGGGCGCTGCTTGCTGCGCCCTTGTTTTCTGCGCCCCTGCCGGGCGGGGCGAGCCCCGCCCCTACGTGAATAATGCAATGCAGATGATTAGGCATAATCACGAAATCATCCAGATCGACGGACTGGAAACGCTCCGGTAACCGTACCCACTCCGCCTGCACCGCTCGCCCGGTGTCATTCAACTGCATATTTCCGTCAATAACCTCGCCGAACAAGCATTCGCGATCTTTAATGCAGATGGTTACAAAATACGCACCGGCCCGGGAATAATCGTAGCTCTTGAGCCGAATGGAACGTCGGTGATGTTTATCGGGATCGAAATTCACATCATTAGCGCGGCAGGATCTTCGCCCATAGGTCATGTTCCCCGGCGCGGGTGATGCGGACCTGACAGAATTCACCCGATTTCAGGTTCTTGGCGCCTTCTATATAAACCACCCCGTCGATCTCGGGCGCAGCGGCGCTGGAACGAGCGACCGCCGTGTTGTCTTCAACACTGTCCACCAGCACGGTCAGGGTTTTCCCGACCTTGCGCTGCAACTTGTCCGCGGAGATTTTTGCCTGCACTTCCATGAAGCGCACCAGGCGTTCCTGTTTGACTCCCTCGGGCACGGCGTCGGGCATGGCGTTGGCGACGGCGCCTGCCACCGGCGAATAGGCGAACGCGCCGACGCGGTCGAGCTGCGCCGCGCGCAGGAAATCGAGCAACTCATTGAACTCCAGTTCGGTCTCGCCCGGGAAACCGACGATGAAGGTCGAGCGCAGCGTGATATCCGGACAAGCCTTGCGCCAGTTTTCGATGCGCGCGAGATTGTTTTCGGCGTTCGCCGGGCGCTTCATGAGCTTCAGTATTCGCGGACTCGCGTGCTGCAACGGCACATCGAGATACGGCAAGATTTCCCCTTCTGCCATGAGCGGGATAATTTCATCCACATGCGGATAGGGATAGACGTAATGCAGCCGTATCCACACGCCGAGTTCACCCAAGGCGCGCGCGAGATCCGTCATGCGCGTCTTGACCGGCCGGCCGTGCCAGAAACCGGCGCGGTATTTCACGTCCACGCCGTAGGCGCTGGTGTCCTGCGAGATCACGAGCAGTTCCTTCACGCCGCTTTTCACCAGATCCTCCGCCTCCTGCATGACCTCGCCGACGTCACGGCTCACGAGATCGCCGCGCATGGAGGGGATGATGCAAAACGTGCAGCGGTGATTACAGCCCTCGGCGATCTTGAGATAGGCATAGTGCCGCGGGGTAAGCTTGATGCCGGCCGGCGGCACGAGGTCGGTGTAGGGGTCGTGCGGTTTCGGCAGATGCGCATGCACCGATTGCATGACTTCCTCGAGCGCGTGCGGGCCGGTGACGGCCAGCACCTGCGGATGGGTCCGTTTGACGATATCGCCCTTGGCGCCGAGACAACCGGTAACGATCACGCGCCCGTTTTCCGCGAGCGCCTCGCCGATGGCGTCGAGCGACTCCTCGACGGCGTCATCGATAAATCCGCAGGTGTTGACCACCACGAGGTCGGCCCCGGCGTAATCGGGCGAGATGGCATAACCCTCGGCACGCAGTTGCGTCAGGATGCGCTCGGAATCGACCAGCGCCTTGGGGCAACCAAGGCTGACGAAACCAACCCGTGGAATGGAGGCAGGGCCGGACTGTGCAGCCGGCCGGAATGAAACCGCTTTGGACATGGAGCTTATTCTATCTTGAGATAAGCGAAACCCTGATGCTGGAGTTCGGCGATGCGCACCACACCCGAGCGCACCGGCGTCACACCGGGAATGATTTTCTCCTTCGCCAGGTTCAGGGCCTCACGCGTGATTTCGCACAGCTCAAGCTTGACGTCATGCATTTCGCGCAATTGCTGCAAACGCTGTATCAGTTCGGCGCGGCGCTTTTTGTATTCCGGGTCCTCGGCAAAGGGCGTGCCCTTGAGCGGGTCTTGGGTGACGAAGCGGATGCCACCGGCAAGAAACACGAGGCGTATATCGTAGTCTTCCAGCTTGTTCTGGTAGGTCGTCACCATGTTATTGACGTTCTGGATCATGGCGCTCAGGCGGCGCGGGTCGGAGAAATCCACATGCCATACCACTTTGGCCACCGGATCCGTCGCGGGTGTGCCGGCTGTGCCCTCGGCGGCGAGCAGCGTGCCCGTCAACAGCAAGGCCGCGGAAAATAACGACAGACGAATGATTAATTTCATGATGACCTCCTTCGAACCGCTCCAGCGCTTGATCGTTCAGACGTCATAATACTATTTTGACAGCGGCAATTCGCGCTTCGCGCAGGCGCGCGCCGATATCGGGGCCTTTCCCGCCCTGGGCCGCGACGGCGGCAGCATCGACGGCACGGGCGGCCTCAAAGGCGCGGCGAAACAGCTCGGCCTGCGGATAGGGTTTGTCCTCCACACCGGTGCGGCCGCGGAAATCGGCCTCGCAAGCCAGCACGAACTGCCCGACCCGTTCCGGGCGGCGGAAACCGTCCAGGGCCTCCAGTGTATCGACCACCGTGGCCGGACGAAGTTCGGCGATCTTGTGGCAATGCGCGTGGTAGCGTGCCGTGAGCACGGCCAGATCGCGATGCTCGTTCGGCGCGCGAAAACGCTGGCAGAAATTTTTCACCAGCTCCACCCCGCGCTCTTCGTGCCCAATGTGCTGCGGCCATTCCGCCTTCGGCGTGTTGCCCTTGCCGAGATCGTGCATGAGCGCGGCGAAGCGTATGCGCGTATCGGCTGAAAGCTTCGCGGCGGCGTCCAGCACCAGCATGATGTGCACGCCGGTGTCCACTTCCGGGTGATGTTTTTCCGGCTGCGGCACGCCGAAGAGTGCGTCGATCTCCGGAAACAGCCGCGCCAAGGCGCCACAGCCGCGCAGCGCTTCAAAAAAACGCGAGGGCCTGTCTTCCCCCAGTGCGCGCTCGAGTTCCGTCCACACGCGCTCGGGCACGAGGTGATCGACCTCACCCGATTCGACCATCTGTTGCATGAGTTTGTTGGTGAGGTGCGCCACGTGGAAACCCCATCTTCCGTAGCGCGCGGCGAAGCGCGCCACGCGCAGGATGCGCACCGGGTCCTCGGCAAACGCGGGCGAGACATGGCGCAGCACGCCGTTACGCAAATCCTCCGCGCCCTTGAAGGGGTCGATCAGCTGGCCTTGCTCGTCCTCGGCCATGGCGTTGATGGTGAGGTCGCGGCGGCGCAGGTCGTCTTCCAGCGTCACGTCCGGCGCGGCATACACCTTGAAGCCCTTGTAGCCGTGGCCCGATTTGCGCTCGGTACGTGCCAGCGCATATTCCTCCCTGGTTACCGGATGCAGGAACACGGGGAAATCGGCGCCGACGGGCTTGAAGCCCTTGGCCACCATTTCATCCGGGGTGCCGCCGACCACGACATAATCCCGGTCCTTAACCGGCAGGCCCAGGAGCTTGTCGCGCACCGCGCCACCAACGAGGTAAGTTTTCATCTCCTCATGCTAATGTGTGCAAGCCTCCGACGCCAAGCAGGATTTATGAAATATCGCCTCCGCTCTCTTACCCTGTTGCCGCTGCTCGCCATTGTCACCGGCTGCGCCAGCCCGGGTTATTACTTGCATGCGGTTTCAGGGCAGTTCGAAATCCTCAACAAGCGCCGGCCAGTCGAAGAAGTACTCAGCGACCCGGCCACGACCCCGCGGATCCGGCGGCAGCTTGAGCTGGTCCGGCGCCTGCGGGACTTTGCCAGCCGCGAGCTGGGGCTGCCGGACAATCGCAGCTATCGAACTTACGCCGATCTGGAGCGGCCTTTTGTCGTCTGGAACGCCTTTGCCACACCGGAGTTGTCGCTGGAACCGAAGCAATGGTGTTTCCTGTTTGCCGGTTGTGTGTCCTACCGCGGCTACTTCGCGCGTGTCAAAGCGGAAAAATTCGCCGCTGACCTGAAACAGGACGGTTATGACGTTTATGTGGGTGGCGCACCGGCCTATTCCACGCTCGGCTGGTTTAACGACCCGCTGCTCAACACCTTCATCCACCGCGCCGAGGCCGACCTGGCCGGGCTGCTGTTCCATGAACTGGCGCATCAGGTGCTTTACGTCAGCGGCGATACCGCCTTCAACGAATCCTTCGCGACCGTGGTCGAACTCGAAGGCGTGAAGCGCTGGTTCGAACGCCACGGCACAGCACAACAGGCGAGAGCGTACCGGCAAAAAATACAACGGCGTGAGCAATTCATCTTGCTGGTAAGGAAACACAAAACACGCCTTGCGGAAATCTACGCATCGAACTTAAACGATGCAGAAAAACGTTCAGCGAAGATTCGGGTATTCGAAGAACTGCGAAGTGATTATGAGATCCTGAAAGCAAGCTGGGGCAATTATGCAGATTACGACAAGTGGATTTCCCAAGATCTTAACAACGCCCACCTCGCCGCGATTGGCATGTACAGCCAGCATGTCGCCGCGTTTCAGAAACTGCTGGCGCAACAGGGTGATAATCTCATGGCTTTCTATCATTCAGTGAAGAAAATGGCGAATCTGCCGGAAAATGAGCGTCGCATCGCCTTGCAGAATTCTTGATTTAAATCCTGTTAATCCTGTCCATTCTATTTTTTAAGATAACCGGGCGCGATTTCTTCGAGGCTCGTCGGCGTGATGCTGAACACCTCGGGAAAACCTTTCTCGCATACGCTGTCGATCTGCAGCGAGCGGTAATTGTCGAGTGAGAACGGCTTGCCCGGGGCAAATTCCAGCATCGCGGCCTGCAGGTAAGACAGACCATCGGGCAGGCCGACAACACACACGCGCTTGCCGAGAAGTTTGGCCACATATTCCACGATCTCGCGCAGGGTATAGACTTTCGGGCCGCAGAGATCATAGCGCTGCCCGAAAGTCTTGTGGTTATCGAGCGATTCCGTAAACGCGCGCACCACGTCCTCGACGTATACCGGCTGAAAGCGCGCATCGGGGCAGGCGAGCGGGAACACGCCCGGCGTCAGGCGCAGCAGGCCGGCGAAGCGGTTCAGGAAGCCGTCACCCGGGCCGAAGATGACGGAAGGGCGGAAACTGGTGACGTGGAAATCCGGGTTTTCGGCGCGGTGCACCGCTTCTTCCCCTAGGGCTTTGGTACGCAAGTAATGGCTCGGGGCCATGCGCGCGGCGTGCAGCGCGCTCATGTGCAGCAGGCGCGGCACGCCGGTTTCGCGGCAGGCCTGCACGATTTTCTCCGGCAGTTCGGCGTGCGCCCGCGTGAATCCTTTTCCCGAGCGGCCCTTTTCGTTCAGGATGCCGACCAGGTTGATGACGGTATCTTTGCCCTCGAACTGCCTGCGCAGAAAGCCGGCGGCGTGCACATCGCCTTCCACCAGCCGCACGGTAGGCAGCACCAGCAGCTCGCGCTGGCGTTCGCGATGGCGCGTGAGAATGTCGATGTCATGCCCGGCCTCGGACAGGCGCGCGCTCAACTGCCTTCCGACGAAGCCGGTGCCACCGAGGAGACAGAGCTTGTGCACAGCCATCGGATCATTCTGCGCCGTATCATCCGGCAAAACCAGAAGGACGCGTTTCCGCGGAGAGGGAAGGTCAACTATTTAACGCGTTGCCGATTCGCCCCGGGCGGACGAAACGAGGCGAAGGAGATTCACGGCGTGGCGGGTGGCATCGCGTTTTTTTCATGTTCCGGACGATAGACGGCATATCTCTGTCCATCGCGTTTGGCCGCGTACATGGCCATGTCAGCGCGTCGGCACAGGGTGTCCACATCCTCGCCGTGCTCCGGATACGCGGCGATGCCGATGCTGCAGGGTGCGCTGATCGCCTTGTCACCCAGCTTGAATGGCGGCTCCATGACTTTGAGCAGTTTCTCGGCAACCTTTTCCGCGCCGGCGGCGTCCGTCGAGGGCAGCACGAGGGCGAACTCGTCGCCGCCGAGCCGCCCGGCCGTGTCTGACATCCGCAGCACCTGTCGCAGGCGCAGGGCAGCCAGCCTCAACAGGCTGTCCCCGGCGTCGTGTCCGTGCCGGTCATTGACCTCCTTGAAATGATCGAGGTCGAGCATGACGAAAGACAGAACATTTTTCTCGCGCTTGGCGTTATAAATTCCCTGTTGCAGCCGGTCCTCGACCAGCGAACGGTTCGGCAGGTCCGTCAGCGTGTCGTGCAGCGCCAGATGTTTGAGCTCCTTCACGGCATTGGCGAGGGTGGACGTCCGCTGGGCGATGCGTCGCTCCAGTTCGACGTTGAGGGTTTGCAGTTCCTTCTGGTATTCCTCGACCCGCGCCTTCGCTAGTTTCAGCTGATCGAATAACTGGGTGTTCTCGATCGCAAAGCTGACCTGATTGGCGAAAAGTGTGAGCAGGTCCAGGTCACGCCGGGTGAAATCCTCGCCGCCGATCTTGTTGAGGCCGGCGATGCCGCCGAGAATACGATGCTTGCCGATGAGCGGCACGAGGATGATGCTGCCCGCCTCCTTCTCCCACCGGTTTCTTTCGGCCTCGTCCAGCTCGTCCAGCACGCCGCGCCACCACGGGCGCTTGTGGCGCCACACCCAGCCGCAGACGCCGGTGTCCAGCGGCAGCGACTGGCCCACGATTTCATCGGCGTTTTTTCCGCATCCGGCCCGGTAGGTATACCGGGCGAGATTCTCGTCCAGCACCGGGATCAGCACGGTCTCGGCAAGGATATTTCTGCGCGCGTGGTCGGCGACCACCTGAAATATATTCTCAAGGCCGAGTTCGCCGCTCATGGCTTCTGCGGTTTCCCGGAGCATGGTGATCTCGAGCTCGCGATCGCGCAACTGGCTTTCGAGTAAAAAAATACGGTCTTTGTTCTTCAAAGCAGGCCTCTATCCTCAAACCGTCCGACGGCGGGGCGGATTCATGTTTCCCAATGTAAGATGAGTTTAGATCACGAAAATGGCCGCCGTACCTCGTGTCCCACTGCATGAATACAGGACTTTTCCGGGAGGTGCCCGGTGAGACGGGTTATTTTTCCGCCGGCGCGATGTCCGTCATGCGTGTGCGCAGGCGCGCCGGGCGACTGCCGAGACGATGGTCATACACGGTGGTGTAGGACATGACGTTTTTCACGTAGTCGCGCGTCTCGCTGAACGGAATCAGCTCGACCCAGATATCGGCCTCCATGTTGCGTTCCGGCAGCCAGCTGCTGACGCGGTTCGGACCGGCATTGTAGGAGGCCGTGGCCAGCACCTGGTTGCCGTTGTTGCGGCCCAGCACTTCCTTCAGGTAGCTCGCGCCAAGGCGCAGGTTGTTCTCGACGTTCAGCAGCGCGCGGTTGTTGCGGATCGGCATGTTGAGCTTGCGGCCCGTGAGCCTCCCGGTGGACGGCATCAACTGCATCAGCCCGAGCGCGCCGGCCGCGGAGCGGGCATCGACGACGAAGGCGGATTCCTGGCGCACCACGCCGTAAACCCAGCTGGGATCGATGCCGAGTTCCGAGGCGTTGGTCTCGATCATGTCCCGGTACAGAATCGGGAAACGCAGCTCGATATCGTCCTGATGGTCGCTCTTCGCCACCGTGAGGATCGCGCGGTCATGCCAGCCCCACTGGCGCGCGATCACCGCCGCCACCGCCAGTTCGCGGTTGTTCATGCGCCGCATGGTCCAGATCCACTGGCGGCGCGCGTCGATCACCTGCCCCATCTGGTACAGCTCCTGCGCCATCTGGATGCCCGGACGCGCCAGCATCGCGCCGATTTCCTCCGGGCTGGCCTCGATGCCGACGTGCTGCATCGAGTAATCCGTGTCAAGGCGATCCGCGGAGAGAAAACCGTAATAACTGCGGTCGCGCGCCAAACCCTGATACAGGCTGCGCGCCTCGCTCCGGTTGCCCGTGGCCTCCAGGATGCGTCCGCTCCAGTAACGCCACTGACTGTTACGCTGCTGCTCCTCGCTCAATCCCGCTATGAAGCGTTTCGCCATCTCCCATTCGCCGACGCGCAGCGCCGTTTTCACGCGCCACAGGTGAAGCGTTTCGTCCGCGGGGTCGGCGGAAACTTCCGACAGCCATAGCAGCGCCTGGGGCAACTGGTCCTGCGCCGCCAGGATGCCGATATGGCGCATGACATAATTGTCGTCTTCGCCGAAAAACTGGTACTTACCCTTCAGGAGATGCCACTGAATCATCGCCTCCTCGGGGTCGCGGTAGGCGAGACGCACGATGCCGTGCTCGACCACCATGCGCGCCACCGGTGTCTCGACCGGATAGGAAATATTGTGCAACTCACGCACCGGATCGCGATGCATTTCCTGCCAGCGCCGGGCCCACACCCGCCCGGACGGGTCGAGATGGCCGGCGATCTCGCCGGCAAGCCGCAGATTACGCGCCTCCATCGCCAGGCGGATGCGCGCCCAGACCTTGTCGGCGGTCATGTGGCCGGCCTTCTTCCAGGCGCTGAACACCGGATCGCAGGCCCGGGGCAACTGTTTGCCCGTAAGCCAAAGCTGTTCCGCTTCGGTCATGAGCGTCGCCTGCTGTTCGCTGGTCTTGAGCAGATGCGCCAGGCGCAGGCACTGCAGTTCCGGCTCGTCCTCGATGTCCTGGTACTCCTTCAGGAACGTGGACCAGTCGCCGCGGCTGGCGAGCACGCGCAGCCATTTCTTGCGAATGGTGTCGCTGATCGGCGCCTGGCTGTTATCCGCGAGGAAACGCCGGATGTCGGCGGCGGGCGTGGATGACACGCGGTTTTTCAGGGAATCGTATTCGAGATAACCGCGCAGGATGTAACCGTCCAGACGGTTATAAAGCGTTTTGAAGCGGGCGTGTTGCCCCGCCTTCAACGCCTCCAGCGCAGTGAGGTAGTCACGCCGGCGATTTTCCTCTTCCTGCGTAATATCCTGCGCAAACGCGGTTTTACCCACGCCCATCAGGCCGGCCAGAAGCAGAACAAGAATAAAGTACCGTTGCATGCTGTGTTTATTATAGATAACAACACCTAAAATAGGCGGTGCTGAACGCTGACAATACTCTCAACAGTCATGGAAACGATCAATCCTGCCACCGGCGAACGGTTGAAAACCTTCGATGCGTGGAACGACCGTCAGGTGGAAGCCGCGCTTGCCGGCGCGGCGGCGGTCAACCCGGTCTGGCAAGCGACGCCATTCGCCGAGCGCGCACGGCTGTTCCGCAACGCCGCCGCCGAGCTGCGCCATAACACCGCCCATTATGCCGGAATCATTACCCTTGAGATGGGCAAGATCGTCAGGGAGGCGCGCGCCGAAATCGAGAAATGTGCCTGGGGTTGCGAGTTCTACGCCGAACATGCCGAGGAGTTTCTCCGGGATGAAATTATCCAGACCGATGCCAGTTCAAGCTATGTCAGTTATCTGCCGCTCGGCACCGTGCTCGCCGTCATGCCGTGGAATTTCCCCTTCTGGCAGGTGTTCCGCTTCGCCGCACCGGGCCTGATGGCGGGCAATACGGCGCTGCTGAAACACTCCTCGAATGTCCCCCAGTGCGCCCTCGCCATTGAAGAGATTTTTCGCCAGGCCGGTTTTCCCAAGGGGGTTTTCCAGACGCTCATGATTTCCGCCGCGCAGGCGGAAAAGATCATCGCCGACCCGCGCATTCACGCGGTGACGCTGACCGGCAGCGAGGCGACCGGCAGGAAGGTCGCGGCGGCGGCCGGGGCGGCGCTCAAGAAAACCGTGCTCGAACTCGGCGGCTCGGATGCCTTCATCGTGCTGGCGGACGCCGATCTGGAACAGGCGGTGAATGTCGGTATTGCGTCGCGTTTTCTCAATGGTGGCCAGAGCTGCATCGCCGCCAAGCGCTTCATCCTGGTGGAGTCGATCGCCGAGGCCTTCATCGAAGGATTCAAACACAAGGCCCACAGGCTGCGCCTGGGCGACCCGAGCCGGGAAGACACCCAGCTCGGCCCGATGGCACGCGCCGATCTGCGCGATCAATTGCACAGGCAGGTGACCGATTCGATCACGGCGGGCGCGACCTTCGCGTTGCACGGGGGGTCGGCGGCGGGTCCGGGGTTTTTCTACGAGCCGACCGTCATCGACCACGTCCGGCCCGGGATGCGCGCCTACGAGGAAGAACTGTTCGGCCCGGTGGCCGTGGTCATTCGCGCCCGGGACGAGGAAGACGCGGTCCGTATCGCCAACGACAACCGTTACGGGCTGGGCGCGACGGTATTCACCCGCGACGTGAAAAAAGGCGAGCGCCTGGCGCGGCGCATTCAGTCGGGCGCGAGCTTCGTCAACGGACAGGTGAAAAGCGACCCGCGCCTGCCCTTCGGAGGAGTAAAGGCCTCAGGTTACGGGCGCGAATTGTCGGTGCATGGGATCCGCGAGTTCGTGAATGCGAAAACCATCTGGATTAAATAGCCGAAAAAAAACGGCCGGGCTATCCCGGCCGTTTACGCGTTAAATGGTTTTGAAAAGTCGGTTAAAAACGGTAAATGAGCCCTGCCGACAGCAAATCAACCCTGTAGTCAGCGACCTCGAACACCTCGAGCCCCATGCGAGCCCCGAACGTCTTGGAAAATTCGTACTGCAAACCGCCACCATAATAAAACTCAAAATCGGTCGCGCCTTCAAATGTAGTGGTGGGACCGATAGTGCTGGTGATCTTCGAATCGTTCCGGGAAAATCCCAAATTGATAATGACGCCAAGCGCATCGGTGATCGGGATTCTGCCCACCAGCCCGATGGTGAACGCGTCCATTTCCTGGGTACCCGTCGATGCTGAACCGCCGGAGGTACCGCTAACTTTGGTTGTTCCGAGGTCGACATAAGATAGTTCGACGGCAACATATTCATCCCACAGACGGTAGCCCCCGAAAATTTTCCAACTCGAATCTTCGTTGTCCACCGTGCCGGCAAAACCAGGACCACCCAGCTTCGAGAGTCTCTGCTTATTTTCAGCTTGTCCCCCCCCGATTCCGGTATACCAGTCGTTGGAACCGGCCATGGTCGCGAACGGATACGCCATGATCAAACCGGCGATCGCGGCCTTCACTAGAAATTGCATACGCATGATTCTCTTCCTCCTCCTGAATATATAATGAATTGTTAAGGCTAGTACCGACCCCCACCCTTCTTGGACAGAGGCAGGAAGCCAGACATCTTGTTGTTGCGGGCAAACAATACCGCCCGCCCCCGGTAACGTCAATCAGCGATAAATAACTGAACTACTGAGGCGGTCGTTTAAAACAAGACATGATGGCGCCGGAAATGGCCGCACCGGCGTCATGTCGACATCTTGTTGCGGTAGGCCCACCAAATCAGGCCGATCCCAAACAGTATCATCGGCAGACTCAGCACCTGCCCCATGGTCACCCAGCCGAAGGCCAGATAGCCCAGGTGCGCGTCGGGTTCGCGCGCGAACTCCACCAGGAACCGGAATGCTCCGTAACAGAGCAGAAACAACCCCGAAGCGGCGGACGTCGGACGCGGCTTGCGCGCATAAACCCACAGGATGATGAAAAGCGCGACACCTTCCAGCATGAACTCATAAAGTTGCGACGGATGGCGCGGCAGCGGCCCGGCGCCGGGAAACACCATGCCCCACGGGACATCGGTGACGCGCCCCCAGAGTTCGTGATTGATGAAATTGCCGAGGCGTCCCGCACCCAACCCGAGCGGCGTCAGCAGCGCGACAAAATCGGCGACGGCAAAAAACCTGCGCCGCGTCCGGCGCGCATACAGCCACATGGCGAGGATGACGCCGAGCAGGCCGCCGTGGAACGACATGCCGCCGGACCAGATATAAAACACCTCCACCGGATGGTCGAGGAAATACCCAAGGTTATAAAAAAGGACATAGCCGAGTCGCCCACCGAGAATGACGCCGAGCGCGCCATAGAAGATGAAGTCGGCGACTTCCTGCGGCTGCCAGCCGGAACTTGGGCGCTTCGCGCGATACACGCCCAGCCACCAGGCGCCGAGGAAACCGATGAGATACATCAGCCCGTACCAGTGCACCTTGAGCGGACCGAGGTGAATGGCGACGGGATCGATATCGGGTGCGAGCATGGCGCGGCATTATGTGACAGGTGCAGGCATGTAGCCAGTATCGAGACGTTTGAATAACCATGAACTTAGAGCGCCCACTATAAGACAATCCGGGTGCGATTCGGTATAGTCGATGATCACGCTCGGAATAGTTTTTTCATGGACACCCCTGCCCCCACCAACCGCCCCGGCAATCGGTTAATTCACGAGACCAGCCCGTACCTCCTGCAGCACGCGCATAATCCGGTGGACTGGTATCCCTGGAGCGCGGAGGCGCTGGAGCGGGCGCGGCGTGAAAACAAGCCGATCCTGGTTTCCATCGGTTACTCGGCCTGTCACTGGTGCCATGTAATGGAGCACGAATCCTTCGAGGACGAGGAAGTCGCGCGCGTGATGAACGAGCTTTTCGTGTGCATCAAGGTGGATCGCGAGGAGCGTCCCGATCTCGACAAAATTTATCAGACCGCGCATCAGATCCTGG
>Ga0209002_10003100_pt1 | contig 13245 bp, 15 predicted proteins | sample Rifsed16ft2_FD_184010 | JGI IMG/M metagenome (GOLD analysis project Ga0209002, IMG submission 184010) | Soil microbial communities from Rifle, Colorado, USA - sediment 16ft 2 (version 2) | ecosystem: Environmental > Terrestrial > Deep subsurface > Rock core/Sediment | place: Rifle, Colorado...
AACTGCAATAGCAATAAGACCTATTGGAGACGTCAGTGCTATAATCAATCCAGACACAGTAGCAATAACGCTACCAACAAATGTCATAACTCCTGCAAGTACAGCACCCGCTCCAGACAATAATAAAAATACCTTCAATACCAATGTCATGCCTGCCCAAAATGCCAATAGTTCATCAGCGTGTTCAACAAGAAAATTAAATATGCCTTGTAATGCAGGCAATACATATGTTGCTGCCCAATTTCGTACAGCAATGAATGTTGGATATATTTTCGTATACCAAAGATTCTTGAAGAAATCAATTGCTTTGGGAAGATTGATTTCCAACCAATCTCGTAATGCTCCAAATGTTTCCTCCCACACCAATTTCATTTCAGTGAATTTCAAAGACAAATCTTTTATTGGTAGTGTAGTTATGAATAATCTAAATTTGGCTTTAACACTGTTTAAAAATAGTTGTATTCTATTTTCTATCCCCTTAATTCTATTTTGCATTTCATCTTGAATTTGGCTTATGTCAAATCCTGCTCCCAAACCTTGCATATCTTCTAATCCAGGAGGTTTGGCACCACCTGCACCTGCAGCAGCTTTTGCCAATCGTTCTAATAATTCTAATTGCTGACGAACTAAATCATTTTGTTCTGTCTGAAATGCTATTAGTGCCTTCTGTGTGTCTAATTGTTCTTTTAATGCATCTTGTTGTGTTTGTGCAGCTTGTACTTGAGTTGCTGCTATTTCCAACATGGCATCACGCAATATTTCAGCTTGAGACATTGCAGCAGATTGCACTGCATCCAATATATCTATACGTTCTTCAGCAGCATTTATTTCTGTGTCTCTCTGTTGTTCTACGAGTCTGATTTGTTTCTTTAATTCTAATTGACGTTTCTCAGAAGCAACTGCAGCAAGTTCTTCTTGTGTCAATAAACCTGATTCGATTGCTTCATTCAGATCAGCAAGTCTTTGGTCTTCGCTTGTATCAGAAAATGAACTCAATTCAGCATTCAATGCAGTAAGGATAGCATCATATCTTGCTGTTATTTGATTCAAATAAGACTGAGTAGCAGCCAATTCATTACTTACATATACAGCATCTTCCAATGCACTTATATAATCTTGTGCAGCATTCTTCAAATCGCCACTGAATGTGGAAATAATCTCATCAGCATTCTCTAATGTAAGACTTTGAGCATCATTGAATTTTTCAGATGCTGCCTTTAATCTTTCATTAGCTGCTTCTACTTCCAATAATGCTCTAGCATAATCTCTAAAGTTGGGTGGTAATCCCTTAACAGATTTCATTATTTTATTCAATGCTTCATCTGTAACTTCCCCGGCTCTTCGTACCATATTAATTGCTTCTGCTATCGCTTTCCTACTTCCAAGAATTAGCGGAATTACATTTCCTTCCTCTATTTTCATAGTCTTTAAGAATTTTTCTACGGAATTTGCAAGATCGTTGAATGTAGAAAAATCTGCAGCACCCCAACCTCTAACCCATTCTGTGGCAGCACTCGCTCCCCATTTATTCAAATTCGGTAATAATTTTGGAGGAGATCCAGGGATTAACCAAGCTGTGATAATACCACCAATATACATCAGTGCATCTAATACTGCACTTGCTGCAGCAAGCATGCCCTCTGCAAGGTTGGTAATAATATTTGCTCCCCATTCATACGAATCAGTTGCCAAACCTGTAATGTATTCAATAAACGAATTAAACAATTGTGGAATATTTGCTAATACATCTATTAAATAGTTTACGCCATTCTCAACTGCTGTCCTGATGTGTCTTGTAAACAATAAAGCAACTGCTCCAGCATTTATAAACATATCCCTGAGCGGACCACCCTCATCAATTGCCTTGCGAAACGATTTGGTCACATTTGTCATCATTTGTACAATTTGGCCAAATGCTCCAAGAAATGGACCACCCATCACTCTTGCTAATTCATATGTATGACGTGACAATGAACGCAATTGTTTTCCTGGTGCTTCCATTGCCGCTTCGTATACACCAAGATTTCGTCTTGATTCTTCCAATACTGCATCCAAAAATGCAGCTTGTTTTTGATTATTTGTCAATGCCTTCGCTGACAAATTGTTGGCTTCTGCAAATTTCTCAAATGCTATGGTAGCAGATGGAATATTTATACCACCTGTGCGAAGAATTAATGTATCAAAACGAGAGATACCATAAATTAACCGTTGTAACATATCAGATGAATCTACCCCTGCAATAACTGCTGCATCCTGTGCTGCTCTTGCCAAGTCAACTGCTTTGGCTGTATCCAACTGATAACGAATAAATTGTTGAAGAGCATTCTGAGCAACGTCAGTACGGATGCCAGCCTCTCTCATAGATTCTATAAATTCATCTAAAGATTCTTTAGATAATCCTGCTTGTTGTGACAACACTTGCAATACAAAATCCATCTCTTGCACACGTGCTGCAACGTTGATTCCAGTAGAAATCAATTCACGCAACTTATTTATCAACCCTGTTAGAATGCGATCAGCCAAATGCCCTAGAAACGTTCCAAGCGCAACTGATTTGGTCAATAATGCATCAAACGACTGTGCAAGAACATTAGAATTGCCAGAAGTATCAGCCAAACCTTGACCTGTCATTCTTGCAGCATTTCCAAGAACACCAGTCATTTGTCTGGCTGTGTTTATAGTTTGGGAATTCATCCTGTTCAAACCGTTTAAATACGTCATCATTCCCATGACAAATTGTTCGGTTGCCATGAATGAAGTTAAACCTATTCTTTCAGTATCGCCTGGATTGTTAGACATTTACTTTTGACTTAGGATTTCGTTCATAATATGATTGTTCGTATGCTTGCATCTTCTTTTCCACTAAATCATATCCAACCATCAACATCCGTTCCCCATATGGTAAATCGAAAAATTCATAAGGAGTTAACCCCCAATCTTTGGCTGTTCCTACTTGTATATACAATGGACTGATTTGCCAATTTCCTCTGTCTAGTTTTAATTCTTTCAGATGAACAGGATCTTGGTCTCTATTAGGTTGCCATCTGACTCCGAAAGCTGTCCTCTGCAGCTTGCAGAGTCTCCTCGTCCATGCCAACCAATCTCATAATCTTTTCTACAGTGGTAATAATATCATTAGGAGTTTTCAATATTTCTGTTGTCAGAAAATGATAACGTCTGTCTAATGGTTTATTTGGAACTTCTATACCAATCCATTCTTGTTCTTCCTGCCACACCAAAAATTGTTTCTCTTCTACTTCTTTTGGAATTATTACTCCTTTGGACAATAATGCACGATTTCCTTTTTGAGTTAATTCTACTTCGCGTCTGTATTTTTCTACAGAATATTCCCTCCACATGTGTTGTTCTTCTTGTGTCTCAACAGTGCTAGAATCATGAGGATAATGTTCTATCGTACCAAATATTGTCTTCGCTTCATAATATGGACGCTCTGGTGTAGGTATGGATTGTTCTATCTTTTGCAATAATGCAGGAGCAACTGGTTGCAATTTTAATGTGATACCAGATGATGTTGTAATTGTGTCATCTACTGCAATTTCATCATCTCCTGCAAAACCTCTTCTTTTTCTTTGATTGTATCTTTTTGCCATTATACACTCCTATAATAAATATCACACATGGCTGAAGATTGTACGGAGTATGATACACTCTTCAGCCATGTATTTCAGGCATTCTATGGTAGCCACCCATAGAATGTTTATCCACCAGTAATATTCAGAAGCAACCCAGTAGTCCCGAGAACTTCACCAACTGCATGAGCAAGAGTAGGAGTAAGCATTTTCACAAAATTAATACCTTGATTAGCAGTTGGCACACTGGCAACTTCTTCCCAAGTTGTCCCACCATTGGTTGTTACCAATACACGACCGAACGATGTCAAATAGGCATTATTATGAACAACCATCCCAATATAATTATTCATCCAATCCATAGCATCAATAGAACCTGTACTAGAATATTGGAATGTTCTATGAGTCCAAGTATCGCCACGATCTTCAGAATACCACAATTCAGCATCATCATACGACAACCAAATTCGATAATAATCGTGCACAGAAACAACTGTAATATCATCAGAAGATTTTCCACTTGGACCAGTTACCAATTCCCATGTGATGCCACTATCTGATGTTCTTAGAATTGCATTATTATCTCCACCTGCCCAACCATTTCTATCGTCTACAAAGAAGACTGAATTCAAATGTTGAGTTGTTAATGAACCAGATTCTTGTGCCGTCCATGTCGCCCCTGCATCAGTTGAGTTGTATATAAAACCATCACGACAACACAACCAAATATTATATCTATCTAACACATACAATGAATATGGAGTGAATGGATGCTGACCAAGAGCAGAACCAACATTAACAGCTGTCCATGTATCTCCTTCATCATCTGAATACGCAATTTCCATAGGATTCCCTGCATCAGCAGTGCCACGAACAACAAGCAATCTACTAACAGTTTTGTCCATCTCGAAGATATCCATTGCAATGATATGTTCGTTAGCAGCAAATGGATCTGCACCGGTGGCTGTCCATGTGTCTCCTTTATCAGAAGTTTTCCACACTCTAGCAGTTTGTCCAGAACGTGCATCACCTGTTTTGTAGCCATATGTATCTTTTATGATATTATTTCCAACTCGTCTATCATAATAACGTACAACATTCAATGCCGCTGTTTCTGTAACAGTTTGGCGTGCTGCTGTTGTCGAAAAGAATCTGTATAAATTTTCTGCTGAAATTTCGTATGATTGTTCACTTCTATCTTGATCATCAGGAGTTCTGGAAGCAAGTTTTGTTAGTGTTTCTGAAGTCACACGGAAATTAGGAAGAATGAATACACGATCATAATTTGAATATACATTCTTCTTGCCTCGCGTCACCATATTTACATACAGTGCTTGAGCCAATCCAGAATCTTCTATTTCCTCTAAAAAATCTTTGAATGGCAATAAATCTGTCATCAAACTGGTTGTAACAGGACCAGGGGCAGACTGATATGAATGCACCACATCCCATTTGTTTGGTTCACCTGGATCTGGACAATATATTAAATTTAGATCACCTCTAGGACGAGAAATATCTCCAAGAGTGTGGCATCCCAAAAATTTCAGAGGTTTGTTTGGACCTTCTGACATCCATAATGCACCTTCTCCTACGAGCATTGGCTTATTTGTATTAATTGCCATTATCGTGCCTCCAAATAGTTGTCTACAGTTTTCATGAATATGTTGTAATCAATTCCATAACTTTTCAATAACAATCCCAACACCTGGTTGGGATTTGCTTTTTGAAGATCTGACTGTGTAAAAATGCCATTATTGTAAAAATTTTTATCTATTTCTTCTGATACTATTTCTGGTGGAAGTATAAATGGATATACTACATCTCCCCAAACCATACCATATGGAAGTATTAATGACAACATGTCTTCTGTAATGGTTTTGTTTGTTTGAAATGGTAATTTACCACGACGTCGTAACCCATCTTCTATCCATTCTACTATTGTGTATCCATCTCTAGAAAATATTGTTTTTATTTCCATAATCATCCAAATACAGCATCCAATATGGCAGTTTGCATCATTTCTCTGAATATTGGTTGCATTTTCTTTGCAATAATTTTGTCAAAATTTCTAGGTTTTATTCCAGGATGTTGCACATATGGAGTGACAATATGTGTATCGCCTACACTGCCAATGCCTGATTCTATTTTATTTGGGATTGTTTTGGGAATATTAGGAACAAAAAACGATAAATTCTTTGCATTGCTTTTGTTTGTATACCAACCAGCCCAAATATCGTGTGGTGGAGTGCCTTTGTCAACCCATTTGTATTTCTGATTATCTGTATAGACCATCACTTCAATTGTACCAGATCTTGGAAATGCCTTAACAACCACAAATTCTACTTCTTCCTCCCATGTACTGACAGTTTTCCTGAATTCTTTCATTACTATTCTTGCATAAGCAGACATAGCAGAAAGAATTGATAATCTCACTTTATCAATGGTAACATCTGTCCTAATCGGATGTGCATAGAATCCTATCATATTGCTCATAAATATATACCCTCAGAAAGTTAAATACAAACAGACTCTATAATTAGAGTCTGTTTTAGGCAACAATTAATTGTATACTATAATTTCAATTGTATTCCAGCAAATAAGACTTGCATCAAATCTGCTGTCTGTTCACCAAATATATATCTCATTTCAGGTATAACAGACATTTCCATGTTTTCTCCTTCTTCCTCAAATAATACATCTTCTATGTGATTGTACCTTAATAATATAATGACAATTTTATACAATAAATCTAGTGTTTTGTAATCTATATTTGTTTCATCTATCAATTTTCTACATGCATCTCTAGATTTTTTCAACCCATACAACGAAATATGATTCACAAATGTTATAACTGCATAATCTACAAGATTAATATCTATATCTGGAAATCTAGTTCTACAATATTCTATAACAAATGAAATGTCTGCAACATCTGCATCATTATCTTCTGATTCTCTTTCTACATCATCTATATTGAATATATTGTAATGTTTAGATTCTAATTTCATTGTTGTTCTGCATGTGTTATGAATAACCGTTGTAAAATACGTATGAAGTGTTGTACCTCGTTCTGGATCATATTTATTAATGGCTCCCAATAATTTAACAAATGCGTTTTGAATCATATCTTCACGATAATATGGATCATACGAAGATACAATTGCCTCTACCAAATGTTGTGAATTTTTTATTATTCTTGTTAATATTCGCCCATTATTGGTAGATTTCCATTTCAACAAATCCTCAGTAACTTTAGCATTGTCAAATATCATACATCAAATTCACATAAATCTTCTATTAGATTATGCTGTACAAGAATATCAATTAATTTAAAGAATACAGAGGCATCTAGCACTGCCACTTCTAATCCAGGAGATTTTTTCATAGCAGTTTTCTTTAATATTGCTACACGAATTCTGTATTGTTCATCTTCTATTACATCATTTAATACTGTTATTGGAGGAGATTTCTTCCAATGTTTTACTTGTATAGCAAATGGTTGAGTGCCATCCAAATCTCTCCCTTGATTGCCTTCTTCTATCTGATATTCCAAATGTCTTTTAGCATTTGGAAAACCTGCAGCGCGAAACACAGCAGCTATAACATTTTCGTAGGAACTTCCTTTATTTCTCGATGTCTTACCACTCACGTGCTTGCCTCCTCTCTTTACATATTGGAAATCTAGTATCTATCAATGAAATATTTTCTAATTCTTTAAACAATCTATATACGCTTGGTTCCATGAACGAGATAAACGCATATTTCATAAGAAATATTTTCACAATAGTTTTGGAAAATGGCATCCATAAATCTGCAGCATCAGAAATGGCTTGTCTTGCACCAGTTCTATCTTGCCACAAATTCATAACTTTTACATTTCTCAATAGATTATCACTGCCAAACTCTACTATGTTACCTCCCACACGTCCAGGGACGTCTCCAGACGTTGCAGCTGTCACAATAGCTGACAGGCTACCGTATTGTAAGAATAATTTTGTAGCAGTCTTTTCTCCTATCATTCTTACACCAATTATATTATCAGATGAATCCCCTTGTAATGCACGCCAATCTAAATAAGATGATTTCTTTACAGGTATGAATGCTGATAATTTATCGTGTGTTATAAGAGTTCCACCGTCTTTGGAAGAAGGCAAAAATACAGATGTATTTTCATTTATACATTGAACCATATCTCTGTCACTAGATATAATAATACATTCTTCAGCAACGACAATTCTAGAAATTTGAGACATGATATCATCTGCCTCACTTCCATAATTTTGTATAGATAATACTCCAAAATTGGGAAGAATATTTTGAAGTTTATTCATCTGATTTCTAAATATTTGATAATCCATCTGATCAGAAATCATTCTATTCGCTTTATACGATGGCAATAAATCAGTGCGAAATTTTGGTATCCCACCATCCCAAGCAACAACAACAGATGTTGGGGAAAATTTCCTTAAATACGATATTAAAACATATAAAAATCCATACAATACTGAAACATCTTCTCCTGCATTAGATAAAGAGAAAACGTGTTTGCAACGATGTGCTAGATTATTTCCATCTATAACAAGAATTTTATTCTTCATATCCTATTATCTTACCAATAATTTGACATTCCTGTTCACTTACCCAAAGATCTGTGCCCAAATAAAACAATTTATTGTCTTTAGACAACCAATAACCATTCTCATGTACACTCACTCTACAACAACTAGGAGTTGTCCCATACAACACTACACTGTATATTTGATCGTCCTCAACTTCATCAGTTATTTGCATAATATAATGCTGACCATCATTCAATGTTGGATACATAGAATCCCCATCAATCGTGATAGGAATGAGTGTTTCTGTGTCTATATTTATTGGTTTTCCATTTGCAGCTCTCACACGTTTTGCCCATTCATAATATAATACATTTCTATGATTTGCATCACTTGTAGATAATTTAGGATTACAATCGTAAACAAATTTAAATCCACAACCAGGAACAGATCTGTCCCAAGATCCGGTACACTCTAATACATACAAATGTTCAAATGATGTATCATAAAATCTAAACATTGTCACACCACCGCAAAAATAACAATGCATAGGATCTACTGTATGATGTTTCAACATCACTGCATTATTCATCATATTCTCCAAATAATAAATTCTCTATATCATCATAATATGTTTCAAATATATTATTCCAATCATTTGTTTTGAATTTTACAGGTGTGTCTGAATCTAAATACATAACCCAATTTCCTCCTGCACCACCTGTCACTATTTCTTCCTCTTTCAAATACTGAAAAGTCGTCTGTGCATCATCTATTCCATAACCAAAATAGATATATGCTTCAGCGTTACGAAACGGTGGAGCTACTTTATTTTTTGTTATTTCCATTCTTGTTTTATGACCAATCACATTCTTCTTAGAATCATATATCTTAGAACCTTTATTCAGCTTCAACCTAATTGATGTATAAAATTTCATTGCCCTGCCACCAAACGTATCTGATTTTTCCCCATACATCACACCAATCTTGTCACGAACTTGATTGATAAACACTGCAGCAACATTTGACTTTGATAATTTTCTTGCAAGTTTTCTCAATCCTTGTGACATGGTTCTGGCATGGATTCCCATTGTAGATGAACCAAAATCTGCTTTCAATTCAGATTCGGTAGATGTTGCTGCAATTGTATCCCAAATTATTAATAATTTATTTCCATTCTTCATTGATATATCAATTGCCCCATCTATAATCTTAAATACCTGTTCCATTGTATCTGGTTCAGTGTAAAGAATATTTTCCACATTCACACCAACTACCTCCATAATTTCTTTGGAAATGGCTGATTCAGTATCAATATATAATACTGTATAATCTTCGTCTTGTGCTGATGCAGCAATCTGTGCAGCTATCAATGATTTTCCAGTAGATTCATCACCATATATTTCCACTATCCTGGTAACAGGTATACCACCACCAGTCAGATAATCTAAAACAATGCTCCCAGTTGACAACCATTCATCAACATTTGCTGTTTCTGACAATATACCAACACTGGCATCCTCGTCTTTCATGTATTTGTTTATTTCCTCAGCAAACTTAGTTAGATTCATTTATAACAATTCCTGCTTCTGTTTCTTCATTTTGTAACCTTAATTTCAATAGTTCGGAAGATAATTCTAATAATTTACCATATATTGCAATTATTGCATATCTTCTTCTGGTTGTGATAGTTGGATTCATTCCAGATACACACAATTTTACCAATTTATTAAATTCATCTATAACTTCTTCATTTGTTAGATTCATTCATAATCTCCTCTGACAATCTCATCAATTCTCTTATATCTTTTCCTCTATACCCTTGATCTTTTAACCATAATTTCATCAATTCTTGCTCATTTAACGAAACAGCAGAATTTCCAGGTAATCTTATAGAACGTTCTTCTCTTAATCGTTCAATCCTAACAACGCACGACAAACAACCAAAACCATAATAATAATTCAGAATATTTTCGACATAAATTTGATAATCATCCTCTATTGCGATTAATATTCTAACTATTGCACCATTCAATTCTTCAGAATGTTTATCCGCCCAATCTAATGCTAAATCTGTAGGATCATATTCATCATCAGCAATTCTAACTGTTAAAAATGATCTTGATTTTATAGGAACAAATTTATAGTCTATATAATTATCTATATTAACTTCTACAAATCCGGTATTTTTTCCTTCATCACTAAAATCCAAACGTATTAAACTGCCAGGATAAACTATTGGTGTAGAATTTCTGGTTCCCAAATCTTGAAATACGTGAATATGTCCCAATGCTATATAATCATATTCCAATTGTCTAACAACATCTAATGGAAATATTGGGTCATGACCAATAGTCATAGTCACTGCTTCTGAACCAAACACTGCACCCTCTATAGAACAATGTGATAATAATAATTTCACATCATAAGAAGAAATTTTATCATGTAAATTATTTACGCCTTCTAGAAAATCTTCTTCTGTTTCGTTCTTATTAGGATATGGCATCACAGAAACAACAACTCCGTTTAATGGCTCCCAATTAATTGGTTTATTTCCAATATACACATTCTTACTATTCATAGAACGAAATAAATCTAATGCAGTCTTTTTTGTTCTGTCGCCATACATATCATGATTTCCTATCACAATCACAACAGGTGCAATTTCAGCTATTCTTATAATTCTACTAGAAAATAAATCTATAAGTGTAGGATTCGGTGTGTTTCTATGGTACGAATCTCCAGCAAATAAGACTAGATCAGGTTGACACTCTTCTACATATTCTACAACCTGATCCAGTCCATACACAACATCTAATACTCTAACAGGCATTCCTGATTCAGAATCTATAACACCTATTGTATCTATTCCTAGGTGAGTATCAGCAAAATGTATAATTTTCATCTTTTAAACAAATTTTTATACGGATCGTGTGAAAGCACATTATTCATGTCTTGCCATGTATCTATAATCATGTATTTCCTATCTGCATTAGGTGTATAAATTATTTTGTAACCATCATTTTCTATTGCAGTTTGTCTAATCCATGCCCCAACAAATATTCCTAACATGAATATAAACATTAATATAACAAGCCAACCAAGAAAAGTTAATATTTCCATTTACATAAATAGGAGGTTATCTAATTATCAGACAACCTCCTTATCCTTTAAAATTTATCTTGTTCTTCTACGAACTCTTTTACGGGTTTCTAATTTTTCAGACAATTTCTGAGGTTTCTCTTCTTCATCATCTTCTTCTTTACTATCTTTGTCTGCTTCAAAATAATCAGTAGGATATTCCTCTTCATCATCTTCTTCTAAATGACCTAATGCATCAAAATCATCCATATCTAGATCGTATTCTTTTATAATACGATCATATGGTAATACCCATAGTGATTTGCCTTCTTGCAACTCACTATCTTCTTCTGGATCATCAGATAATTCTGCCCAAGATAAATCTTTTGCCTCAGACAACCATTTCTCAACAACATCAGGATCACCTAATTTACTAGGACGAGGTTTTGGTAATACCTCGTATCTTGTTTCTTTACCTGTACCATTGCGAGTGATGGTAATATCTATGCCTTTATCTACATCATAAATTTCACCATAATCAGGATCGTTTATCAATGCTGCAATCGTTTGAGTGATTATAACTCCTGGTGTAAACACCAGGACTCCTGCTTCCTCATTACTTCTATCTATGACATTCATCCAGAATTTTTTCTGAACTCTCAATTTGCCAGCAGTTTCTTTGTCTCCATGTCTGTATAGTTGACCAACAATTTCACATATCGGACAATCTAATTCATCATCAGATATAAAATTCGGACAATATATTCTTGCCTCACCAATGACATGTGTGCCAACTGGTTGGTAGAAGAATTCCATATCTCCTACTTCAGGAAGAATACGTATTACATTAGCTCCAACTTTGGGATTAAAGTATCCTTTGGATTGAGAACCAATGCCTTGCATCTTCTCACGAAGACGTTCCAATTTACTCAATTTTTTTGTTGTTCTAGTTTTTGTTGCCATTTCAATCTCCTAAATTATTATATGTGACTGGTGGCTATTGTGTGCCTATTAGTCTATATTTAATTAACTTGGTTTATTTCTAAGTTTATTTTTTAATGTTGTTATTTGATCTTCATACATTTTTGTATTCATACCTGTCATGCCTTGTTCCATTCGTAAGAATGCCCCAACAGATTGCAGCATATTGGCTCTCATTTCTAATGATTTTGTTAGAATTTCAAAAATGGAAAATTGCTCTTCTGATATATTCAATCGTTCTTGTGCTTCGCCATAACTATCAGTTGTGATAATTTCAGATTTGATTGCAGCTTCTGTTATTTTCCAATCATTTACTACATATTTTTCACGCCAAGCAAGATCTAATGCTGCATACTCTTCATCTTTCTTCTGTTTTGCTCTGTCTCGCTTAATTTCGTATTTAACTTTTAACATACCAATGTGAGCATATATAGCTGCTTGTTTCATCATGTCTTCAGAAACTGTTTCTTCTTTAATGTCAAACAAATTCAACAAAGATACTTCTTTATTTCCAATTTGAATGACTTCAGTAGACAATAATGTTCGAATATCCATATCTACTCCATATTAATTCTTAATTCTATCATTGAATTTTCTCTAGACTGTTTCGTTTCTTTGTATTCTTTTTCTAATTGCATGATTCTAGTTTTTATAAAAAACCAAACCCAAATTGGACTCGTTATAGATAATAATAGAAGTTTACAATAATACCAAAAGAATTCTACAATGATTACAATTTTCTCCCATAAATCTATATAAAAGTCTATAATTTTATCTTTCATACATCTACCTCTATTTGTTTTCTTTTTTGCCACCATAATTTCTTTGCTTCGCTTTTGTTTCTTCTCATTTCTTCGGTATCTTTATGCCCTTTATTTGCATTACTAATCTTTGCTTTTGTTTCCTTAGTGTGTTTCTTCCCTAACATATTCTTATTACCCATTTTCAATTCACTCATTCTCTGTTTAGTTTTTTCAGAATACACATTTCCCTTATTGCCAGATGATTTACCAATATTTGCTTCCCTGAGTTTTCTT
>Ga0209002_10003102_pt1 | contig 13240 bp, 10 predicted proteins | sample Rifsed16ft2_FD_184010 | JGI IMG/M metagenome (GOLD analysis project Ga0209002, IMG submission 184010) | Soil microbial communities from Rifle, Colorado, USA - sediment 16ft 2 (version 2) | ecosystem: Environmental > Terrestrial > Deep subsurface > Rock core/Sediment | place: Rifle, Colorado...
GGCAGACCGGTGGAAAGGAGGCAGCCTCGTCAGCGTTGGGTAACACTACTTATGACGCATCGCTCATCGTTCGGTAACACTTACTTTTGACGCATCACGGACGAGCGCGGTCGACTACCATCGCTTCGTCAGCGGAGCCATCCGCCAACAGCAGCGGCCAGATCCGCCAGTGGAGCGCGGATTACCCTGCCGCCTGGCAGGGAGTCGATCAGCGCCTTGCCATATGCCTTGGTCGTCAAGCGTCGGTCCAGCAGGACAAGGACGCCTCGATCCGTCTGGCTGCGAATGAGGCGGCCAAAGGCCTGCTGGAGGCGCAGGGAGGCCTGAGGCAACGCGTAGCCTGTGAACGGCTCCTCGAACTGCTCGGCGCGGGCGGCAAAGACTGGGTCGCTCGGCACAGTGAAGGGGAGCCGCGCCACCACGAGGACCGAGAGGGCCTCGCCGACTACGTCTATCCCCTCCCAGAAAGAGGCTGCGCCCAAAAGTAGGGTCCCTTGGTCCGCACGCAACGAGGCCAGCAGGTGATCGGGGCCACCGTCGATCCCCTGAGCTAGCACAGCGATCCGTGGCTCCAGTGCCGCCTTCACGCGCCGACCGGCGGCGCGCAGGTGTGCGTGAGAGGTGAACAGGGCCAGCGTGCGGCCGCCAGCAGCCCCGGCAGCAGCGGTGAGGGCCGCCTCCACGGCGCCGGCGTAGCCCGCTTGAGTCGGTTCTGGAATGTCGGTGGGAAGGAAGACCAGCGCCGCGCGCTCGTAGTCGAAGGGAGAGCCGAGCGCCAGCGTGGACGCCTCTTCGAGACCCAGCCGTCCTTGGATGAAGGCGAACGAGCCCTGCACCGCCAGCGTCGCCGAGGTAAGGACAACCGCCTGTTTCTTCAAGAAGAGGCTATCCTGGAGCAGCGAGCCGACGTGCAGCGGCGCTGCGCAAAGGGCGACGCTCTCTCCACGCGCCTGTGCGGACGAGGCCAGCGCACCGGCGAGCGGGGCGGCCTCGATCCAATAGATGGTGTCCGCCGAAGGTACGCCGAAAAGGTCGTCCCCCCGACGGCAAAGTTCCTCGGCGCTCGCCATGGAGACTGTGATGTCCTCAACGAAAGGCTCCCAGACCGGAGCCTTGTCAACCTGACTTTGCAGCAGCCCCGCCGCTCGGTCCAGACGCTCCATTATCCGGCGCAGACCCTGGCCAAGGGGGAGCCAGGCCGCCTCCGCCTCCTCCCAGAGCGGCTGCGCACGGACGCCGTGCGTCAGGCGCAGGCGACGATCATAGTCCCCGGAGTCGGGCGCGTGCTCCCGCGCCAAGCGCCCGAGGGCGACAAAGCAGACACGGCCTGCCTCACGGACAACATCCAGCTGCGCTGCCGCATCCGCAAAGCCACCGGCCAGCTCCTGCACAAACGCGCCGCCGAGCGGGGCTGCGGCAAGCGGTGACTGGAAGGCGGGCAACAGCCGGCGGCCATCGCGCACGAGGTCGCTGAGGCGCTCGAGGTACTCGAGCAGCGCTCGTTGAGAGAGCGTGAAACCCAGATGACGGGTGGCGACCTCCTCCAGATGATGGGCCTCGTCCAGGACGAGGTAGTCGTAGTCAGGCAGGATGCGGTTTTCCGTAGCAAGGTCCGAGAGGAGCAGCGCGTGGTTGGTTATGACGACGTGGGCTCCCTCGGCGCGACGCCTCGCCCGTTGCACGAAACAGAGGTCCCGCTGGAGCGTTTGGCACTGGCCGGCATCGCAGGCGCCTTGCGCCGCATTGGCCTTTCCCCACAGGGCCTCCTCGCCTGCCGTGAGCCGGAGCTCCGCGCGGTCGCCCTCCGGCGAGCTCGGGAGCCAGCACAGGAGTCGGAGCAGGAAGGCCGCTTCGTCGCGGGCCAGGTCTTGGCTGCGCCACTGGATGACGCGCCTGCCGCAGGCGTAGTTCGCACGACCCTTGAGAGTAGTGAGGCGCAGATTGGCGAGGAGCTCATTCGATGTCGGGCCGCGCGGTCCAGCTATAGGCGTGTCGTCATCCGCCAGGGCGGCAAGCAGGTCGGGCAGGTCTTTCCTGGCGAGCTGTTCCTGGAGGTTGAGGGTATTGGTGGAGACGACCACCGGCGTCTTGTTCAGCGCGGCGAAGGCGACAGCCGGCAGCAAATAGGCCAGCGATTTGCCCGTGCCCGTTCCCGCCTCGACGAGCAACTGCCCACCCTCGTTGAAGGTGCCGGCGACTGCTCGAAGCATTGCCGACTGCTGCGGGCGCTCCTCGTAGGCAGGGAAGCGTCGCGCCAATGGGCCCATGGGACCGAGCAAGCCGGCCAGGGCCTCAATATCAAGGGAGCGCGGCCCGGGCGGCGGCGAGCCCAAGGAGGAAGAGCGACTCTCTTCGATACCCCAAAGGTCGCCACGGGTGGATGCCGAGCTCTGGTCCAGCGTACGCCGGTGCTCCTCGGAGAGGCGCTGAAAGAACCAGCGAGCGGGATGCTCCGCCCTCGCCGCCAACCGCGCGAGCTCGCCCTGAAGAGCGGCAGGCAGGGACGCGGCTCGCTCCCAAAGCGCAAGGAAGGCGGCCTGGGTGAGGCGTGCGAGGGGCATCGCCCGATCGACGGCGGGCGATGCCAGACCGAGAGAACGAGCGATAGCGGCGAGGCGCGAGTCCACGAGGGAGGGCAGCAGTAGCACGGCTAGCGCCGTCAAGTCACAGCGGGGCGCAAGGAGAAGATGTCCTATCGCCAGCCGCTCCAATACGGTCTCCGGCCGTTCGCCGACGATAGGGTCGTTGCCGAGGAACGCCATGAGTTCGTGGTGGATCTCGGCGAGGGTCGGCGCATCCGCCACGTCGCCAGGTCCGAGCCCCGTGCGCCGCTGCGTGAGATGAGGCAGATCGAACGGCGGGCGTACCAGGCGCTCGAATGTGTCCTCCGGCTCTAGGCTTCGGAAACGCACGGCGGCCACCTCGAGCGGCGCGTCTTCCGGCGCGCCAGTGGTGATCAGGGCGAGTGCGACCCAGGGCTGAGCGGGCATCGTTCGCAGGCAGTCTAGGGCATGCGGCGGGATGGTGGAAGTCGCGTTCGACAGCTAGGCCGCCAGCCAGGGCAGGAGCCAGCCGAAGATGGCTGCAAAGGCAACGAAGAGGGAGGCGATCTCCGGCCAGAGGCGTCGGAAGGGCACGAGCACCCAGAGGAAGCCGGCGATGATCAGCAGTACCAGGAGCGTGTAGGGCAGGTTGGGGCTGGCCAGGCCACGGCCGGGCGCCGCTCGTTCGATGCCGCTGTAAAGGATTCCGAGGAGCAGTCCGAGGGTTCCCCAGCCGAGAAACGGGAGGAGGGCGAAAAGACCAGCTAGGCGCGCTATGGACGTGCCGGACGCCAGGCGGCCCATGACCTCGGCAACGGCTGCGCGGTGCCGGACCAACGACCAGGAGGCCACCATCATGAAGGCCAGGGACATGGCGTAGCCAGCGATGAAGCCTGCCACCAGGTACCGCACGTTACGGGAAGAAGACGAGACCCCGGTCCACAGTGGACACGGCGTAGGCCTCGTGCCCCTGGGCTGCTAGCGAGCCGGCCCAGGCTTCGGCGACATCGCAGGTGGGCGCCACGACGAACATCGTGGGACCGGCGCCGGCAAGATGCACGACCTGTCCACTCAGGCCGCGCAGGAGCGCGCGGTGGCCTTCGATCCCTGGGAAAGCCTCCTCCGCGACCGCATCGAAGGCGTTGCCAACCAGCTCAGGGCGAAGAGGCTCTCCTCGCGCAAGCGAGGAGGCCAAGGCGTGTGTGCGCGCCCCATCGCTGTACTGCGAGCGTTGCAGCAGGGCATAGAGGCGCGCCGTCTTTTCGGGAAGCTGCCACGGCGGCGTTAGAAGGACGAACCACGTCTCCTCGAGAGGCGACAGCGACTCGACCTCATTGCCGGTGCCGGTGGCCAGGGCGGTGCCGCCGCGCAGAGCGAAGGGCACGTCGGACCCCAGTCGCGCTGCGAGCGACTGGAGGCGTTCGCTCGGCCGGTCGAGCTCCCAGAAGCGGTTGAGGAGGGCCAGCGCCCCCGCCGCGTCGGCGCTGCCGCCGCCGAGCCCCGCTGCTATCGGGATCGCCTTTTCTATGGTGAGTAGGGCGCCAAAGCCGAGGTCGGCCTCGCGCCGGAGAAGATCCGCCGCCTGCCAGGCCAGGTTGGCCGGACCCGAAAGGCCCGGCGTATCGCAGCGGACGTGGACGGCAGCGGCCGGAGAGGCCGTGAGGGTGTCAGCTAGGCTCACCGATTGCAGGACAGCGACGACCTCATGATAGCCGTCGGCGCGTCGGCCGAGGACCTCAACCGAGAGCGTGAGTTTGGCGTGCGCGCGCAGCGAGAGCATCGCTAGTGCTCCGTCGGGCAGCCACTCGGGGCCGCCTCTACGCGCCGCGTTCGGTGACTTCGTGTGCTAACGCTACCCATTCGTCGATGCTCAAGGTCTCGGCGCGTCGCTTGGGGTCGATCCCCGCAAGCTCCAAGAGAGCGCCCGCCTCGCCCGGCGCGATGCCGAGCCCGCGCGCCAGGGAGTTGCGGAGCTGCTGCCGCGGCGCGGCGAAGCCGGCGCGCACGGTCGTGAAGAAAGGCGCTGGGTCCATCGGCGGCGGCCCGGGTCGCACCGTGATCGCAACGATGGCCGAATGGACCGCCGGCGGCGGCAGAAAGGCGCTCGGCGGCACGACCTGGACGAGGACCGGATCGGCGTAGAAACGCACGCTCACGGTGAGCAGGCTCCACTGTCCCGGAGGCGCGGTGATCGCAAGCGCCACCTCCCGCTGCAGCATCACAATAAGCCGCGTCGGCTTGTGCCCCGCCTCCAGGAAGCGGCGCAGGGTGGGCGCAGTGATGCCGTAGGGGAGGTTCGCCACGACCTGATACGGGACGTCGCCCAGCCCAGCGGCAGCGAGCAGCGCCGAGGGCGTCGACTCCAGCACGTCCCCTTCGACGAGCGTGAGCCGCCGGTCCTGGCCGAGGGTCTGGCGCAGGAGCCGCACGTAGGCGCGGTCGCGCTCGATGGCGACGACATGCCCGGCACGCTGCAGCAAAGCTTCCGTAAGGGTGCCGAGGCCGGGGCCCACCTCGATGACAACGTCCTTATCAGTGAGCGCAGCGGTAGCAAGGATGGTCTCCAGCACGCCCTCGTCGATGAGGAAGTGCTGGCCCCACTCCGTCCGGACCGCCGGCCGGAAACGGGCGAGGAGCGATCGGGTCCGTTCGGCCAGATCCCGCCGGCGTTGCGTCAGGGGAGCAGCAGCGGGAACCAAGCGGGCACCGGCTCCAGCAGGTACACGTCCAGGTAGCGGGTGCTCCAGCCGTCGGTCACGTCCTCGGGGAAGCCGAGGTCGACGATGCGGCCCTTGACCGCGCCGCCCGTGTCGCCCGCCACTGCGACGCCGTAGCCGGGAACGTAGAGGTTCGTGTACAGAGGGATCACCCTCGGGTCCACGGCAACCACACCTTTGCCAGCCACCATGCCGGTGGCAGTGATGCCGTAGCCGGGGGAGGAGCGGGGCTTGCCGCCGTGGCTCGCGTTGTACGATGTGGCCAAAACCCGAAACTTGCGCCAGTACTGCTTTGGCCCGTCGGGCGTGTCCACCGTGCGCCAGACGACTTTGGTCCCGTATGTGACAACGTGGTCCCTCTTCTCGACCACCGTTTCGGTGCCTTCGTTCTTGCGGGCCACTTCCTCGCCATCGTGGATGAACGCACGCATCGCGTGCCGCAGGAGACCCGCCTGCCCCAGCGCCTCCCGGCGCTGGTCGAGCTCGAGCTCCGCATCCGGCTCGGTGCGTGTGCCGATGGGCACTACTTCGTCCTCCGTCCAGACGCGATGGGCAACGCGAACCACCTGCACGGCGAGATCGGAGCGTATGAGCGCGTCCAAGTCCGGCAGGGCGAAGTCCAGCGCGCCCAGCGTGACGCCTCTCTCCGCCAAAAGGTCTCGAACGGTAGGGACAAGCGTGCGCAGCCGCTGCACGCCGTCGCGGGTCTGCAGGGTGACGGGCTTGGAGCGCTCGATGGTGATATGCCCGCCGGTCCCGACGGTCGCGTCCAGGCGCGGTGAAATGCGGTCCTCGGGATAGAGACGGGCGCCGGCTCCAGCCAGCACCGCGGTCACTCGTGTCTCTCTTGTCGGAACGGTGACGGTTAGCGGCCCGTCGTGGAGCTGCACGAGCATTGGACGCTGGACCTCGAGCCTGACATCCGGCTTGCGGCCACCCCAGACCGGCAGCGCTGACACAGCTTCAGCAAGAGACGCCAGACTCGACACGGCCGGCTTGTGAGCCAGCCTGGTGTCCACATCTGCGACCGACCCGTCGAGCGCGATCAGATCGCCGTAGCCGAGATGGATGCCCGCCTCGGCCAGGGCGGCCCGGGCGGTCGGCGCCAGGCTGCGATAGCGGACACGGCGGCCATCGGCGTCGATGAGCAGGTCGCTGGGCCGTCGCGCGCTCCCGGTTTCAGCCGTCGCGTAGCTCACGTCCGACACGAGCGCACTGACTGATGGGGCCTCCGAGGCGTAGGCAGTCGCTCCCGATGGCGCCGGAGGCGGTACGCCCGCGATATGGGCCTGCGAGAAGGAGAGGGCGAGCAGGAGCAGACCGAAGAAGGCCCCGTGATGCCAGAGCTGCGGCGGCGAGCGCCGGATGGAGGGGAGCCGCAGCCTCGGGGCGGTCCAGCGGCTCTCCAGGCGACTCAGGACGCTCATCGTCCTGCCCAGCTGACGATGGGATCGGGCTGGTGCGACATTAGGCCGTGCACCCCCCGTCGCGCCCCGCTGATCGGCTTACCCACGACGCCAAGCTCGGGCCCAGCATACCTGCGGCACCCAGAGGAAGCCTCGTACCGGTGCTTCCTTCCGGACCTGGCGGGGTTGGAAGCGCTCTGCCGCGCAGGGCCTGGCCTTCAACGCCCGGGCCATGGGCAGTCCCGACTGCGCTGGCTCTCAAGGGGGAGTTCGACCCCGCTGTAGCGGATTGCGGGTGCAGGGCACCGCTAGCTCCCCGTCTAGCACGGCCATGTCTTCATCCTAGTGGCTCGCGGCCTCGGGCGTCAACCCGAGCGTGTTGCACATTTCTAAGGAGACTCTAATGACGCTTGAAAATGGATTGGCCATACCCTCCCTCAGAGCGGCGGCAAAGCAGGCTCCCGGGCGGCTGCTACAATGGGGTCGTGATCATCGATGCCCATACGCACATGTTCCCACCGGAGATCGTGGAGCGCCGTGAGGCGTATGCAGAGCGCGACGCCGGCTTCGCCGCGCTCTACGCCGACCCGAAGGCGCGCTTGGCCACAGCCGAGGACCTGGTCGCGAGCCTGGTTTCGTCCGGGGTCGATGCGGCGGTCGCGCTGAACTTCGGCTGGCGCGATGCCGGCCTCTGCACCTCCACGAACGACTACATCCTGGACGCCGCGCGGCGCTATCCCGGGCGGATCATCCCCTTTTGCATGGTCCAACCCGCCGATGGTCCGAGCGCGGCGCGCGAGCTCGAGCGGTGCGTCGTCGGCGGCGGTCGCGGCATCGGCGAGATGCGTCCCGAGGAGCAGGGCTACGACCTGGACGACAGAGCGCTCGTGGCCCCGCTGGTCGAGGCGGCGGGTAGCCTTCGCGTGCCCCTGCTGCTCCACGCCTCTGAGCCGGTGGGACACTTGTACCCGGGCAAGGGGACCCTGACGCCTGAGCGGCTCCTACGCTTCGTTGAAGCATTCCCTCAAGCCACCATTGTCCTCGCTCACTGGGGGGGCGGGCTCCCCTTCTACGCGCTCATGCCGGAGGTCGCACGATCGCTCGCGAACGTCTATGTGGACACCGCGGCGTCGTCCCTCCTGTACCGCTGGGAGGTCGTGGAGGTGGTGGCGCAGGCCTTCGGCAGTGAGCGCATCCTCTTCGGCAGCGACTTCCCGCTCCTCGGCCAGGGTCCGAGCGTCCGCGCACTCCAAGCGCGGCCGCTGTCCGCCGAGGCAATCGGCGGTATTCTGGGCGCGAATGCTGCCCGCCTCCTGGGCGTCAGTGGCCGTGGCCCCGACTGAGTCGGTCCGCTCCTTCGTCGCCATCGAGTTGCCCAAAGAGCACCGAGCGGCGCTGGCGGCCTTCACGGCCCGCTGGCGCGCCCCGGACGATGGCGTGCGCTGGGTGGCGGCCGAAAACCTCCATCTGACGCTGTGGTTCCTCGGCGAGGTCCTGCGCCCCGGCCTGGAGGCGGTGCAGCTCGCGCTTCAGGAAGCCGTCGCAGCCCTGCCCGCCTTCGCGCTTCGTTTGGAGCAGCCCGGCGCCTTTCCTCCACGAGGAGCGCCGCGCGTCCTGTGGATCGGGCTGGAGGGAGACCTGTCGGCGCTGCGGGCGTTGTACGGGGCCGTTGAGAGGACGCTCATCGGCCTTGGCTTCGCTTCGGACAGCAACTCGTTCTCGCCGCACATCACCCTTGGACGGGTGCGCACGCCGCGGGGCCCCAGCGCCCTGCCACCGGTGCCGGAGCTTACGGAGACGCCACCCATTAGCGTCGAGGCGATAAGCCTGATGGCGAGCAAGCTCACACCGCAGGGTTCCATCTACAGCCGCCTCGCGCTGTTGCCCCTCGCTCCCCGACCCGTCTCGAAGGCCACCTCGTCCGTCGTCAATTGACATCAGGCAGGTCATGGCGGATTATCTTCGCGTCTGCCCCGTTCTCTCGATTTCGGCACCGGCGGAGGCGGAGCACCTCCCTTTAGGGCAGAGGGTCAAGATGAGGTTCCCCGCGCCACGACGGACTTTCGCTGTTCAGTTGTCATGCAGCATCAGGGCCGATCGGCAGCTTGAGGAGGACGCATGGGAGACCCAGCACACAAGCTCCACCGTTTGTTCTATCCCCGGGCGGTGGCCGTGGTCGGCGCTAAGAGGGTCAACAACTACAGCTGGCTGCGAAATCACATCAACTTCTCCGGACCCAAGTACCACGTCAACACCGATGAGTCGGAGTGGCCTGGAGCCGAGGAGCTTGGCTATCAGAACTTCCGAAGCGTTCGTGACATACCGGGGCCAGTGGACTATGTGACGATCACGGTGCCCAACACAGTTGTGCCCTATGTGATGCAAGACTGCGCGGCCAAGGGAGTGACCGGCGTTCACATTTTCGCCACCGGGTTCGCAGAGATCCACACGGACGAAGGAATCCGGCTAGAAGAGTCGGTGAAGCAGATCGCTCAGGAAGGGAACATCCAGGTGCTCGGCCCGAACTGCATGGGCATCTTCCACCCCAAGGTAGGCATCCGCCAAAACCAGGCCCAGGACTATGGGTTCAGCGGATTCCTGGGGTACATCTCCCAAAGTGGTACTGGGGCCATAGCTTTCAGCCACGCTGCCCGGGCAGCCGGAATCGCCATCAGCAAGAGCGTCAGCTTCGGCAATGGTGCTGTGGTGGACTGCACTGACATCCTCGAGTACCTCGGTCAGGACGACGAGACCCAGATGATAGCGATGTACTTGGAAGGCGTCAGGGACGGCCGTCGCTTTTTCGAGACGCTGCGTGAGGCAGCCCGACGCAAGCCGGTCCTGGTCTGGAAAGTGGGGCAGACCGAGGACGGCGCGAGGGCTGGACTCGCCCACACGGGAAGCATTCCGATCGCCACCTCCCTTTGGGACGCCATCCTGCGGCAGTGTGGCGCAATCACAGTTGATAGCATGGACGAGCTTCTGGACACAGGCCGCGCCCTGCTGTCCCTCCCCAAGCCGGTAGAGAGTGGCGCCTTGATCACCGTTTCGGGCGGCCATTCGGGCCAGATCGCCGACGCCTTCGGTCGCTATTTCCGTGTCCCCGCCCTGGCTCCGGTCTCCATGGACGAGATCGCCTCCTATAGCGACTTGAGAGGTGGAAGCTTCGCCAATCCCTTCGAAGGCCCCAGCGTACGAGGCGAAGATGTGCTCGCTCGGACGCTCGGAGTCCTCCAGCGAGACCCCAACATCGATTTCATCGTCCAGGAGATCGCGCCGGCTGCAATGCAGCGTGATCCGGCCGCGCTAGCCAGGCGCATAGAGACGCTCCAGTCAGTGGTTGGACAGGACGCGAAACCGCTTTTCGTCCTTCTAGCCACCGACAGCTCCTACACCGAGAACCCTGACCTGGGGGCGATCGCACGGGAGTTCATCGCTGGAGGAATCCCCTGCCTGCTGGGGATGGAACGGACGGCCCGCGCGCTAAGAAGGGCCGCCGACTATTACCGGCGTCGCGCACCCGATACGACGCCGAGATCAGACGGCACGTGACGGCGCCCGTGTAAGCCGGCGTCCGCTTGCCAACGATGTCTGCCTCCCGCGCTGCGGCGAGCGCCCACCAATTGGGATCAGGCGATGCACCATGCATGGAGGCTGACGGCGCTTGCCGGCGCCTGGAGGTAGCAGGGGACTGCGTCCGTCGAGAGAGAAACGCCCAATCCAGTTCCTATTCATGTAGGAGGAGGTCACCATGAAGATCGTCGCGGTCCTCTACCCGGGCGGCCCAGCCGCACGGGAGACCCCGGAGCTCCTGGGTTGCGCGGAGAACGTCCTCGGCCTGCGCGACATGGTCGAGGCGCGAGGCCATGAGCTCGTCGCCCTGAGCGACACCGGCGCCGAACTCGACCGCCACCTGCCGACCACCAACGTCCTCATCATTACACCCTTCTGGCCGGCGTACATCATGCGCGAGCGCATCGAACGTGCCCCCAACCTGCGCCTCATGCTGACCGCCGGCGTCGGCTCCGACCACTTCGACCTCGCTGCGGCGGCAGAGCACAACATCACCGTGGCCGAGATCACCGGCAGCAACGTGGTCAGCGTCGCCGAGCATGTCGTCATGCAGATGCTGATCCTGGTCCGCAACTTCGTGCCTGCCTACAAGGACGTCGTCGAGGGCGGTTGGAACATCGGCGCAATCGCCGCCAAGGCCCACGACCTGGAGGATAAAGTCGTCGGCATCGTGGGCATGGGCCGCATCGGCCAGCGCGTGGCGACCCGCCTCAAGCCATTCGACGTCCAGACCTACTACTACGACAACCGCCGCCTCACCACGGCGGAGGAGCAGGTCCTCGGCGCCCGCTACTCGCCGCTTGACGCCCTCATACCGGGCTGCGACGTGATCAGCATCAACACGCCGCTTACGCCGGGCACCGACCGTCTGTTCAACCGCGAGCGCCTCAACAGCATGAAGAGGGGCGCTTATCTCGTGAACACCGCGCGAGGGCGCATCGTCGATACTGAGGCGCTCGTCGAGGTCCTCAGACAGGGGCATCTCGCGGGCTATGCGGGCGACGTCTGGTACCCCCAACCCGCACCAGCCGATCATCCGTGGCGCTCCATGCCAAACCACGGCATGACGCCGCACGTCTCCGGTACCACGCTCGAGGCGCAGAAGCGCTACGCCGACGGCGTCCGCGACTGCTTGGAGCGCTTCTTCGACGGACGCCCCCTCGAGCGCGATTACCTCATAGTCGATGGCGGCAGGGTGGTCAGCCCCAGCTACAGCTACGCCTACGAGGTTTAGCCCCACCCTTCAGGGCGGCGACGGGCCATCCTTGTCAGCCTGATCATCATCGCGGCCATCTCCTGGGATTCGGAGCAGGCGAAGGTCGAGAGTTGAACCCTCACCTTCCCTTCGAGTAGCTGCGGGATTTATCCTGCAGGACGGTTCATTTCTCGATGACGAAAGTTGACCCAGAATACTGCCCAACTGCCCCTCCCCTTGCTACAATACCTCCATCCGAATGGCCGACCTGCGACAGGAGGAGAAGGCTATGGACCCCGAAGAGCGACAAGCGATCATTGACGCGTTCCGCAGGCCCTGGGTGGAGGAGTACACCGAGAAGCGTCCCAAGTCCAAGCAGCTCTTCGAGGACCCGCGCACGCGGTTCAGCGCCCGCACCTACCGCGACTTCGCCCGCGGCGCGCCCTATCCCTACTACATCGAGGCGGCGCAGGGCTTCACCCTCAGGGACGTGGACGGCAACGAGCTGATCGACTTCGGCAACAATGCGACAGCCCTGGTCCACGGCCACGCCCATCCCTACATCGAGCAGGCCATCATCGGCGCTCTGCGCACCGGCACCTCCTACAGCGGCTCGCACATCTACCGAGATCGGCTGGCCGAGATGCTCGCCGAGCGCATGCCGGGCGTCGAGAAGGTCACCTTCGCGATGTCCGGCACCGAGGCGGACATGTACGCCGTCCGCATCGCCCGCGCCTACTCGGGCAAGGACAAGGTCATGTGGTTCAGCGGCGGCTACCACGGCACCTACGACCCCGTGCACGCCGGACCGACCTTCCGCGGCTACCCGGAGAGCGTCGAGCAGGACTATCTCATGGCCGACTTCAACGACAAGGAGGGCACGGAGCGCCTCATCGCCGAGCACAAGGACCAGCTTGCCGCCGTCCTCATCGAGCCGGTGCAAGGAACAGCCGGCTACATCGCCCCACGCGAAGACTTCCTCCAGTTCCTGCGCGACGTCACGACGAAGTACGGCGTGCTGCTCATCTTCGACGAGGTCATCACCGGCTTCCGCTGGGCCAGGGGTGGCGCCCAGGAGTACTACAACGTCAGGCCGGCGGCCGACATCGTGGCGATGGGGAAGGTGATGGGGGGCGGCCTGCCCAACGCGGCAGTGGGCGCGTCCGATCACATCATGGAGGTCATCCGCTCGCTGCCCGTCGAGAACCAAGCCCAGCCCGACCGGCGGCCGACCGTGCCTATGGGCGGCACCTACTCCGGCTACAAGCTGGGCTGCGCCGCCGGCATCGCCGCCCTGGAACTGCTGACCCCGGAGGCCTACGAGCGGCTGAACGGGCTGGGCGCCCGCCTGATCGGTGGCCTGAAGTCCGTGTGCTCCGAGCTCGGCGTCAAGGCCCAGGTCTCCGGGGACGCCTCCATCGCCGGCATCCACATGACCGACAAGGACGTCTGGAACGGCGAGATCGCCCGCAACGTGGACGCGCAGTTGAACGGGCTGGTCCGCTTCGGGCTCCTTCGCCACGGCGTCATCTGGGGCACGGGCGGCCTCTCGCTCAACACCGTGATGACCGAGCGCGAAGTGGACGAAGCCGTCGAGGCCCTCCGCGAGACGCTCCTCGAGATGCGCCCCCTCCTCCAGCGCGTCGCGCCCGAGATGGTGGGGTAGGAGAATCGAGATGAAGACTGCCAAGCAAGAGGCTTTGGAACTCATCCAGAAGATGCCTGACGAGATATCGATGGAAACGATACTCGCCGAGCTGCACTTCAAGCTGCGAGTCTTGAAGGGCATCGATCAGATGGACAAGG